>Ga0209415_10014716_pt1 | contig 12760 bp, 11 predicted proteins | sample PeaSoiSIISIP2007_FD_187696 | JGI IMG/M metagenome (GOLD analysis project Ga0209415, IMG submission 187696) | Peat soil microbial communities from Weissenstadt, Germany - SII-SIP-2007 (SPAdes) (version 2) | ecosystem: Environmental > Terrestrial > Soil > Wetlands > Peat | place: Germany...
CTCGAGGACCTCTATAGAGATGACGTAGTCGAAGGCAGCGTCGGCGAAGGGCAATAGCGGCCCATCGCATTGATGCAGGTCGGCCTGAGGGACATTGCGCCGCGCGGTCTTGATTGCGGTCCGATAGATGTCCACGCCCGCCAGTTTGAGCTGTGGAAAAAGCCGCGCGGCCGCACCGAGCAGTTCGCCGACATTACAACCGAGGTCGAGCAGGCTGGTGGCCGCCGGCTCGTTCCGGGGATCGATCCAGGCGAGCCCGTCCATTGGATTCAGTAGCATGATCGGGTTGCCGATTAGACTGGCCTCATCGCGCTAAAAGCGCCCTTGAAGGCGAACCGCAGAGCATGATACCATGCCGTCGTGGGCTGCTGCCCACTTTTTTTGTTGGTTCGCCACTCGACTCCGGGAACATTTTGGCTGCTTGGACTGGGCCCTTGCTGGCGAACCGTCGGGGAACGGCCGGTGATGGTGTTGCAACTGCATCCAGTGGCGCAGAAGATCGTCGAATTGATCGAACCGCATGTCGAGCGGCAGGGTTTCGAGCTGGTCGGGATCGATTTCCGCAAGGGCACGCGGACCTCACTGTTGCGCTTGCTGGTGGATAAGCCGGGCGGCGGCATCGCAATGAGCGACCTGGAAGTGCTGAGTCCGATCGTCAGCGACCTTCTCGACGTTTACGATCCGGTCGAGGGGCGCTATTTGCTCGAAGTCGCGTCGCCGGGCGTCAATCGTCCGCTGACGAAATTGGCGCACTTCGAGGCCTTCGTGGGCCACCGCGTGAAAGTCCGGACGCATCGCCCGCACAATGGGCGCAAGAATTTTGAAGGGATGCTGGCGACGGTCAGCGCCAATGGATTGGAACTTGACGACGACATCAGCCATAGCCGCGAAAGCTTTGACTTCGACGAAATCAAGGGAGCAAATTACGAGCATAAGTTCGACTAGTACGAGTAATCCAGAGCATGCGGCGCACGGCAGTATCGGCGCCGCGACGAAAATTCCAGACGCGCGAATCAGCTTGCGCCCGTGGGAGGCGTTATGTCGGTCGATCTGAATCGGGTTATCGAACAAGTATCCAAGGAAAAAGGGATCGACAAAACGATCGTGGTCAACGCGGTCGAGGAGATGATGCATTCGGCGGCCCGCCGCACTTTCGGCCCGGACCGCAATATCGAGTCGCGCTTCAATCCCGAAATCGGCGAGATCGAGCTGTTCGAGATCAAGACCGTGGTGGCGATCATCGCCAACGCGGGCTCCGAAGTGGACCTCGAGGATGCGCATGCGAAGTACGATCCCGAAGCGCAGGTCGGTGACGAAATCCTGATCAAGCTGGATACGGCGACGATGGGCCGCATCGCGGCGCAGGCGGCGAAGCAAAACCTCATCCAGCATATCCGCGACGCCGAGCGTAAGCAGATTTTCAACGAGTTCAAGGATCGCAAGGGCGAAATCGTCTCAGGTATAGTGCAGCGCTTCGAGCGCAAGAACATGATCGTGAATCTCGGCCGCACCGAGGCGATTCTGCCCGAAAAAGAGCAGATTCCGCACGAGCGTTATCGCCAAGGCGATCGCATTCGCGCGCTGATTCTCGACGTCGATTTGTCCGAGAAGGGCCTCTCGATCGTGCTCTCGCGTACCTCGAACCTCTTCCTGATGAAGCTCTTCGAGCAGGAAGTGCCCGAGATCTACGAGGCCATCGTCGAGATTCGCCAATGCGCCCGCGAGCCCGGCGGACGTGCCAAGGTCGCCGTTTACTCCAAGGACAACGACGTCGATCCGGTCGGCGCTTGCGTCGGCATGAAGGGCACGCGCGTGCAGTCCGTCGTACAGGAATTGCGCGGCGAAAAAATCGACATCGTGCCGTGGACCGACGATCAGGCCGAGCTCGTATGCCGTGCGCTCGCGCCCGCGAAAGTCTCCAAGGTGGTTATCGACGAGGACGAGCATGCGATGGAAGTGATCGTCCCCGACGATCAGCTTTCGCTCGCGATCGGCAAGCGCGGCCAGAACGTTCGCCTCGCCCATCGGCTCTCCGGATGGAAGCTCGACGTGCGCAGCGATTCGGAGGCCGAAGAGGAGGCCCGCGCGGCGCGCGCGTCGCTCAACGCGATCCCGGGCATCGGCGACATCAACGCCGAGTTGCTCTACCAATGGGGCTTCCGCTCGGCCGAGCAGTTGTCCGAAGCCAACGAGGATAATTTCGAGGTCGAGGGCATCAGTCCGGAGCGTGCGCGTCAGGTGATTCTGGCGGCGCGTGACTGGGTCGAGACCAAGCATCGAATCGAAGAGGAAAAGGCCGCTGCCGCGGTGGCCGCCGCTCAGGCCGCGCTTGAGACAGGCTTGGAAGCTGCAGGCACAGAAGCGAATGGCGTCGAAGAACTTGGCGCGGTTGATGGCGGCGCCGAAAGTACCGACGAAAGCGTTACCCACGAGGCGACTGCCGGCGATGCCGAGGTCAAGTCATAAGCCGCAGCGCACGTGTCTCGGATGTATGCGCCGCGACGACCAGGCTGCGATGGTGCGCATCACGGCGGCCGCCGGGCGCGTGCAGCCGGACGACCAGGCGCGACGGCCCGGGCGTGGCGGGTATCTCCATCGCAGCGCCGATTGCCTCGCGCGCTTCGAGCGGAGTCGAATTAAGGAATTTCGTTCGCTGAGGCGCAAGATCGGCCTCGACGAGCGTCGCGATTTAACGGAACAGATACGGTCGCGACTGGCGGCCACAGCCGAGTTGGAATAGCATAAATCAGATGGCGCGAAAGCGGATTAAAACCCTTGCCCACGAATGGGCAGTGCCGGTCGAGGACGTGCTCGCAAGCTGCGTCCGCCTGCGACTCGGTCACGCTCATTCAGATTCGAGCCTGCTCTCTCAGGAAGAGACCGATCGGGTCAAAGCCGATCTCGACGAGCAGGTTCATCGCACGGCCCTGTTGCGCCGCGAGACTGTGGTCGAGACCAGCGCGGGCACGGTGCTCGAAAAGCGCCTCAATGCCACCGTGATGCGACGGCGGCATGCCGAGCCGGCGCCCGGCTCGGTCACCGCTGCACCTGCCGAGCCGTTTCATTTTGAAGTCGAAAGCGACGCGAGCGAGGAGCAGTTTGTTGCGCCGATGTTCGAGGCGCCGTTGCAGGCCGAACCGGAGCTTCCGGAACTCGCAATCGATTTGCCGCAGCCGGAACCGGAATTGCCGGAACCGCCCGCACCTGCGCTCAATGGCGCTGATCACGCGGCAGAGGCCGAAGCGGCAGCGGTCGCGCCGACGCCCTCGATGGTAGAAAGCGCAGCACCCGCATCATCGTCAACCGAATCCCCAGCGCCCCGCGCCGAGGCCGTGGCCGTCGAGCGGATGCCCGAAGCGGTTAAACATACGCCCGCCCCGCCCACCGGCACGCTCGCCAGAGGCGCCGCGCAAGTTACGCGGACTGCGCCGCAGCGCACCGTGACGCCGCAACAATCGCAGCGTCCGGCGCCGCGACCGCCATCGACGCCCGCGGCTGCCCTGACTCCACCACCGCCACCCGCTCCCGGTGCGATTCGTCACGGCGGGATGCCGCCGGGACGTGCCCTGCGCGATAGCGCGCCCGTCAGAAATTTGTCGTCGGGTGCTTCAGCGTCCTCGTCGCGCCGTGCCGAACCCGGCTCGGCCGAGGCGGATTTGCCCGGCCGCACCATAAGCTTTACCGGCTCCGAACACGCCTCGGTGCCGTCGCTCGACGACGGTCCGCGCGGACCCAAGGTGCTGGGCAAGATCGATTTGCGCAAACCCGCCGCGCCCCCCGCTCGTCCCACGACCGCTCCGGGCGCGCGACCGGGACAACCGCCGACGCGTCCGATGACCACCGGCCGCTTCAATCAGCCGGCCGGTCCCCCGCAGGCGCCGCCCGAAGGCTTCGGCCCGCCGTCGGAGACCGGCAAGCCGGGCGCCCGCGCGATCAAGAAAAAGCGCGTCGTCAAAAAAGGTCCCACCGATGTCGCCGCCGAGCGCGAGATGCGCGGGTTGCGCGTGCCCAAGAAGCGCCGCGCGATGCCGGGTAAGGAGCAGCGCAAAACCGAAATCACCACGCCCAAGGCCTCCAAACGCGTCGTGCGCATAGCAGAGGGCGTCAACGTCGCTGAGCTCGCGCGCCAGATGGGCGTCAAGGCCGGCGAGATCATCCGCAAGCTGATGGATCTCGGTGTGATGTCCACGCTCAACCAGGTCCTGGACGTCGATACCGCCACGCTGGTCGCCAGCGAGTTCGGTTATAGCGTCGAGAACGTCGGCTTCGACGTCGAGTCGGCCATCGATGAGGGTGAGGAAGAAGTCGCGGGCGAGGCCGTCACGCGGCCGCCGGTCGTCACCGTGATGGGCCATGTCGATCACGGCAAAACTTCGCTCCTCGACGCGATTCGCCACACCAACGTCACCGAGCGCGAGTTCGGCGGCATTACCCAGCACATCGGCGCCTACATGGTCGAGGTTCACGGGCGCAAGATCAGTTTCGTCGATACTCCCGGCCACGAGGCTTTCACTGCGATGCGTGCGCGCGGAGCCAAGGTCACCGACATGGTCATCCTGGTCGTTGCCGCCGACGAAGGCGTGATGCCGCAGACGGTCGAGGCGCTTAATCACGCCAAGGCCGCGGGCGTGCCGATCATCGTCGCGATCAACAAGATCGATCGCCCCGAAGCGAACATCGATCGCGTCAAGCAACAGCTCACCGAGCATGGACTGATCCCGGAGGATTACGGCGGCGATACGATTACGGTGCCGGTCTCCGCGCGGTCGGGCGAGGGCGTCGAACGGCTGCTCGAAATGATCCTGCTGCAGGCCGACGTGATGGAGCTCAAGGCGAATCCCGATCGCACAGCGCGCGGCACGGTGGTCGAATCCGAACTCGATCGCGGACGCGGTCCCGTCGCGACCGTCCTCATCCAGGAAGGCACGCTGCGCCAGGGCGATCCCTTCGTTTGCGGCATCACCTACGGCCGCGTGCGCGCGATGCAGGATCATCTGGGCAATCGCGTGACCGAAGCGGGGCCCTCGATGCCGGTCGAAATCTTCGGCCTCTCGAGCGTTCCCGAGCCTGGCACCGCGTTTACCGCCGTGGTTGACGAGGCCAAGGCGCGTCAGGTGGCGGAATTCCGCCGCTCGAAACAGCGTGAAGGCGTACTGCAGAAAACCAGTCGGATATCGCTCGAAGACCTTAGCTCGCGGATGGCCGCGGGAGAAGTCAAAGAGTTGCGCGTGATCATCAAGGGCGACGTTAACGGTTCGGTCGAGGCGTTGGCGGAATCGCTCGCGCGGCTCTCGGTCAGCGAGGTCAAAGTCGAGCTGATTCACAAATCGGTCGGCGCAATTTCGGAGACCGACGTTACGCTGGCAGCGGCTTCCAAAGCGGTCATAATCGGCTTCAACGTCCGCCCCGAACCGAAGGCAGCGCAGCTCGCCGAGAAAGAGGGCGTCGATATCCGCCTCTACACGATCATTTACGAAGTCATCAACGACATGCGCGAGGCGATGGAAGGCCTGCTCGCCCCGACCTTCCGCGAGAAGTCGCTCGGCCGTGCCGAAGTCCGCCAGACCTTCGTCGTGCAAGGTACGACCGTCGCCGGTGCGATGGTCACCGAGGGCAAGATGATGCGCAGTGCTCGCGCCCGGCTCGTGCGCGACGGCCGCGTCGTATGGGAAGGCAAGATCGGCACGCTGCGCCGCTTCAAGGATGACGCGCGCGAAGTCCTTGCCGGCTACGAATGCGGTATCGGGCTCGAGAATTTCAACGACGTCAAGCCCGGCGACATCATCGAAGACTTCGAGATGGAAACGGTGCTGCGCAAGCTCGCGATACCCAAGCCGGAGTCCGTGCGCGGTTCCGGTGGTGGCGTCGAAAAGCCGATGCAAACCTAGGGGGCTGGTCGAGCGAGCTAGGCGAGCCCTTGTTAGCGTGCCGTCGTAGTGGCCTTCAGGCCCCTCGGCATATCGCAGCGATGGCAGAGCGGATGTCGCCGCATCTTAGCCAAAGGGAAGTCTGAAACCTCGTGAGGTTTCAGAAAAAACTTAAGTTTTGCGCTCCACTGGATTGCGCGTGCGCTGCCCCGCGAGGTTTCTGCGATGGTCGTCGGCATCCTGCGACTCACCCTCTACCTGCCCGAGAATCATTCGCTGAAGGGCAAGCGGCAGGTTCTGCGTGCGATTAAGGCTCGCGTGCGAACGAAGTTCAACGTCTCGATCGCGGAGTCGGACGGCCACGATATGTGGCAGCGCGCCGAACTCGGCATTTGCCAGGTCGGGAGCGATCGCGCCTTCGTCGATTCGGCCCTGCGCGAGGTCGTCAACTTTATCGACTCGCTCGCCTTGGCGCCGCTCGGCGACGAACAGCTCGAAATCATCAACTACTGATTCGCCCGAAGCGGATGTTTAAGCCGGTTTGTCATTCTGAGCGCAGCGAAGAATCCCTCGTTCCTTCGCTGCGTCAATTCTCGCTTCAGCCCTCAAAGCCGCCAGTCAGGACGAGGTTGGATTTCGCAGCCTTATGGCGGTGTTGGACGACGGTTTGGTACTTGGGAGATTTGTACCAGCGCTTGGCGTGGTCGATTGAAGGAAACTCAAGCACGACGGTTCGAGTCGCGGGCCACGATCCCTCGAGTACTTCGACTTCCTCACTCGCTACCAGTACCCGGCAGTCAAATGGCGTAAGAGTGTCCATCACGCCAGCCAGGTACTTTTCGTACTCGGCGTGATCATGAATCACCACCTGTCCGACAATATACGCAGGTTTCATAGAATCACTCCTCTAATCGCGGTGCCCGTATTTTAGCCGCGACAAAATGACCAATACAAACGCGGCTTTCCGCTGATGAAACTTGATTGCTCACCCCCGATAGCGCGAGGCCCTTTTCGTACGATCCACATTCGAGTCACCCGGCGAGACTTAGCGGCACACCCGAGCATCGCGAGCGTCATTCACAATGGGAAGTCTGAAACCTTATGAGGTTTCCGAAAAGTCAAAGTTTTTGCGCTCCTCAACAACTCTCCCCCATCCCCTGTTGACGAATCGTTACCGCCCATGCGCGGTCAGCTTCATCTGTGCCCCGGATGGCGATAGTATCCATAATCATGGCATCCGGTGATGGCAGGCGGCCGGGACGGGTCGCCGAGATGGTCTTGCGGGAGTTGTCGCTTTTACTGCTGCGCGATCTCCGCGATCCGCGCTTGCGCGGCGTGACCCTGACTTCCGTCAGGATGAGCGATGATCTGCGTCAGGGGCGCGTCTTCTTTTCCCATTTCGAGGGATCGGCGCACGCGGCCGACGCGATCAAGGGCTTCCAGAGCGCCGAGGGCTTCATCCGCCGCAACATCGGACGGGCGTTGGGGCTCCGTTACACGCCGCAATTGGATTTCGAGTTCGATCCGGGGCTCGAAAATGCGGCGCGCATCGAGGCGTTGTTGCGCGAAAGCCGCGCCCGCGAATAGCGCACTCCCCCTCGCACCTTGCTTACTGTAGACTCCCCGGTTCAAGGGCGCTGTTTAGCCCTGCGAAAATCTCACTCGATCTACTACCAATCGAGCATCGCGAGCGTAAAGCATTGTGGGAAGTCTGAAACCGAGGTACTAGGCGAGCCTGCGAGCCGAGCTAACGAGTCCGCGAGGTGCGTTACAATAGAAGTCGGGTTTCAGAAAAAATCAAGGTTTTGGGTTCTTTAACAACTCTCCCCTTATCCGGCATCATCCTCATCGACAAACCTGCCGGACCGACCTCGGCCGAGGTCGTGCGCCAGGTAAAATGGCGCGTCAAACCGGCGCGCGTCGGACATCTCGGCACGCTCGATCCGTTCGCAACCGGTGTGCTGCCGATTCTGGTGGGCGAGGGCACCAAGCTCGCTCCGTTTCTCCATGACGGCGACAAATACTATGAAGGCATAATCGCGCTGGGTACTGAGACCGACACGCTCGATCGCACGGGAGAGGTGGTGCGGACGGCTCCGATCCCGCCGATCGATAAGGCGAGGCTGGAGGCGCTCGCGGCGCGCTTTTCCGGCTCCGTTATGCAGACGCCGCCGATCTTTTCCGCGATCAAGCGCGACGGCGTCCCGCTCTACAAGCTCGCCCGGCGCGGCGACGAGGTTGCACCCCCGCCCCCGCGAGAAGCCCAAATCCAACATCTCGAACTGAAGGCCGAGGGTGCCGACGCGATCCGTTTCAGTCTGGTGTGTTCGCCCGGCACCTACATGCGCTCGCTGGCGCGCGACATCGGAGTGGCGCTCGACAGCGCGGCGCATCTGGCGGAGTTGCGGCGCACGCGCAGCGGCGGTTTCGCGATCGAAAATGCGCGTCCGCTCGCGGCCGTCCTCGATGCGCTCGATAACGGCGGCGACGTCGGGTTGATCGCGATGCGCGATGCGGTGCCGGAATTGCCCGAGGTCGCCGTCGATGCGGCCGTCGAACAGCGCCTGCGCAATGGTGACTCGCGCGCCCTCGACGGCCTCGTCCCGCTGCGCACCCTCAACGGCCTCATCCGGCCCAGCGCCATTGACGATATCGTGGCGGCACGCGCTAACAAGCATTTCAAGGTCATTTTCGACGGCCAATTAATCGCGATCGCCGAAGCGACCTCGCGCGTGACCGCCGTCATCGCGCGCGTCTTCGTCTTATCCTGATTCAACGTTTCGCCGCATGCGGCAAGCCTCGACCGCTTGGCCCCGGCGATCGCCGCCTCGACTTCGGATGTGACCGCCGTCATCGCGCGCGTCTTCGGAAACACCTGACGCAACATTTCGCCGGGCGTGGCAGACCGCGCCGATTCGGCCGTTTGACATCAAAATCGGGTCGGTGATAGCGGGGCTACAGGAGGACTCTACGATGGTTTATCTGCAGGCTTCGATTAAGTTGCATCCCGGTAAGCAGCAGGATTTCGTCAATCTGCTCAACACGCTGATGCCGCTGGTGAACAAGCACGGATGGAAACTGATGGGCAGCTATGCCGCGATTGTCGGCCGCCTCAACACGGTGGTCGATTTCTGGGAAGTGCCGAATCCGAACGCCGTCGAGGCGTTGCTGGCGGACCCGCAGTTTGCCAAATACGCGCCGACCATTCACGAAATCGTCGAGGACGAAACGCTGACGATCCTGACCAAGCTTCCGATCGGTTAATGGTTTGCGGGACCGCCGCGGTCGCCGCGGCTGCCGTCCGTATCCAATGATTCGGGCGCTCCCGCCGAGCGCTGGCGTTTCGCGGGAGCGTCCGTGCTTGCGATAGTACTGGAGTAGTCACGCGTATCATCACCCTGCCATAGCCCGGTGGGGGTAGAGGGAGGGAGAATCCCAGATGAATTACGATGTCGTCTCCAAACCCAATTGGATTTGTCTAGCGTGCGGGGCGCTGCCGGCCGGGTCAGATCTGGTGATGGTGGAAACGGCGGGTGCGACCGTCTCGTTCAAAGAGCTTCGGGAGCTAAAGAGCGTCGCTGACATCGTAGGCACATCTGAGATAGACGAGCGTCTGTTGCGATGCCCCACCTGTTGCTCTTCGAAATTAAAAAATCCCTTCGCGGATCGAAGGACCTAGCCGTTTGTGAGGCCGCCGCGGCGGGCCTCCCCGCCCACTATCAAGCCGCGTCTGAAAGGAGTATTGTATTACTCATCGGCGGCGCCGGGAAAGCCGCCGGGCTTCTGAGGGCCAGTGGGATCCGGAAAGCCAGCGATGATCAAACTGCCCGCTTAAATCCGGAAAAACCGAAAGAAAACCGAAAAAACATGAGCGAAAGTCTCAAATCAGAAGCCATTTCAGCCCAATTTGTGTAAGAATCCGCCCATAAATCGGTGCCCGGAGACAGAACAAACCCAATTTTGACCGCTTCTCCTGCCGCGAAATCGCCTTAAGAGGCACCTTTACTAGGTGTAGGCCCTCTGGTAACCTTGCCGGATAAATAAAGGAAAAAGGGAAAGAAAGTAAACCTGATGCCTCTCGAGGCCGCCCGCAAGCGGGAAATTATCGGCGCCAACGCGCGCACCCAGAACGACAGCGGTTCGTCCGAAGTCCAGGTCGCCATCTTCACGGCGCGAATCGAACAACTGACCGGACATCTGAAGTCGCACGCGAAAGACCATCATTCGCGCCGCGGATTGTTGCGCCTGGTCGGCAAGCGTCGCCGCCTGCTTGATTACCTGCACTCGCGGGACTTCGAACGGTACAAAGGACTGATCGAAAAGCTCGGCATCCGTCGCTAACACGGATTCACAAAGCTCAACGCCCCGCGCCCTCAAATGCGCGGGCAGCGATCGGTCCCGCAGGCGCGTCAGGACAAAGAGGCTCCGCGGGTCGTCCGCCATATCAAAGGAACCTCCCCCCTCTCCCTGAAGTGAGACCCAATGTATAGAAAGCTAGAGATCCAACTCGCCGGCCGCACATTGTCGCTGGAGACCGGACGCCTTGCCAAGCAGTCGCACGGTGCCGTGCTCGCCCAGTATGGCGAGACGGTGGTGCTCGCGACGGTGGTGTCGGCATATAAGAGCCGTGACAAAATCGACTTCCTGCCGCTGACCGTTGACTACCAGGAAAAGACCTTTGCCGCGGGCAAAATCCCGGGTGGCTTTTTCAAGCGCGAAGGACGCCCGACCGAAAAAGAGATTCTGACTTCGCGTCTGATCGATCGCGCGATGCGGCCGCTGTTTCCCAAGGGCTACGACAAGGAAACGCAGATCGTCGTCAATGTGCTGTCGATCGATCGCGAGAACGATTCCGATACTCTCGCGCTGATTGCCACCTCGGCCGCGCTCGAAGTTTCCGACATCCCCTACGAGGGACCGGTTGCCGCTGTGCGCATGGGGCGCATCGACGGCAAGCTGGTGGTGAACCCCCTCATCAGCGAAATGGAATCCAGCGACATCTCGCTGGTGATCGCGGCCAAGCCGGAATCGATCGTGATGCTCGAGGGCGGTGCGCAGGTTGTCGATGAGGAAGCGATCCTCGAGGCGCTGTTTACCGCACATGAGGAGATGCGCCCGGTGTTCGAACTGCAGCATGAACTGCGGCGGCTCGCGGGCAAGCCCAAGCGCGACTTTACCAAGAAGGAATTCGATCTGACCCTGCTTGACGCCGTGCGCGAACGGATGACCGCAGATCTGGAACGGGCACTTAAGATCAGCGGCAAGAAGGAACGCAACACGGCGGTTTACGAGCTGCATGACAAGGTCGCCGAGGAGCTTCTCGTGCGCTTTGCCGATCGCCAACACGAACTTGAAGAGGCCTGCGAAAAGGTTCTGCGCGATCAGGTGCGCCGCGTGATTCTCGACGAAGACAGGCGTATCGACGATCGCTCGTCCACCGAGATCCGCCCCTTGAGTGCGGAAGTCCACGCGCTGCCGCGCACCCACGGATCGGCGATCTTCACGCGTGGCGAAACCCAGGTGCTCGCGACAGTCACGCTCGGGACCTCGTCGGATGAGCAGCGCGTCGACGCGTTGCTGGGCGAGCGTTTCAAGAAGTTCATGCTTCATTATAACTTCCCGCCGTTCTCGACCGGCGAGGTCAAGTTCCTGCGCGGGCCGGGGCGGCGCGAAATCGGTCACGGCGCATTGGCCGAACGCGCACTAGCCGCGGTGCTGCCGCCTGAAGAGGATTTTCCGTACACCATCCGCGTAGTCTCCGAGGTGCTCGAATCCAATGGCAGCTCGTCGATGGCGACGATCTGCGGCGGCACCCTCGCCCTGATGGACGCAGGCGTGCCGATCAAGGCGCCGGTTGCCGGTATCGCGATGGGGTTGGTCAAGGAAGGCGACAAAGTGCGAGTCCTGACCGACATCCTCGGCGACGAGGATCATCTAGGCGATATGGACTTCAAGGTTGCGGGCACGGCCGAGGGCGTCACCGCGATTCAGATGGACAACAAGGTCGGTGGCGTCACCCGCGACGTGATGCGGCAGGCGCTGCATCAGGCGCGCGACGCACGGCTCTTTATTCTCAGCGTGATGGCGAAGGCGCTCGACCAGCCGCGCACGGACGTTTCCACCTTCGCGCCGCGAATCGTTACGCTACATATAAAGCCGGACAAGATTCGCGACGTGATCGGACCCGGCGGCAAAGTAATTCGCGGCCTGGTCGAGGAGACTGGCTGCAAGATCGATATCGAGGATGACGGCACGGTGCTGATCGCCTCGGCGGACAGCGCCGCGATGGAATGGGCGATCAGCCGAATCGAGGCGATTACCGCCGAGCCTGAAGTCGGCCGCATCTACGACGGCGTCGTGCGCAAAATCGTCGAATTCGGCGCGTTCGTCGAAATCATGCCGGGGACCGACGGCCTGTTGCACATCTCGCAGATCTCGAACGATCGCATACGGCGCGTCGAGGACGTGCTGCACGAGGGCGACGAGATTAAGGTTAAGGTGCTCGACGTCGATCGCAGCGGCAAGATTCGGCTCTCCCTGCGCGAGGCGCAGGCCGACCTCGAACAGCAGAAGGGTAAATAGGCGCGTCGATGGTACGCAAGAGCGTCCTACCCAACGGCGTGCGGGTACTGACCGAGCCGATGCCGCAAATGGTCTCGGCGACGATCGGCATTTGGGTCGAAAACGGATCGCGTTACGAACACGAACGCCGTCAAAACGGCGTCTCTCACTTTATCGAGCACCTCCTTTTCAAAGGCACCAAGAAGCGCACCGCCGCGCAGATCGCCGAAGAATTCGACGCGGTAGGCGGCGTGCTCAACGCCTTCACCGGCAAGGAATACACTTGCTACTACGCGAAGGTTCTCGGCGCTGACCTCAAGATGGCAACCGAA
>Ga0209415_10014717_pt1 | contig 12760 bp, 12 predicted proteins | sample PeaSoiSIISIP2007_FD_187696 | JGI IMG/M metagenome (GOLD analysis project Ga0209415, IMG submission 187696) | Peat soil microbial communities from Weissenstadt, Germany - SII-SIP-2007 (SPAdes) (version 2) | ecosystem: Environmental > Terrestrial > Soil > Wetlands > Peat | place: Germany...
CGGCTCGCGCCCGCCGCACCATCTCGTCGGAAATATCCACCCCGACCACCTGCCCGAAGCCTTGCGGCCCTTCGCCGACCATGCGCGCGAGCAACCGTGTCGCCCATCCCGATCCGCAGCCCAGATCGAGAATGCGCTCCCCCGGGCGAAGGTCCATGCGGCGTAACGTTTTCTCGGTGATGTCAAGGTGATGGCGCTCCATCTTGGCGCCCTCGCCGTCATCGGCCCAGCGGTTGAATTCTTGCTGCAGGCGATCTTCGGGAGACGGCGGTTTGTCATTCGACACTGGATTTCTCCGATAAGAGTCGTTGGTCGATATAGTCGCTAGTCGTTGGTCGTTCGCGGCTTTGTTTGCCAACCACTAACGACTATCGACCAGCGACTGTTTCCAATTCCTCAAAAAACGTCGGGTACGACACGCCCGCGGCATCGGCGCCGTGAATCGTCGTCTCGCCTCGCGCTCGCAACGCGGCGACGGCGAACGCCATGGCAATGCGATGATCGCCGAACGAATCCAGTTCTGCGCCATGCAGATGCTGCCCGCCGGCAATCTTCATCCCATCGGGACGCTCTTCGACTTCCGCGCCCATTTTGCGCAGATTGGTAGCGACGGCGGCGATGCGGTCGGACTCTTTCACGCGCAACTCCTTGGCATCGCGCACCTCCAGGCCGCCTTCGGAGTACGGCGCAACCGCCGCCAACACCGGGATCTCGTCGATCAATGCGGCAGTATCGGCGCCGATGATTACGGCTCCCTTCCATCGCGCTCCTCGCGCCTCAATCGTTCCTATCAGTTCGCCGTGGTGCTCTTCCAGATGCGCCACCGAAACCTTCAGGCCCATCTGTATAAGGATATCGAGCAGCCGCGCCCGTGTCGGATTCATCAGAATTCCGGGCAAGGTGATTTGCGATCCGGGAAACAACGCGGCCGCACAGAGAAAGAAGGCGGCGCTTGATAGATCGCCGGGCACATGCGCTTCAATCGCGCGCAGCCGCTGTCCACCCACAACGCGCGACGCATTCCCTTTTCGCTCGACTTCCGCGCCAAAGGCCCGCAGCGCGATTTCGCCATGATCGCGCGTGCGGATGGGCTCCTCGACCACCGTCTCGCCGTTGGCAAAGAGTCCGGCAAACAGTACGCACGATTTCACCTGCGCACTCGCCACTTCGGGTTTGTAGTGGATTGCCGTGAGCGGTCCGCCATGAATTTTCAGTGGAGGACGTCCGCCGTCGGCAGCTTCAATCCTCGCGCCCATTTGCGTGAGCGGCGTCATAATGCGCGCCATCGGCCGCCGTGAAAGCGATTCATCCCCGCACAACTCGCTGGCAAACGGCTGGCCGGCGAGAATTCCGCTCAGCATGCGCATGGTCGAGCCGGAGTTTCCGCAATCCAGTACCTCTGCCGGAGCTTTCAACCTCGACCCCACACCGCGCACCTCGATCGCTCCGTCTTCTGATCGTTTCCACTCGCAGCCGAGCTTGGCCACGCAGTCGAGCGTGCTCGCGCAATCGTGCGCTGTGGAAAAATTATGGAACCGGCTCGTGCCCTCGGCAATCGCCGCCAGCATGGCGTAGCGGTGCGAAATGGACTTGTCCCCGGGAATGCGAACCACTCCACGCACCGCGCGCGCGGGACGAACGATGACGTTCGGACCGTCAGGCTGCGAATCATCGGGCATGAATTTAATATAGCGGAGATTTCTGACGCGGGCGGACCTGTGGTCCATCATTCCTGTACGGGCGACACCCTTATAATTTGACGAAAAGGGGCCTATTGCGTCCGCGCGCGCCCGGCGGCTTCGGCGAGGATCTCCTGCGGGACTTCCCGCAACGTGACGTTGAATTCAAACATGGGCGTTTCCGTCCCGCGGCCCCACCGGGCCACTTCCCAATGCGCGCGGATAAACTTTATCTCGGGCCGCGCCGTCAGATTGAGCAGCAGCGGAGCTTCCTCGCGATAGAATTTCTGCGGAAAAGCCGCGACCGGCTTGGCATCCCACGTCGCGCCATCCGCCGATCCAAAGATGCTGACGTCGAGTGACTCCTGCTCGATGATGTTGGTGATGGCGAGCGTAACCAGAAAGATCCGGCCCTCTGCCCGGCTCACGTCGAGCGCAGGCCCATCTCCTTTGGCATTGACTACGGTTTTTTCGGGGACAAGAGTAGCTTCCATCATGACGCAGAAATTCTAGCAGAGAGACCATGCCGCAGGCAGTGACGCGCACCTTGAAGTGCGCCGCTTGACGCTTTCGTTTCCGCAGGACCTGCGGATCTTCGCATATCATCAAACGTTAGCCGCGAGGTTTCTGTCCCTCTTGGAAAAACCCGACAAGACGACGGTCGCGACCATGCTGGCGGGCATGTGCACGTTTCTCAACGTCTACAGCACCCAGCCCTTGCTGCCCCTGTTGCGAGAAGTTTTCCACGCCTCGGAATTGGAAGTCAGTCTCACCGTCAGTGCGACGATTTTTGCCACCGCGCTCGCCGCTCCCATCATTGGCATGATCGCCGAGCGCCGCGGACGCAAGAAAGTGATCGTGCCGTCGCTATTCCTGCTGGCCATTCCCACTGCCCTGGCGGCAACTTCCACCAGCCTGCGTGCGCTCATCTTCTGGCGTTTTGCCCAGGGTCTTTTCGTGCCGGGCGTCATCGCCGTGATGCTCGCTTACGTGAATGAGGAGTGGGCCGGACGCGGCGTGGGCCGCGCCATGTCCGCGTATGTGGCGGGGACTGTGATTGGCGGATTTCTGGGACGTTTTATCTCCGGCGTCATCGCCGCGCACTGGAATTGGCGCTACACCTTCCTGGCAGTAGCCGCTCTCGACTTCATCGGCGCAGTTGTGGTGCGCGCCTGGCTTCCGCCGGCCAAACATTTTGTGCGCGCTCAACACCTCCAGCAAGTCCTGCGCCAGGCCAGGGAACATCTGCGCAATCCGCGACTGCTGGCCAACTTCGGCATGGGTGCGGCCGCACTCTTCACGCTAGTGGGATGCTTTACCTACGCTAACTTCTACCTCGCCGCCCCGCCATTCCATCTGAACTCGGCCCAACTAGGTAGCATCTTCTTCGTCTACCTGCTCGGAGCCGTCATCACACCGCAATCAGGACGCTTCCTCGATCGCTTCGGCTTTCGCTCTACCACGGCCCTCTATTGCGCCATGATGATCGCGGGGCTGCTCCTCACCTTGGTCCAATCGCTGCCCATCGTCATTGTTGGCCTCGCCATTTTCTCTTCGGGAGTTTTCGTGGCGCAGGCTGCAGCGACGGTGCAGACCGGCGCCATTGCGGGGCGCGCCCGCTCCTCCGCCGCCGGACTCTACGTGGCCTTCTATTATCTGGCAGGAAGCGTGGGCGCCATGCTGACCGGCGTGTTCTGGCATTGGCAAGGCTGGCCCGGCTGTGTTGCCTTGTTGGGAGGAGTTTCGTTGCTGAGTTTGTGGCTGGCTCGCGTCAGCAGCCGGCCGCTCGACCAACTGGACTCCGCGGAGATCGAGGTGGTCGGCGACTGAACTGCATTACGCCGAAAGGGAGCGTGCAACTACGTGGCTTCATCCAGGAACTGGCGCAGGGCTTTGCCGACTAAGTCCGCCTGTTCCCACGGCGCATAATGCCCCGCCTTCGGGATTACCTTCAACTGGCTGTCGGCAATGTTCTGCCGCATCAGTTCGCCATCGGCGACGGTTGAGAGCACATCTTCTTCTCCGATCACGATAAGCGTGGGCACGTTGATGGTCTTGAGATCCGCGACCGAGTCGGGACGCTCCGCCATGCCGCGCTGCACTTGGCTGATATCCTCGGCCGACATTTTGCGCATCATGGCACGCGCTCCAGCGACCAGGTCAGGACGAGTGCCCACCGTGGTGCGCCCCATTAGCTTCGGAATCATGGTCTCGATAAACGGCTCGGTCCCCTGTTCCAGGACGGCGTCTGCGGCCTTCAACCGATTTGCCCGCCCCTCGGTGGTATCGGCCTGAGGGCGCGTGTCGCAAAGAGCGAGAGCGGTCACTCGCGCGCGAAAACGGCGCCAGAATTCAAACAGAATGTATCCGCCAATGGAACAACCGACGAACGCAGCCTTCCCAATGCCGGCCGCATCGAGCACGCGCGCAATGTCGCTCGCGTGCTTTGGCATGAGCGCCGGCCCTTCGCCAATTTCGGAGTCGCCGTGCCCGCGCAAATCGGGAAGGACCAGCCGATAGCGCGATTCGAGCGCCGCGGCTACCGGATCCCAGAATTCGTGATGACAAGGAAAAGGATGGAGAAGAACGACCGGCGGGCCGTTCCCCCGAATTTCATAGAGGATTTCGGCATCGTCGCTGTGCAGGCGTTCCATGGGGAGGGATTATAGGTCGAACAAGAAGCGCATGCGGTGGAGAGTCGGGCGTTCTCGCCCGGCCGCCGGACTGCTGGACCCTGCGGCTTCGCTCAGGGCAGGCTCGCGAGACGCCCATCGCTCCACTGCATAGGTCTTAGCTCGCTACCGGGTGTTGCGACGTTGCTACTGGCAATAGCCACGGCTCCTCTGGAATGATGATCCATCCCAGTATGTACGCGACGATCCCCGGGAAAATTCCGCATGCGAGCGTGATGAAGAACCAGAGAATACGCACGAGCGAGGTGTCGAGTTCGAGATACTGGGCGAGCCCGGCACAAACGCCACCGATCTTTCGGTCCGCGCGGGAGCGCATCAGCTTCTTCGGCGTGGGCGGAATTCCCACCACATTGCCGCAGTAGCAGCAAAAGCGCCCGTCCTCAGCGATAGTCTTGCCGCAAGCGTTGCAGTACATGGTTCGCCTCCCTTTCAATGATACGACGATTGCCAGGGGAATGTTCCCTGGGCTGGCAACGCCATTAAGCCATTAATTCATTGAGCGATTGAGTCATTGACTCCAATGTCTTAATGACTCAATACCTCAATGATTCAATGATTACTCTACTCCCGGTATGCGTCCTTAATTCTCTTCCGCGCCTTGTCCGCTTCGGCATTGCCCGCATTGACAGCTACCACCGCTTGGTATCTTTTCACCGCCAGGTCGCGCTTCTGGAGCTGGTCATACATCTCGCCGGCTCCCAGATTCGCCTTCTGCAACAATTCCGGATCGGCGCCCGTAACCTCGCTCACCAATTCGTAAGCCGCGGCCGCCGCCTCATATTTTTTTTCGCTGCGCAGCAGGTCGCCCAGTCCGAGCGCCGCGATTTCGTAATGCAGATTGCCGTACTTTCCCTCGCGCCCGTTCTGCCAGACCCGGCGATACTGTTCTTCGGCCTCGCCATTTTTGCCCGACGACCGCTGCAGGTTCGCCTCTTCCAGCGGCAGCAGATAGTTGCGCGGAAACCGCGGACCCACCGTGCCCGCGATCTGCAAAGCCTCGCCGTAGCGGTGTTCGCGGCGCAGGAAGACCATAAGCACGACTCCGGCGTCCACACTGGTTTCGCCATTGGCGCGGTAGGCGTCGTTCAGATACTGGAGTCCCTTGTCTTTGTCGCCGCTCAATCCGACGAGCGCGACGGCCATCTTCACCGCCAGCGACAGGTTCCCCATCACGTAGTTGTGCGCTCCCACCACCAGTTTGGCGTCGGTGTACTGCGGATCCAACTCGAGCACGCGTTCATGATCGCGGCGCGCTCCCACCGCATTTCGCAGCGCAGAAAACCAGGCGCGCTCGATCAGGGCGGTGTACAGCGCGAACTGTCCCCGGGTAACGCCGCGGGCATAGAGCATATCCACATTCGTCGGATTGCGCGACAGTTCGGCGTTTTCCAGTTTCTCGGCTTGCTCTACCAGTCGCTTGATGCGCTCTTTCTGCGCCGGATCGGCGGGACGGTGCGCTTGTCCAATGAAACTGTCGTTTGAATACTCACCACTGTTCATCGCGCCCATGCGATACAACTCTCGCATCTGAATCGCGGAAAGCAGATGGTTCACCGCAAACGGATCGTTCGGATGACGCGCCAGGATCCGCTCAAAATCCTGAATAGCCGCGTCGTGGTCGAGGTTGTAGTAGTGCTCGAAAGCGGCCTGGTTCAGCGGATCGGCGGGACGGAACGGGCTCGAGGCCCAGGGGTCCGCGGCCCAGCAGGCGGGAACAAGCCCCAGCAACAGGATGGCTGTCAAAGCAGGACGATGCCGGGACAGGGAGAGGAGCACGTTACTTCAGTTTAACAGTTCTCAGTTACTGGCTCGCAGCCCACCAGTCGGAACGCTTCGGCTCTCCACCTGGAACTGAGGGCCGAAACCGAGAATTCCGACTGAGAGTTCGCAGCATGAACCAAACCGGGTACGTCCGCAGCCTAAGCAAGTGGTGCACAATGTGGAAAATCGGGCGCAGACAGCGTAATTCTTGCCGCCCGCAATGGCCACCCTCCCCCTAGGCCAGTTCGTAAGTGTGCGTCTTTGCAATAACTTGCTTTGGTGATTCGCTTGCGATCCGGAAAGGGTCAGAAAGAGTTCCTTATGGCAGAAGCAGCCGATCAGGCTCAGCACGACTTTTGGCGGCCTCCGATGCCGGCATCCAAGGCTGCCGCCGGCGCGGAAAGAAGCGCAGCCTGCCATCAATGCGGAACCGAGTTCATCGTCAGTTCAGCGTACTGTCATGCCTGTGGCGCCAAGCGTCCCGACCTGAGTGCCACGCGCGCCCTCGATATCCCTGGCCGGGCCGAACTCGCCTCGCTTGCCGAGCGACTCGGGCTTACGACGCCTGCGGTCGTCGCGTTTCTGCTGGGCATATTCTGCGTGGTGGGAGCGCTAGCGGTTGGCGTGTTCTTCAGCCCCAGGACCGCTCTGGACTGGCAGGCCATCCAACTGTGGCGGATCGAGTGGCTGCTTGGGTCGGTTGCCGCCTTCGTTGCCGGATGCCTGCTGAAGAAGTAGCTCGCGCGGTCATCAAGTCACATTCCTGTGGAGGTGGGGATTCAACGTCCCGACTCCCCGCTGTCTCTTCCCCGTGCGTGAGACGCGGCAACTGCGTCTCTGGCGGGAAAGAGTTAGTTCCGCGAATGCGCGTGCTCCGCATCGGACACGACCGTGCTTGCCCGCCGCTGCTGGCCCATCCGGTAGAGGTGATGCACTGGACCCACGCCTCGGCCCAGCGGGTGGGCATTCGCAATCGCGGCCGAGACATAAACCTTGGAGAGAAGGACCGCCTCGGGCAATCCACGCCCGTGCGCCAGGTGGCAGGCTAGGGCGGTGGAAAAGGCGCACCCGGTACCATGCGTGGAATTCGAACGCTGACGGTCCGCCTTGAAAACTTCCTCTTCGATACCTCGGCCGGTAGTGAAGCTGAGGAGGTCGATCGCTTTCTCGCCTTTATCGAGGTGGCCTCCGGTAACCACTACATTCGCCGCTCCCAGAGAGTGCAGACGCGCGGCGGCCTTGCGCATCTGATCCAGATTCGTCACCGCCATCCCGGTCAGCAATCTGGCTTCGTCAAGGTTCGGCGTCGTCAACTCAGCCAGCGGAAGCAGCCTCTCGATCAGTAGCCGGGTGCCCGCAGCGTCTAACAAATCCGCTCCGGAACTCGATTTCAGAACCGGGTCGAGCACAACGTTAGGCAGCCGTGCTTGACTCAGGAAATCCGCAACCACCTCCACCACCTGCCCATTTCCCAACATCCCGATGTGGACGGCCGCGATGGCAACATCGGCCGCCAGTTCCTGCAAGGTCTCAGCGATGATGCTGGGATCCGCGCCCTCGACCCGCCGCACGCCCTGCGTCGACTGCACGGTCAGCGCCGTGATGCAGGAAACGCCATAGCATTCATGGGCCGCGATGGTCTTGATGTCGGCAGTAATCCCAGCCCCCGAAGAGGGGTCAAACCCGGCGATGGTCAGCACCACGGGTGGAGTCGCAGCCATCCCGTCACTTTAAACCGAAAGGGTCAATCAGGGGAACAGACATTCAGCGCGTTATCAGCCGTACACGGTTTCAACAGCGAATCTTATAAGGTGCAGATGAAATCCTGACGTTTTGCGGTAATCAATCAGTCATTAATAGTACCGTAACTTTATGATTATAATGTGTTTAACAATTTCTTAACGTAAGTTTAACATTCCAGAACAGGTTACAAGAGTTTTGCGGAATCCGTAATTCGTATCGTTACCAATAAGTTATACTAACACGTTGACTGATATCAATGACATACGAAGGAAAATCCATATTTTCATGGGGCTAAGTCATTGATTATTTACCACTTAGTTAATTATTGGACTGGTTTTTCTCATTGACACCCGCCTCCCACGCCGGTAGCATCTCTAGATCGTTTGACCAAAGGAGCATACGACCAAAAAACGACTTTCCTCGATTGGGAGGTAACTGAATGCGACGACGTTTAGCCGAAGGCCTGGCGGTGGTTTTATCGATCGCCAGTCTGGGGGCCGGAGCCGCATCCGGGCCAAGCAGCCTGGAAGCCGCCAAGGTCACACCGCCGCCGGTCATGGTAGTTGAGACCGGTAAGCACAAAACACGAAAGACTAGCAGCCCGAAGTCGAAGGCTTATCAAGTAGGGACCGCGTCCTGGTACGGAGTCCAGTTCCAGGGAAGGCCGACAGCCAGCGGAGAGCCCTTCGACATGCGCGATTTCACCGCCGCTCATCCCAAGCTTCCATTGGGCACGTTCGTCAAGGTGACCAACCTGAAGAACGGCAAGACCGTGGTGGTTCGAATCAATGACCGGGGTCCCGTGGTGGACGGCCGGATCATTGACGTTTCCTACAGCGCCGCGCGCGCGCTGGGCTTCAACGAGCGCGGTTTGCAGACGGTCCGCGTGGACCTCTACCAGCCCACGGATGTGGCGCTGCTGCAACCCGTAGCCAAGCTCGACTAAACCCGATAAACTCGGCAACGACAGTGACAGTCCAGAATATGGACCCGCGCCAGCGTCTCATCGTTGCCTTGGATGTATCGACAGCCGTGGCCGCCCGGAAGATCGTGGCGGCCGTCGGCGACTCCGCCTTCACCTATAAGGTGGGTATGCAGCTCTACACCCACGAGGGCCCTGCCATCGTCCGCGAACTGGTCGATTCGGGACGCCACGTATTTCTTGACCTGAAATATCACGACATCCCAAACACCGCGGCAGCAGCCGTCCGCGAGGCGGCGCAGCTGGGCGTAAGCATGTTGACCGTGCATGCCTCCGGTGGCGGCAAGATGTTGCAAGCCGCCGTCGATGCCGCGCACGCCACCGAGCCCGGCCTGCTCGTCCTGGCGGTCACGGTGCTGACCAGCCTGGACGACGTAGACCTGGGCAAGATTGGCTTGCGCGGAGGAGTGGTCGATCAAGTCCTGAGACTGGCCGCCCTGGCGCTCTCGCACGGATGCAAGGGCGTGGTCGCATCGGCGCGCGAAGCCTCCGCGCTGCGCGAGGAGTTTGGCCGCGACTTCGCCATCGTGACTCCCGGAGTGCGTTCCGCCGGCAGCGGACACGACGACCAGGCGCGCGTCGTCACGCCAGCGGAAGCGATTGCCGCAGGAGCTTCGCACATTGTAGTGGGGCGCCCGATCACGGAAGCCGCCGATCCAGCGGCTGAGGCGCGAGCGATCTTGGGACAAATTGCGTAAGGCAGTTTCTCAGTTCCCGTTTCTCAGTTCTCAGTTCTCAGCAAAAACCGCGTAGACAACAAATCGAAGAGGCGCGTCTCATTCGCCGTAAATCTTTGCTTTTTCTGAGAACTGAGAACCGGGAACTGAGAACTGGTTCTTACAGTTTCTCGAAGAATTCACAGCCCGAGCACGAAATATAGATTCCGCCGGGCACGCCGCGCTCGCGATCTTTCATGCGCTTGACGATCCTGGTTTCCTTGCCGCACTTGGGACATGCGGTTGATTTCGTGGTGTCCATGACCTTTTTCCGGTCGGCTGTCTTTGCAATTTTCGCCATTCAACATCTCCTGACAGGAATGTCCCGCTGGCGCGAAGGCCCCGGTTCTACCTGGTAATTTGGGGAGTATCGTCGTTACGCGATCAAGGAACGCCGCCGATCTCGAATCAGCCCGGCAGGACCAACCCGCAGCGAAAGCGGGGCACTATACTCGCCTCCAGAATCTTACACGAATTGCAGCCGCGAGGGGGGACCGAAGCCTCCTCGCGGTTCCGCATCTCAAGAAAAACGGGGCTGCTTGCGCAGCCCCGGAAGTAAAACGGTTCGAGCGATCTTCGACTATCTTCCCGTGCCCGACAGAGGAACACTCTGTGGAGTGTTCGGAGCGTTGTCGTTAATCGTCACGCTCCCGGTGCGTTTTCCGGTTTGAGTCGGAGTGAAGGTCACCTTGATGTAGCAATTCTTTCCCGCAGCCACCGTGCCCACCGGGTTCCCGCACGTCTTCGTGCCGGTGACAAGCTGGAAATCTCCGCTGACCGTGATGCTACCAAAGCTCAGCGTCGCATTTCCGGTGTTGGTAAGAGTGACCGTCTTCGGGGCGGTTTTCGTGCCCACCTTGATCGTGCCCCACGACAGAGAGGTCGGCGACAGGGTCACGGCCGGACCGCTGCTACTTGAATTCACGGTGAGGCTCAACGTGGTCGTATTCGTCAAGCTGCCCGAAGTGCCCGTGATGGTCACAGTGACGGTCCCCGTGGCCGCCGAGGCACTAGCTGTTAATGTCAGCGTGCTGGTTGTGGTTGCAGGGTTCGGGTTGAATCCCGCCGTCACGCCGGTGGGCAAGCCCGATGCGGAAAGACTGACGTTGCCAGTAAAACCGTCCTCCGGAGTGATCGTGATGGTGCTCGTCCCGTTGCTGCCCTGCGTAATGGTTACGCTGCCCGGCGACGCGGAGAGCGTGAAATTCGGCCCCGCAGGTGTGGTTAATGCGTTGATCAGGGCGGCGCCGTTCGGACTGCCCCAGCCGTCGCACAAATTGTAACCCTTTGAACAGGTAAAGCCGTTGCTGCCGCTGGTGATGTCGTGGAAATCGGCGTCGCTGTTCCCGAGATTCAGCGGATAAATAGTGGGATCAATGAAACCGGGCGCAGGAACGCTGTTTGCAGCCGCCTGCTGATTGGCCAGAGCCAGATAGCCGGCCCACATGGGCGCGGCAAAACTGGTTCCGCCGTATTCGTTTTCCGTGCAGGTGGTCTGGTCGGCACAGACGTAAAAGCTAAAATTCGCGTTGGCCGCGACGTCCGGGACGTCCCGATACTTTTGGGAACAGCCGGTGCATTTGGCGACCGCGGCCACCTGCCAGGAGGGTATATCAACGTTGCTTCCATAGCCGCCGCCACCGTCGGACCAAGCGGTTTCCGAAGCCCAGGGGCCGCCCGCGCCGCTGGTCGTTAAGTCCGTGCCGCCGACCGCGATGACGTAAGCAGAATTCGCCGGCCATGGAGCGCTTCCAGTGTATCCGCCACTGTCGCCGGTTGCTTGAAAGAAGCTCTGGCCCTGCGTCGCCATCTTCATGAAGTAGGGATCGTCCGTGCCAGGGTCTGGCGGGCTCCAGGTCCACGAAGAGCTTAAATTCAAAGGCAACGGAGTGTCGGAAGACATCGCCCCCAATAGGGCGGTATCGCTGTTGTCACTCACGTATACGTACACTGTGGTTACGCCCGGGGCCATGCCCCCCGCCTGAGTAATGTCAAGGGTCTGCTCCGTATCGTCGCAGCCACCATCAGCCTCGGTGCAGTTAATGCTGCTTCCATCCGTGGAAATGCCAGTGACAGCGAAGGTTCTGGTTTGCCCGGCGTTCTTGTAGTAGGTGTTCACGTCGGCGATATCGAATCCGGCGTACTCCAGCAACCCGATGTTCTGGCCGGAGCCGGTGAGAGCCGTTCCCTCGTAATAGGCCGCCCGCATGTCGCTGCCGCAGAAGGATTTTCCAGGACAGGAGCCGGTAACCGCCTCGGGCTGCGGCCGCACCTGCGCCTGGGAATCTCTCTTCACAAACAAGGGACGCGGGATCGAATAGTTGTCCAGACCCGAGATGTGCCACAGTTGGAAAGGCAGATCCACCGTGGGCTCCCGGTCCGGAGCGTAGAAGGTGCGCTTTTCCGTGGGGTGCTGGTAAACGCCCATGGTCACATGGAAGGCCTTCTCAATGACCGCAACAGAGCCCTTGAGCTGCACGTCCATGCTATCGCGGGAGCCGCCCAGGACGGTAAAGCCGTTCGCTTGCGCGAGATGAATCAAGGCGTCGTAATCTTCCTGGCTGGGGCCAAACCTCTCTGTAAACTCTGGTACCGTCACGAAATTGTGGTAGGACGAGCTCGAAGGATCGTAGAGCTCCTTCAGAAAATTTTCCAACTCTGGCTGATGACGCAGCGCCAGAACGATGTCGATGCGCATGGACTGTGTGACCGGAAGCCGCCCGACCAACAGCGCCTGCCCATTGAGAGTTGCTTCACGCACATGACGCGTCAACAGGATCTGCGACTGCGCCTGGCAAACGACATTTGCGACTAACACTATCGCGACAACAGTGAGCAAAAGTACAACGGATCTTCGATTCACGACTTCTCCTTTTGGGTGCCTACGTCCGGGAAAATCCTACTGGTCCGCGCATGTCGCCAGAACTCGACATTCGAATCTGGTCAACATGCCTGATTGTGCGAGAACCCCTGGCTTGCAAGTATGGTCAGTTTACACCGGCCCGCCTGCCCGCAAAAGTGCAAATCATTTTTTGTCTGGAGCGCACCCCGGCCGCCGGCCAGGGCAGCCCGAGACTGCTGCGCACGGACAAAAAAACAGCCCCGCATCTCTGCGGGGCTGGCTCAAAGCAGACGAGCATATTACTTGCCGGTGCCCTTCAGATTCGAAACCTGCGGGCTCCCCAC
>Ga0209415_10014718_pt1 | contig 12759 bp, 10 predicted proteins | sample PeaSoiSIISIP2007_FD_187696 | JGI IMG/M metagenome (GOLD analysis project Ga0209415, IMG submission 187696) | Peat soil microbial communities from Weissenstadt, Germany - SII-SIP-2007 (SPAdes) (version 2) | ecosystem: Environmental > Terrestrial > Soil > Wetlands > Peat | place: Germany...
GTGAATGAGACCGGGTACCACAACCGGTTCTACGTCTTCATGATCGGGCTGCTCCTGGCGCAGTACACATTCACCGGTTACGACGCCTCGGCCCACATGACCGAGGAAACTCACAACGCGGCCTTGGCGGGACCGAAGGGGATTGTCCGCTCGATCTGGGTGTCGCTGATCGCTGGCTTCGTACTGCTCGTTGGTATCACCTATGCGATCACCAACAACTACAGCTCAGCCCTCGTGTCGAAGACAGGGGTACCCCCGGTGCAGATCTGGATCGACGCCATCGGGCGCCACGGCGGAGAGTGGCTCCTCGTCGTGGCAATGGTCGCCCAGGCCTATTGCGGCATGGCGTCTGTCACCGCCAACTCCCGGATGATCTACGCCTTCTCCAGAGACGGTGCCATCCCGGGATCACACTTCTGGCACCACATCAATCCTCGTACCCGCACGCCAAGTCGAGCCGTCTACTTCGCCGTGGTGTTCGCCTTCATCTTGGCCATACCGTCGATTTGGAGCTCCGTGGCCTATGGGGCCGTGATCTCGATCTCGGTGATTGGGCTCTACATCGCTTATGTCATCCCGACGCTCCTACGTCGCCTGGCTGGCGACAGCTTCAAGCCTGGACCTTGGCACCTCGGAAGATGGAGCACCTTGGTGGGATGGGTTGGCGTGGCTTGGGTCGGGATCATCACCGTTCTCTTCGTGCTCCCCACGGCCAGCCCTATCACCTGGCACGACTTCAACTACACACCAGTGGCGGTTGGGGTCGTCCTGCTCTATGCCGGAATTTTCTGGCTGGTGAGCGCCCGCAAGTGGTTCAAGGGTCCCCGGCCCCAGGGTGACGAGACACGGCTCGAAGAGATCGAGAGGGAACTCCAAGTCATCGAGTCCCTCGAGGTGGAGCTGGAGCACACGACGTGAGCGAACCAGGGGGCGCGGTCTCCCTCGAGGAGCTGCGCCACCTGGTCGAGCGCGGCGAGGTCGACACCGTCCTTCTCGCCATCACCGACATGCAGGGTCGCCTCCAGGGGAAGCGCTGCTTCGGCCGGTACTTCCTCGACGAGGTCGTCCCCCATGCCGCGGAGGGTTGCAACTACCTGTTGGCCGTGGACGTCGACATGAACACGGTCGACGGTTATGCGATGTCGTCGTGGGAACGCGGGTATGGGGACTTCGTCATGCGGCCAGACCTGGCCACCCTGCGGCTCGTCCCTTGGCACCCCGGCACCGCACTGTGCCTGGCCGACCTCGAGTGGGCGGACGGGGCGCCGGTGGTCGCCTCGCCTCGCCAGATCCTGCGGCGTCAGGCCGACCGGCTGTCCGAACGCGGGTGGACCGCCCTCGCCGCCACCGAGCTCGAGTTCATCGTTTTCCGCGACACCTACGAGGAGGCGTCGCACAAGGGGTATCGGGACCTGACCCCGGCCAACCTCTACAACGTCGACTACTCGATGCTCGGCACCGCCCGGGTCGAGCCGCTGCTACGCCGGATCCGCAACGAGATGGCGGGGGCGGGACTCGAGCCGGAGTCGGCCAAGGGTGAGTGCAACCTGGGCCAGCACGAGATCGCCTTCAAGTACTCCGATGTCCTCACCACCGCCGACGGACACGTGGTCTACAAGACCGGGGCGAAGGAGATCGCCGCGCAGGAGGGCATGAGCCTCACCTTCATGGCCAAGTTCGACCAACGCGAGGGAAACTCATGTCACATCCACATCTCGCTGCGCGACGTAGAGGGCCGGCCGGTGTTCTCGACGGGCCAGGACGGCGCGCCGGGTGGCGTCTTCGGGCATTTCATGGCCGGCATGCTGGCCACCCTGCGAGAGATGACGCTGTTGCTGGCCCCGAACGTGAACAGCTACAAGCGCTACACCGAGGGGAGCTTCGCCCCCACCGCGATCGCGTGGGGCCACGACAACCGGACCTGTGCCCTCCGGGTGGTCGGGCACGGCGCGTCGTCGCTCCGGGTCGAGAGCCGGGTTCCGGGCGGCGACGTCAACCCCTACCTGGCCCTGGCGGCGCTGGTGGTAGGTGGGCTGCACGGGGTCGACAAGGGGCTGACACTCGAGCCCGAGTTCGTCGGCAACGCCTACACGCCCACCCATCTGCCCCGCGTGCCGTCCACCCTGGTCGAGGCGGCGGCGCTGTTCGAGCACAGTGACATCGCCCGATGCGCCTTCGGGGACGACGTCGTGGACCATTACACCAACATGGCAAGGATCGAACTGGCCGCCTTCGAGTCGTCCGTGACCGACTGGGAGCGTTTCCGCGGCTTTGAACGACTGTGAGCGTCGACGCGCCGGTCGTCAATCCCACGACCGGCACGGCGTTCACCCACGTGCACCAGGCCGACCTGACCGAGGTGGACCTGGTCATCGAGCGGGCCGGCAACGCCCAGCCGGGCTGGGCGGCAACCGCCCCGGTCGACCGGGCCCGGCTGCTGCGCCGGTTCGCCCAGGCCGTCGACGGGGCGCTCGAGGAGCTGGCGCAACTGGAGGTGGCCAACTCCGGGCACACCGTGACCAACGCCCGGTGGGAGGCCGGCAACGTCCGCGACGTGCTCGAGTACTACGCGGGGGCGCCGGAGCGTCAGCTGGGCCGACAGATCCCGGTGCCCGGCGGGATCGACGTGACCTTCAAGGAGCCGCTCGGCGTGATCGGGTTGATCGTCCCGTGGAACTTCCCCATGCCCATCGCCGGGTGGGGGCTCGCTCCGGCGCTCGCGGCGGGCAACACGGTCGTGCTGAAGCCGGCCGGCCTGACCCCCCTGACCGCGTTGAGGCTGGGCGAGCTGGCCCACTCGGCCGGGATCCCCGAGGACGTGTTCCAAGTGGTGGCCGGGAAGGGCTCGGTCGTCGGTCAGCGGTTCGTCACCCACCCGACCGTCCGCAAGGTCTGCTTCACCGGCTCGACCGAGGTCGGCAAGCAGGTCATGGCGGGCTGCGCCGACCAGGTCAAGCGGGTCACCCTCGAGCTCGGTGGGAAGAGCGCCAACATCGTCTTCGCCGACTCCGACATCGAGCGGGCCGCCGCGACCGCCCCCTACGGCGTCTTCGACAACGCCGGACAGGACTGCTGCGCCCGGTCCCGGATCTTGGTGGAGCGGTCCGCCTTCGACCGTTTCATGGCCCTGCTCGAACCTGCGGTGACCGGGCTCAAGGTGCTCGACCCCGCCCTCGAGGACAGCGAGATGGGGCCGCTGATCAGCGACGAGCACCGGAGCAAGGTGGCTGGATACGTGCCCGATGATGCGCCGGTGGCGTTCCGAGGAACCGCGCCCGAGGGCGCGGGATTCTGGTTCCCTCCGACCGTGCTCGCACCGGTAACCGAGGACTCGGTGCAGTTCCGAGAGGAGATCTTCGGCCCGGTCGTCGTCGTGGTCCCCTTCGAGGACGAGGCCGACGCGATCAGGATGGCCAACGACAGCCCCTACGGTCTGTCGGGCTCCATCTGGACCCGTGACGTCGGACGAGCGCTCCGTGTCGCCCGCGCCGTGGAGGCCGGCAACCTGTCGGTGAACTCACACTCCTCGGTCCGGTACTGGACTCCCTTCGGCGGTTTCAAGCAGTCGGGGCTGGGACGTGAGCTCGGCCCCGACGCGCTCGACTCTTTCACCGACACGAAGAACGTGTTCATCTCCTCGGAGTGACGATGCCCGGAAGACTCGTTGGGAAGGTCGCCGTCATCACCGGTGCCGCCGGTGGGATCGGCAGGGCGAGCGCGGTGCGCTTCGCCGCCGAAGGCGCGCACGTGGTCGCGGCCGACCTGGCCGGCGAGGCCGTTGAGGAGGTGGCGAAGCTGGTTGGGGGCATCGGGGTGCGGGTCGATGTCACCGACGCCGACGACGTCCAGGCGATGTACCGGCGAGCCATCGACGAGTTCGGCGGCCTCGACATCTGCTTCAACAACGCCGGGATCTCACCGCCGGAGGACGACTCGATCCTGACCACCGAGGCCGACGCGTGGGCACGCGTCCAGGCGGTGAACCTGACCAGCGTGTACCTCTGCTGCAAGTACGCGATCCCCCACCTGTTGACCCGGGGCGGGGGCTCGATCATCAACACGGCCTCCTTCGTGGCCGTGCTCGGCTCGGCGACGTCACAGATCTCTTACACCGCTTCGAAGGGCGGCGTCCTCGCCATGTCCCGCGAGCTCGGCGTGCAGTTCGCTCGCGACGGTGTGCGAGTGAACGCTCTGTGCCCGGGGCCGGTCAACACGCCCCTGCTCCAAGAGCTGTTTGCGAAGGACCCTGAACGCGCGGCGCGTAGGCTTGTCCACGTGCCGATGGGTCGTTTTGCCGAGCCCGAGGAGATCGCGGCTGCGGCCGCGTTCTTGGCCTCCGACGACGCCTCGTTCATCACGGCCAGCACGTTCCTCGTCGACGGTGGGATCCACGGTGCCTACGTCACCCCCCTCTAGGGCTCCGATGGAGCACGAGAACCGCCTCGGCCCCGTCATCGGCATCACGGCCGGTGAGCTTGTGGCGAGCTACGGGGTGTGGAAGGAGGCGGCCTCCCTGGTGCCGTCCGACTACATCCGCTCCATCGTCGGCTCGGGCGGCATCCCGGTGGTCCTTTCCCCGGTGGCCGGAATCGCCGAGGCGCTCATCGAGCGGATCGACGGGTTGATGCTGACCGGTGGTGTCGACGTCGACGCCGCCCTGTTCGGCGCCGAGCGGCACCCCAAGGCCCAGAAGCCCGACCAGGTCCGCGACCGGTTCGAGATCGCCCTGCTGGACGCGGCGGTCGCCCGGGGCATCCCCGTGCTGGCCATCTGCCGGGGCATCCAGGTACTCAACGTGCGGCGAGGCGGCACCCTCCACCAGCATCTCCCCGACGTGGTGGCCAACGACGAGCACATGCCGGCCCCGGGTGCCTACGGCCAGCACCCCGTGCGCATCGACCCGGCCAGTCGGCTCGGCGCCGTCATCGGGCGCTCCGAGGAGGCCGTGCCGACCCACCACCACCAGGCGGTCGACCGGATCGGCGAGGGCCTGGCGGCGAGCGCGTGGGCCGACGACGGCATCGTCGAGGCGCTCGAGGACCCGGCGCTTCCGTTCCTGATCGCGGTCCAGTGGCACCCCGAGGTGGGGGACGACCCGTCGCTGTTCGACGGCTTGATCGCCGCCGCCGAGCGTGCCGGCGTGCTCGGGCGGGCCTGACCCCAGGGTCGGAGCGGCCCGGGCGGCCGCTCGGCGCAGCCCCTCGCGCGGTCCCATTAGCCTCGTTGGAAGGCGCCCGAGGCATCCCACGGTGGCCCGCGCGGCCAGCCCAGGGGACGGAGAAGGATGAGTTCCAAGGAAACGACCCACCGAGCACAGGGCACTCAGCTGACCCAGGAGACCTACGACCGGCTGGTGGCCGAGCTCGAGGACCTGACCACGCGGGGCCGCAACGAGATCGCCACCACCATCGAGGCGGCGCGGGCCATGGGCGACCTCTCCGAGAACGGCGACTACCACGCGGCCAAGGACAGCCAGGGGAAGATGGAGTCCCGCGTCCGGCACCTCCAGGCGTTGCTCAAGCACGCGACGGTCGTCGAGGACGAGGGTGGTGACGGGTCGGTATCGGCGGGGTCGACCGTCACGCTGCGTTACGACGGCGACGACGAGGACGACGTGCAGCGCTACTTTGTCGGTTCGATCGAAGAGCGCCGCGCCGACATGCCGGTCGTCTCCCCCAGCGCGCCTCTCGGCAAGGCGCTGCTTGGAAAGCGGGCCGGCGACACCGTCGAGTACGAGGCCCCTGGCGGCAGCCTGAAGGTGACGATCGTCGAGGTGGACGCCTGATGGCAGGGGGACCCAAGACCCTCGTCGACAAGGTCTGGGAGTCCCACCTCGTCCGCTCGGCCGACGGCGAACCCGACCTCCTCTTCATCGACCTGCACCTGATCCACGAGGTCACCTCGCCCCAGGCCTTCGACGGGCTGCGATTGGCCGGGCGCGGCGTGCGCCGTCCCGACCTCACCGTGGCCACCGCCGACCACAACGTGCCGACGACTGACGTCGACAAGCCGATCGCCGACAAGATCTCGGCCCGACAGCTCGAGGTTCTCGCGGCCAACTGCGCCGAGTTCGGGATCGTCTGCTACCCCATGGGCGACCCGAACCAAGGCATCGTGCACGTCATCGGGCCCGAGCTCGGCTTGAGCCAGCCCGGGATGACCATCGTGTGCGGCGACAGCCACACCTCCACCCACGGCGCGCTCGGCGCCCTGGCCTTCGGCATCGGCACGAGCGAGGTCGAGCACGTGCTGGCCACCCAGACCCTTCCCCAGATCCGGCCGGACACCATGGCGGTCACCGTCGACGGGGAGCTCCCGGCCGGCGTCACCGCCAAGGACATCGTGCTGGCGGTCATCGGACGGATCGGCACCGGCGGCGGGATGGGGCACGTGATCGAGTACCGCGGCTCGGCGATCCGCGCGCTCTCCATGGAGGGCCGGATGACGGTGTGCAACATGAGCATCGAGGGCGGCGCCCGGGCCGGGATGGTCGCCCCCGACGACACGACCTTCGCCTACCTGGACGGCCGCCAGCACGCGCCGAGGGGCCGGGCGTGGGAGGAGGCCCTGGAGAACTGGCGGTCGCTGCCGACCGACCCCGGCGCCCCCTTCGACAAGGAGGTCGGGCTCGACGCAGCGGCCCTCATGCCCCATGTGACCTGGGGGACGAACCCGGCCCAGGTCGTGCCCATCGACAGTTCGGTCCCGGACCCGGACTCCTTCGCCGAGCCCGCCGAACGGGAGGCGGCGTCGCGTGCCCTCGCCTACATGGGCCTCGACGCCGGCACGGCCATCCGGGACATCCGGGTCGACACGGTCTTCATCGGCTCGTGCACCAACTCGCGCATCGAGGACCTCCGCGCCGCGGCGGCCGTCGTCGAGGGCCATCGGGTCCGCGCGGGCCTGCGGGCCTTGGTGGTGCCCGGCTCGCACCGGGTCAAGGCCGAGGCGGAGTCCGAGGGGCTCGACGGCGTTTTCCGCACGGCCGGGTTCGAGTGGCGGGAGCCGGGCTGCTCGATGTGCCTGGCCATGAACCCCGACAAGCTCGCCCCCGGCGAGCGTTGTGCGTCAACCTCCAACCGTAACTTCGAGGGCCGCCAGGGCCGGGGTGGCCGCACCCATCTCGTCTCCCCGGCCGTGGCCGCGGCGACCGCGGTCCTGGGCCGGTTCGGATCGCCCGAGGAGCTGACGAGGTGAAGCCGGTCCGCATCGTCAGCGGCACGGCCCTCCCGCTCGACCGCTCCGACGTCGACACCGACCAGATCATCCCGTCGGACTGGCTGAAGCGGGTCGAACGGACCGGCTTCGGCGCAGGACTGTTCGCGGAGTGGCGGGACGACCGCGACTTCGTGCTCAACAAGGACGAGCACGCCGGCGCCACCATCCTCGTGGCCGGCCCCAACTTCGGTACCGGGTCCTCCCGCGAGCACGCGGTGTGGGCCCTGCTCGATTACGGGTTCGAAGCGGTCATCTCGACCCGTTTCGGCGACATCTTCGCCAACAACTGCACCAAGCAGGGCCTCCTGCCAGTGAAGGTGAGCGCGCAGGTGGCCCGATTGCTCCTTGACGCCGTGCAGGCCGACCCCACGCTCGAGATCACCATTGACGTTGAACGGGGAACCGTCGAAGCGCCGGCGGCCGGGATCCTCGGCACGTTCGCGCTGGACGACTTCACCCGCATGCGGCTGCTCAACGGGTGGGACGACATCGGGCTCACACTGCGCCACGAGGACCGGATCACCGCGTATGAGGCGACCCGTCCGGCCTGGCGGCCGTCCGCCTCGGTCTGACCCGACGCGTGCTCAATCGGGGCTGGGCGTCCGCTGGTGGGCCCGGTTGGCCGCGCTGACCACCGCGTGGAGGGAGGCGTCGAGGATGCTCGAGTCCATCCCCACCCCCCACAGCTTGGTCCCGCCCGCCTCGACCTCGACGTAGGCGACCGCCGACGCGCCGCTGCCCGCAGTGAGTGCGTGCTCGTTGTAGTCAGTGACCTCCAGGGTCACTCCCAGATCACCGAGGGCGGCCACCAGCGCGTCGATGGGGCCGTTCCCGGTGCCCCGGACGGTCTGGTGGTGGCCGTCGACGACCAGTTGGGCGATGACGGTGGTGCCTTCTGCACCCGAGGCGATCTCGCTCGACAACAGCCGGATCCCCGCGTCGTCGGGAAGGTAGGTGTTCGAGAACACCTCCCAAATCTCGGCCGGGCGGATCTCGGTCCCGCTCGCCTCGGTGACCGTCTGGACCGCCTTGGAGAACTCGATCTGGAGGCGGCGCGGCAGGTCGAGGCCGTGCTCGGTGTCCATCAGGTAGGCGACGCCCCCCTTCCCGGACTGGCTATTCACCCGGATGATGGCCTCATAGGTCCGCCCCAGGTGCTTGGGGTCGATGGGCAGATAGGGGACCTCCCACTTGTCGTAGTGGTCCCCGATCACCCCCATCCCCTTCTTGATCGCGTCCTGGTGCGAACCCGAGAAGGCGGTGTACACGAGGTCGCCCACATACGGATGCCGGGGGTGCACCGGGAGCCGGGTCGCGTACTCGGCCACCCGGCGGATCCTCTCGATGTCGCCAAAGTCGAGGGCCGGGTCGATGCCCTGTGAGAACAGGTTCATCGCGAGCGTGACGACGTCGACGTTCCCGGTCCGCTCCCCGTTGCCGAACAGCGTTCCCTCGATCCGGTCGGCCCCGGCCAGCACGGCCAGCTCCGCCGCCGCGACGGCGGTGCCCCGGTCGTTGTGCGGGTGCAGGCTGAGCACCACCGAGTCCCGGTTGGAGATGGTCCGGCCGAACCACTCGATGACGTCCGCGTAGACGTTGGGGCTGTACATCTCGACCGTCGCCGGCAGGTTGAGGATGATGGGGCGCTCCGGGGTGGGCTCGATGACCTCCATCACCGCCTCGCAGATCTCGACCGCAAAGTCGGGCTCGGTACCGGTGAAGCTCTCCGGCGAGTACTCGTAGCGGATCTCGGTGCCGGCCAGGCCGGACTCGAGCTTCTTGCACAGCCGGGCCGCACCGGTGGCGATGTCGATGATCCCGGCCTTGTCGAGGCCGAAGACGACCCGCCGCTGGAGCTCGGAGGTCGAGTTGTAGAAGTGCACGATGGCCCGAGGCGCGCCCACGAGCGACTCGTAGGTCCGCTCGATGAGCTCGTCCCGGCACTGGACGAGAACCTGGATCTCGACGTCGTCTGGAACGAGGCCTTCCTCGATCAGCGAGCGCTGGAAGTCGTAGTCGGGCTGAGATGCCGACGGGAAGCCGACCTCGATCTCCTTGAACCCGATCCTGACCAGGGTCTCGAACAGCCGGCGCTTGCGCTCCGGGTCCATGGGGTCGATCAGCGCCTGGTTCCCGTCGCGCAGATCGACGCTGGCCCACCGGGGCGCCCGTTCGAAGAGCTGGTCCGGCCATGTGCGGTCAGCCAGCTGGACAGGGATGTGGGAGGAGTACTTGTCGAAAGGCATCGGCGAGGGGTCGCAGGGCAGGGCCAGGCGACCGGCGGTGCGCTCGGTGGTCTCCTGGGTCTTCTGGGTTGGGCTCATGGCCTTCTCCTCGCTGTCCTCTCCGCTTGTCTTTGGGTTCTGGTTGTTGGTTTCTGGTTACTGGATAGGTCTGGATCGCACCGCGGGCAACAAAAAACCTCCTGGCCAGAGGCGCAGGAGGCGGCGGGCGAACGCGATGTGGCGTTCGCCGTCAGGTAAGCAGCAGGACCGAGGTGCGTGATCCACTCATCGCATCCATGCTCGCAGCCACCGAACCACAAGTCAAGGAGCTGGCCAGCGGCGCGGCGGTGCCCGTTGACCCGATCGGGCCGCGAGGAACCGACGCGTTCCGGCAAGAGACGTCGCTCGGACCGGACCGGTATGCCCCTGACCCTCGAGTATCGGTAGGTGGGTTCGCGGTCCGCTCAACCGAGCGACTGGCGCAATTGGGACTGGTCTTGGAACGTATCGTCGGGCGATTCAGTTTCCACAACCCCGAGCACACAGAGTGGCGGACGACCGCATTTCGACCACTCAGTGAGAGAAAGAGCGCGTCGGCGCGTCGGGTCCTGTGGACAGTTCGACGCGACGCGGCGCCACAAGTTACCGACGAGTTGACCATCCACCAGACGACTGAGGGGGTCGTGTAAACCGCAGTTGCGCGATCTGCGCATCCGCCGGCCCAGGGAGCCTTCTGATGCAACATGCACAAGCAAAGCCGCGAACGTGGCACGCATTTGCCGCCGCTGCCCTCGCGGTCATCGCACTCGGATCAACCGCCGCAATCTCGGTCGCGGGGTTTAGCGCCCAGCTCGTGAACAACGCCAACACGTTCTCCTCGGGCACCATGCAGCTGGAGGAGAACAACGGCGGCACCACCTGCTACTCGACCGGGACCGGTGCCGGAGGATCGGTCAGCGCCGCCAACAGCGCCAACTGTTCCATCAACAAGCTCGTGGGCACGCTCAGCCAGGTACCGGCAGGCACACCGCTGACGGTGACCATCACGATGACCAACGTCGGCACGATCAACTCCAGCCTCGAGAGCCTGGTGATGGGCACCTGTTCTGCGGCCGCCGCCTCCAACGCCAACGGATACGTGGGCAGCGACACCGCCGGATTCTGCGGGAAGGTCGACTTCTCGATCGGGATCACCGGCAAGTGCATCTACCCGGCCAACGCCTCGGCCGCCTGTCCCGCCACGCCGACCAACAGCGGCACACTGGGCGCAGTCGCCTCCACCACGTACAACAACTCGTCCACGCCGCCGCTGACGTTGCTGACCGCAGGGTCGTCGCAGGGCTACACCTTCACCGTCATGCTCGACACCTCCGCGACGAACGCCGACCAGGGACTGGCCGCAAGCATGACGATGACCTGGAACCAGTCGTAGGCGGCAAGTGGGGGCGCCCAACCGGAGCCGTCGTACCACGGGAAGCCTGAAGGCATGCTCCGCGACCACGAGGAAAACCACGGACGTTGGCAGGTGCCGCGTCGGCGACGGCCGGTCTGGCCGTTCGCCGTCGCGGCACTGTCGGTGCTCGTGGTGGCGGTCCCCTCATCGGACGCGTGGGCGTCGTTCTCCTCTCAGGCCATCAACAATGCGAACCACTTCTCGGTGGGCACGCTGCAACTCGAGGGACAGACGTCGGGCAGCGTGAACTGTTTCTCCACCGGCTCGGGGAGCGGCGGCACCGTGGGTACGAACGACGCGGTGTGTCCAGGTTTCCCCCTGCCGACCGGGGAGATGACCACCTCAACCGTGCTGTCGGCGACCACGACCCTGAGCTCGGTCGGGAACTCCAACGCCACCAATGGCACCGTGTCGTTGCTCTCGTGCGGTGCCGCCGAGGTGGCCGACTCCTCTAGCTCGGCCAACACCGGGCTGATCTACGGCGCCGTCACCTACGGCACCGCGTTCACCTCCCCGGTCCATTCGAGTTTCACCTCGACCGGCATCACGCTCAGCGGTGCGACCGGCACGTACGTCGGAACGATCACCTCTTTGACCTCCCCCTCGACGTTCACCATCGCCACCTGGGTCAAGACGAGCTCGACCACCGGAGGTGGGTTCATCGGGTTCTCCAACGTCCAGCCCGACACCGGGTCGACGAGCCAGGACCGGATGCTCTGGGTGGAACCCTCGGGCGTCGTTGCCTTCGGGGTTCAGAAGAGCTTTACCAAGGCCGAGCTCGCGAGCACGGTCACCGTGAACAACGGGGCGTGGCACTTTGTCGCCGCGTCGTTCTCGACGGCCGGGCTCAGTCTCGACGTTGACGGGACCACGGTCACCAGCACGACGATCACGTCCGCGACGAGCTACACCGGCTATTGGCACCTGGGTTGGGCCGGGAACAGCGGCTGGACCAACCCGGGGACAGACGAGTACCTGACCGGCTCGCTCTATGGCGCCGCGGTGTTCGGCACCGTGCTCAGCTCCTCGAACCTGTCCACCCTCAACAACGCCACGTCCGCCTCCAGCTACGCATCGGCCGTGACCGCCCTGTCCCCCACCGCTGACTGGCTGCTCTCGGACGGCGGCACCGTGGCCTACACCGGGACGATCCCCGTGCTCGGAACCAACCAGCTGTGCCAACGGGTCCTCGTCGACATCCAGACCACCCAGGGCGCCACCACTGCCTGCGCCTACCCGGCCGGTGCCGGTGCCTGCGCGTCCACCCCGACCAGCACCGACCTGTTGACCTCGCTGACCTCGAGCACGATGGCCGCCGCCACCTCCTCGGCCGCGGTCACCGTCCTCATCCGTATGCTGCTCGGCAGCGCCTCGGCGGCCGGGGTGCTGGGCCTGCACGTCCTGCCGGACATCGGTTTCACCACTTCGCTCCACAACTGGTCGGCCGAGGTCACCTATCCCAACACCAACCTCGAGATGTGAGACCCGCGGCCGCACTCATCGACCCCGTCCCCCGCCGCGGCGGCCAGGCTCCGCCCGGGTCCAGCGGGCCGCGGGCGCTCCCCGCGCCATCGGAGGCCCCGTCGCGCCCGGTGCTCATCGCGCTGGTCGGGGCTCTGGTCACCCTCGGCATCCTGGCGTCGATCGGCTGGCGCTTCACCGGCGGCTCTCTCTACACGATCGCCACCCCGTCGATGTGCCCCGACCTCTGCGTCGGCACGCTCGTCCTCGACCAACCGGTCCACGGGCCGGTCCACGTGGGTGAGGTCGTGACGTTCCGTCCACCCGGAACCCCCACGATCTACACCCACCGGGTCGTCCAGGTGCTGGCCGACGGGTCCTTCAAGACCGCCGGCGACGCCC
>Ga0209415_10014719_pt1 | contig 12759 bp, 10 predicted proteins | sample PeaSoiSIISIP2007_FD_187696 | JGI IMG/M metagenome (GOLD analysis project Ga0209415, IMG submission 187696) | Peat soil microbial communities from Weissenstadt, Germany - SII-SIP-2007 (SPAdes) (version 2) | ecosystem: Environmental > Terrestrial > Soil > Wetlands > Peat | place: Germany...
TGCGAGATCGATCAGCGCTTCGACACGCTGGTGAAGTCGGCCGACAACATGATGCTGTACAAATACGTGATCCGCAACGTGGCGTATCAATACGGCAAGTCGGTGACGTTCATGCCGAAGCCGCTGTTCGGCGATAACGGCAGCGGGATGCACACCCATCAGAGCTTGTGGAAAGACGGCAAGCCGCAATTCGCGGGCGACGGTTATGCGGGCTTGAGTCCGATGGCGCTGCATTACATCGCGGGATTGCTGAAGCATGCGCGCGCGCTTTCGGCGATCATCGCACCCACCACGAACAGCTACAAACGGCTGGTGCCGGGATACGAAGCGCCGGTGAATCTGGCGTATTCGCGCCGCAATCGTTCGGCCGCGGTGCGCATTCCAATGTATTCGGCGAGTTCCAAGGCGAAGCGCGTGGAGTTTCGGCCGCCGGATCCATCGTCGAATCCATACATGGGCTTCGCCGCGATGCTGATGGCGGGCCTGGATGGAATACTTAGCAAGGCGGATCCCGGAGAGCCGCTGGATAAAGACATCTACGATCTCTCGCCGGAAGAAATGAAGCGAGTTCCGTCCATGCCAGCGTCACTCGAGGAAGCGCTGGGGTGTCTGGAGGATGACCACTCGTTCCTGCTCAAGGGCGATGTATTCACCGAGGAGCTGATCGAAACGTTTATCAATTACAAGCGGAAGAATGAGGCGGACGCCATCCGGCTGCGCCCGCATCCGTACGAATTCGCGTTGTATTACGACATTTAGGGTAGTGCACGGAACTGTGTCAAGCTGACAGTTGGAACCGCGCGCCGCCTTCCGTTATCCAAATTTCCGCTTGTACATGACGGCTCGATTCCTGTCCGTCGTGTCGTCGGAGATGATCTCGGTCGCGGTGGGGTGGCAGATTTACGGACTGACGCATCGTCCGCTCGACCTTGGGCTCGCCGGGCTGGCGCAATTCGCGCCGGGCGTTGTGCTGTTCCTGATCGCGGGGCACACGGCGGACCGGTTTGCACGCCAGGCGATTCTCAAAATCTGCTATGGAGGGTTTGCGTTGTGTGCGGTTGCGTTGCTCGGATTCAGCCTCCACGGAATCGCATCGGTGTGGCCGATTTACGCCGTGCTGCTTGCCAATGGCGGCATTCGGGCGTTCAACGCGCCGGCGGGCCAGGCCTTTCTTCCTCAGTTGGTGACGCCTGAGCATTTTCCCAACGCGGTGACGTGGGGCTCGTCGTTTTTCCAGACCGCAACGATTTTGGGACCGGTGGCCGGAGGCTTGATCTACGGTCTGGCAGCCAGCCCGGCGCCGGTGTACGGTTGTGCAACCGTCGCGTACCTGATTGCCGTGGGGTTGTTGTCGGCCATCCGCCTGAACGTCGCGGCTCGCGCGCGCCTGGAGGAACCGATCAGCGTGGTCCTGGACGGGCTGCGGTACATCTGGCACAGCAAGCTGATTCTCGGTTGCATGTCGCTGGATCTTTTTGCCGTGTTGTTAGGAGGCGCGGTGGCGCTGCTGCCCGTGTATTCGAGCGAGATCCTGCACACGGGTCCCAATGGATTGGGAGTGCTGCGCGCGGCCCCGGGCTTGGGCGCGGTCCTGGTTGCGATTTTGCTGGCGCATAACCCGCTGCGACGCCGGGCAGGGCTGGCCATGCTTTACTGCATCTGCGGATTCGGCGTGTTCACCATCGTGTTCGGGCTGTCGCACAGTTTCGCTTTGTCGCTGATCGCGCTGATACTGACGGGCGCGTTCGATATGGTCAGCGTGATTGTACGATCGACGCTGGTTCAGCTCAAAACCCCCGACGAAATGCGTGGCCGTGTGAGCGCGGTGAACATGTTGTTCATCGGAGCCTCGAACGAAGTGGGCCAATTCGAATCCGGGATAACCGCACAATGGTTCGGTGCGGTTCCGGCGGTGGTGTTGGGGGGAGCGGGAACCATCGTGGTGGTGGCTCTGTGGAGTTGGTTGTTTCCGGCGCTGCGGCGGGTGGACCGGCTATCCTCGACATAGATGACGGGCCTCATCGTTCAGATCAATATTTCACCGGGTGGAATCCCTAAGCGGCCCATCGCGGAGGTGGAGGTGACGCCGCAAGGAATCCGCGGCGATTCCTGGGCGCATCCTCAAATCCATGGCGGCCCTAACCAAGCTCTCCTGCTGATTACCAGCGAAGGTATTGAGGAACTGATCGCGCAGGGCTATCCGCTCCATGCGGGCGCGCTGGGCGAGAATCTCACGCTGTCCGGTCTGAACCGGCGCGAGATGCGCATCGGCCAGCGATACCGCGTGGGCGAAACTCTGCTCGAGCTCACGAAAGTACGCACTCCCTGCGCCACGCTGGACATCTATGGCCCATCCATCAAAGAAGCCGTTTACGACGCGCAGGTGAAGGCAGGGGACGTTTCATCGCCGCGCTGGGGATTGAGCGGGTTTTATGCGCGCGTCATTCATGCCGGTGTTATCCGGCCGCACGATATAATTCAGTTAGTGGACCAAGTCGTCTAACTAAATGGCCAGCCTGCTCGACACTCAGCCTTTCCGCAAGCCTGCCTTGGCGCGTGGAGAAGCAGCGTTCCTCTCCCTCGGCCTTGCTTCCGAGGAGCAAGACCGGATCAAGGCACACCTGGCGGCCGCGCACGATCCGGACGCCGCGATTCACTATCTTCTCAGCCTCAAGCAGCATTCGAAGGAAGCACTCGATCGGTTGATTCATTCCCCTTCCGGCTTGCAGCACTTCGTTACGGTCACGTCCTTCAGCCGTTTTCTTTCCGAAGAGATTCTGCGGAATCCGCATTGGCTGGAAGAAGTATCGGCCATGAACCGCTTGCTGACCGCGAGCGAATACAAGAAGCGCCTGGGAAAATTCCTGAGGGATCCAGCGCCTGCGGCCGGGGTACAGGATGGTGTTCGGCCGCTGGCTCTGTCGCTCGCCATCTTCCGGCGCCAGCAGATTCTGCGCATTCTGCTGCGTGATGTCCTGGGATTGAGCAGTTTGTCGGAAACCACGGAAGAACTGTCGAATCTCGCCGACGCGATTTTGCATATCAGCTACAAGCGCATCCGCGCGATTTTGGTTGCGCGCCACGGCGAGCCGGGGTACGTGGACGAGAGTGGGGAATCGCGCGAATGCGGTATGTCGGTGATCGCGCTTGGCAAGCTGGGCGGCCGCGAGCTCAACTACAGCTCGGACATCGATCTGATGTTCGTCTATACCGCCAATGGCGAGACCGACGGCAAGCATCCCATTTCGAACAAGGAGTTCTACAAAAAGGTCGCCAACCAGTACACCGAGCTGCTTTCGACGTACACCGCCGAGGGTCTGTGCTATCGCGTGGACTTGCGGCTCCGGCCCGACGGAAGCCTGGGCGAGGTCTGCATCTCGCTGGACGGCGCCAAGACCTACTACCAGACCCGCGCTCGCGACTGGGAATTGCAGATGTTGATCAAGGCCCGCGTGGCGGCAGGCGATCCCGGCGCCGGGCGCGAACTGCTGAGCATCGTGGAGCCGCTGATTTACTCCACTACGCTCGATTTCTCGGCTGTAGAAGCGGTGTCGGCGACGCGCGAGCGCATCAGCGAAAAGTTGAACCGGCGGAAGCGCGCCAAACCGGCATTCGATGTCAAGCTGGCTCCGGGCGGCATTCGCGACGTCGAGTTTCTGGTGCAGTGCTTGCAGCGGCTGCATGGCGGGCGAGTCCCTTGGCTGCGGCATGGCGGCACCATGCTGGCGCTTTCGCGGCTGAGCGACAAGGATCTGCTTTCGGCCGCCGAGTACGGGCGGCTCATCGCCGCCTATCGTTTTTTACGCAACCTGGAGCACCGGCTGCAAATCGCGGAGGACCGTCAGACGCATTCCCTGCCCACCTCGCCGCGCGAGCTGGACATCCTGGCGAAAAAGATGCCGTCCGCGCAGCTCGGCAGCGCGCCGTCTGGGGAAAAATTGCTGGGCGAATTAAACGCTCACCTGGAAGCGGTGCAAGAGATCTACGAGCGTGTGATCCACGCGCAACGTCCCATCTACTACAGCTTGCCGCCCGCCGTGACGCCCGAACCTCCGTCAGCGGAAGCGGCCGAGCCCCCGTCCACATTCGCGCCCGCCAGCAGCAACGTGATTCGGTTTTTGGACGAACGGGCGCCGGAACTGGCGAGCCTGGTTTCGAGCACGCCGCTGCGCCGGGGAGCGGGAGCGTTCGAGCATTTCCTGGAGAAGCTGATGCCGGATTCGCGCTGGCTGGCGCTGCTCAACTCCAACGCGCTGGTGGCGCGGTCCACTCTCGACATATTCGAAAATAGTCCGTTCTTCGCCGAAGAGCTGGTCCGCCAGCCCGAATTGATCGAAGAGCTGGGTCAGCCCACCAGCGGCGTGGCACCGCGCTTCGACAACATCTCGGATCTGCGCCGCTTCTTCCGCCGCGAAATGTTTCGTATCCAGACCGCAAGTATGTGCCAGCGCGTGCCGGTATTCGAAACGCTGCAGGAAACCTCCGATCTCGCCGACGCCGCGATCGCCGCTTGTTATCGGATGGCGGTGGAGCACGTGGAGGCGTCACACCCGCCTGCGGTGGCAGGATACCGGCCGCACCGGCAACTGATGGTGATCGCACTCGGGCGGCTTGGCATGCGCGAATTCGATCTGGCGTCCGACGCCGACTTGGTCTTCGTTCTGCCGGACGAGGATCGGGATGAACATCTCTTCTGGACTCGTGTCGCGGAGAGGATCGTGGATCTGATCACCGCCTACACCGGCACCGGCGTGATGTTCACGGTGGACACACGTCTGCGGCCGAATGGGAGCGCGGGCGCGTTGCTGCAATCGGAGGCGTCCTACAAGGAGTACTTCGACAAGAACGCCGAAGCGTGGGAAGGCATCGCGTATATGAAGGCGCGCGCCGTCGCGGGCGACACCGATCGCGCCACGACCTTCCTGAACGAACTTCAGAAAGTAGACTGGCGCCGCTACGGCCAGGGTGGGCGCTCGAAGAGAGATCTCCGCCAAATGCGGCTGCGCTTGGAGAAGGAACAGGGCCCAGATCATCCGCTCAAGGCCGGCATCGGCGGATTCTATGACATCGATTTCTCGCTGCTGTTTTTGCGCCTGAAGGCCGGCGGAATCTTCTATAAAGTGCTGAACACGCCGGAGCGGGTGAACATCATTGAGGCCATGGGCCACTTGGAGCGCTCCGATGCAGAATTTCTGCTCAAAGCCGCGACATTCTATCGCGCCGTGGATCACGCGCTGCGCGTCTATTCGGGTCATGCCGAGACCAGCCTTCCCAATTCCGAATCGCAGCTCCAGGTTTTGACAGCCCTGGTGCATCGGTGGATTCCGGAGCATGGCCACAGCCAGCCGCTAAAAACCGAGCTGACGAAAATACAAAACCGTACGCGTGAGATTTTCGAACGGTTGTTTGCCGGTTGATCGCCCGAATTACGCCGGGCGGATCATGTCGAAACGATCCAGCGTCCGCGTGTAGCTGTTGCCAGCCATGCGGCCGATGGCGCGAAGCTTGTCCGGGTCGATCCGATAGTTCTGAAAATATGCGTCGTCGATGTGGAAACGAATCACTTCGCCCAGCACCAGATGGCCACCGCCGTTGAGCCCGCTCATCTCGATGGTATAGAGCAGCCGGCACTCCATATTGATGTGCGATTCGGCCACGCGCGGCGCCTTCACCAGATCGCTTGGAATTGGCGTCAGGCCAGAGACCTGAAATTCGTCCACTTCCGGCGGATACTCGCCGGCGCAGAGATTCATCTTCTGCCCGAACTCTTCGGACACGACGTTCACCACGAACTCGCGCGCGGTGCCGATGTTGCGCAGCGTGTCCTTGCGGGGGTCCGGATTGGGACGGCGCGACACGGTAAAGATCAGAACCGGCGGGTTCGCGCTGGCCACCGTGAAAAAGCTGAAAGGTGCCACGTTGAACGCGCCTTCCGGGTTCACGGTGGAAACAAAAGCGATGGGGCGAGGCACCACCGAACCGATCAGAAGCTTGTAAACGCTGGGATAATCCGTGGAGCCTGGGTCGACGATCATTCAGAGTCCATTTTACACTTGGATCCATGACACCACTTGCACGTGGTGCTTTTTAGAGGGATGATATGGACGGAGAGCGTATTATGAAAAGCTCAACCCTTAGCGAAGGCCTGACCACTGGAGCTTCGCCGTTCATCGAGCAAGCCAAGCGGGCTGGCCAGCTGTACATTGATCAGCCGTACGAGCTGTATTCGGAAGAAAATCATCAGGCTTGGCGGAAGCTCTACGCGCGGATGCTGCCGCGCTGGGATCGCTACGCAAACGAGCATTTCCTGCAAGGCATCCACTCGCTGTGCCTGGATCCGGATCGCATTCCGCATCTGGAAGATGTGAATCGATTCTTAAGTCCCCTGACCGGTTTCCAGGCGCAAGCAGTGAGCGGCTACGTGCCCAGCTTCGTCTTCTTCGATTGCCTTCGCAACCGTCGTTTCCCCACCACCATCACCATCCGGCGATCCGACAAGCTCGACTACCTGCCGGAGCCCGATATTTTCCATGACGTGGCCGGCCACGTCCCCATGCATACCGACAAGCATTTTGCCGAGACCCTGGTGCGTTTCGGCGAATGCGCGCACACGGCGGCGGAAATGGCGGCGGGCATCCGTGGACCCGATACCCGCGTGCATTACCTTACCAGCGTCATCAAGGCCATGGCCCGATTCTTCTGGTTCACCATCGAATTCGGCCTAATGCGCGGCCGCGACGATTTGAAGGTCTACGGCAGCGGGTTGCTCAGCTCGTACGGCGAGATCGCCCACGCCATCGAGGCCCCGGAAGTGCAGCGCTACCCGATCCAACTGGACTGGGCCATTAATCAGGGCTTCGAGATCGACCATTACCAGCCGCTGCTGTTCATCGTGGATTCGTTCGATCATCTGTTTAGTCTGGTAGACCAGCTGGAGGCTTGGATGAAGGCCGGGAAGCTGAGCAATGTCGCGCCGGGCGAGCCGGAAGTCAACGAGGAAGACCTGAAGAGCTTCCTCCACGCCGAGCTGGATTAGCTGGGCGAAATATTGGTCATAATAGAAGCATGCGACTCCGCATAGCTGTCCTTTGCCTGTTCACGGCCGTCATGCTGGCGGCGCAAACCCCGTCCCCTGACGCCTGGAAGACCGCCGAGACGCTCGGCGATGTCGACCTGTCGAGCCTCACGGCGGTACAGAAGAAAGCCGCGCTCAAAATCCTGCGCGAACAGGATTGCTCCTGCCAATGCGGCATGAAGACGGCCGAATGCATCCTGAAGGACACCAACTGTTCCTACAGCCGCGCGCTTGCCAAAGTTGCGATCCAAGGCGTGAAGGACGGCAAGAGTCTGATCGAGATCAGCAAGCTGATGGACGCGTCGCCCAAAGCTCACAGGCCGAAGGTGCTGGAAGCGCCGGTGAAGATTGCGGTGGATGGCGCGCCCGTACGAGGCCCGGCCGATGCTCGCATCACGCTGGTGGAGTTCTCCGACTTTGAGTGCCCCTTCTGTTCGGCTGCGGTAAAGCAGGTGGACATCGTGATGGCCGCCTATCCGAAGGACATCAAGCTGATCTACAAACAATTCCCACTTTCCATGCATCCGCACGCGCAGTTCGCCGCCGAGGCATCGCTCGCGGCGCGCGAACAGGGGAAGTTTTGGGAAATGTACGAGGTGCTGTTTAAGAACTATCGCCAGCTGTCGCGCGAGAACGTTTTGCTCTGGGCCAAGCAACTGGGTTTGGATGTGAACAAATTCAAGGCGGACCTCGATTCGCGCAAGTTCAAGACCGTGGTGGACAAAGATCTCGCGGATGGCGAAGCGGCCGGCGTGTACGGAACGCCGTCCTTCTACATCAATGGCAAGCAGTACAACGGTGAAGTCACTTTGGCCGCGTTGAAGCCGATTTTGGCCGCCGAGTTAAAGGGCGAGACGAAAGACGCCAAAGGCGAACCCGATAAAGAAGCCAAACCGGTCGAGACAAATTAGACCCGCGTTAGCTGGACCTGCAACTTCTGGATTGCGTCTACACAGCGCTGGTTGTCTTGGTCTGTTCCCGTCGAAATGCGAACGCAATTGGGGAGATCGAAACTGGCCAGCGGCCGGATAATGATTCCCTGTTCGAGCAAGTCGGTTGTCAGTTGACTGGCCTGCGCGGCGCCTGGCAACACCACCATCACGAAATTGGCTTCCGAGGATACTACCGTCAGGCCGATCTGACGCAGGCCTTCGGTGAGAAACTTCAAACCGCGCGCATTCAGTTGGAGCGACTTGTGCAGAAACTCCTTGTCGGCCAGAGCAGCGATGCCGGCGGCCTGCGCCAGCGTACTGGGCTCGAAGGGCAGCTTCACTTTGAGTAAGTTCGTGATGAGCCTTTCGTGCGCGAATCCATAACCGATCCGGACCCCGGCCAGCCCGTAAACTTTCGAAAACGTACGCAGCGTGATCACGTTGTCGTAACGATAGTGCATCGAATCGGGATAACGCGGGTTATCTTTCGCGTACTCGAAGTAAGCCTCGTCCAGAATGATGAGAACGCGCTCGGGGACGTGGCGGTAAAACTCGTCGAACTCGTGTTTTGAAAAGATGGTGCCGGTGGGATTGTTGGGGTTCGCGAGGTAAATGATCTTGGTTCGCTCGTTGATCGCTGCAGCCAGCGCCGTCAGGTCGTAATGCCAGTCGCGATAAGGCACGGTGCGGTACGCCACGCCACGCGATTTCGCCAGCACCTGGAAACCGATGAACGCGGCTTCCGTGGTCAGCACTTCGTCCTCGTCGCTTAAGAAGGTGCGAATAATATTGGACATAATGCCGTGCGAGCCGCTGCCCGCGATCACGTTTTCGATCTTGGTTTCGAACTTTTCCGCGAGCACTCGCCGCAGATCCTGGCCGCCGTTCGGATAGATATTGAGCCCGCTCAGGCATCGGCCCATGGCTTCGATCGCCAGCGGCGAGGGCCCCAACGGGTTTTCGTTCGAAGCGAGTTTGCTGACGCGGGCCAGACCATAGGTGCGCTGGACCTCTTCAGCGCTGCGCCCGGCCTGGTAGGGTCGCAACGATTCGATGTAGGGGGGAACCAGCGGCATCCACTTTCAGTGTGGCATAGCGGTAGCCATAAGAGCGTCGAGATGAGTCTCGACGCGGCAGGCAGGAGTGCGCGCGCCAGGTGAACCGAGTCACGATTCTGTTCACAAAAGCGAGCTTCCTGCTAGCCCTATCCCGCCGCCCTCCAGTAGCCTAAATTAGAGCCATAATAGATCCACCACGCCATGCACGCTGTCTCCAAGATCGACCCAACCACCGCCCAGACTCCGAAGCTCTACCAACAGCACAGTACCGGTTTCCGCCGCGCCACCTACGTGGATCGCGCCATGGGATCGGTGCATATGGGCACCGGCATCTGTTTCCTGGACCTCAACGGCGCCATTCAGCTCCACATGCACTCTTTCGAAGAAAGCTTTTACATTCTCGAAGGAACGGTCCTGGTGCAAATTGGCGACAAGACTTACACCCTGGGCCCCGGTAATTTCGGATTGATTCCCACTGGCGTGCCGCACGCCTGGAAGAACACCAGCACCGGCGTGGCCCGTTGGCTCGAGATGCAAGCGCCGCAACCGCGCCCACTCGAATACGGCAAGGATACTTTCTTTACTACGAATGCTCCCGCACAAGACGCCCTGGCGACCGTGGTCGGGCACTTTGACGAGTCGCAACTGCCCCGCCCCGGCGGCGCATCGCAAATGGAAGGTTTCAACCCGACCACCGGCGTTGCGATCAAGATGTTCGTCGATCGTTCGTTCGGCGCCACTCACCAATCGCTGTTCCTGATTCAATATTCACCGGGTGCGAAGATCGATCTGCACGATCATACCTTCGAAGAGTCGTACCTCATCGTCGGCGGACGCGTCCAGGCCGTCGCGGATGGCAAGAGCTACGACCTGGGTCCTGGCGACGTGATCTGGACTGGCGTTGGCTGCATCCACAGTTTTGCCAATACCGGCGCGGAGCCGGTCCGCTGGATCGAGACCCAAGCGCCGCTGCCGCCCGCCAAAGAAGTATTCCGATTCGAGAGGGATTGGACGGCGAAATTCGCCTGACCCTTTGACAACCGCTTAAGGAACTGGAGAAAAACAATGTCTACAGAAGCCCAGCAACCCAAGCCTACTTTCGGCGCCACTCGCACGAAGCCATTTACATCCGCGGAGTTCATGGAAAGCCTCCGGGACGGGCGCGAGATTTGGATTTACGGCGAGCGGGTGAAGGACGTCACCACGCACCCGGCGTTCCGCAATACCACTCGCATGCTGGCACGCTTGTATGATGCGCTGCACGATGAGCGCAAGGCGATCCTCTGCACCGAAACGGATACCGGCAGCGGCGGCTACACGCATCACTTTTTCAAGGCACCGCATAACGTGGAGGAAATGGTGGCATCGCGGGACGCCATCGCCGAATGGGCGCGCGTCACTTATGGTTGGATGGGCCGCAGCCCGGATTACAAGGCCGCGTTCCTGGCGACGCTGGGCGCGAACTCCGAATTCTACACGCCGTTTCAGGAAAATGCCCGCCGCTGGTACAAGAAGGTGCAGGAGGAAGTCACATTCGTCAATCATGCCATCGTGAATCCGCCGGTGGATCGCAACAAAGAACTGTCCGAAGTGCGCGACGTGTACATGCACGTCGAAAAGGAAACCGACGCGGGCCTGGTGATCAGCGGCGCCAAGGTGGTGGCCACCACGTCCACGCTGACGCATTACAATTTCATCGCGAACAACGGGGCGCTGCCCATCAAGACCAAGGATTTCGCTTTCGTCTGCATCGTCGCTACTGACTCGCCGGGCGTCAAGCTGTTCTGCCGGCCATCCTATGAAATGACTGCCGCCGCCATGGGCAGTCCATTCGATTATCCGTTGTCCAGCCGGCTCGATGAAAACGATTCCATCATCGTCTTCGACAAAGTGCTGGTTCCTTGGGAGAACGTGTTCGCTTACGGCGACATCGACAAGGTCAACCACTTCTTCCCGCGTTCCGGATTCCTGCCGCGCTTCATGTTCCATGGCTGCGTGCGGCTGGCCGTGAAGCTGGATTTCATCGCAGGCCTGTTGCTCAAAGGCGTGGAGGCCACCGGCACCAAGGATTTTCGCGGCGTGCAGGCGCAAGTGGGCGAGGTACTGGCATGGCGGAATCTGTTTTGGGGCCTGACCGACGCGATGGCGCGCACGACCACGCCTTGGACGCCCGGTTACGTCCTGCCCAATCTCGATTACGGCTTGGCGTATCGCGTCGCGTCCAATATGATCTATCCGCGGCTTAAGGAGATCATCGAGAACGTGCTCGCGAGCGCACTCATTTATTTGCCGTCTCATGCCAACGATTTCAAGGTGCCCGAAATCCGCAAATACCTGGAGACTTTCGTGCGCGGATCGAACGGCTACTCGGCGGTGGATCGCGTGAAGCTGATGAAGCTGATGTGGGACGCGATGGGCACCGAGTTTGGCGGCCGGCACGAGCTCTACGAGCGCAACTACTTCGGTAATCACGAGAGCATCCGGTTCGAAACTTTGATGGTGGCCGATCAATTGGGCCAGTCGGCCAAGTACAAAGGCTTCGCCGAGCAATGCATGGCTGAATACGATCTGGATGGATGGACGGTGCCGGATCTGATCAATCCCAACGATATTAGTGTTGTAATGAAGAACGGCCGCAAGTGATCTCTGCCGGCAATTAGTGAATCAGCCGATCGACACCAGACAGTTTCGCAACGCGCTCGGGCGTTTCGCCAGCGGTGTTACTGTCCTCACCGCGCGGTACGAGGAGCAGACGCACGGCATGACCGCCAATGCGTTTGTGTCGGTGTCGCTCGATCCACCGCTGATTCTGGTCTCGTTGGACAATCGCTCCAACATGCACCGGATTCTACCCTCGGTGCGACGCTTCGGCATTAGCGTGCTGGCTGAAGATCAGGAACCGCTCAGCAATCATTTCGCGGGGCGGACGGTGCCCGGTCTGCATGTGCGTTTCGTACACCGGAATGATCTTCCCTTGATCGGAGGCGCGGTAGCCTTCTTCGTGGTGGAGGTGATCGACATTCATCCGGCGGGCGACCACACGCTTTACATCAGCCGTGTGGAGCACTTTGAAGTGAATGACGGCAAGCCGCTGCTCTTTCACGCGGGCCGATACCGGCACATGCGCGAGGAAAAGGGCAAGCCGACGCAGTGGCCGGAAGACGAGTTCTCGCTGTTTTCGATCGGTAGCGTGGATCCGCCGACAACGTGATTTAGACCATCGTTGAGGTTTTGGCCGCTGCCTCCACGGTGTGCTCGTTGAAGCTGTATCCAAAGCCACGCACCGCGCGGATGAACGACGGATTAGCCGGGTCGGGCTCGATCTTTTGGCGCAGCCGCAGGATATAGACGTCAACCGTTCGATCCGTCACAGCCCGATCATGTCCCCACACCGCATCCAGTAATTGCTCGCGGCTGTACACCACACCGGGACGGCTCATGAGAAATTCCAGCAGCCGGAACTCTGTGGCGGTCAGCGCAACTTCAGCGCCACGCAGCAGCACGCGACAACTGGCCCGATCCAGCTCCAGATCCCCGGCCCTGACTGTGCGAGCCGGCGAGGACTGTGAACGGAACTGGTTCTTCACCCGGGCGATCAGCTCGCGGACGAAGAAGGGCTTCACCATGTAGTCGTTGGCGCCCAGCTCCAGGCCCAGAATGCGGTCCGTTTCCGAAGCGCGGGCGGTGAGAAAAA
>Ga0209415_10014720_pt1 | contig 12759 bp, 6 predicted proteins | sample PeaSoiSIISIP2007_FD_187696 | JGI IMG/M metagenome (GOLD analysis project Ga0209415, IMG submission 187696) | Peat soil microbial communities from Weissenstadt, Germany - SII-SIP-2007 (SPAdes) (version 2) | ecosystem: Environmental > Terrestrial > Soil > Wetlands > Peat | place: Germany...
CCTGCTGGATGAAGGTGTTGTCGCTGTTGCGGCCGGCCACGCCGCGGGGAGCGGCCAGGTCGTATTCGCGCTTGAGCCGATCTGCCGGCCCCAACCGGAGACGCCTCTCGCCGACGCATCAATCAACCACCGGTTCAAACTCGCCTGAATTCGCGTAATTCGCTTAAGTGGGCCTAAGCCGTGCAAAAACTAATCCGATTTTCTCGCCGGCTCCGGCAAAGGTCCCGACAAAGGTCCCGACAAAGGTCACGACAAAGGGTCCCGACAAAGGTTTCGACAACGGTTCCGACAAAGGTCCCGACAAAGATTCCGACCAAGTTTTCCGCTGGCCGGGGCTTTGGGACAGACTATCTTATGACTGGTGGACCTGCCGAACGATGGAACCTGAGACTGCCAGAATTACCGCGCATTCCCGGCGGGAGGCGATGGATTGGGGGTTGGTGCTGGCGAGCCAGGGCATCGAGGCGACGATCCAGGGACCGGAAGGGGAGGAGTCGTGGGGGTTGGTAGTGGCCGCCGAGGATTACGACAAGGCAGCGGGGGCCATCAGCCAGTATCGGCTCGAAAACCAGGGCTGGCCCTGGCAACGGCCGGCCTGGCAACCGGCGTATCGGTTCGATTGGGGCAGCCTTGGCTGGGTGTTGCTCATCCTCTTTTTCTTCTGGCGGCAGGGGCGGGCGGGCTTGCGTCCGGCCGGCGTGATGGACAGCACGCTGGTGAGCCATGGAGAATGGTGGCGGCTCTTTACTGCCGTCTGGCTTCACGCCGACGTGGGGCACCTGGCCGCGAATGCCACGCTGGGATTTTTGCTGGTGGGCCTGGTGATGGGCCGCTACGGCAGCGGGGTGGGGCTCCTGGCGGCGTATATGACGGGGGTAGCGGGCAACGCCGGGGCCTGGCTCCTGGCCCCGGGACCGTATCAAAGCCTCGGCGCCTCCGGGATGGTGTTCGGGAGCCTTGGCCTGCTGGCGGGCCAGTCATTACCTTTACGCGCGCGCGAGGCCCTGCCGCCGAGGCTGATGGTGAGCGGCCTCCTGGCAGGCGTCATGCTCCTGGTGCTCTTTGGCTTGGGCCCGCAAACGGACGTCCTCGCCCACGTCGGCGGCTTTGTTAGCGGGTTGCTGCTGGGAGCAGGCCTCGCGTTGGTCCCGAGGCTCCCCCAGAGAGCGGGGAGCAACCTCCTCTGCGGCCTGATATTCGGGGCGCTGATCATGCTGCCCTGGTGGCTCGCGTCAAAGGGGCCGGTTCCGCAAAGCTGAACCCGGAGCGCTGTTCACCGATTGGCGTAGAACTCTCCCAATCGTAATCGTAATCTGGATCCTAATCTTAATCCTAATCTTGTCTCGGATTAAGATTAGGAGTAAGATTAAGATTAAGAGCACGTCCCGGAAACGGCCGCCCGGAAGAGCGAAAGACACCCCGGAATTCGGAATTCGATGCCTTCCAAAATCGGCTTTCCGGGACTGGCCCCGATCCGTTACCCTCTGCGGCTTATGGATGACCCACTGGAGAAACCGCTCTTTGGCTGGCAACCGCTGGCACGGCGGGGAGCGGCAGCCTTTGCGCCCGCCTCCGTCGGGAGTTTGGTGCTGGTCCAATTCCTGGTTGCCGTGCTGGCGGCAGTCACCGTCGTTTGGTTCCTGCAGCGGGCCTGGTTTTCGGCGATCAGCGAAGCCATTACGCGGATGCCGGCGCAAGGGGCCGTTCAGTCCGGCACGCTGGATTGGCCTGGGGAATCCCCCGTGAAATTGGCCGAGAACCATTTCCTGGCGCTGGTGGTCGATTTGCAGCACGCGGGGACCATTCGTTCCCCGGCCCACTTGCAGGTCGAGTTTGGCCGGAACGATTTCGAGGTCATCTCGCTGGGCCGCTACCTGCGCATTCCCTATCAAAGAGACTGGCTGCTGATGTTTAATCGGCGGGGATTGGAACCGTGGTGGGGAGCGTGGCGGCCGGTCCTGCTGGCGTTGGCGGGAGCATTGGTGGCGGCGGGGCTGATGTTGAGTTGGATCGTGCTGGCCACGCTGTATTGCCTGCCGGCCTGGCTGGCCGGGTTTATGGCGAATCGGGAACTGACCCTCGGCGGCAGTTGGCGCCTGGCGGGCGCCGCACTCATGCCGGGCGCCCTGTTGCTGACGGCGGCAATCCTGGCCTACGGGTTGGGCGCCCTGGACCTCATACAATTGGCCGCGGCCGGAGCCGGGCACATCGTGGTGGGCTGGCTCTGTTTGCTCGCCAACCTGCTCTCGCTACCCCGCCGCCCCAAGCACGCCAACCCATTCGTTTGACCCGCCAAGTCCAAGCGCGCGGTTACGAATCAACGAGCGCTTGACTGGCTGCTCTCCGGCGGCGATAAAAAGAGGATGAACCGTGAGCTGATTCGGCAGCAGTTGACCGGGCCAAGCCCGTTTCTCATTCGCACTTCCGATGGCAAGGCGTTTCCCGTGCCGCATCCTGAGTTCGTGTTGATCGGTCGCCAGAACATCGTGATCGAGGATGCCAAGGGGCTGCTGGACATCATCGATCCTCTCCACGTTGTTTCCATCCGGCCCGGGGCCAGGCGCAAGAACAACAGAGTTTGACGGGAATGCTTATGCCGGTTCAGCAGGGCCGATTCAAGAACGGTCGAAACGTGCCGCGCGGCGCGGAAAACCGTTGAAACGGTTCAACGGGCAGGGGACGGGCAAGACACACCGCTGAAGCGGTGTGTTAATGAGAGGAGGCCGTGGTTCTTGGATCGGCCCTGCCAACCCATTCGCTTGACGCGATTGGTGTAGAAACAGATCGAATTGCGGTGTAAGCTGGCGAATCATTATCACAGAACCTAAAGTTTGGCGTGCGCCGACGCTTGGCGCCTTCTCGTCGATCGAGGGGCGGCTACGGAGCGGGAGCGCACTGGCCCGACTTCCATCCACGCACCACCAAAGAGAGATATGAAACCGTTCAACTTCACGGCCGCCCTCACCCCGGCCCTCTCCCCCAGGAGAGGGAGCCCAATGAGAAATATGAAGCCCTTCAACTTCAAGGTCCTGGCCAGTGCCTCAATGCTCCTGTTTGCGGTTTCCAGTCTGCGCGCCGCCTCGGAGTCAATCTTTCCGGGCACGGTCGTGCCCGATGCCGAGTATTATGACGCGCCGAGTTGGGAGTTGGGCACGATTTTCAGTTCGTACGCACCGGGCGAGATCACCCAGGTGCGGGTTTTTTCGCTGCCGGACGAGACCGGCGGTCACAGCGTTAGTATCTGGCAGAATTCCCCTTACACACGGCTGTTTTCGACCAATTGGAGTTTCGGCGGCGATAACGCCTGGATTACGCTGCCGATCCCCGCGGTGCGGATCGAGGCGGGGACCGCGTATACGATTTCCATTTCGACGACGACCAATGCGGCGTATCCGGACAACAGCCATTATTTTGACAACGCCGGCACGAACGGGCAGCACTTGTCGTATCCGCAAGGGGCGGGGGTGTTCAATGCGACGTTGGGGAGCCCGCCTACGAACTCCTACAACAATAGCGCCTACCTGCGGGACATCGTTTTTCAGCCCGATGCCCTTTTTCCGATCATCGGCGTGCAGGGCGATGGCCTGGCCGTTCCCTCCGGGGAGGTTACTCCCAGGCTGGCGGACGGCACGCAGTTTGGCGGGGTCAAACTCGGGAGCACCGAGTCCCGGACGTTCACGGTTTTGAATTCCGGCACGTCGAACCTGGTTTTCTCCGGCGCTTCGGCGGTCACCATCGCGGGTCCGCAGAGTGGGGATTACACCGTAACGACGCCGCCGGTGTCGCCGGTAGTTCCGGGAGGCTCGACGACCTTCACCGTCCAATTCGCTCCTTCCGCCCCCGGGGTTCGCGACGCAACCGTGAGCCTCACGAGCAATGGGGGGACGTATCAGTTTGCCATCGAAGGCATCGGCATGAGCAGCGGCAATCTCATCATCGGCAATACCAGCGAAGGCAATGCCACCGGCGAAATCGATAATCGCACGACGAGCGGCATTACGGGCAATCGGTATCTGGCGCTCCGCAACATGAGCGTTACGGCCATCCACGCCAAGGTGCTGGAACCCGCGGGCGCGACGGCCAATTTCGAATGCGCGATTTATGCGGACGCTTCGGACACGAACGGCCTGGCGGGCCAATTTCTGCAAGGCACTGCCGCCGTGGCCAACCCGACCAATGGGTGGCAGACGTTTGCGCTGACCCAAGCCGTCAACCTGGGGGCCGGTTCGAACTATTGGCTGGTGATCTGGTCGGATACGATCGGGGCGCTGGTCTATGGCGACGTGGGAGGGGTGGCCGGACAAGATCTTTACACGTACGGCGGGGCTTGGCCTAGCCCGATGAGCCTGGCGGCGGCGACTCCGGCGCTCACGTACTCGATTTACGCGGAGGGTGTGCCGGTGGACGACAGTGGACCGGAGTTGTATGTCAAAGGCGGCATCAACGCCATTGCTGATGGCGCTACCAATGCGTCCGTGGCCAACGGCACGGACTTCGGCGGCACTACCGCGAAGAGTGGAACTCGCGAGCAGACCTTTACGATCTATAACGTCGGCAAGGCAGCCGTGAATCTTACCGGCAACCCGGCCGTGGCCATCACGGGTCCCCAAGCCGGCGATTTCGTGGTGACCAACCAACCCGCGGCCACGATCCCTGCGGGCGGCAGCACGAGCTTTACCGTGCAGTTCGCCCCATCCGATTATGGGGTCCGGGCGGCGACGGCAGCCATTGCGTACAACGGCGGCCCCGCCCAGGGGTATGAATTTGCCATCCAGGGGACCGGTTTAGGCGGGGGCGCCGGCGTGCTGGGCAACGACGGCCAAGGGGCCTACGCCCGCGCCATCGATAACATGCAGATCCACGGCAACCGCTTCCAGGCGCCCGCCATTATGACCCTCACCACGCTGCATGCCAAGGTGTTGCAACTGACGGGCACGTTTGAGTGCGCCATCTATTCGGATTTCTACGGCTGGGCCGACCACCTCCTCGAGAGCAGCGTGCCGGTAGTGAATGCGACCAATGGTTGGAACACCTTCCCCTTGACAGCGCCCCTCGAAGTTACCGCCGGCGATTATTACTGGCTGGTCATCTGGTCCGACACCGTCGGCGCGCTGGTCCAGGCGGATACTTTTGGCACGTCTTATTTCGGCGATTATTCGTATACCAATCTGGTGGGGCAGTGGCCGGACACGGTCGTCCTGCCCAACAGCAGCCAGTTGTTCTTCCTGGACGCGCCCGCGCGGACTTATTGCCTGTACGCCGAGGGAACGGCGGTGGGCCCGCAGCCGGGGCCGGAGTTGGATATGCGAGGGAATGGCAAATTGATCGTGGCGGGCGACACGACACCTTCGGCGCTGGACGGCACGGATTTTGGGAGCGCGGCGATCAATGGAAGCGGACTCGAGCAGACCTTCACCATCACCAATTCCGGAAGCGCTCCGCTCCAGTTGACCGGCAATCCCATCGTGACCGTTACCGGCCAGCACCAGCGCGATTTCGCGGTGACCTCGCAGCCGGCCTCGCTTATCGCCCCGGGAGCCGGCACGACGTTCACGGTGCAGTTCAAGCCGCTAAACCAAGGGCTGCGCGCGGCGACCATTAGCGTTGGCAACAATGACACGCTGGAGAATCCGTACCAGTTCGCGGTCCAGGGCGCAGGCTTCATCGCCGGTCTGGAATCGATCTGGCCGGCTACGTTGGCGGGCAAAGATATTAATTTCGACGGCACGGCTTATGATCTGGGCACCATTTTCCAGTCTTCGGTCCCGGGCTCGGTCGTGAAGTTGCGGGTTTATTCCGTGACCGGTGACACCGGCGATCACACCGCGAGCATCTGGGACAATGCCGCCGGGATGGTCATTGCCGGGCCCTACACTTGGAATTACGGCGGCGCTAATGGCTGGATTACCATGGACATTCCACCGGTGTCCCTCGACGCCAACACGCTGTACACGGTTTCCATCTCCACCGGCACCGGTCCGCACCGGGACTATCCCAACATCGCGGGCGGCGCCGCAACTGCCGGCAGCAACGGGCAACACCTGTCCTACCCCACCAACGCGGGAGTGTTTAGCGCCTCTCCCCCTCCGCCAGAAACCTTGCCGACCAGCTCTTACAACGGCGGCAATTATCTCCGCGACGTGGTGTTCGTACCCGCCGGGGTGGTAGTCAACTTTCCCGGCATGAGTGTCCTGGGCAACGGGGCGGCAATTACCAACGGGAGCACGTCCGCCAGCAGCGCCAACGGAACTGACTTCGGCCAGGCGATGGTCGGCGGCGGCGGGACCAAGATCACCTTCACGATTACCAATAGCAGCAGCGGAACGCTCGATCTGACGGCCACTCCCGAGGTTGCGATCACGGGGCCCCAGGCCGCCGACTTCAGCGTGGTCGCTCAGCCCGCCGTATCCGTTCCCGCGGGCGGCGCCTCCACCTTCACGATCCAATTCGCCCCGTTGGGCGCAGGCGCACGCAGCGCCACGGTTTCGATCGAGAATGACACCGACGCCTCAAATCCTTATGTCTTCTCGCTGGTGGGCACGGGTCTGGCCGCCGCGCCGCTGCGGATAACACAGGTAACGCCCGATTTGCCGGCGGGCAATGTGACCTTGGAGTGGGCGGCCCCGGGTCAGCCGATCCAGGTCTTTCGAGCCGCTGCGGTCAAGGGGCCTTTTAGCTTGATCGGCACGGTCCAATCCGGCAACAGCTACACCGACGTGGGGATCTTGAAGACCAACGCCAGCGCATTCTACAGGATTGGCTATTGACCACTACAAGAAATCCGAAATCCGAAATCCGAAGGCCCGAAACGGGAAATCCGAAATCCGAAGGCCGAAGGCCCGAAGGTGACGGAGCGGTGCGCCGGCGCGGGTTCACGTTAATCGAGCTGCTCGTGGTGATCGCGATCATCGCCATCCTGGCGAGCCTGCTGCTGCCCGCGTTGTCGCGCGCGAAACAGAAGGCCCAGCGAGCCAAATGTTGCTCGAACCTCAGACAACAGGGGGTGGCGTGCGCCATGTACCTCGCCGACAATAAGGAGAGCTTTCCGAGCAACGATGAAGGCATCGATTGGACCTACTACTCCTGGGGCGGCAAAGACGGGCATGACGGGGCTCCAACCACCGATCAGTATCGGATGCTCAATCCCTACGTGGCGTTGAGCGGCGCGGTGCTCACGAATACCGAGGGCGCCGTACGGGTCTTCTTCTGCCCGAGCGACACGGGGGCGAAGCCTGGCGCCTGGAAGACCGATCTGGTGCCGACGGTCTTTGACTGGGACGGCAGCAGCTATTTTTACAACTGCAGTGCGAACAACAATGACGGGGCCAAGGGGCTGTTTCATAAGAGGACCTCCGACGTGGTGCGCCCGACCAAGGTGGTCCTCTGCAACGATTTTGCTTTCAACTGCTACTTCCAATACGAGACCTTCGGGGCGGTGTTTCAATACATGTACTGGCACGACCCGAAGGCGCTGGGTTACGCGAACGTGCTGTTTGTGGATACGCACGTGAGCTATAATCAAGCCACCCATAATAAGCCTAACTTTCAGCGGGGCCCCGCCTGGACCTTCATTTACAACGATTATTGAGAGTTCATTGCGACTAGATGGGACGGATGGGACGTATGGGACTTATGAGCCTTCATTTACAACGATTATTGAGAATTCATTGCAGCCCCACCGGAACGCCGCCCCGCGCGCGGGGCGGCAGCCCCGGCCTCACCCCGTGAAGGCGATTCGTGGCTGGCGTCGAGGCGCGGTTTGGGGCGGCGCGTGGCTGGCTCTTCAGCTCGCCTGTGGGAGCCTTTCCGCGGCACGGCCTGAGCTTTCTCTCACGGGTGTCTGGGACTTCTATCCCGGGGTGGACGAGGCGGGACTCGAGGGCCTGACAGCGAAGCCGGGCAAAATCACGGTGCCGGGCGCATGGCAGGCCCAGGGGTACGGCCAGCCCGGCGGCAGCATCCCTTCTTCCGTCGTCGGCGCGGACGTCACGCCGTCGGAGTATCTGCGGCACAACCTCACGGCTCGGTGCCTTTACGCGCGTGAAATCGAGGTGCCGTCGGCGTGGCGTGGCCGGCGCGTGTTCTTGTGCGCGCGGCGAGTCTATCGCTATGCGGATGTGACCGTCAATGGAACGCGCATTGGCGACTACGAAGGCTTCAGCAGCCCGTTCGAGTTCGACGTGACGGAGGCGATTCGTCCCGGGCGGGCCAATCAAATTGTCATCGGCGTGGATAACCGCCCCCGCCCGGGCCGGGACACCGTGGGCATGGCGAATTACTTCAGCAACGCGGGCGGCTTCGGCGGCGCGGTCTATTTGGAAGCGCGTCCGGAGAACTGGATTCAAGATGTGTTCGCCGTGCCGCGCCTCGAGGCCTCACAAGTCGAACTCCGCGTGACCCTGAAAACAGCGGGCTCAAATTGGCCTGAGGGAATGACCGTGACGGCGGGGGTGAGGCCGTGGGATGCGGCGGGACAACCGACGGCCTCAGCGGGCAAAGCCGAGCGGCTGTTGCCGGCCGCCAATGGCAAGGAGTTGGCCTTGGATCTGCCGGTCACCCTGGCGCCGCTTCGGCTCTGGAGTCCGGACGATCCGTTTCTTTACACGGCGGCCGTGCGGTTGGCGCAAAATGGCCAGGCGGTGGATGAACGGCAGGTGCGCTTCGGCATGCGGGAACTCGTGGCGAAGGCAAACAGGTTGTTTCTGAACGGCAAGCCCCTTTTCCTCGCGGGTTATGGGGATGACACCACCTATCCGTTGACCGGGATGATGCCTTGGGACAAGGGAGTTTATCTGCGGCAGTTGCGGTTGATGCGCGGCCTGGGCTTCAACTTTGTCCGCCATCATTCTTGCATTCCGCACGACGAGTATTTCGAGGCCGCCGACGAGGCGGGGCTGCTGGTGCAACCGGAGGCCAGCATGGCCTACGTCAAGTTTTGGCCCAAGGCGCATGAGCTCTTCGCGAAAGAATGGCCTAACATAATAACCGCCTTTCGCAATCATCCGTCGATTTGGGCCTGGTGCATGGGAAACGAACTGTTCCTCAATCAACTCCCCGAGCGGGACACGAATGCGGCTCACGCCGCGACGCCGCCGGGCAGGGCCAGGTTCACGCGACAGGACGCGCTGGAAATCGTCGAGCGGGCATACCATCAAGCCAAAGAACTGGACCCCACCCGCCTGGTCCACGTCTCCGATGGCGGGACGCCCCAGAAGTGGACGGACGTGATGTCCTCGGGCGGTTGGGAGAAGTTCGGGCCCAAGCCCTATTTGCTGCACGAGTACGGCAACTACACCTGCTCGCTGCCGGATTTTTCATTGATCCCGCGCCTCGACGGCGTGATTCGTCCGCTCACCTACGAGCGCGCGCAGGCTTACGTGCAGGGGCGCCACCTGGAAGCGGTCTATCCGCGCCTCTACCAGAGTTCGCTGGCCATGCGGGCCGACGCCCAGAAGCAATACCTCGAGGCTGCTCGCGGCACCGAGGCCAACGCCGGCTACAGCTTCTGGCTGGGGATCGACTTTCCCGAGTCGCCCGAGGGTTGCTGGGACGAGGGCATCTTGAATGAACTGTGGGAACCAAAGCCCGGTTTGACCAACGGCGTGCCGGACCTGACCGGACCCACCGTACTGTTGACCACCGTTGGCCCCGAGTCTCGTTCGTTTTACAATGACCAGACCCGGGCCGTAGGGCTGCGCCTGTCGCACTATGGGAGTGAACCGCTCGAGAGCGCCCGCGTGCTTTGGCGGCTCAAGGACGGGGAGAAAGGGCGGACGGAAGGAGAACTGCCCGCGATCTCGTGCGGCCTGGGTCAAGTCAAGCCGATCGGTGAAGTCACCCTCCCGGTGCTGGCCTCGGCGGTTCCAAGGTTCCTCACCTTGGAGTGTGAACTGCGAGAGGGAACGCGATGCATCACCAGGAATTCGTGGGAGTTTTTCGCCTACCCTCGCCTCCTTCGCCCGAGCCCGCTGGCCGGCGTCTTCAGCGAAGCCGGGCCGGCTCCCGGCGCCACCGAACTCAAGCCGCAACAGGCCCTCCCCGCGGACCTTCGTCTCCTCATCACGCGCGGTTTGAAACGGGAGCGGCATGGCGAGTTGCTGCGCGCCGGAAAGACCGCCGTGCTGCTGCTCGGAACGGGAGGCTTTGCGGAAAAGCGCGCGGGTTATTTCCTTAATGCCGCCGGGGGCGCCTTCGGTGGGATCATCGAAGAGCACCCGGTGTTCGCCTCGATTCCCCACCAGGGCCGCCTCCACCAGGGCCTCCATCAACTCATCGCCGGCGGCGGGTTGCTCGAGGCCGAAGCGATGCCGGCAGCGTTCCGCGAGGGCGCGGTGGTGTGGGGCCTGGGGCTGACGGCCTGGATCAGCCGGGAGAAAAACCTCCAACGATGGGTCCATTACTGCGACGTGATGACCGAGCGTGACCTGCACCTGGTGCTCTGTGATCTGGACCTGCTGGCAGACAAGCCCGAATCCCGCTACGTGCTGGCCAAAACCCTTGACTATTTGGCCGCCGGCACGCCCAGCCATTTAACGGCGCGATGCCCCACGGCCGACCTCGAGAAACTCCTGCGATGGTGATCGGCGTCCATACCGACGTGTTCCACCTCAACACCTTACGAATATTGTCGATTGTCGGACCGACCCCTCCACGGCTTGTGGCCAGCAGACCACAGGATCGAGCCCTAATTGTCAAATGTCGAATTACGACCCCGTTGCCTTAAGCAACTTGAGGTAGGTTGTTGTCCCGGAGGGGACATCGCGACAGTAGCCCGGCGCTTCAGATCCGGGACTGGAGTTTGGCCGTTTTTGTTGCCAACGCATTGGTCCGAGGAACACGCGCAGAAAGCGCGCAGCATATCAGGGCAACACCCTGGGAAAACCGGCCAACTCGGCTGTTGCGCCCTGTAAGGGCGCAGGTGCTTCCTCAGGCCCTACTTCGAGCGTTGTTGAAGCCCTACGACATGGCATTCGATGAGTGTTGTCTCTGGGACTCAAGCTGCCCCCGCCCTTGCAGGGCGGGTTGGGCTTACGCGTCGGTTTTCCCAGGGCGGCGCTCGTTCCTCGCTGGCCCTGGGCTGATATGCCCGCACGCCGCTGGCGTGCAAAAGGTCCAAACTCCAGGCCCGGCGCTTCAGCGCCGGGAGAGCGGTTTGGTGCTGCATCCGTCCCGAAGGGACGGCTGAACCGGTGGTCTTGTGGGATCGAGCTTCAGGCGTCCCTTCGGGACGCGGACGCTTTGGGGGCCGTGACCCGGCGCTGAAGCGCCGGGCTATTGTCGGGTTGTCCCTCCGGGACAAGGCTTCGGGTCGACCTACGTGAGGATTCACGCCGGACCTTTTCCAACACCTGAACCGTTACCGGAAAGGTGCTGGCAGGAGTCCGCGTCACGTCACTGACGCCCGAAAACCCGGCTCGATCTCACAGGGCGCGCCATAACCGAGTCCGACCCAGTGCGTGCCGCAGATGCACGGCAGAAACTGCCTAGCCAAAAAAATGTGAACGAATACAAGAAAATCTCTTGCCCCAGAAACGCGCCTGAGCTACAATGCCGGCATCAGCATTAGCACAAAACGCGTACCATATGACTATGCGCAGAAGAAGCAATTTGGCTGCGGCTGGGGTGACCCTTTTCGCGACAATCTGGCTGGCCGGCTGTTACACCCCTAAGGTCCTTAAATCTGATTACCGGGAGTTCGCCGACACCTATGGGGACGCCAGCAACCAACAGATGTTGCTAAACCTGGCGCGGCTGGCAAACCATGAGCCCGTCTATTTCCTGCAGCTTGGCTCATTCAGTTCCCAGTACACATTCACCAGCGGCGCCGGATTCACCCCCTCGGCGGTGAAAAACACCCCGGGATTTTACGACGCATCAAGCGGCGTCATCGCGCCCAACGGCCCGAGCACAGTCGCAGAATACGCCAAGGAATCCCTAACCCTGGGCGGGAGCGCGAACCTCGGCATGACGCACAACCCCGTGTTCCAATACCTTCCGCTCGCCGGCACGAACCTCACCGGTCCGGTGCTGACTCCAGTTAGTGACAAGATATTCTTCAATTTCTATGACCAGGGCTACCCTGCGGACATTCTGGCCCGAATGATGGTCGGGCAAGTGCAGCGCATAAACAAGTCAACGGGGACACAGGAGTTCTGGATGAACGACGCGACGGGGAGCACCTACTCGAAGTTCCTGGGGTTCTGTGCGCTGCTTAAAAACGCGCAGCAGGCGCATGCCCTAGTCGTTCGCCAACAGGAAGGCACTGACGTTGTCATCTACTTCACCACGGACCCCAAGCTGGCGGACGTAACCGCAGCCGTTACCGCAGGCCTATCAGTCAGTTGCGAAACCAACTCCGGACTTGTAACCGTGAAGCGGCAGACCAAGGGGCCGTCGCTTATTGAACACACGAACCTGGCGAACGTTACCTTGCCACCCACGAGCCCCATTTTTTCGGGGTGCGCCACCGACGACTCGCTCGCAGCGTGCAACTGCCGCCGCGCTCGGCTCGCGGATGACCAGCACGCGTACTTCGTAGGCGACACTCAGACTGCAGAACACGCCCTTGACGAGGCGAACACGTTCGCCACCGGGTTCACCAACAAGTTTGTGCTCAGCATGCGGACGGTCGAGTCGGCCATGTATGACATTGCCAGAGAAGAACAGAAGTTTCGGGAACGCGCCAAGGCGAGCCAAAACCCTTACCCTGAGTACCCTGCGTACACAAAGCCCTTCTTCGGACATGATCAGAAAGGACCC
>Ga0209415_10014722_pt1 | contig 12759 bp, 10 predicted proteins | sample PeaSoiSIISIP2007_FD_187696 | JGI IMG/M metagenome (GOLD analysis project Ga0209415, IMG submission 187696) | Peat soil microbial communities from Weissenstadt, Germany - SII-SIP-2007 (SPAdes) (version 2) | ecosystem: Environmental > Terrestrial > Soil > Wetlands > Peat | place: Germany...
CCTCGAGCCGAGCTATTACGCGGCGACGTCGCCGCTCCGGACCGCCGTCGCGCCGGTCGGCACGGGCCCCTGGGCCGTGAAAGAGTGGGTGAAGGGCGATCACCTGACGATGGTCGCCAATCCCGGCTACTGGCGCGGGGCGCCCCGCATCAAACAGCTCGTGTGGCGCCCGGTGCCCGAGAAGGCGACACGCCTCAACAGCCTGATCCGCGGCGAGGGCGACGTTGCGACCGACCTCGATCCCGACGACCTGCCCGTGATCAGTCGCGTGGACCGCCTCCGGATCTCGGTGGCGCCGGGAAGCCGCCGCGTGCACATCGGGTTCCCCTGCGACGTGCCCCGGTACAGCGATCGGCGCGTCCGCTACGCGCTCACCCACGCGATCGACTACGCCGGTCTCTCGAAAGGCCTCCTGGGGACGCTCGCGACCCCGCAGCGGGCCAGCGTGATCGTGGCGGGGCTGCCCTGGCTCGACCCGCAGCTCCACCCGTTCCCGTACGATCCCCAGAAGGCCAAAGCACTCCTGGCCGAGGCGAAGTTCCCGATGAACGAGAGCATCAGCATCTACGTGCCGGTGGGGCGCTATCTCAAGGCGGAGGACGCGGCGAGCGCCGTCGCGGGCTACTTCCGGGCGGTCGGCCTCAAGGCCGACGCGGTGCCGCTGGACTGGTCGGTGTACACCGACAAGATGCGGAGCTCGAAGGGCATGGACGATCTGTACATCCTCGGGCTCGGCTCCCGCTTCAACGGGCCGGAGGACCTGAGCATCGTGACGACCGGGCAGATCTGGGACCAGACGAAGTGGATCACGTCCACGAAGAACGGCCCCGAGTACAACAAGTTGTATCAGCAGATCAGCGCGACGTTCGACGTGGCGCAACAGAAGAAGCTCGCGTATCAGATGGAGGCCCTCTTCATAGAAGAGGCCCCCTGGGTCAGCCTGTGGATCGAACCCGGGGCCTCCGGCGTCAACCGCCGGATCACGTGGCAGGACTCGGGCGGGGGCGACCGGCTGGAGTTCTGGCTCGTCGGCGAGGGAGACGTGCGCTACACGCAGTGATGTCCTGACGCGGACACGATCGATGGCGTCCTACGTCGTCCGGCGGATCGCGCAGACGCTGCTCGTCGTCCTGGGGGTGTCCTTCCTCTCGTTCGGGATGATGTTCCTCACGGGCGACCCGACGATGGTGATGGCCGGGGAAGACTGGACGCGTCAGCAGGTCGACGAGTTCCGCCACCAGATGGGGTTCGACCGCCCGTGGCTCGTGCAGTACGGGGGGTTTCTCGCGCACGCCGCGCGCGGCGACTTCGGACTGTCGATCCGGCAGCACCAGCCGGTGTTCCAGCTGGTGACGGAGCGGCTGCCCGCGACCCTCGAGCTCGCCGGGGTCGCGATGGCCTTCACGGTCGCCGTCGGTGTGCCGCTCGGGATCTTCGCCGCGACGCGCCGCAACTCCGCGCTGGACCAGCTGGCGATGGGGCTCGCGCTTCTCGGGCAGTCGCTGCCGGTGTTCTGGCTCGGCCTGCTGCTCGTCCTCGTGTTCTCGGTCGGCTTGGGCTGGTTTCCGGTCGCCGGACGCGGCGGGGTGGCCCACCTCGTGCTCCCGGGCGTGACGCTCGGCCTGTTCTCTCTCGCGTACACGGCGCGGATCACGCGGTCCGCGGTCCTCGATGTGCTGGGCGCCGAGTACCTGCGCACGGCGCGGAGCAAGGGGATCACGGAGCGCCGCGTGCTCTCGCGCCACGCGTTTCGCAACGCGCTGATCCCGATCACGACCGTGCTCGGGCTGCAGTTCGGGGGGTTGCTCGGCGGCGCGGTGATCACGGAGACGATCTTCGCGTGGCCGGGCGTCGGGCGCCTCGTGCTGCAGGCGATCCAGGGCAAGGACCTCCCCCTGGTCCAGGCGTCGGTGTTTCTCCTGGCGGTGATGTTCGTCGGGCTCAATCTGTGCGTGGACCTCCTGTACCTGTGGATCGATCCCCGCGTCCGGTTCGAGTGAGGCGCCTCCCGCCGCCGGCGGTCCTCGGCGCGCTCGGCGTGCTGGCGCTGCTCGCGCTCGTCGCCGTCTGCGCCGGGGTGCTCGCGCCGTACGACCCGGCCGCGGTCTCCCTCGGCGACCGGCTGATCCCGCCCGCGCTGTTCGGCGGTACGTGGCGGCATCCGTTCGGGACGGACGCGCTCGGTCAGGACGTGCTCAGCCGGGTGATCTACGGGGGCCGCATCTCGCTCGAGGTGGGACTGTGCGCCGTGGCGATCTCGGGGACGCTCGGGGTCCTGCTTGGGATGGTGTCCGGCTACCTCGGGGGCGTCTGGGACGACGTGATCATGCGGACCGCCGAGATCCAGCTCGCGTTCCCGTCGATCCTGCTGTACATCAGCGTGATGGCGGTGCTCGGCCCGGGGCTCGGGAAGATCATCGTGGTCATTGGGGTCGTCAGCTGGGTCGCGTACGCGCGCATCGAGCGCGGGGCGGTGCTCGCGCTCAAGAACCAGGAGTTCATCGAGGCCGCGCGCGCCCTCGGCGCGCCGGCGCTGACGATCCTCCGGCGGCACATCCTGCCGAACACCCTCGGACCGATGATCGTCGTGGCGAGCTTCACGCTGGCGACCGCGATCGTCACCGAGGCGTCGCTCAGCTTCCTCGGCCTCGGCGTGCCGCCGTCGGTCCCGTCGTGGGGCCGGATGCTCGCCGACGGGCGCGACTACCTGCAGCAGGGGTGGTGGATGGCGACCGCGCCCGGCGTCGCGATCATGCTCGTGGTGCTGTCGGTGAACATCGCCGGCGACTGGCTGCGCGACCGTCTCGACCCGCGCCTGCGCGCGTAGGGGCCGGCGCGCGCGCCTCTCGGGTCTGTGGGGCGGACGAGGGCGCCGAGCGGGCCGGAGGGAGCGAGGGTGCGCGACGGGCGGGGCTCCGGCCGACGGCCTGAGCGGGAGGACACGATGACGCACGAGTGGGCGAAGATGACGTGGCAGGAGATCGCGGCGGCGCGGGAACGGCGCCCGGTGGTGCTTGTGCCGGTCGGGACCGTCGAGACCCACGGCCCGCACACGTACGTCGGGCTCGAGCACGTGCTGGCCGAGCGGCTCGCCGGCGACGCGGCGCGGGAGACCGAGTCGCTCGCGCTCCCCGGGATCCCGTTCGGCTACTCCGAACTGTTTCGCGCGTTTCCCGGGACGGTCACGCTGCCCGCGGACGTGCTGGAGGGGGTGTACGAGCACACCGTGCGCTCGGTGCTGCGCAGCGGATTCGATCACGTGCTGCTCGTCGCGAACCACATTCCGAACCAGCCGCTGATCGAGCATGTGGCCTTCCGCATTCGGGACACCGAGGATGTCCTGATCGCCTGGACGAACCCGCAGACGATGGCCGCGTCCTTCATTCCAGGCACGTTTCCGGACGCCGCGCGCGTCCGCGGCCACGGCGCCGAGCCCGGGCTCTCGCTCGCGCGGCACCTGGACCCGGACGCGGTGCGCCTCGACGGCGCCCGCCCGTTCCCGTCGCCGGCGGAGTTTCGCGGGCTCGCCGTGCAGGGCACCACACCCAGCTTCGGCGGTCACGCGGTGGGCATGGCGCTCCGCATGGACGACGTCGCCGCGGGGCCCGGAGGGTGGGGCGATCCCAGCCAGTCGAGCGCGCTCGCCGGGCGGGCGATGTACGAGAAGCTGCTCGCGTACCTCGTGGGGCTTGTGCGCGCGTTTCGCGCGTTCGACACGCACGTGGCAAGGGAGGCGTAGACGCATGGCTGAGGGTGATGCACGGTACGAACTGACCGGCGCGCTTGGCGCGGCGGTCGAACGCCTGCGGGGCGTCTCGCCGGCGTGGATCAGCGACGCGCAGGGGACGATGAACGTGATGGTCCCCGAGATCAACCCCGTGTGGGACGGCGCCGAGGTCGTCGGACCGGCGTTCACGGTCCGGTGTTTCGCGAACAGCATCATCACGGTGCACAAGGCGCTGCTTGAGGCGCCCCGGGGATCCGTCGTCGTGGTGGACGCGGCCGGCGACCCAAGCGGCGCGATGTTCGGCGAGATGATGGCGACGCAGGCGCGCGCCTCCGGGATCGCGGGCCTGGTCGTGGACGGCGCCGTGCGCGACCGGGACGCGCTCCGGACCCTTCGCTTCCCGGTGTTCGCGCGGGCGGTGACCCCGCGGGTCGGCTCAAACCGACGCGTGGGGGCGACGCAGGAGGATATCTCCTGCGGAGGCGTGGTGGTCCGGCCGGGCGACCTCGTCGTGGGAGGCGCGGACGGCGTCGCGGTGATCCCGCGCGCGCGCCTCGCCGACATCCTCGTCGCGGTGGAGGCGGTCTCCAAGAAGGAAGCGGAGATGCGGGCGCGCATGCAGCGCGGCGAGGTGCTGGCCGACATCCTTGGCATGCGCGCGCTCATTTATCCGGGGTAGCCGTGCCCCCGCTGCTCGCAGGCGCGGCGGAACTCGAGATCACGCCGCCGCTCGACGTGCCGCTTGGCAGCGGCTTCAACCCGCCCAAGGTGACGGCGATCGCCGACCGCCTGTATACGCGCGCGCTCGTGCTGGCGCAGGGCCCCGACCGCCTCGCGCTGACGTGCAGCGACATCCTCGCGGTCGATCCCCAGCTCGCGCGCGACGTGCGGGAGCGCGTCGAGGCGCAGACCGGCATTTCGGGAGCGCGCGTGATGGTGGCCGCGACACACACGCATTCGTGCGGCGGCCGCCTCCAGCCGTCCCGCGGGAACGGCGACCCGGCGCTCCTCGAGATGCTCGGCCGCCAGATCGCCGCGGCCGTGGCCGCCGCGGTGCGCCGCCTCGCGCCCGCGGGGCTCGCCGTCGGCGCGGTGCCGGTCCACGGGGTGAGCCAGAACCGCCGCGACCCGGAGGCGCCGATCGACCCTTCGCTCCGGGTGCTGCGCGTGGACGGGCCGGACGGCCTCATCGCGGCGCTGACCACCTTCGCGTGTCACCCGACGCTGGTCGGACATGACCGCCCCGCGGTGCTGAGCGCGGACTTTCCAGGCGTGCTGGCGCACACCGTCCGGGCCGTGTTCGGGGACGCGGTCGTGATCCTGCCGACCAACGGAGCGTGCGGGGACGTCAACCCGATCGCGACCGGAAGCGGCCTCCAGGCCGCGCGCCGGATCGGGCGAATCCTCGGTGGCGCCGCCGCCGCAACACTTGCGCGGCTCGAGGCCGCGGGACAGACGCTCACCGCCGACAACACGCGGTGGGGCCTCTCCCTGCCGGCGGCGAGCGACGCGGGGGTCCGGGTCACGCACCCGCGTCTCGGCGCGGCGTCCGCGACCGTCTGCGTGCCGTACAAGCACTTCGAGCCGGCCGCCGCCGCCGAGCAGGCTGGCGCCGCGGTGGCCCGGCAGCTTGCCGACGCGGGCGTCGGCGAGGCGACGCTCGAGCGCTGGAAGGCGGGATCGGTCGTCCCGGCCGGGGAGGACGCATCGCTGCCTCCGGCAGACCGCGACGCGCGCCGGCGCCTCGCAAGCGACCTGCTCCGCCGCCGCTCCGAGGCGTGGACGGCGGGCGTCGCCCGGCGCCAGGGGATCGCGGGAACACCGGCGAGAGAGATCGAGATCCAGGCGTTTCGCCTCGGCGACCAGGCCGCGGTGCTCGCCGTGCCGTTCGAGCTCTTCAGCAAGATCGGACGCGAGATTCACGCGGCGAGCCCGTTTCCGTATCTGTTCCTGATCGGGTACGCGAACGACCTCGGCGGCTACCTGATGCCGGACGAGGAGCACGGGCGGGGCGGTTTCGAGGCGGGGATCACGTTCTACGGACTGGGTGCGGCGGATGTCGTTCGGACGGAAGCGCTCGCGCTGCTTCGAGCGCTCGCCGCCCCGGCGGTCTGATCGGGCGGGCCGCCCTCCCGCGCGAACGGCCGCGCCGCGCGCACGCCTGCGGCATGGAGGCGGCAGGAGCGCAGCCGCGTGGGCGCGGAACCTCTGATCGCACCGGGCGCGGCGGACACGCGCGGCCGGTCGGAGGATCGCGTGGAAGGTACCGTGCTGTGGACGCCGTCCAAGGAAGAGCGGGCGCGCGCGAACATGACGCGTTATCTCGCGTGGCTGCGGGACACGCGCGGGCTCGCGTTCGATTCCTACGACGCGCTGTGGCGCTGGTCGGTCACCGACCTCGCCGCCTTCTGGGCGTCGATCTGGGAGTTCTGCGGGGTCCGGGCGCGCCGTCCGTACACGGAGGTGCTCCCGGAGCGGCGCGTGTTCGGGGCCCGCTGGTTCCCCGGCGCCGAGCTGAACTACGCGGAGCACGCGCTGCGCCGCCGCGACGAGCACGCGGCCGTGGTGTTCGCGTCCGAGGACGCGCCTCCCGAAACGCTCACCTACGCTGAGCTCTACCGGAAGGTGCGGGCCGTCGCCGCCGGGCTCCGGCGCCTCGGCCTCCGCCGCGGGGACCGTGTCGCCGCGTACATGCCGAACGCACCGGAGACGGTCGTGGCGGCGCTTGCGGCGGCGAGCCTCGGCGCCGTCTGGTCGAGCTGCGCGCCGGAGTTCGGGATCCGCAGCGTCGTCGACCGGGTGCGCCAGATCGAACCCCGCGTGCTCTTCGCTGTGGACGGGTACCGGTACGGCGGCCGGGCGTTCGACCGCACCGCCGAGGTCGCCGAGATCCGGCGCCAGCTCCCCACCCTCGAGGCGACGGTGCTGGTGCCGCGCCTCGGCGCGGCCGGCGCTCCGCGTGCGGCGGGCGTGCGCCCCTGGGCCGAACTCGCCGACGGGGCGCCGGACCAGGATCTCGTCTTCGAGCCGGTGCCGTTCGACCACCCGCTCTGGGTGCTGTACTCGTCGGGCACGACGGGCCTCCCGAAGGCGATCGTCCACGGGCACGGCGGGGCGCTGCTGGAGATGCTGAAGGTCCTGACCCTCCACCTCGATCTCCGGCCCGAGGACCGGCTGTTCTGGTTCACGACGACCGGGTGGATGATGTGGAACTTCCTGATCAGCGGCCTCTTGCTCGGGACGACGATCGTGCTGTACGACGGCAGCCCGGCCTATCCGGACCAGGGTGCCATGTGGCGCCTCGCCGAGCGGACCGGCATGACGTACTTCGGGACGAGCGCGCCGTACCTGTTGGGATGCCAGAAGGCGGGCGTCGAGCCGGCCCGGGAGGCCAACCTCGACCGGCTGCGCGCGGTGGGGTCCACGGGCGCGCCGCTGCCGCCCGAGGGGTTCGAGTGGGTGTACGACCACGTCAAGCGCGATCTGCTGCTCGGCTCCATCAGTGGCGGAACCGACGTGTGCACCGCGTTCATCCTCTCCTGCCCGCTCCTGCCCGTGCGCGCGGGCGAGATTCAGTGCCGCGGGCTCGGCGCCAAGGTGGAGGCCTATGACCCGGAGGGGCGGTCGGTCGTCGACGAGGTCGGCGAGCTCGTCATCACCGAGCCGATGCCGTCGATGCCGGTGGGTTTTTGGAACGACCCGGACGGCCGCCGGTACCGGGCGAGCTATTTCGAGACGTACCCAGGGATCTGGCGCCACGGCGACTGGATCAAGATCACGCGGGACGGCGGCTGCGTCGTGTACGGCCGGTCCGACTCCACCCTGAACCGGGCTGGCGTCCGGATGGGCACGAGCGAGTTCTACCGCGTGGTCGAAGACCTGCCGGAAGTGGTGGACAGCCTGGTCGTCGATACGGGAGAGCTGGGGAGGGACGGACGGCTGCTCCTGTTCGTTGTGCTCCGCTCCGGCACGGTGCTCGACGGTCCCCTGCGCGACCGGATCGTCGAGCGGATCCGGCGGGAGCTCTCTCCGCGCCACGTGCCCAACGAGATCCACGCGATTGGGGCGGTGCCCAGGACGTTGAGCGGCAAGAAGCTCGAGGTGCCGGTGAAGCGGATCCTCGCGGGAATCTCGCCGGACCGGGCCGCCAGCATCGACGCGTTGAGCAATCCCGAGGCGCTGGAGTTCTTCGTCGACCTGGCGCGCGGAGGGGCCCCGGAACGCTGAGACGCAATCGGGGCCCCGCCCGTTACCGGCGGGGTCTTGAGCGAGCGGCGCGCTCTGGGCCGGCGGGGGCGAGCGAGAAGTGGGAGTGGGCCGCGACCCAGCGGCCGCCGCGACGGATCAGGAACAGCGTCGCCCGTCCCGGCCGCGAGAACGTCGAGCCGTCCGGCCGCACCCCGCGTGAATCCCACGGGACGACCACGCACGCGCCCTCGCGCCCCCCGAGGCAGCGCATCGCGTCCATCCGGAACCTGAACCCCCGGACCGTCGGCCAGACCTTCGCCCACTGCTGTCGTTCGAGCGCCGCCCGCCCCGCCACGATCGACGCGTAGGTGCCGAACGCGACGACGTCGGCCGCAAACAGCGGCCGGGCCGAGGGGAGATCCACGGCCCGGACGTGACCCTCAAAGGTCCGGAGCCACCGCCGCGCGGCGGCGGCGACCCGGACGTCGGCGCGCGCGGATCGTCGAGCGGGTGGGTCGGGCGCTCGCGTCCGGCCGCGTCGCGCGGGCAGACGGGCAGGGCGCGACTTTGGCAACAGAGATCACTCCGGGGGGCCGGCCGCCGGGCTTACTGGCCGCTGTTCTCGGACAGCGGGATGATCGTGACCGACCCGACTTTCAGCGGGTTGCCGTTCGCCAGGACGCTGCCGCAGAGTGGATTGTTCGGGGCGCAAGATTCCCACTGCGCGTTGAGGCCGGCGTAGTGGATCGACGGGTCCCAGAGCAGCTGGCCCTCGAACTCGTAGACCGACTGTGCCACGAGCGAGCCCTGGAGCGCAACGGTGTCGCTCCCATCGGCGGTGAGGCACCACCCGTACGTGGGCGCGTTGCTCGAGGGATTGACGGTGTTGGCGAGCGCGTAGACCAGCCCGTCGATGTAGATGCCGGGTCCGAGCGCCGGCTGGTTGCTCCACGTGCCGGTGCCGCAGGGTGGCGTTGCAGAGTTGCTCCATACCGGGAGAATCTCGGCGGTGCCCCCCGCTCCGTTGCCGGCGAGGACGCCGGTGATAATGCAAGGCGTCAGGCCGGCGCTGCCGCCGCAGCCGCCGACGCTCCCGCCGACCATGATCACGGGCGTGTCGTTATCCACAGAGATGCCCAGGCCCGCGGCGTAGGTCTTTTGTTCGATCAGCGTGAACGAGCACGGGTGGGCAACCGTGCACCCCGTGCTGGTTCCCGATGCCGGTCCTCCAAAAATGATATCCCCACACGGCGTATTGTTCGAGCAGCTCGCCGCGTTGACTCCGATCCCGCTCGGGTTATTGCTGCCGCAAGCGAGGGCCGTGCTGCAGTAGACGGCGATCGAGCCCCCGTTCAGCACCACCTGGCCGAGACAGCGACTGGGGTCGTTGTCGAACACCACCAGGCTGTCCTGGATGAAGTACATGCCGCTCGGAATGGTCGTCACGCCGGTGCCGGCATTAAACCAATGGCCGCACGCCTCCGTGTAAAATGCCGCCGCAGTTAAATAAAAGACCCCTTGTCCGGACGCATTGTGTTGAGCGTTCGAGTTGTTCTTCATAGTGGTCCAGTTCCACATCGGGAACTGGTACTGGTTCCCCGTGGTGTTCGCCGTGCTGCACGCCCCGCTGTTGCACAGCACGCCGGCCCCCGTGGTCACGCTCCCGCCGAGTCCGGTCGCGATCGCCGGTTGCGCTCCGGTCAACGACACCGACGTGCCGCCGCCTCCCGCCGTGAGGAGGCAGAGCGTGGCGGACGCGCAGCCGGTGATCGGCGAGGTCGGCGCGGCACCGCCGACCGTCACATTGTTGGCGTACACGGCGCCGAGGATCGGTTGGCTCACGTTGACGGTAATGTTGCCGGTGCCGTTGGGGTTGACGGAGGCATACAGCGGCCCCATGGTCTGGCAGATATTCGTGACGCTGGTGCCGCCGGCGATTCCCGTCATGTTGGCGATGCACGGCCCCGGCACGTTGAGCGTCGCAAACGTGGGCATCGCGGCGCTCGGGCCGGCGACCGTCAACGAGGTGTTGCTGAAGATCCCAAACGCGAACGAGGTGGGAATGACCAACGCGGTCTGGCGGATGACGGCCTCGGCGGTTGCCAGCTGAGCGGGGTTGGCCGTCGTCGCAAAGGTCGTGGCCCCGACGCCGACCATGACCTTGACCGCCGCTTGCCCGCCTCCGACAATCGCCGACGCCGTCTGGTCGACCTTCGCCTCCGCGGCGTTCCCCACCACCGCCCCCCCGGTAATCACGCAGCTGGTCGGGAAGCACATCGGGCATCCGGCCTCGCCGCCGACAGATGCGGCGTCGCACCACGTGCTCCAGCTTTCGACCGCGCCCCAGCCGAACGCGAGCCCCGCCTCGGCCAAGTTTTGGGCCTTGATCTGGTTTGCCTCGTTCCCGGCGGTCAGGACCTCGCTGATGATGATGTTGATCATTCCAGTGACGAAGAGCAACGAGGCGACCCAGACCACCAGCAGCATGATCATTGCCAGTCCCGATTCGCCGCGGCGACTATGCCCCATCATGTCGGGCATTATAGCATATCCGGGGCTCCGCCTGGAACGTACCATTGGCCTAGTCCGTCGTGGGAGCCAGGACGGGCCCGGGGTGGGGGGAACAGGGGCCGGGGGCTCCCGGCGAAGCACAGCCATCGCACCGATTCGATCACTCCGGGAGTGACGCCATTGCCCCGCCTCGCTGTTGGGGCCGCCGGGCCTGAGACGGCCGCGGTTCCGGCGCGCCCGGTCACGTGGGCGAAAGTCATCGACCACACGGGCCCGATCGCAGGGTTCCGGGAAGCGCGCGGCGGCGGCGCTCATCGCCCGGCTGGCGGACGCGGAGACCGGGTAGCCGCGCCAGAGTCCCGCCACGGGGACGGGGGTGCGCCCGGAGCCCGCGACCAGGAGAACCGAGGGGGTGTGGCGTACAGGGTCGCTCGGAGTGCACCGATACACGCCGCAGGGCGTGATGACTAGGGGGGGTGCCCGCCATGTCGACCGGATCGGGTTCGGGTCCAGGAAAGCGCAGCGATCGAAACGCTTCATCTTCTCGAACCTTCCACCCGCTGTACCTCGTCCTGTTGGTTCCGTTTATCGCACTCCTCTGGCCTCCGTTCTATGCCATGGACCAGCCGGAGATCTCCGGGATCCCGTTCTTCTACTGGTATCAGTTCCTTTGGATCGTGCTGGGGGCGGTGCTGATCGGGATCATCTACGGTGCCACGCGAGGAGCCGAGTCATGAACTGGACGGAACTCGGCGTCTTCATCTTCTTCTTTCTCCTGGTCACGGTCCTCGGGTTCGTCGCGGTCAGCTGGCGGCGGGGCGATTTGACCCAGCTCAACGAGTGGGGGCTGGCTGGGCGGCGGTTCGGGACGCTCGTCAGCTGGTTTCTGATCGGCGGCGACCTGTATACCGCGTACACCTTCATCGCGGTGCCGGCATTGGTCTTCGGGGTGGGCGCCCTCGGCTTCTTCGCCGTGCCCTATACCGTTATCGTCTATCCGCTGGTGTTCGTGCTGATGCCCCGGCTCTGGGCCGTCTGCCGGCGCCATCACTACATCACGCCGGCCGACTTCATCAAGGGCCGCTACGGGTCCCAGGGCCTCGCGCTCGCGGTGGCGGTCACCGGCATCCTGGCCACGATGCCCTACATCGCCCTGCAGCTCGTCGGCATCCAGGTCGTCCTCGCGACGATGGGCATCACGGGCTCTGCTGCCGCCACGGACCTCCCGCTCATCCTCGCCTTCGTGATCCTCGCGCTGTACACGTACACGAGCGGCCTGCGGGCGCCGGCGATGATCGCGATCGTCAAGGACACGATGATCTACATCACCGTGATCGCCGCCGTGATCGTGATCCCGATCAAACTCGGCGGGTACGGTCACATCTTCGCGGCCGCCGCGGCGGCGCTGCCCGCGAAAAAGGGCTTCTTGATCCTGCCGCCCGGGGGGTTCATGCCGTACGCGTCGCTCGCCCTCGGCTCGGCGCTGGCGCTGTTCATGTACCCGCACGCGATCACCGGCGTGCTCGCCTCGTACAGCGGCAAGGTCGTCCGGCGCAACGCCGCGCTGCTGCCGGCGTACTCCCTGATGCTCGGCCTGCTCGCGCTCCTCGGCTACATGGCGCTCGCCGCCGGGATCACCGTCTCGGCGCCGAGCCTGGTGGTGCCGCACCTGCTGGCCGCGATGTTTCCGTCCTGGTTCGTCGGGTTCGCGTTCGCGGCCATCGCGATCGGCGCGCTCGTGCCGGCCGCGATCATGTCCATCGCCGCCTCCAACCTGTTTACGCGGAACATCTGGCACGTCTACTTCAGAAAGGCGACCGACCCGGGCGAGGAAGCGGCCGTCGCCAAGACCGTCTCGCTCATCGTGAAGGTCGGCGCGCTCGTGTTCGTCCTCGCCCTGGGGAACACGTACGCGATCTATCTTCAGCTGCTCGGCGGGGTGTGGATCTTACAGACGTTTCCGGCGATCGTGTTCGGCCTGTACACCCGGTGGTTCCATCACGTCGCGCTGCTCCTGGGGTGGCTCGTCGGCATGACGTGGGGCACCTGGATGGCGGCCAAGAACGGCTTTATGTCGCCGGTCTACCCGCTGCACATCGCCGGCGCGACGCTCCCGCTCTACGCCGCGCTGTCCGCGTTCGCACTGAACATCATTGTGGCCATCGTGCTGACGGTCGTGTTCGATGCCATGCGGATCGGGCGCGCCGCGGACGAGACGGTGCGGGACGACTACGGTGCCGAGGACCCGGCCGCCTCACCGGTGGCCGCGGGCTAGCGCCGCACGCGCACGGGGCACGTACGGCCGGCGGGGCGAGATCCCGGATCTCGCCCCG
>Ga0209415_10014723_pt1 | contig 12759 bp, 7 predicted proteins | sample PeaSoiSIISIP2007_FD_187696 | JGI IMG/M metagenome (GOLD analysis project Ga0209415, IMG submission 187696) | Peat soil microbial communities from Weissenstadt, Germany - SII-SIP-2007 (SPAdes) (version 2) | ecosystem: Environmental > Terrestrial > Soil > Wetlands > Peat | place: Germany...
CCCGCCCCATATCGCACCATCGTCGGAACCGAAGGTCCGGCCAAGCCTCGCTAGGTTAGCGAAGGGGATACCCATTTACCGTCATTGCCATAGGCCGGGTCCATCAGCGCCACGACTGGCGGCACGCCATCCGCCCGAGCTTGGCGCACATGCTGCAGCGCGATCTGGGGCTTGGTCTGAAAACTGATCTCCTCGGGCACACCGGCTTTGGCCCGGCGAACCGGATCCTCCGCCCAGTCCTTCGGCAGATACAGCCGGTAGGCGACCGGCAGGCTCCCCTGGTGGGTCGCCACCGACAGGCTCATCGCAATCTGGCAATTCTCCTGCTTGTCTACTTGACCGCAATACTGCCGCGCCACGCCCACCGAGTGGTGGCCCTTCTTGGGATAGCCCGTGTCATCAATGATCCAGGCCTGGATTGGCTCCTCACAGGTGACCGACGGCAACACATGCTCGCGCACCCGCCGCAGAACCGCCGCGTCCGACCAGGGAGCCTGCGCCACCAGATGCAGCAGAGACTGGTGCTGCGCCGCGGTGCGCTCCGGCGCGGTCACCGCCGCAAGCGGTTCAACACTCTTGCGACCCTCCGCCGAGATCAGCCCGACGCAGCAGTCTTCAAACGGCCTGATCCGGTCGGCATCGCCGAGTACCGATGCCAACTCCGCTGCGTAAGCTCTGAAACGGGTGTCCGTGCCGTCCGCATCGTGGAGACCCACCTCTCTCTCCCAGGCAGGTTCGAATCTTCACACGTACAAAACCCAGCCGCGTCGCCCCAAAGGCTAACTTCACCCAACTGACGCGGTTTGCGACTCAGTAGGACTAAGCCCGTGCACCCAACGCATCATGCCGCCGCCGGACGCCCCTGGAAGCTCCGGGGCCGTGCCACAGGACGGGCCAATCCACTCGCCAAATCAAGGATTAAGTTGAAATTCGCTGCACCCACGGAGCATACTCACTCTTGTAAACGGACGGCCACGGATGATACTGGCAGAACGACGCGGCGACCGAATAGTCTTGCCAGCACGGCGGGAACGCGCTGCATTTGGCGCGCGGGGCATGGAAGGGCACACGGATCGGGGCGCGGTTGCCGCTGTCTGACATGTCCCTGAGAGGGATTGCTCGTGGATATATATGACGGAACGGTTTCCGGCCCTCCCGGGCAGAACCGCCAGTCCTGGCCTCCGGTGCCCGCCGAAGCCAGCGCCGGCGGTAGCGGTGCCGACACTGGCGCGCCCGGCGATCCCGGCCGCCCGCGCGATGTCCCGGTGCATCCCCGTCTGCTCGCCATGATCATGGCGGGGCGGTATCACGGCATGGAACTCGATCCGAGCGAGTTCCGCCTGATGGCCGGCGAAACCGAGCCGTCGGCGGCGTCGCTCTCCGCCTGGGCGCGGAATGCCGGCATGTGGTCGCGCGCGGTCCGCCTGCGCTGGCGCCATCTGATGAGCTTCAGCAACACCGGCCCGGTGGTCCTGCTGTTCACCGACGGCACCGCCGGCCTGCTGACCGGCGTCAAACTGGAGGACAAGGTCGTCTTCCTCAAGGACCCGCGCGGCCCGGCCGCCGAGGCGGCGGTGCCGGTGGACGAGATGCAGCTCGCCGAAGTCTGGGCAGGCGAGGCGGTGATGCTGCGCGCCGAGCGCGGTCAGACCGAGGCCGATGCGCCCTTCTCCTTCCGCTGGCTGCTCAGCCTGGTGATGAAGGAAAAGAAGTCGCTGCGCGACATCGGCGTCGCATCCTTCACGCTCAGCATGCTGACCATCTTCCCACCCTTCCTGGTGATGACGGTGGTGGACAAGGTGCTGACCCGCCACAGCTACTCCACCCTCATCCTGCTCAGCACGCTGGTTCTCATAGCCCTGCTCTACGAGACCCTGCTCGGTTTTGTGCGGCGGCTGATCATCGTGGTGATCGGCGTCCGCATCGACGCAAAGCTGAGCCTGCATGTGGTCAATCGCCTCGTGCGCCTGCCGCTCGACTATTTCGAGCGTCACCCGGCCGGCGAGACGATGTATAAGATCACCATGATCAACCGGGTGCGGGAGTTCATCACCGGCAAGCTGCTGACGACGTTTCTGGACCTAATCACCCTGTGCGTGCTGCTGCCCTTCCTGTTCTACCTGAACGTGACTCTGGCCTGGATCGTAGTGGCCTGCGCATGCGTCATCACGCTGATCATCCTCGCCTATTTGCGTCCATTGCGGGTGGTATACGGACGGGTCGTGGCGGCAGAAACCAACAAGAACTCGGCACTCGCCGAGACCATCTTCGGCATCAAGACCGTTAAGGCTCTGGCGCTGGAGCCACAGCGCAAGGCGCTGTGGGACGAGCAGGTCGCCGACGCGGGCAAGTGGCGCATTGCCTTCGGCAAGCTGGCCAACTGGCCGCAAACGCTGGTGACCCCGATCGAGCGCTTCATGTGGATGGGCGTCGTCATGCTCGGCGCTTATCTGGCGATGACCGATACGCAGGGCTACATGGTCGGCAGCCTGTTCGCGTTCATGATGCTGTCGCAGCGGGTTTCGCAGCCCCTGGTCGGGCTCGCGCGGCTGATCGAGGACTACGAGGAGGTAGGCGCCTCGATCGGCGAGGCCGCCTCGGTGCTGAACCGGCCGCTGGAGGTGGATGCTGCGTCCGGCGGGCTGCGGCCCCGCTTCACCGGCGCCATCAGCTTCGACGACGTCACCTTCACCTATGCCGGCACCAAGACGCCGGCGCTGGATCGGGTCAGCTTCTCTGTCCCACCCGGCACCATGCTTGGCCTGGTCGGCCGCTCCGGTTCCGGCAAGTCCACCATCACTCGGCTGCTCCAAGGCATCAACCGCGACTACTCAGGCTATGTGAAGATCGACGGCGCGGACCTGCGCGAGATCAACCTGCGGCATCTGCGGCAAAGCTTCGGCGTCGTGCTGCAGGAGAATTTCCTGTTCCGCGGCACGATCCGGGAGAACATCCTGGCCGGTCGTCCTGGCCTTACGCTGGATGATGCAATCCGCGCCGCGCGACTTGCGGGCGCCGAGGAGTTCATCGAGCGCATGCCCAACGGCTACGAGACCTGCATCGAAGAAGGCTCTCCCAACCTGTCCGGCGGTCAGCGCCAGCGGCTGGCGATCGCCCGTGCGGTGATCACCGATCCGCGCATCCTGATCCTCGATGAGGCGACCAGCGCGCTCGACCCCGAAAGCGAGGCGCTGGTGAATGCCAACCTGCTGCGCATCGCGCGCGGCCGGACGATGGTGATCGTCTCCCATCGTCTGTCCTCGCTTACCGAGTGCGACCAGATCATGGTGCTGGAGAAGGGACAGGTGATGGACGTCGCCCCGCACCGCGTCCTGCTTGAGCGGTGCACCGTGTATCGCCAGCTCTGGGCGCAACAAACCCGTCATATGGATAGCCAAGGTCCCCGCCATGCCGCTCCTGCCCCGGTCCTCGTCCAAGGCGATTAGCACCGAAGTCGTCAGTCGGGCTGACCCCACCCTGCCGACGATCCTGGAGTTCCAGTCGCCCTCCACGGCGATCGTCAATGCCCCGATCCCGCGCTCCGCGCGTGGCACGGCGTGGATCATCACCAGCATGTTCGTCGCCATGGTCACCGCGATGGGCCTGATCAAGATCGATCAGGTGGTCACCGCACCGGGCAAGGTGGTGTCCAAGTCGGCCACTCTGGTGGTGCAGCCGCTGGAGACTTCGATCGTACGCTCGATCGACGTGAACGAAGGTGAGGCCGCGCATGCGGGCCAAGTGCTGGCGCGGCTCGATCCGACGTTTGCCGCCGCCGACCTCGGCGCCAATGCGGCCCAGGTGGCAAGCCTGCAGGCGCAGGTCGCGCGCATGCAGGCCGAAGTCGAGAACAAACCGTTCAACTACGCCGGCTTCGATCCCAACCTGACCCTGCAGGCGGCGATCTACGCCCAGCGCAAGGCGGAGTATGACTACAAGCTGGAGGGCTACAAGCAGAAGGCGGACAGCGTGATTGCCACCATCGCGCGTTCCAATTCGGATGCCGTCGGCTATCGCGACCGTCTCGCGGTGGCGCAGAACGTGGAGCAGATGCGCCGCGACCTGGAAAAGCTGAAGGTGGGCAGCCGACTCAACACGCTGGCCGCCATGGACAGCCGGGCGGAGATGGCGCGCAACCTGGCGTCGGCCCAGGAGACCGCCACGTCGGCGCGACGCGACCTCGAGGCATTGCTCGCCGAACGCGATGGCTACGTGCAGAGCTGGCACGCCGACATCGCCGACAAGCTGGCGGAGGCGACCAGCAAGCTGTCCGATGCACGGGAACAGTTGAACAAGGCACAGCTCCGCCGTCAGCTTGTCGAGCTGCGCGCCGACCGCGACGCGACGGTGCTGACAGTGGCCAAGGTCTCGGTCGGATCGGTCCTGTCCTCTGGCCAGCAGTTCATCACACTTGTGCCGTCCGACGCGCCGCTCGAAGTGGAAGCCAACATCTCGGGCCGCGACGACGGCTATGTGCACGTCGGCGATGAGGTGGCGGTCAAGTTCGACACCTTCCCGTTCACCCAGTATGGCATGGCGTACGGCAGGGTGCGCATCATCAGCGCCGACAGCTTCACCATGCAGGACGAGCAGCGCAATCCGACCGGCGCAGTACCGGTTGCGCCGGGCGGCAGCAGCGAACCCTATTATCGGGCGCGGGTGTCGCTCGACCGGGTGGAGCTGCACAGCACGCCTGCCGGTTTCCGCCTGATGCCCGGCATGCCGGTGACCGACGACATCAAGGTCGGCAAGCGGACGGTGCTGAAATATTTGCTCGGCCGTATACTGCCGGTCGCGACGGAGGGGATGCGCGAACCGTGATGGACGCGACCTGACCGCCATGGCTCTGCTCGACCGGCTGCTCCCGTTCCGCTCGCCCGCCGGCGCCTTGCAGCGCGGTGTCCGCCTCGCCGAACGCGGCGAGATGAAGCGCGCCGTTCCGCTGCTGTTTCGCGCCGCGCATGCCGGGGTCGCCGAGGCCGAGTACCGCCTCGGCCGCTGCTACCTGGAGGGCGCGGGCGTCCCGCACAGCCGCCTCCAGGGTGCGCGCTGGCTCGAGCGCGCCGCCAGCCAGGGCCATGTCGAGGCGCAATCGCTGCTTGCCACGCTGTTCGTCCATGGATTAGCGGGTGTCGGTGGCGCCGCCGCCAACGCTGCCGCCGGCCTGTTTGCCGCGAACACGGTGGTCAACCCGGATTTCGTCGCCGCGGAAAAATGGGCCCGCCGTGCCGCGGAGGGCGGATCCGCCGATGGCCAGGCGCTGCTTGGCTACATTCTGACCTCCGGCCCGGAAAATCTGCGCAATCTGGACGAAGCATTCCGCTGGTATGAGCGCTCGGCCAGGGCCGGCTGCCCACAGGGCCAGCTGGGCTACGCGCTGTCGCTGGCGCGCGACTCCACGGATCCGGAAAAACAAGCCCAGTTTACCACGCATCTGCGTCTGGCGGCCGAGGCCGGCCTGCCGAGCGCACTTTATCTGCTTGGCATGATCAGCGAGCGCGGCGTCGGCGTGCCGACGGACCGCGCCGCTGCCACCCAGCTCTACCGGCAGGCGGCAGAGAAGGGGCACCGCAGCGCCCAGGCCCGTTGGGGCCTGGCCTTGATGGAAGGACAGGGGGTCGCGGCCAATCCGACAGAGGGGGAGTCGTGGCTGCGGCGTGCCGCGCTGGCCGGCGACCCGGAGGCCGCGGCGATGGTCGGCGATCTCTATGCCCAGGGCAGCAAGCTGCCGCCCAACTACGCCGAGGCCGCCATCTGGTTCCGCCGGGCTGCGGAAGCGAACCACCGCGGGGCCGCTCGCGCGCTGGGGATGCTGCATCTGACCGGCGCCGGCGTGCCGCGCGACGAGGTGGAGGCGGCGCAGTGGTTTCGCGTCGCGGCCCGGGCGGGCGATAAGAACGCCCAGGTCGATCTGGCGAACCTTCTGCTGCGCGGCGGCGACGACGAGGACGACTCGCTGCACATCCGCAAATGGTTTGAGCAGGCGGCGGCCTCCGGCGATTTGGTGGCGGCGTTCAATTTCGGGGTGTGCCTGGCCGAGGGCGTCGGGCTCGAGCGCGACGACCGCAAGGCAGCAGAATGGTTGCATCGCGCCGCGGACGGCGTGGTCAACGCGCAATACTGGTATGGCCGCATGCTGGTCGAAGGCCGCGGCGTCGATGCCGACCCCGTCGCCGGCCGCGCCTGGATCGCCCGGGCCGCAGACGTCGGCATGCCGGAAGCCGAGTTCATGCTGGCCGAGATGATGCTGAATGGCCGTGGCGGGCCGAAAGACCACGCCGGCGCGCTCGCCTTGTTCGAGAAGGCGGCCGGACGCGGCCATGTCGGCGCCATGTTCGCCGCGGGCGCGATGAACGGCGGCGGTCACGAGGTGCCGACCGACCGGCCGGAGGCGCAACGCTGGTTCCGTGCCGCGGCCGAGCGCGGCCACGCCTCTGCCCAGATGATGCTGGGCCGCTATCTGGCGCGTGGCCTGGCCGGCGAGCGCGACCCCGATCGGGCGCGGCACTGGCTGGAGCGCGCGATTGCGCAGGGCTTGCAGGAAGCACGTGTGGACTTGGTGGCGCTGCCTGCGCCCGGATCGGGCGAGGCCGATCCGCAGGTCGTAAACAGCTGACCCGGCACATGGCACGGATGGCCTGACCGGCGTGCTGGCGAGCGAGGCGAGCCCATCGACCGACACGGTCATTCTTGCCCGTCAGGCACTGGAGCTTGGCCGGCAGGCTCTGGTCACGGGCGACGCCACGGAGGCGATTCGCTGGCTTGACCGCGCCTGCCGGTTGGCGCCTCATGACCGCACGCTGATTCTGCCGCTCGCCACCGCCTGCCTTGGCCGCGACGATCGCCGCGCCGACGCGTTGTTCCGCCGCGTCGTCGCCACCGACGATGTGCGCGAGGCTTGGCTCGGGCTCGCCGCCGCCTGCCATCACCTGGGCGACGCACAGGGCGCGGCCGACGCGCTGGGCCAAGCGCTGGCGCGGCATGCGCTGGACCCGCATTTGTTGGTTGGCATCGATTCCCTGGCGGACAGCATTGCGGCGCGCGCCGATGCAGCGGGGTGGTGCGGTCTCGCTCGCGAGGAGCGGCTCATCCTCCGGGGTATGATCCGCGACCCCGTTGAGCTCCAGCTCGACGGGGAAAAGCGCAAGGGGCCAGGCTTGCCGGTAGGCTGGCAACGTGCCCGGGAGCTGGCGGTACTGAGTGGCGGACGGCAGCTGCTGGGCAGCCCGATCCGAATTGCCGCGATCCGCCGGATCGCCGGCTACGTCGAGGCGCATGCGGGCGGTCTGCGGGGCTGGGCGTGGCATCCCGGGGACACGGATACCGATCCCGTGCTGCTGATCCGGCCGGCTCGGGGACGTGGCAGCCTGCGCGTCACCGCCGTGGACGGCAGCACGGGCGTGCAGCACAGCGGCCCGCTGGCCCGGCCGCGCGACTTCGCGGTTTCGGGCGGGGCGCTGGCCGGTATGACCGGCCCGCTGCATGTGCAGGGCCGCGATGGGGCCGATCTGCTGGGCAGTCCACTCGATCCGCGCGCAGAGCAAGCCGCGGCGACCGCCGCAGCGGCAATGCTGGCACGCCTCTGCGCGGCGGCGCCCGCAGTACGGCCGCGGGCGATCCGGGCGTTCCTGCCGCCCGCGGTGCCCGCCGACGTGGAGCCACCGGCCGCGACGATCGGGGCGAAACGGCGCCGTCCGCCGGTGGACGTCGTCATCCCGGTGCATGGCAACGCCGTGACCGTGCTGGCCTGCCTGGAGTCCGTACTAGCCACGGTGCGCCGGCCGAGCCGCGTGTTGGTGGTCGATGACGCATCACCGGAACCCGGGCTCGCGCGTGCCCTGGATGCACTCGCCGCCGACCGGCGCATCCGCCTGCTGCGCAACGCGCGCAACCGCGGCTTCCCGGCCAGCGCAAATGCCGGGATCGTCGCCTGCGCCGGGCGCGACGTCGTGCTGCTGAACAGCGACACGCTGCTGCCGCCCAACTGGCTCGAGCGGTTGCGTGTCGCCGCCTATGCCGCGCCGGGGATCGGCACGGCGACGCCACTGTCCAACCACGCCAGCATCCTCAGCTACCCGGGACCGTACGACACCAACGCGGTGCCGGACCTAGCGGCAACCATCCGGCTCGACGGCTTCGCCCGCCGTGCCAATGCCCGTGCGGTGGTCGATATCCCGGTGGCTGTCGGTTTCTGCATGTATCTCCGGCGCGACTGCATCGATGCCGTCGGCCTGTTCCGCGCCGACGTGTTCGCGCAGGGCTACGGCGAGGAGAATGATTTCTGCCTGCGTGCCCGCCATCTCGGCTGGCGGCACGTCGCGGTGCCTGGGCTGTTCGTCGCCCACGAGGGCGCGGCGTCGTTCGGCCAGGCCGGGCTTTACCTGAAGGCGCGAAACGAGCGGCTGCTGAACCGGCTGCACCCGGGCTATGACCGCCTGGTCGCGGATTTCATCCGTGCCGACCCGCTGGCCGAGCCGCGCCGGCGCATCGATCTGGCCCGCTGGCGCGCCGTCGCACCGCGCGCCCGGGAGTCGGCCATCCTGGTCACCCACACCAAGGGCGGCGGGGTGGAGCGCCAGGTTGCCGCCGCTGCCGAGGCGCATCGGGCGGCGGGGCGACGGGTGATCACGCTGCGCCCGGATCGGGCCATTGACGGCACGCCGGCCGCCGTGATCGGCGATGCCGCCGCGGGCGAATTCCCCAATCTACGCTATGCGCTTCCGGCAGAGCTGCCCCTCCTAGCTCGCGTGCTGCGCTCTGCACGTCCTCGCGTCGTCGAAATCCACCATCTGCTCGGCCATCCGCCGGCGGTGTACGACCTGATCCCCCGGCTCGGTGTGTCGTACGAGGTGCATGTCCATGACTATGCCTGGTTCTGTCCGCGTATTTCCCTGGTCGACGTCGAACGCCGCTACTGTGGTGAGCCGGCGGTGGTGCGCTGCGAGGCCTGCGTCGCCGATGCCGGCCAGCTGATCGAGGAGAAGATCGGCGTTCAGGCGCTGCGCGAGCGCTCCGACCGGTTCCTGAGCGCGGCGCGGCGGGTCATCGCGCCGTCCGCTGATGCCGCGGCACGCATGTGCCGGCATTTTCCCGCACTGCGCCCCGTCGTCGTGCCGCATGAGAACGACAGCGGGATCGCCGACCCGCCACGCCCGCAGGGGCGATCCGGGCGCAGCCGGGTCTGCGTGGTGGGCGCCATCGGCGTGCACAAGGGCTACGACATTCTGCTTGCATGCGCACGGGACGCCGCCGAGCGTCGCCTGAAGCTCGACTTCGTTGTCGTCGGCCACACCATTGACGATGCGCGTCTGCTCCGGACGGAGCGTGTGTTCATCACCGGCGCTTTTCAACCGGACGAGGCGGTGACACTGATCCGCGCCCAGAACGCCAGCCTGGGCTTTCTGCCCTCGGTGTGGCCGGAGACGTGGTGTTTCGGCCTGACCGAGTTATGGCGCGCCGGCCTGTCGGTGGTGGCATTCGACTTCGGCGCACCGGCCGAGCGGATCCGCCGCACTGGCCGCGGCCTGCTGCTGCCGCTCGGTTTGCCACCGAGCGGAATCAATAACGCGCTGCTTGCAGCAGTCGGCCTGACAGGTCATGAAGGACTCGATATAGATAGCAACCCGCTGCAGACGCCGATCCATTTCCCCCTTTGAGCACCCATTGCTATGGCACGAATCCCCAGAGAGCGAGACGAACATATACCGGAAGGCGCCAGAGCGATCACGGACCGGCCCGAAGCCCAACCCGATGCCAAAGCGGATGCGCCGCCCGACGGAGGACAGAACCGTGTCGCCGAATTGCGCGTGTCCGGACACCTGATGACGCTTGACGCCGGGCTGTTCTGCGTGTTCCAGCCGCCGGGCGGGGTCGGGCCGGACGCCGAGACCGGGCTGCCCGGCGTGCGTATCTCGTTGCCACCCGGGCCGGTGGGACGCCCCAGTGCGGTGAGCATCAGCACGTTCCGCCAGGACGGCTGGCTGGATGGCACGGCCGCACTGGTGCAGATCGCCGAGGGGCCGGCACAGGTGCTGGTCACGGTGTACCAGTCGCCGCGCCAGGGACAGGAGGCGGCGCCGCACCTGCGGGTGCTGCAGCTCAGCGGCGAGCTCAGCGCGGCAGCCGCGGAGGTCCCCGTGGCTGCCGGCGCTCCACTCACGGCTGACGCCGAGCCGGAGGTGACGGCGCATGTTCAGCGCATCGGCGATATCGGCGGCAAGTTCGGCGACTGGATCGGCGTACGCGGCAGCGGGCTGTGGATCGAAGGTTTCGCGCTGGCGCCGCACACCGGAATCCTGCTGGAGGACATCGAATACCAGACGGTGCTTGGCCGCGGCTGGCTGTCGCCCTGGGTCGAGGGCGGCAAGTTCTGCGGCAGCCGTGGCATGGCGCTGCCGCTGCTCGGGCTGAAGGTGCGGCTAAAGGGTGCGGCGGCAAAGAATCACGAGCTGAGCTACTCCGCCACCTTCGTCGATGGCAGTGCGGTCGGGCCGGTTCCCGCCGGCGAACCCTGCGAGGCCGAAAGCCTGGCTGCGCTGGAAGCGTTCCAGATCGTGTTGCAGCGCCGCGGCGTGGCAGCCAAGCCGGCGCGGCCGGCGGCCGCTGGCCGGAAACCATCTGCTTCGGCACCGCAGCCGGCGCGCGGTTATCGGCCAGTCAAGCCAAGGAAACCGGCGCGTCCGGCGGCCGCTGGCCGGAAACCGTCTGCTTCGGCACCGCAGCCGGCGCGCGGTCATCGGCCAGTCAAGCCAAGGAAGCCGGCGCGTTAGCACACGGGATCAATCGCCCTGGCGCGCTTGCTCCATTTGGTCCGGGCCGGTGCGCGCCGGTCGGGACACGCAAGCGTTACATCCGGGCCTGTAGCGAAACCACGACTGTTCAAGGATCGGCCTGAGGACTCGGCGTGAAATACCTATTCGTCCACCAGAACTTTCCGGGACAGTTCCTGCACCTCATCCGTCACCTGGTGGCGGAGAACCGGCATGAGGTGGTATTCATCACCGAGCCGAACGCCAACAACATCCCGGGCGTCCTCAAGGTGCCGTATCGCCAGCCCCCCGGCCCGGCGGCGGAGGTCCATGTTGCCGCGCGCGAGCTGGACGGGGGGGTGCGGCGGGCCGAGGTCGTCGGACGCATCGCGCAGAACCTCAAGCAGCTTGGCTTGCAGCCGGACATCATCATCGGCCATCACGGCTGGGGCGAACTGCTGAACCTGCCCGATGTCTGGCCGGGCGTGCCCCTGCTCGGCTATTTCGAGTTCTACTATCACACCGACGGCATGGATGTCGGCTTCGACCCGGAGTTCCCCATCGATCGGGCCGATTTTCTGCGCATCCGCGCCAAGAACGCGATCAATCACATCGCGCTGAATCTCGGCTATCACGGCCAGACGCCGACCGAGTGGCAGTTGTCCAGCTATCCGGCATGGGCACGCGAGCAGATCACGCTGCTGCGCGAAGGCGTCGATCTGGCGGTGTGCAAGCCGAATCCGAAAGTCCGCCGGTCGGCGCTGAAGATCGGCGACATGACGATCCGACCGACCGACAAGCTGGTGACCTATGTGTCGCGCAATCTGGAGCCGTATCGCGGCTTTCATCTGATGATGCGGGCGCTGCCGCACCTGCTGCGCGCGCGCAAGGACGTGCGCGTGGTGATGGTGGGCGGCGACGATACTAGCTACGGCAACCCGCCCAAAGACGGCACCTGGCGGCAGGTGTTGATGCAGGAGGTCGGCGATCGACTCGACCCCGACCGCGTGGTGTTCCCTGGGCGGCTCGACTACGCGACCTATCTCGCCATGCTACAACGCTCGGACGCGCATGTGTACCTGACCTACCCGTTCGTGGCCTCCTGGTCGCTGCGCGAAGCGCTGGCGGTTGGCTGCGTCGTGATCGGCAGCGACACGGAGCCGGTGCGCGAGTTCGTCACGCAGGGTGAGAACGGGCTGCTGGTGCCGCTTTTCGATCCGCCCGGCCTGGCACGCACGATCCTGCGGCTGCTGGAGGAGACGAAGCTGGCGCAGTCGCTGCGTGCGCAGGCGCGCCGCCACGCCGAGCAGCATCTGCGGATGCAGGATTACATCGCGGCGTATGAGAGGCTGATCAACCGGTTGGTCGGCGGAGCGATGTTGGAGCGCACTGCCGCGGCGGCGATTGAGGCGCTGTCCAGCCCGGCTCTGCGGGCGCGACGCTAAGGGCCCGACGCGGAATAACCGCTCCAGCTCGCGGATCTGGAAACAGGCGCGCTCGCAAAGCCGAGAGGAAGCGTGGTCATTACCTTTGAGGCTTCACCTGTTGGCTTCGGTCGCCTAAGATGCAGCCCGTCCGACGCATCTGCTGACTCAAGTTTCGCCAACAGCTTTGCCCTGGTCGCCCGCCGAGCCGGAGTGCCGTTCCGGTGCCACGACCTGCGCCACGCCTTCGCCAGCCGGTTCCTCCAGGCCACTGGCAACATCCCAGCCCTTCAAGCGATCCTCGGCCACCGTTCGATCCAGATGACCATGCGCTACGCCTACATGGTCGCCGGCCACCTGCATCAGGCCATGGCCGATTTCGGGACCAAAGTCGGCACAAAAACCGGCACAGTCAGGACGGTTTCGCCCAGCACAGATGGCAGCGAGTCTCCAGCAAGTGCCTGATACCAAGCGGTGCTGACATCGACCTACGTGACGTCGCTTCACCGTTATGGCCCGCGCAGACGGGCCATTCACGTCTTTCCTTGTTGCGATCAGCACAGTCGTGGATGGCCCGCCTGCGCGGG
>Ga0209415_10014724_pt1 | contig 12759 bp, 13 predicted proteins | sample PeaSoiSIISIP2007_FD_187696 | JGI IMG/M metagenome (GOLD analysis project Ga0209415, IMG submission 187696) | Peat soil microbial communities from Weissenstadt, Germany - SII-SIP-2007 (SPAdes) (version 2) | ecosystem: Environmental > Terrestrial > Soil > Wetlands > Peat | place: Germany...
TCGGTCACCGAGGCGCAGGCTCGCATAGCGCGCCAGGCCTATCGCGACTTCGGGAAAACCAGCGGCCATCCCGCCAAACTCAATTTTGGAGATTGCTTCTCGTATGCGCTGGCGAAATCCAAAGGAGAGCCGCTTTTGTTTAAAGGGCAGGACTTCTCGCGCACCGATGTGAAGTCGGCGCGGACGTGAATCGGTTGAGACGCAAGTAAGGGAACTCTTCTTTCGAGCTTAACCAGATCGCGCGATAAATGGGGTGACGTCCCGTCTGTCCCCAGGTTTTAAGGGCAGAGACTCTCTACGAGGGGTGCAGCAAGTTGGTCGATTTCCCTCGGCAGGGTCGCAGGGGACGGATAGAAGGAACCCGAGAACTGGTGTTCCAGCGCTTGCCGGCCTCTAAGTAATTATTTATGAATACTTTGCGGGGAGTTTTCTCGTAAAATCATGATTCCAATAGACCAAGATATGGGGAGAAGGCGGATACCCCCAGGCGGCACGCTCACTATCTGTTGGCATAGTGGTCGGCTCCGAGAAAGTGAAGCGAGACATAGGGCTCATCGCCCACCACCCAACTATCGTGACCGGGAGGTCCGGGTGGAATGTAGAAGAGCGAACCGGCGCGCAATTCGTGGATGGTGCCGTCCTCCATCGCAGCCGTAGCGCATCCGGAGAGCACCAGCCCAACATGCTCGACGTTGCAGCGCGACGCGCCCAAGCCGGGCCCGACGTGAAGCGACCACTTCCATCCGGGCTGGTACGTGGCGCGGCCAATGGTCAAGCCGCCGATGCGAACGAGTTCGAATCTTCCTTTTTCGAAGACTCGGATTTCGTCGGGCTCTTCGAAGCGCTTTAGGACTGTCGCAAGCATCGCTGTTAACTCCGCGCAGGCTGTCCGGCCCTCAGGGGCTGAAGCCCGCTTTTTTTACAGGAGCCTAACGGCACGGCTGAAGCCGTGCCCTACCCAAAGCCACTTCCTTTGCGTCTCGGCGGTTATGCGTGCTTCAATCCGCGATATAGTCCCGCGATGCCGAACGTGTAAGGAGTCCATGAAGCCTCGCCGAATCCTGCCTGTCGCATGCGTCCCAGCATTTCATCGGGCGCGGGAAAGCGCTCGACTGACGCCGGTAAATATGCGTATGGACCGCGCACGCCCGAGAGCATCGTCCCGATTTTCGGGAGAACGTGCTTGAAATAGACGCGATAGACATGTCCGAGCACTCCATCAGGTTCTCCGAAATCGAGAATGCCGCATTCTCCTCCGGGAGCGAGCACTCGCACAATCTCTCGTAATCCCGCATCGTAATCGGCGAGGTTTCGGAACCCGAATGCCGAAGTGACGAGATTGAAATATCCATCGGGAAACGGCAGCCGAAGCGCATCCGCTTCGATCCATTGTGGTGGCCGCAGCGTCGTGCCTTTCCCTTTTGCGGCGGCTCGCTGCAGCATGGCGTGGGAAAAATCCGCGCCAAGAATCTGCGGATTTCCCGAGCCCGCACGCCGCCGCAAAGCGAAAGCCATGTCTCCAGTGCCGCAACAGAGATCCAGGACGCGAGCCTCGGGACGCTTCAGAATCGCATCGAACCTGCGCGCCGTGCGCCACCACCACAAGCGGTCAATGTTGCAGGAGAGGACGTGATTGAGCAGGTCGTAGCGCGGCGCAATCGAGGTAAACATCTCGCGAACGGCGGCCGCCGCCGACTCCCGGTCTCGCGCACCGGCCGGAGCCGCGCCTACGATTCGCTGATCTGTGTCTTCAATCATCGGAGTGTTGCTGGTGCAGAGCGGGCATCCATCCAATGAGACTTATCCGCGCTCACGGTAATTGACCGGCCCCCAGGGGCTAAAGCCCTCGTCATTTTTGGCTCTGGGCGGCACGGCTGAAGCCATGCCCTTCCCAAACCCGTGCCCACCCAAACCATTGATCGGACAGTTTCTAATTCCGGGCCAACTTCCTGATCTCGTCGATCGCGGAGCGGACGACTGCTTCCGGCACGTCGCTCGTGATCTCAACTTTGCCGATCTCCCGCGGCAGAACAAAATGCACTGCTCCCTGCCGCGTCTTCTTGTCGGAACGCAGCCGCCTCAGGATGTTTGCGGTCTTCAGGGTCATGCGCGGCAGCCGGCCAAAGCCTAGAACCGAGTTCGAAATGCGTCCGGCTGTCACACTGTCGAGTTTGCCCGTGGAGACCGCGATATGTGTGGCCGCGATCATGCCCCACGCTACCGCCTCTCCGTGAAGCAACTGTTTATAGCGTGTCTCGGCCTCGAGCGCGTGTCCGATGGTGTGGCCGAAGTTGAGCACTTGCCGCAAACCGCCTTCGCGCTCGTCGGCACTCACCACCGAGGCCTTGAGGCGCACGGAATCCGCAATCACCTTTTCGATCACAACCGGATCGCGATCCAGGATCTCGCGACGCCGCTCTTCGAACAGACGGAACAGTCCCGCGTCTCCGATGATGCCGCATTTGAGCGATTCGTAAAGGCCGGCGCGATACTCACGCGACGGCAGCGTCTCAAGAACCGTGGGATCGACCAGCACCGCGCGCGGCTGATGAAACGTTCCCAGCAGATTCTTGCCTGCCACGAGGTTGACGCCCGTTTTGCCACCGATCGCGGCATCCACTTGCGCCAGAACCGTCGTGGGAATCTGGATCACGTCCACGCCTCGCATGTAGATCGAGGCCAGGAAACCGGTCACGTCGCCGACCACGCCGCCGCCTAGCGCAATCAGCGTTGCGCCGCGATCTGCGCCCTGCTTTACCAGTTGCTCCGCGAGCTTCTCCAGGGTAGCAAGACGTTTCGAACGCTCGCCGTCGGGCATTGCCAGAAGTGACGTTTCCATTCCGCCGGACGCCAGCGATTTCAGCAGGACTTTGGCCCAACGCCGCCGCACCGGCGGGACGGTGATCACAAATGCCCGGCGGTTTTCGAGAAATTTGCCCAGGCATTCTCCGGCACGCGCAAGCAGCCCGCTTCCGATGAGTACTTCATAGGAGCGCGAAGGCGTGGCTACTGGAACGCTGATCATGAGCATTCATCATAGCGTATGCGAACTCCGCATTCCCTGTGCCCACTGTGCCCCCTGTGGTTGAAAGTTTTGACTTTGGAGCCGTTGGTAACGGCTACACTGCCGATTTCTTCTGCGGATGCAGCAGCGACGCAAGAATCGAAACTCCCAAAACACACAGCACGATCGCCAGCGTCGCTTCGGTGGGAATGTTCACGTAGTGCGACGCCAGCATTTTGAGTCCAACGAAAATCAGCACCACAGACAATCCGTAATGAAGGTAGTGAAACAGGTCCATCATGCCGGCGAGCGCAAAGTACATGGAGCGCAGGCCGAGAATGGCGAACACGTTCGACGTATAGACGATAAAAGCATTCAGCGTGATGGCCAACACCGCCGGGACCGAATCCACGGCAAGCAAAATGTCGCTGGTCTCGACCACCAGCAGAGCTACCAGCAGCGGGGTGGCGTACAGTCGTTCCCCGCGGGTAAAGAACCGGCCTCCCACATATTCTTCGGTCACGGGGAATGCGCGGCGAAAGAGTCGCAGAACAAAGTTCTTTTCGGGATGGACTTCCACTTCGCCATGCCGCGGCAGCTTTAGTCCTGAATACACGAGCAAGGCGCCGAATGCGTAAGTGATCCAACTGAAGCGGTGGATCAGGCCAACGCCCGCCGCAATGAACGCGCCCCGCATCACGAGCGCTCCTAGAATTCCCCAGAAAAGTACTTTGTGCCGGTGCTCCTCGGGCACTTTGAAATAGCGGAAGATGACCAGAAACAGGAACAGGTTGTCGACACTAAGCGACAGTTCGATTACATAGCCGGTCACGAACTGCAGAGACTGGGCCCGCCCGTGCCAGAACAACTCGACCACTGCAAACGCGCCTGCCAGCGCGATCCAAACTGCCGACCAAGCCAGGGCTTGGCGAAAGCCGATGCGCCGGGAAGGGCGATGCAGCACGCCCAAGTCGAGCGCCAGCATCGCCGCCACGAACAGGTTGAAAAGGATCCAGAAGACGAGCACAGGAAATCTTACGGGAATCAGACCGCAAGTGTCAGGTGTCAGGGGTCAGGAAAAACTTAGTCGCCGGCCCATGAGAAGGTGGAATTTGCCGTGTGGGATACCGCTTGTGAGGACAGCAGCGGTCTTAGCGCAAGCGCAGAATTTCGACCGTGATGTTATCCGGCCCGCCGCGTTCGCGAGCTAATGCGATCAGCTCGCGGCCCGCTTCTTCCGTACTTTTGCGTTCCACGGCATCGAGAATTTCAGCGTCGTGCACCTGTCCCCACAATCCGTCGCTGCAGATCACGAGCACGTCCTCGGGGCGCAGCGGCTCCGGTTGTCCGGGCGAGTCCATGATGAGATCGGGATTCGTGCCCAGAGCGGCGGTCAGAATGTTGCGTTGCGGATGATGTTCCGCTTGTTCCGGGCTGATCATTCCCGCTTCCACCAGCCGTCCCACATAGGAGTGATCGCGCGTGACCCTGGTAATCTGGCCACCGCGGACCAGGTAGAGCCGCGTGTCGCCGACATGCACGTAGTGGAGCGCGTCATAGTCTCCGTTTCGGACAATCGCCGCCGCGGTACAAGTTGTTCCCATACCCCGCAGTTCCGGATGGGCAAAGCTGTATTGACGGATTTGCTCGTGGGCGGTCTGCAAGGCCTCCACCAGCGCTTGCTGCGGGTCGTCGAAGCGAGAGTCGCGATAGACGGCCACCAGCGTTTCCACCGCCAGCCGGCTCGCTTCCTGGCCACCTTCGTAGCCGCCCATGCCATCCGCTACCACCGCCAATCGCCCCTTGCGCGCGAATTCGCGATCGTCTTCCGGCTCCCAATAGCCAAATGAGTCCTCGTTATTCTGGCGCACGCAGCCAATGTCGGATTGGCTCGATACCTCGATCCCGGTACGAACCTTCATCCGGGCACGACGTCAATTACGGGAGTGACAAGCATAGGCAACGATTGGGTTGATACGCAAACTTAGGATTATAAGGGTTGCAGGCAGGACGCTCAAACGGAGCGCTGAAAATGGTAGTGTTACGGTTTGTTCCCGTAGCGGAAACCCAGAATATCCTAAAGTTTCACTACCCTGAAAATAAACGGTTCTTGAAAGTGGGGAGCTTGCCTTGAAACGGAGACGGGGACGGCCGCCCTAGCAGCCGTCCCCGCAAGATCAAGCGCCTTTTCAATGCCCGTTAATTTCTATGGCCCGCATTGCCCGTTAGTTCCTGGGCCGGACGACGACGCAACGGGAATGTAGATCGGCTGGGAGGTGACACCTCCGAACGAAGCGGTCACCTGGTACGCGCCCTGGAAGAACCATCCAGTCCCCTGTGGTACCCACGTGCAGGCAGCGGGTTCCACTGCAGTAATCAACCCGGTAGGACTATATTCAACCGTCCCATCGGTATACGGCGGGGCACCTGGCACAGGACATGAAGGAGCCGCGCAGGGAGGAAGCAGCGCATTACCGCGGTAGTCCTTCGTGTAGTTGGGATCGACAATTACGGCATACGTCACTTCGTTCGTCAGGTTCGTCGTCTTGTTGTTGCTGTCGGTGCCAGTGGCGGTCAATTGGATCGTGCCCCCGTCACCCTTGAGGTCGTAGATGCCAGTCTGAGCGGAAGGGGCCACGCCGTTGATCAAGGCTGCGGTGAGTTGGATGGACTGCAAATGGTTGGTGGCTCCGCAGCCGAGCATGCTGAACACCAGCAGCGCGCAAGCCAACGCGGTAAGGAGAGTTTTTCGATTCACTGCCGAGTACCTCCCAAAGGAATCTTCTGCATGGTCGCAGCCTCCGTCACCTGAGGCAAGGTAACCAAAGTCACCTCATCGCGCGGACGTAAGCCCGTCGGGGGAGCGTACCCACGGCCACGCCCAATGCGCAGAAGGGCAACGGCGAAAGGCTGAAGTCATCTAGAATCAGCTCATGCCCGATCCGATTTCCGGTCCAATGTCCGGGCCAACGTCCGGTCCACCAGCGTCTCCGCCGCCCTCACCTCCGCCGGTCCCTGAGTTTCACATCGGCGAGGAATTCGGAACCGCCAAGCGCACCCTTCCCCCGATGGGAATTGTCCTGATCTGCATCGCCGCCGTGGCCGTCGTGATCGGAATGTTCGCTTTCAAACAGCGGCCGAAACCGCAGGGCGCGGGTTCAATCGACTTCGTGTCGGCGGTTGCAGTGCCCGGCCAGAACATGATTCTGGCTGCTATCACTCTGACCCTGCACAATACGGCCACCAGTCCGCTGTGGATTCACACCTTGAAAGCGCAGCTCACTACGTCTGACGGCAAAATTTTCGACGATGACGCCGCTTCCGTGGTCGATCTCGACCGCTATTTCCAGGCGTTCCCGGCGTTGAAGGAGAGCGCGGAGCCGCCGCTTTCGCCCGAAACCAAGTTGCTCGCCGGAGCCGAACAGAGGGGAACCATTATTGTCGGGTTCAAGGTAGCGCGGGAGGCCTTCGATCAGCGCAAATCCTTGATCGTCACCATTCAACCCTACGACCAGGTATTGCCCGTGGTATTGAAGTGATCGCGATGGAGCAATGGGCATCTCGCTCCTCCAGCGTGGCCGGGCGGGACGTCCGGCGCTCCACCGGCAAACTCACTCTTTCTCGAGTTGTTTACGAGCTTGCGCCAGCGCGGCCTGCTCGGCGCTGCTCACCTCCGGATACTTCAGGTCCATAGCTTTCAACGCATCCACCACGGCTTGTGACACCACCAGGCGGGTGAACCACTTGTTATCCGCCGGCACGACATACCAGGGAGCGTGCGCACTCGCGGTGTGCCGAATCATATCCTCGTAGGCTTCCTGATATTCGTCCCAGAATTCGCGCTCCTTCACGTCGGAGGAGGAGAACTTCCAGTTTTTGTCCGGAGTATCGAGGCGCTCCATGAACCGGACCTTCTGTTCTTTCTTCGAAAGATGCAGGAAAAACTTCACCACCGCAATCCCATTCCGCGTCACGTAACGCTCGAAGGCATTGATATCCTCGAAGCGCTCCTGCCAGATATGTTTGGTGACCAACTCCTTCGGCAGTTTCTGGCTTTCGAGTATCTGGCGGTGGATGCGCACCACCAGTACCTCCTCATAATAGGAGCGGTTGAAAATGCCGACGTGGCCACGCTCCGGCATGGCCTTCATGGTTCGCCAGAGGTAGCCGTGTTGTAATTCGTCCGCCGACGGAGCCTTGAACGACCATACGTCCACACCTTGCGGATTCACGCCCGACATGACGTGCTTGATGGTTCCGTCTTTGCCGGCGGCGTCCATGGCCTGAAAGATCAGGAGCAGGCCCCAACGGTCCTGCGCCGCGAGAATGTCCTGCAGGCGGCTCAATTCCTTGACGCCGTCTGCCAGCAGGTTCTTCGCCTGCGGCTTTAGCTCCGATTCCAGGCCATGGGTGTCTGCCGGGTCGTAATCCTTGAGGTCGAAGTGCTTGCCGCTTTCGATGCGGTAGCGCTTGAGGAGTTTGTCGATTTTCATAGGGTCACGGTTGACGAGTGTACGCGATTGTCATCTGGTGGGCGAGAACACCTTACCGTTGCTGCTCATACACCGAACTGTTTGGCGTCGGCTCATCGTAATCACGGCCATACATGTTCTTGTGCACCATCCTTTGCCCGTTGGTGGCGGGAACCTTTATGACGCCAAGAGCGGACGCACCCTCCGCGATGGTGATCTCCCTGGTGAGCGGCTGCGCACTCTCCGCGCCCATGCCCTCGCTCCAGACGTGCAATAAGTAACGCCCGTATGGAACGCCGGCCAGGCTGAGTTGCCCTTCGCTGGTTGAAACCGCGTACAGCGGCGTTGCGATCGTGATGACCACCGCACTCATGTCCGGATGAATATTGCAGAAGATATAGCTGATCCCGGGACGGTCGAAACGCACGGTTTGCGACGTGCCAGCCTCGTACAGGCCCAGATTAAACCTCTTGCCTTCAAAGAGCGAAAAAACGTTATGGAAAAAGGGATCGCGATTGGGGAATTCCACCAGCGATCCTACCGGAACCACCAGGATGTGCGGCTCGAAACTCTTGTTCTTCTGGACCAGACGCGGGTTTTGCGCCGGAGTTGCCGGCAGACTTGGCAGTGCCGTCGTTTCGCCTCCGGCTCCCGGCATGGGGGTCAGCCACACCACCATCGCGGGAATCGTTCCGTGCCGGGTCTTGCCCGCGCCCTTCTCGCCCGCGACTTCGACACGGCCGCGGACCGTTGTGGTTAACGGCGCCGTTACCTGCGCGCGCGATCCAGCCGCGCCGGCCCACAACATCGCGATCCAGATCAGGATCTTTCCATGCCTCATCGGTGATCACTCATTCCAACTCTTTCGCGGTAGTGGTGAAGTTTGAAATGCACGCGGTTTCGGGACCTCAGCGGCTAAAGCCGCATTCAAAGCAATGCAGCTATCGCAGCGGTAAACCGCTGCGCCACCCAAAATCGAGTTTTTCAGCAAACTGTAAAGCCGTGCCCTTTCAAAACGAATCTAAAGTGACCCACTACCATCTCACCCACTACCATCTCACGAGGTAAGTTGCTAAAAAAGAACTCCCATCATCAGGTTGAGTTGGCCCGCGTTGTTGCCGCCGTTATAAATCGAATACGTCGTCAAGTGCCGATACTCCGCGGAAAACAACAAGTCCGATCGGGGACGATAAATCATGTTGGCAAAGCTCCCCTGATTTCTTGCCAGCGTCGGATCGCCGTAGGACTGGGCGTACTGGAAATACTCCAGGTCGCGGGCGAAAGGATTATCGATTCCAAACGCGGCGTTGAACTCCCATTTGGCGGCGGGCCGGTATTTCAGTTGAGTCCAACCGCCCACTGAATTCAACGCTTGCACCTCGGTGCCGGCCATCATCGGATCGCCGCTAAACAAAACGCTGCGGCCAATCCCGCCACCCAGTCCACCCAGCGCCCTGCCGCGATAAAACTTTCCGCTTAGTGAAAACTGGCGGCCGAGGGGCAGTTCAATGTCGGTCATGCCGGCCCAGCCATCCACGGTCCGGCTGAAACCATAATCCTGACGGCTGTAGTAACCGGCCACGCCCAGGCGCAGCGGCTGTCCGAAAACGTTCCGTGTCCACGCCATCCGCGTGGCATACGCCGGTTGACGCGACGCCTCCCCGGGACCAGCTTGCCGGTTATATCCCGTTACCGGCGTGCCCGCCATGGCACCGGGCACTACACCCGGCACTTCGCCGCTCAACGGATCGAGAATTCCGCCCTGGAGCAGCAGACTCGATTCTTCTCCCAAAGCAATCCTGTGTTCCACCCTAATCTGCGGCACCCAACTCCACAAGTTTCCGGCGTAGGAAAGCGCTGGAACCGCCAGCGACGCGAACGATGTCGGCGAGTTCGGCGAGAAGAAGATCGCATCTTGCCCCACCACGATCGAAGTGTTCGTCCAATCCATTCGCATCGTGCCGGTGCGCAACCGCACCAACCCAGAGTTGATGCCGTTGGGAACCGATGGGAAGCCGCCGGCCAAATCGAGTTGCAGGTCCGCTCTCGTCTTCGCGCCCGCCACGCTGGGCCCGAAAGCCTCGAATCCGATCTGCGACTGGCGCAGCGTGGCGCCGAAACTTCCTCCGGAATCGCCTGCCTGCCGGGCATAGGCGAGGGTAGGAAGATCCACGCTGTCCACTGTCCCTTGATTGCTCACCAGATTCATGAGAACGATGCCCGACAGACGCAACCTGTACTTTGATGCGCTTTCCACTTTCGTCTGATACTGATCATCCACTTTGCCGGTCAGCAATTGATATTCTTCTTCCAGGCTGGCCGCTTGTCCGGCCTTTTTGCGATCGTCTTTCTGGGACGGTTGCTCATCCTGCAACGCGTCATTCTGCAAGACGTCAGGCGAGACATCCGGCGAGCTGCCTGCAAGCAGCCGGGGCGTGGCCGGTGGCGAATTCTCGATCGCGTCCCTCAAGACTGCATTCCGCAGTCCCACACCGGCACCGGCTTCTCCGGCGCGCATTTGGTCGAGTTCCCGCCGCAGTTCCGCCGTTTCCGCGCGCGCGCGCTGCCAATCCGAGCGCATTCCGGCCACGGCTGCCTGCAACTCACGCACCTGGTCGCGTAATTCGTGGACCGAATCACTGAGCGCGGCGCTCTCCGCCGCTGCTGAAGCCGGCCCTGCCTGAGATGCGACCTGCTGCGCGACGCCGGATGTCGTCCATGCCACCACACTCAGCAATGCCGCCCATCGCAACCATTCCAAACGGCGCTTCTCATTCATTCTCATGTCGCCTCCCGCCACTCCACCGGCCGACCGCTGTCAGAGTCTGCATTTCGGATTCACCTTCAAGGAGTTCCTGTTTCAAGATTCGGTCTCAAACGAGAGAAGCAGCCTGCATGGCCCGGAAAGAAACAGGGAAAGCCCGCTCTACCAGGAATTGCGCAGTTTACGTAGCATGCCGGTCTGCCAACACATTTTCCGCCAGGTGACTGAGCGGAATATTGACGCGAAACGCCGTTCCCGCCGCCGAAGTCCGCTCCACCGCAACATCGCCACCGTGGTCCTGCAAAATCTTCTGCACCACGGTCAATCCCATACCGGTCCCATTTTCCTTGCCGTGGCTCACAAAAGGTTCAAACAACCGGTCCCGCACCGCCTCGGCGATTCCGGGCCCGTTATCTTCGATGCGGATCTCCAGACTCTCCCCCTTGCGTTGCAGCTCGATTTCGATCTTTCCGGATTCCGGCGGCACCGCCTCGCACGCGTTGAGCAGCAGATTCAGTAAGGCGCGCTCCAGTTTCTTGAAGTCGAACCAGCCTTCGCTCGACCCTTCCCCGGAGATCCGGATGCGTATACGCTGAAATTCCGGATGCGCCTTCACCCCCTGCACCGCCCGCTCCACCGCCGACCGAACGTCGCCGTAGGTGGGACGCAACGACTCTCGGGTGCGTGAGAATTCCAGCAGGGACTCGATCAACTCCGTCATCTGGCTGACTGCGATTCGTATCTCGGCATAAAGATCTTCGCGCTGCCCCGGCGTCAGGTTGCTCTCACAAAGAAACTCCGCATTGGCCACGACGGCCGCCAGCGAATGCCGCAGATCGTGCGAGATCGAGCTCGCCATCCGCCCAATCGTCGCCAGCCGTTCCGCATCCAGCAACTCTCGGTGTGTCTTTTGCAGGTTCTTTCTCATCCGATCGAAAGTTCCGGTGACTTCGGCGACTTCGTCTCCTCCCCGCGCCTGCAGCGGGTACGCATAATCTCCCTGCTCGAGTGCCCGTACTCCCCCCACCAGATTCTCCAGAGGGCGGGTGAAGGTATGGGAGATCAGAAAAACCAACAGGCTCCCCGCCAGCACCGCGGCCAGCCCCAGCGCGAGCAGTGACTCGTTGAGAAGGCGCAAAAATGCCGTGGCCTGATCGAACGACTTCAACACCCAGAGACTCAGAGCGGGTGGCCCCGGGGTTGGCAAGTCCACGGACGTGGCCAGGAAGCGTTCCTCACCCAGCCGGATCTCATCGCCTTGCGGAGGGCCTCCAGCGGCCATTCTTGGCGACACTCGCAGCAACTCCGATTCCTGGGCGGGCTTCAGAGTGCTGCGCACAATCGAGTCTCCGTAACGGAATGCCACTTCGCTGGCGGCCACGCGGCTCAGGTCTCGGGCCACACGGTCGTCGATTTCATAGCCCAGAAGCAGATATCCCAGAACCTGACGCTGGCTCGCCGGACCGAAATAAATATCCTGGAGGAAAACTTCGTAGAGATGTCCTTCGACGTACCACCAGTGCCGCGTCGCGGCACTGGACACGGTGTTCGAGAGCATGTTCGACACCACGATCGGGAAAAAAGCCTGCCCCTCGCCAACCGTGATTTCCGGCGACGTAGCCTGCAGCGCCATTACCTTGCCGGAAGAATCGGCCAGCAGCAGCAAGTCGCTGCCCGCCAGTTGCCAGAGGTCGCGCGACGCGTCCTGGATGGTTGCCGGATCGTGCGTGGTCATCAGCGCCCGCACATTCGGCAGGTCGGCCAAAAGCGCAGCCGAGCGCTCGATCGTCACTTCTCTTTGTTTCTGAAAATTGTGGAAGGCGGAAACCGAATTCTGCAGGTCGCGCTGGATGCCCAGTCGCACCTCCTGCTGCACGGTGTAGCGCACCACCAGAAGCGTGGTGAAGGTCAGGGCCGCCGAGACGGCTATCATGGACAGGAGGAACTTGGTCCGCAACCGAATTCCACCCATGGTCAAACCTCAATCTCCGTATCGATCTCCATGCCTTCTAGTGGAGAGCCGGCTGTCCCAGCCCGGCCAGGTCGTCGATGGACGGGCAACAGCCTGCGCTGAGCCTGCCGAAGGGATGCGCGCGTCGCTCCATCGTACGTCTGCGATGTTCCAGCCCTACGGCAGGCTGCGGAAAAAGTATCTTCCGCATCACAATCTGAACTCGGCGGCTAAAGCCGCCTCTGAAAACAAGCCACTTATCGCAGCGGTAAACCGCTGCGCCACCCAAAATCAAAGGCAATACCGAGTTTTTCCGCAGCCTGCTACGGTACAAACTTGTAACCCGAACTGTGCACGGTGCGGAAGTGCAAAGGATTCGCGGGATCTTTTTCCAGTTTCTGCCGCAGCCGCAGGATGTGATTATCCACCGTCCGCGTGCTGGGATAATTCCGGTATCCCCAAACGTGGTTCAGCAGCTCCTCCCGCGACAACACGCGCTCGGCATTCTGAATCATGAACTTCAGCACCTTGAATTCCTGCGAAGTCAGTTGCACCAGGCTGCCGCCCC
>Ga0209415_10014725_pt1 | contig 12757 bp, 7 predicted proteins | sample PeaSoiSIISIP2007_FD_187696 | JGI IMG/M metagenome (GOLD analysis project Ga0209415, IMG submission 187696) | Peat soil microbial communities from Weissenstadt, Germany - SII-SIP-2007 (SPAdes) (version 2) | ecosystem: Environmental > Terrestrial > Soil > Wetlands > Peat | place: Germany...
CCGCCGTGCCGATCTATGCCCCGCGGCAAGCGCCGCGGCGATCGGATCGATTCGCGCCGCCGCCGGTGAAAGCGATTTCATCGCCAATTCCAATTCTCGCTCGCCGGGGGTCAATCCGTCTTGTTCCTGCATGGTTTCTCCAGTGCGCTGCGCAACTGCGCCAGCGCCGAAACATATCGCTCGTGAACCGTGGAAACGCTCAACTGCGTGATCTCGGCGATCTCGGCCAAGCCCAATTCGCCCCAGATTCGCATCACGACGACCCGACGATACTCGACGGGAAGTTGCCGCAGCGCCGCTTCGGCAACCTGCGCGTCCAGCGCCGAATCCGCCGTCGATTCAAACCATTTCAGATGGATCATGGCGGCGGTCTGTTCGCGCCGGCGGCGGCGCGACGCCGATCGGGCGCAATCGATCGCCAGGTTATGGACGGCCCGGTACATCCAGGCGATCGGATTGTCCGGCGGATGCCGCTGCATCAGCAGGGCCGTCAGCGCCTCCTGCACCACGTCCTGGGCCGACTCGGCATCCAGCCACTGCCGGGCGTACAGCGCCAGACCAGCGGCCCGTTCGACCACCATTTGCGCCAGGCGGTTCAAATCGCTCATTGCGCGTCCATCATAATGACGACACGGCGGTGCATATTTTCGAATTATCGCAAAATGGATCAAATCGGCGGGAGTTTCGCTTGTCCAACATCCGCCAAGGGCGGACGTTCGCTCAGCTTGGTGTCAATGTAACGCGGAACAGATCCAGGTCCTTGGCGCCCAGGCGCGCTTTGTATTGCTCGGCGCCGCGGAGAAGGTTGAAGACCGGAGCCCCGGCGGCGATGGCATCCCGAATCGCCAGGCTGAAACTGACGATGCCGGGACTCCATTGGCGTTGGGCAAATTCGTAGCTGGTGTTGTAGATCATCGGGCCGCGGTTGCTGCGGAGGCGGAGCAGCCAGGCGGATGGCTTGCCTTCCAGCCACAGTTCGTCGAGGAAGAAATCGCCCTGCCGGGCCAGGACGGGGCAGAGCCGGCGGAGGAATCCGACCAGGACTTCATCGGTGAAGTCGGCTTTGTCGGCTTCAGCTTGGCACATGGCGGCCAGAGCGCGGTCCAGGGCGGGAACCAATTCTTCCTCGCGCTGGATCGCGAGCCATTGAAGGTTCGCCTTGGTCTGGGCGTTGCGGATTTTGCGCTTGATTTCCTTTCGTTCGTGGCCGTCGAGCGTGGCGAGATAATCGTCCCAGGATTTGGGCAACTCGATAAACGGCGCTTTGACCTCGAGGGATTCGGCGTAGTCGAATCCGAATTGGGGAGCCAGGCCTGGGAGAATCTGGCGAAGCGGCGAATCGGCGCGGACCTGATGAAGCAAAACGCCGCCCATGGACCAATCCCATAATTCATCGAGCAAGCGGAGGATGATCTCCCAACATTCCGCGGCGGCCTGGGAATCGACCAGCGGATCGAGATAGTCGGTGACCCAACTCCCCGGCGTTTCGAGCATGGAGGAGGTATTCAGGCCCAGGGGAACAACGGCCAGGAGTTGCTGTTGGCGGGATACGGTGATGAGCCGGAATTGGCCGGCGGGAACGAATTCGTTGACGACCGCGGATTGCCAGGCGGGAGAGAGAAAAACGGTGGCCGACGGATTGCGGGCGAGCAGTTCGTTCCAGCGCGCCAGAAAATCAGGCTCGTCGGGCCAATCGCGGAGACAGCGGGCGCATAGGCCGTCGCGTTCCACAGGATCAAAATCGCCGTGGCTGCCGGCGATATTCAGCGCGGCCGGGATCAGGGCGCGCAAGGCGCCGCGCATGCGGCCGGTGAACTGCAACTTTCCCACCATGCTTTGGTCCGTGTTCGACCCCTCGGGGGCACTTGAAGATTTATCAGCCTTTGCCATCGCGGACTTGAGAATATAGCGGAAAACGCGGGATTTCCCCATAAGAATTCCCCACGCCGGCGGCGGGGTGTGCCCAATCTTCCCGGTATCACGGAAGGCGGCCCGAGGACGGGCCGGCTCGGCATCGAAATTGAGCCGGCCCGTCCTCGGGCCGGGCTTTACACCCGAAATCTCGGGCACACCGCGGCGGCGTGGGCGTTCAAGGACACTTTACATGCGGGCCGACACGCTCCACAATCGCTCCATGGCGAGCGGCTCATTCGTTCATCTTCACTGCCATACCCATTATTCGCTGCTGGACGGCGCTTGCCGAATCCCCGACCTTGTTGCTCGGACCAAGGAATTGGGGATGGACAGCCTGGCTATCACCGATCACGGGTGCATGTTCGGCGTCGTGGAGTTTTTCACCGAATGCACCAAGGCGGGGATCAAGCCGATTCTGGGCATGGAAGCGTATATGGCCCCCGGGGATCGCCGGGAAAGATCGACCGTGACCGGGACCGGAAGCGACGCGGCTTACCATTTGCTCTTGCTGTGCCAGAACCTTCAGGGATATCAGAACCTGATCAAGCTATCGAGCATTTCGTATCGCGAGGGGTTTTACTATAAGCCGCGGATCGACAAGGAAATCCTCAAGGAATTTGGCGGCGGGCTGATCGCGACCAGCGCGTGCCTGGGCGGGGAGATTCCGTCGTGCCTGTCCCGGCGCGACGCCAAGGCCGCCAAGAAGATCGCCGAAACGTACCTGGAGATTTTCGGCCCCGACCGGTTCTTCATCGAGGTGCAGAAGCACGTGGCCGAGCAGGACCGCGTGAACCCGGAGCTGGCGGAACTGGCGAAAAAGCTGGGAGTGGGGCTGGTGGCGACCAATGACGTGCATTTTTTGAAAAAGGACGATCATCACGCGCACGACGTTTTGTGCTGCATCAGCATGGGGAAGCTGATTACCGACGATAGCCGGTTGAAATATCCCACAGGCTTGTACCTGAAAAGCCCGCAGGAAATGACCGAGGCGCTGGGGGATTTCGATCAGGCGATCGAAAACACGGCCCGGATCGCGGCGATGTGCGACGTGACGCTGGATTTCGGGAAGCGGCACGCACCCGTGTATCACGTGCCGGCCGAGGCGATGAACGGGCCGGATTCATCGGAGACGGCCAGGGACGCGCGATATCTTCGGCAGCTTTGCGAGGAGGGACTGGAATGGCGCTACGGCACGCGGCAGGTCGACGCGGAGGTTCGCAAGCGGCTGGATCATGAATTGAAGATCATCACGAGCAAGAATTTCTGCTCGTATTTTCTGATCGTCTGGGACTTCTGCAATTTCGCCAGACAGCAGGGGATTCCCGTGGGGGCCAGGGGATCGGGCGTGGGGACGATGGTGGGATATCTGCTGGGGCTGTGCAACGTCGATCCGATCAAATATGGCCTGCTCTTCGAGCGGTTCATGGACCCCAGCCGGGACGAGATGCCGGACATCGACATCGACATCTGCCAGGAGGGGCGGGCGAAAATCATCGAATACGTGCGCAACAAATACGGGCACGTGGCGCAGATCATCACGTTCGGGACGCTGGCGGCGCGGGCGGTGTGCAAGGACGTGGGGCGCGTGATGGGCGTGCCGCTGGCGCTGACCGACAAAATGACCAAGCTCATTCCCGCCGCCTTGGGGATGACGCTGGACAGGGCCTTGGAGCAGGCGCCGGAGTTGAACGAGCTGTATCAGAACGACGCGCAGGTCAGGCAGATCATCGACGTCGGCAGACGGCTGGAGGGCCTGTGCCGCAACGCCGGGACGCACGCGGCCGGCGTGGTGATCGCCGATCAGCCGCTGGAAAACGTTCTGCCGCTGTGCAAAAGCGGGGACGATTTGCTCACGCAGTTTGAAGGGCCGATCGTGGAGAAGGTCGGCCTGCTGAAGATGGATTTCCTGGGCCTGCGAACGCTGACAACGCTGGAGCGGTCGATCAAGCTGGTGAAACAGATCAAGGGCGTCGACATCGACATTGAAAAGATCGACTATGCCGACCGGAAAGTGCTCGACCTGTTTTGCCGGGGCGAAACCAAGGGCGTGTTTCAGTTTGAATCGGGCGGGATGCGGGATTTGCTGATGAAGATGCGGCCGGACCGGCTGGAGGATTTGATCGCTGCCAACGCGCTCTATCGGCCGGGACCGATGGAATTGATTCCCTTGTATTGCAACCGAAAGCACGGCACGGAAAAGCCGCCGCAGGCCCACCCGATCATGGACCGCATCCTGGCGGAGACCTACGGGATCATGGTCTATCAGGAACAGGTGATGCAGATTTTCAACCAGCTCGGGGGGATCGAGCTGAGCGCGGCGTACAAGCTGGTCAAGGCGATCAGCAAGAAACAGGCGGACGTGATCGCCAAATTCAAGCCGGATTTTCTGGAAGGCGCCCAGGCCAACGGCGTCGCGCCGGGCAAGGCGCAGGAACTGTTCGAGTCGATCCTGAAATTCGGGGGATACGGTTTCAACAAGAGCCACTCGACCCGCTATGCCATCATCGCGTTTCAGACGGCGTACATGAAGGTGTATCACCCCGTTGAATACATGGCGGCGCTGCTGACGTTTGAAATGGGGTCCACGGAGAAAGTGGTTGAATACATTGAAGAATGCCGGCGTATGACGCAGCCGGACGGTTCTCGCGGCATCCCGGTGCAGGCGCCGGACATCAACGTTTCGGACATGGATTTCACGCCGATCTATCTGGAGGGGACGGGCAATATCCGATTCGGCCTGATGGCGGTGCGCGGGGTGGGGGAAAAGGCGGTGGAGGCGATCATCGCGGAACGGAAAAAATCCGGCCCGTTCACTAGCCTGTACGATTTCTGCGAGCGGGTGGATCAGCGGCAGGTGACGCGGGGCACGATCGAGGCCCTGGTGAAATGCGGCGCGTTCTCCTCGCTGAAAGCCCGGCGGTCCCAGCTTTTGGCGATCCTGGACCGGGCCGTCGAGATGGGCCAGCAATCGCAGCAGGACAAGCGGATGGGGCAGATGAGCATGTTCGGCTCGGGCGCGGCCAGGAGCGATTCACGGGCGGTGGACGTGCTGCCGAACTTCGAGGAGCTGCCCAGCGCCGAACTTTTGAAATTCGAGAAGGAATTTCTGGGTTTTTACGTCACGAATCACCCGCTGACGGAACATGCGGCGGCGCTGGGGAACTATTCGACCGCCACGACGCGGGGAATCAAAACCATGGCGGAAGGCTCCGAAGTGACGCTGGGCGGATTGATCGGCCGGATCAAGCGCGCGGTGACCAAGACCGGGCGGTCCGCGGGACAGCCGATGTGCATCGTGACGCTGGAAGACCTCGACGGCCAGATCGAGGCGACGATCTTTGCCGAGAGCCTGGCCGAGATTACTAAGAAATACCCGCGGGCGATCGCGGCCGAGCAGATCGTCTTCATCCGCGGGAAAGTGGACAAGCGGCGTGAAACGCCGGGCGTGATCGTCAACGAGATGGTGCCCATCTCCGAGGCGATGTCGCGATTCACCCGCTGCGTGAAGGTGGAAATCGACCGGGTCGAGGGGGCGATCGAAACGCTACGGCAATTGAAAACGGTTCTGGCCAAGCACAACGGCAACTGCCAGACGTTCCTGAGCGTCCCAGCGCTTGGAGAAAAGCGGGCGCTGATCGTGCTGGACAAGCAATGGTCGATTCGCGCAACGCCCCAATTGAAAGAGGAATTGGAATTCGTGCTTAATGGTCAGGGGAGGGTGGAACTGGCCGGCGACGGCACGAAACGTACGCAGGCGGTGCAGCAGCCGTTGTTCCAGGGGGTCCCGATAACCGAGACAATGGAAGAAATTCCGGCGACGAGTTCACCAACGGATGAGATGGAGTTCCTATAACTCGAACATTCCAGACCGAATAGTTCTCAAACGCCCGCATTATCCCGCACTAAATGCCACATTGCCTCATTGGCGCCGGATGGCTGAAAACCCGCCGATAACTGCGCGAATTACCGTCGCTATAGGGCATCGGAAAATGATTTGACTTGCGCTGAATTGAATTGGATTTCCTTCCCTTGGAGGAGCTGAACCATGAAGGGACGGACAAACCAATACAGCGTCGCCAACCGCCGGGAACTGTCGCGGATTCAACGAGACCTGGCCAACGCCTGCCGATTTGAGGCGCTCGAGGGCCGGACGCTGATGTCGGCGGGCTTTCTTGCGGCCCCGTCGGCCTTGACGGCGACGGCCACCGCCCCCACCTCTATCAAGCTTCAGTGGAAGGACAACGCCAGCGCCGCAACGGGGTATAACGTTCTGCGTTCAACGGACGGCGTTCATTACTCGGAATTGACCCAACTGGAATCCGGCAGCGCCAGCAGTTTCACCGATTTCACCGCCGCGTCGGGGCACGTTTATGACTACGAAATTCAGGCGTTCAGCGGCTCGGCAAGTTCCACGGGGTCGAACGTTGCCAAAGCCGCGACGCCGCTGGTGACGCCGACAGGCTTCACCGCCAGCCTCTCCGGGTCTTCGGTCAAGCTGGCCTGGACGGACAGCGATCCTTCCGCGACAGGATATTATATCGCTCGCTCGACCGATGGCGCTCATTACACGTTGATTGCAAAGATCACCAGCGGTTCGACCAAGACCTATACGGACTCGGCAACGGCGGCGGGAACGAAGTATTACTACATTATGGAAGCGTACAACGCGGTGACGACTTCCGCGCTTTCGGCCGTGGCAATCGTCACGACGCCGCTGGTGACGCCGACGGGTCTGACCGCCGCCGTCTCCGGATTTTCAATCAAGCTGGCCTGGGCGGACAACGATCCCTCGGCGACGGGATATTATGTCCTTCGCTCGACCGATGGCGTCCATTTCAGCCAAATTGCGAAGATCACCGGCGGTTCGACCAAGGCTTATACCGACTCGGCGACGGCCTCGGGAACCAAGTATTACTACCAGGTCGAGTCGTTCAACGCGGTGATGACTTCCGCGGCTTCGACCGCGGCGAGCGTCACTATGCCGACCGTGGCCGTTTCGATTACGACGCGATATGGCGACGAATTGGTGGTGACGGCGACCGGCGCGGACGATTCGGTCTCCATCTTCGAAAGCGGGTCGATGTTCACCATCGACGCCGACGGGCAAACGTATACCGATGCGGCAACGGCCGCGGGACTATTCGTCTATACGCGCGGCGGGACGGACACAATCAATATCGATAAGTCCGTGAAGTCCCTGACGACGCTGGAAGCCATCGACGGCGCATTGACGACGATCACCAGCGCCGGTTCGGACGTCATCGCCTGGATCGACTCGACGGACAAATATTCCGGCACGGGCACGGTGCATGCGGTCGCCAGCTTCGCCGGCGGCGTGAGCAAGGCCATCGGCGCGGCCCTGGCCAACCCCAAGGACGCGGGAACCACGGTAACGGTGAACGCATCTCTGTTCGGGACCGGCCCGGTGGCCGGAGACGTCAACCAGGGCGAGGTGGGCGACTGCTATTTCCTGTCGTCCCTGGCCGCCTTCGCGGGGCAGAATCCCAACGTCCTGGTGCAATCGGCGGTGGACATGGGCGACGGAACCTACACCGTGCAGTTCATCTCCAGCGGCAAACCTACGTTCGTGCGCGTTTCCAACCAGTTCTCAGCCGGGCCTTTCGAAGGATTGATGTATGCCCATCCGGGCACGGACGGTTCGATCTGGGCCATGGTCATGGAAAAGGCCTTCGCCTACTTCCGAACCGGCGCCAATACCATCGCCTCCACCAGCAGCGGCTGGATGGGCGAGGTCTATAGCGATCTCGGCGCGAACTCCACGGCCTTCTTCCCGAGCAACTACACAGCCACCACGCTGTACAACCTGCTGTCCGCCGACTTGTCCGCCGGCAAGGAAATAACGCTGGGCACCGACAATTCCGCGCCGAACCTCGTCAGCGATCACGCGTACACGCTGGTCAGCGCCTATAAGGATTCCAACGGCGTGACGCATTACGTCGTCCGCAACCCCTGGGGCGTCGCCGGCGATTCGCTGGAAAACAGCCAGGGCTACGCCACGCTGACGTTCGCGCAGTTGGTCGCCAACTTCGGCGATGGGTGCGTGTCGGTCTGAAACTAAAACCGGATTCCAACACCAGTGAAAGCACACCACCCTGTCGCCCTCTCCCCGAAAGAGGCGGGGAGAGGGCGGGGGTACGAGATCGCATTGCCGTAGATTTCGTCGCCTATCGGCAGCGAGAATAGGACACTTGTCCAACCGTTGCGTCCAATCCATCCAAAATCATGAATGTCCTCTTTCCACGTTCGGAAACAGCGGCTGCGCTTCGCCGAGTTTCGCGCCGGCGGCGGGGGGATTGGCGTAGAGCCAATCCAGGGTTTTGCCGGCGACGTCGATTTTCAGTTGCGACAATCCCTCGGCGGCCTTTTGCGGCAGGATCGGGAGCAGGCCAACCAAACAGCGGTGAATCGACAGCGCCGCGACGTTCAGCACCGTGTTTAGCCGGGTCGCTTGGGATGCGTCCTTAGCCAGCTTGAACGGTTCCGTGGCGTCGATGTATCCGTTGGTGAGCCTAGCCAGTTGCACGGGCAATTCGGCGCATTGCTGGAGGTCGATGCGGTCGTATGCGGCGGCCAGTTGCGAAGGTAATTTCTCGCCGTGCGCCAGTAGATCGCGATCGATCTTCTCCAACTCTTCGGAGGCCGGCAGCACGCCGGCGCGGTAGCGGTCGATCATCTTGACCGTCCGGTTCAGGCAATTGCCGACGACATTTTTCAACTCGTTGAACGATTTCAGGAAATCCACGTCCGTCCAATCGAGGTCGCTACCGAAGGGCGCGGCCCGCAGCAAATAATATCGCAGCGCGTCCAGCGAATACGTGCCGATCACCTGGCGAAGCTTGGTCAGGTCGATGAAATTGCCGAGCGATTTGCTCATTTTCTTGCCCGCGCTGGTCCACCAGCCGTGGGCGAAAACTTTCTTCGGCAGCGGTACGCCCAGCGAAAGCAGCATGGCCGGCCAGTAAACCGTGTGGAACCACAGGATTTCCTTGCCGATGATTTGCACGTCGGCCGGCCAAAATTTCTTGAACAGCGATTCGTCCTTCGACGTGTATCCCAGCGCGGTGATGTAATTGCTCAGCGCGTCGATCCAAACGTAAACGACGTGGTCCGGATCGTGCGGGAGAGGGATGCCCCATTTGAGCGTGGCCCGGCTGATGGACAGATCGTCCACGCCCTGCTTCAACTTGCTGAGCACTTCGTTGCGCCGCGCCGGCGGCTGGATGAAATCGGGGTTGGATTCGACGTGTTGCTGAACGAGCGGGGCATATTTCTTCAGCCGGAAGAAATAACTCTTTTCGGAATATCGCGTCAGCGGCCGGCCGCTGATGACCGATTTGTAATCCCGCGATTTGGCTTCGGTTTCGGTGACGAATTCCTCCTGGCCCTCGTCGTACCAGCCTTCGTAGCTCCCGAGATAGATGTCGTCGTTGGCTACCAATCGGCGGACGATCTCCTGGACGGCGGATTTGTGCCGCTCCTGCGTGGTTCGAATGAAGTCGTCGTGGGTGATGCCGATTTCTTTCCAGAAATTCTGGAACGCCGCGACCATCTGGTCCGCCAACACGCGCGGCTCGACGTTCTGCGCGGCCGCGGTCTTAACCATTTTGATCCCATGCTCATCGGTGCCGGTGAGAAAGAACGTCTCCTCACCCCGCAGCCGGTGATACCGCGCCAGGGCATCGGCGGCGACCGTCGTATACGTGTGCCCCAGATGCGGCTCGCCATTGGGATAATAGATCGGCGTCGTGACGTAAAATGTCTTGTTCATAAAAGCAATCTCTCAATGAAAACGAAAAAAAAGAACCACCGTTTGTCTCGGCTGACGGCAATGCGCAAAGGGATAGACGGCTCCGATCCAAATCGGAGCGGGCTATCCCAATCGCATGGCCATCAATCGCGGCAAACGGTGGTTCATGAAAGGGATTATCGGCAGCAAGTCGTTCGGAATCAAGAGAAAGCAAACCGCGGAACTGGATCGCGGCTCGCTTTCACAATCCAAAGCCCGGGGAGCTTGCTCCCTGGGTCCCGCGGTCACAGTTTCATCTCGATCGCCTTTTTCGGGCAATCGTCGGCGCACACGTTGCAGTCGATGCAGTTCTCCGGCTTCACGACCGCGACTTTCTCCTCGACGTGAATGGCGTCGCTCGGGCAGTTATCCTGGCACGTTCCGCATCCGTCGCATTTTTCAGGGTCCACGACCGCTGGCATATACGGCTCCTCTATAAAACCTGATGTACCGCAGATAGGATCGGCCAAACCGGCCTCCCCCGCCATCGGGCAACCCCCGTTTCCAACCTAAGGGACATTCCCTATGCCATATCCAGGGCGGAAAACCGCCCTTACGGCCGTATTACCCGAAGCAGATAATACTCGTTGTAAGGTTGATCGTCGGTGATGAGGATGTGCGGGTTGGGATTGAGCAGTGCTTTAATCGGGATTTCAACGCTGAGGACGCGGTCCAGATAACCGGCGGCGTCGCGGGTATCCGCCCATTCCAGAAGGTCCTTTTTGGCGGACAGTGGCATTCGCTCCGCCACTTGACGGGCGTCGAGATTCTCAATGGGCTCCATCGATCCCAGAAAGTGCATGCCCCAGCCCTCGATTGACGGAAAACAGCGCACGTACGGAAAGGATTGGGCCATCGATCGCACGACTGCGTCGGCGGTGGGATAGTGTGGCCCTGGAAACCACGTCTGCACGATGCCGTGGCGGTTCAAATGCTGCTTGGCCAACGAGTAGAACTCGGTGGAATACAGCAGGCTCGACCCGGCCGCTTCCACGGGCGGCGGCGGATCGGTCACGATCACGTCAAAGCTCCTCCCGCATCGCCTCAGATAACGGCGGCCATCGTCGATGATGACGTGGCCGTTGGGATTGCTCAGACACTGTTTGGCATCGGCGAAATAGAACCCAAAGGCGTCGACGACGCTGGGGACGAGCTCGACCGTGGTCGTGTCGATGTTCCACGCCAACGCCGAACGATACGTCGTTCCCATTCCAAAACAGATCACCAGCGCGGATTTGGGCGGGCCCTGGTGAAGGCCCAGCGGCAGATGCGCGATGAATTTCGTGATCGGCGTCAGCGCGGTCATCCCCATCCCGTTGACAAGCAATGTCTTGTCCCTGTCCGATCCATAGGAAATGACGGAGGCGGCGTAATCCCGGCGGACTGCGGAATTCGACGCCATCTCACGGTACATGTGTTCGTAATCCTGGGAGAAAAATACCGCCCATCCCAGCACGGCAGCTAACACGATGCCGAATCCCAGCCGCACGGGCCGCGAGCTTGAACCGGGATGGCTTAGCCAATAGACGATGAACGGCAGCCCCAGCAGGATCAAGGCCCCGCGCTCGCTGATGAACGGCAACAGCAGATACCCGCCGACCAGCGGGCCGAGAATACAGCCCAGGACGTTGATGGCATACCCCTGCCCCGCGCGCCGGGGTTGCCCCGCGGCGTATCGGTCGATCAGGCTCGGAGTCAGGTATCCCAACGCCGCGCAAAAGGGACAGATGCTGGCCAGCACCATGGTCGCGCTCGACAGTGGGATGTCGGCGGTCATGGTCGTCAGAACCACAATTCTCGGATCATTCACGAGCACGGGAAGAAATGCGCTCAGCGCCAGCACCGCAAACACCGTCGCGGCCGACCGCACGCGCCCGCGGGCCAAATCCCGGCGGTAAACCAACGATCCCAAAAACGTGGCGCCCAGATAGGCGAAGATGATCAGGGCGAAGGAATACACCTGCGTTCTCAGCACCGGCGTGAAAGCGCGCGACCAAACAACCTCCATCGCCATGGCCGCAAATCCGGTGGAAAACAGAATCGCCCGGATAACCCGGTCTGAAATCGGTCCGGCTGATTTCGGAGCAACAGCCACGATCACGGCTTGCGGCGGTAGCTTGAGCACTGGCCGCGACCGCGCCGCCAGGCAAACACTGATGAGCGCGATGGTGAAATTCCCCGCGGCGGCCACCCATAACGTGTGCTGAAACCCGAGAACCTCCACGAGCACGACGGCGGTGGTGAAGGTACCGCACATCGCGCCCAGGACATTAGCCAGATAAAGAAAGCTGAAACTGCCGGTGTCTTGGGCCCGTTCGCGGACGTAGGCCATCATGAACGGAAACGTGGTCCCCATGCACAGGCACCAGGGGAAAATCGAAACCGCGATCGCCAGGGCCGAAAGCAACAGGTATCCGAACGAATTCATCTGGCCAGTGGGGAGCAATATGCGTTCGCTAAGTTCGAAGAGCATCGGAGCCGCAAAGGCCCCGATTCCGATGAGGAATTCCGCTCCGCCATAAAAAAACGCCGCCGACATGCCGGATCGGCCGGCCAGCCAGCCGATGGATTGCCCGCCCCACCACGATCCCAGCGCAAGGCCCAACATGAACACCGATAGGACGACGGATAGAACGGGCGTAATGATGCCGAACGACGCGAACGCCATCCGCGTCCACACCACCTGATAAACCAGCCCGGAGAACCCCGACAAAAAGAACATCAGGAAAAGCAGCAACCGCCAAAACCGTTTCATCCGTGGCAGTCATTTACCCAGGGTTTGGTTTTTAAGCAAGAAGGGGAGGATGAAATCGCCGGCGGTGGACAAAACTCACCTTGTATTGTCAAGACGAGTCGCCTCTTCCGGGGTCCTCCGCATTCCCACACTCATGCTGCCGGTGGCGGCGGATAAATCTATTGGAGATGCTGTTGGAACTTGGCAATGCGATAGCCGTCTTCCTGCTCGGTGACCCACAACGCGACCCAACGTCCCCGGCGTTCCGCAGGATGTGTAAACCAGAATGCTCCGACGGTCGC
>Ga0209415_10014729_pt1 | contig 12755 bp, 11 predicted proteins | sample PeaSoiSIISIP2007_FD_187696 | JGI IMG/M metagenome (GOLD analysis project Ga0209415, IMG submission 187696) | Peat soil microbial communities from Weissenstadt, Germany - SII-SIP-2007 (SPAdes) (version 2) | ecosystem: Environmental > Terrestrial > Soil > Wetlands > Peat | place: Germany...
AAGCGCACGCTGCTGCATCCGCGCGCCTGCGTGCTCGACGACTGCGTCGTCGGCGACGATTGCATCCTGCACGCGAACTGCGTCATCGGCGCCGACGGCTTCGGTTTCGTGCGCGTGGGCGCAGAGCAGATCAAGATACCGCAGCTCGGCAACGTCGTCGTCGGGGATCGCGTGGAGATCGGCGCGTGCAGCGCGATCGACCGCGCCGTGACCGGCTCGACCACCATCGGGAGCGGCACCAAGATCGATAATCTCGTGCAGATCGGCCACAATTGCACGATCGGTCCGGACAGCACGTTGTGCGCGCAGGTCGGCATCGCTGGTTCGACGGACGTCGGCGCGCTGGTCACGCTCGCCGGCCAGGTCGGCGTGAACGGTCATATCACGATCGGCGACATGACGATCGCAGGCGGACAGACCGGCATCACGTCGGACCTGCCGCCGAAATCCAAAGTGTGGGGAACGCCGGCGCTGCCGATCCGCGACGAGATGGCGCAGAAGGTCATGTTTAGAAAACTGCCTAAACTGTTCGAACAAGTGCGCGAACTCATGGACGCAGTGGCGGAACTGCGCAAACGCCTGTAGCGCCGACGTGCCGTCATGAACTTCGATAAGCAGCATACGCTGGCGCGCGACTTCACGCTGCGCGGCGTCGGCCTGCACACAGGCTCCGTCGGGGCGGTGACAGTCGCTCCGGCACCGGCGAACGCCGGTTTTTCATTTGTCCTCGCCAATGGCCAGCGCGTCGCGGCCACCCCTGACAACATCCGTTCGACCGTGCGCTGCACGACGTTAGGCACTGGTTCCGGCGTCGTCCATACGGTCGAGCACGTGCTCGCAGCCCTCGCGGGCATGGCGGTCGACAATGCGACGATCTCGATCGAGGGCGAAGAGGTGCCGATCCTCGACGGCAGCGCGTTGCCCTTCGCGGAGGCGATCGCGGGCGCCGGCATGGTCGAGCAGCCGGCTGCGCGACGGGTGCTCGAGCTGCGCGAGCCGGCGTGGTTCGAAGAGGACGGCAAGCTGCTCGCCGTGCTGCCGGCCGACGCGTTCTCGATCAGTTTTTTCGTCGCGTTCCCCGAGCCGGTCGGCCAGCAGTTCTTGGCCACGCCGGCGATCACGCCGGACTACTTCATGCGCGAGATCGCGCCAAATCGCACGTTCGGGTTCAGGCACGAGATCGAAGCGCTCGCCGCGCAAGGCCTGGCGCTCGGCGGTTCGCTCGACAACGCGGTCGTCGTCGACGCCGACGGCTACATGGGCGAGCTTCGTTTCCCGGACGAGATCGTGCGCCACAAGGCGCTGGACCTGATCGGCGACTTCGCCTTACTGGGCATGTATCCACGAGTGCGCGTCGTCGCGATCAAGTCCGGCCATGCATTGCACGTCGCTGCCGCACGCGCACTGCGCGCGCTGCTGGCGCCGGCGGGCTGACGGGCGAGGCACTATGGCCGACATCGACATCCGGCGCATCATGGAGACATTGCCGCATCGCTATCCGATGCTGCTGCTCGACCGCATCACCGAGCTGGAGCCGCTCAAGCGCGCCGCTGGTTTCAAGAACGTCACGATCAACGAGCCGTTCTTCCAAGGCCATTTCCCGAACAACCCGGTGATGCCGGGCATCTTCATCATCGAAGCGATGGCGCAGCTCGGCGGCACGGTCATCCTCGAGCCTAAAGCCGCGACGACCTCCGTGCCGTATCTCGCCGGCGTCGACAAAGTCCGCTTCCGGCGGCCTGTGCTGCCCGGCGACCGGCTCATGATGGACGTGCGCGTCGAGTGGCTGCGCAAGACATACGGGAGTCTGCGAGCCGAGTCGCAGGTGGACGGCCAAGTCGTGTGCACCGCACAGCTGATGTTCTCGGTGGTGACGGACTCGCGCCTGTTCCAGCTCGACGCCACGATCCTCGACATGTGACGCCGGCATGAGCAGGCCCGGCGACACCGTCAGCATCCACACCCTCAACGTCCATCCGACCGCCGTCGTGCATCCGGGCGCGCGCATCGGCCGCGACGTCGAGATCGGGCCGTATTGCATCATCGGCAAGAACGTCGAGATCGGCGACGGCACGAAGCTGCTCGCCAACGTGGTCGTGCACGGACATACGCAGATCGGCTCGGAGAACGTGATCTACCCGTTCGCGGTCGTCGGCGGCACGTCGCAGGACAAGAAATTCCGCGGCGAGGTCTCGTACGTACGCATCGGCGATCGCAACCAGATCCGCGAGTACGTGACGGTCAACCGCGGCACGGACGCAGGCTCTTCGAGCACTATCGGTTCGGATTGCCACTTGCTCGCGTACGTGCACATCGCACACGATTGCCACGTCGGCGATCGAGTCGTCATGTCGAATCTCACGCAGCTTGCGGGTCACTGCATCGTCGGCGACGGCGCGAACATCTCGGGCATGGTCGGCGTGCACCAATTCGTGCGCATCGGGCGGCTGGCGTTCATCGGCGGGCGCAGCAAGATCCTCAAGGATTGCCCGCCTTTCATGCTCGTCGAAGGCAACCCGGCGTGGGTGCGCGGAATCAACCGCGTCGGCCTCAAGCGCCAGGGCGTGTCCGCGGCGGCGCAGACCGAGCTCAAAGAGGCGTATCGCGCACTGTATCTAGGCGACGGCACGCTCTCAGGCGCGGTCGAGCAGCTGCGCGATCGCGTGACGACGGACGAGGGCAAGGAACTGGTCGCTTTCTTCCTGGACGGGTCGCAGCGCGGCTTCACCACGCGCGAGATACGCCGCGGGCGCGCCGTCGCGCCGACGGAAGAGGAAGCCGGATTCGACTGATCGGCAGGCGCCTGTCGTGACGTCCGACATCTTCATGAGCGCCGGCGAAGCGTCCGGCGATCTCGAGGCCGCACTGCTGCTCGAAGAGATCCGCACGCTGCGCCCTGGCGCGACGTGCGCAGCCATCGGATCGGAGCGTTTGCGCGCAGCGGGCGCAAACATCACCGTCGACTCGAGCGACTGGGCCAGCATCGGCCCCGTCTCGGCGTTCGCGAAGATACCGCGGCTGTACATCATCATGCGCCAGCACGACGCAATGCTGCGGCGCGAGCCGCCGCGGGTGGTCATCCCGGTCGACTTCGGCGCGTTCAACCTGCGGCTCGTCGAGCAAATGCGGCACGGCGGCTATCGCGGTCCGATCGTCTATTATTTTCCACCCGGCGCGTGGCTCGACAACGAACGCCAAGCGCGCGCGGTCGCGGGCGGCGCCATCCCGCTGACGGCGCTGGTGCGCCAGCGCGATTTCTATCACCGGCTCGGCCTGCGCTGCGAGTACTTCGGCCACCCCCTGGTGTCCGCGATCGCGCCGCGCGCCGCCGTGGATGCGCAATGGCCGGCCGAGCTCGGTTTGGAGGGCAGTGCGGGGCCGAAGATCGTCGTGTTCCCCGGCAGCCGCGCCGAGGAGATCGCACTCATGGCGGACCGGCTCGCGGCGGCGGCCGCGATGCTTGCGCGCGACGAGCGTGCGACCTTCGTCATCGCCGCGGCTTCGCGGGTACGCGCCCGACAGGTCGAGCGGCAATGGCCGCGCGCTTCAGGCGGCATGCGGCCGGTCATCGCGAGCGGAGAGTCGATCCAGCGCGCGCTGCGTGCCGCCGACGTGGCATGGGTAGCGTCGGGGACCGCAGTGCTCGAAACAGCCCTGCGCGAGATACCGCAGGTCGCGTTCTACGCCATCAGCCGCACGCAGTACCGCATCGCGCAACGGCGCGTGCCACAGTTCGTGCGAGGGCCGCTGACCTTGCCGAACCTGATCCTGGGGCGCACGATCGTGCCCGAACTGCTGCAAGACGACCTCACGCCACAGGCGCTCGTCGACGCGACGCGACGGCTGCTGTCGGACGATGGCGCGCGCGCGGCGCAACTGCAAGGCTACCGAGAATTGCGCGCGGCGCTGGGTCCGCCCGATGCGCTGACGCGCATCGCGCGCTTCGTCGTCGAGACGATGGATGCGGGCGGGCCGGCATGAGCGCCCGATCCCTCACCGTCTACCATACGGCTGACGTGCATGGCCGCCTCGGCTTCGGCGCACGCCTCGCCAGGCTCGTCGAACCGACGGCGCTGCTGGTCGATTGCGGCGACAGCCTGCTCGGTTCGTCGACCGTGTATCGGCGCGACGAGCCCGTCATCGCCGAGTTCTCCGCAGCGCCGTATCGGGCACAGGCGGTCGGCAACCGCGAGTTCCATTACGTCCACGCCTGGTTCGCAGCGCGCGCCCGGGCGATGCCGATGCCCATGATCTGCTCGAACCTGCTCGACTTGCGCGCGCGTCCAGCTCCGTTCCGGCGCTCGCTCGACGTCGAAGCCGGCGGCGTGCGCGTGCGCGTGCTCGCCTTGCTCGCGCCGCAATATCGCACCGGCAGCGGGTGGGAAGCCATTTTCGGATGGCGTTTCCTCTCCGTGCGGGCGGCTATGGATGAGATGCTCGCCGGGCATTCGGATGCAGACGTCACCATCGTGCTCTCGCACCTCGGGCTGCGCTCCGATCGCGAGCTGGCGCGCGCGTATCCACGCATCGGTGCGATCATCGGCGGCCATAGCCACGACACGCTAGCCGATCCTGAGATCGTCGACGGCGTGCCGATCGTCCATGCGGGCGCTTTCGCGGAAAACGCCGGGCGGCTCGAACTCGATCTGGACGGTGCGCGACCCAGCGTGGCCTCATTCCGGTTGATTCCGCTCCTGGCGGGGACGGACCGATGAGCCCGAAAGCGCCGAACATCTTGTTGGTCAGCAATGGATACGGCGAGGCCGCCATCGCCGGCTATCTCGCGGCGGCGATCGCGGCGCGCGCGCCCGATGCGATCGTCGAGCACTTCCCGATGGTCGGCGGGCCCGACGCCGCCGGCGCTGCGGCGGACGCGACGCAGACACGCGTGGTCGGACCAGCGGCGCGCATGCCGAGCGGCGGCCTGATCGCTTATTGGAACATCCGCAATCTCATGCGCGACATCGGCGCAGGTCTGCTCTCCCTGACGGCGCGCCAATTCGCGTTCCTGCGCCGCCAACGCGCGCGCGACGCGATCGTCGCGGTGGGCGATGTCTATTGCGCTGCCGCATGTCTCGTCTTCGCGCGCCGCCCGACGGTCTTCGTCGCGACCGCGAAATCCGAATACGTCGCCGGGCACTCCGGCCTCGAGCGCGCCGTCGCGCGCCGCGCACGCGCCGTGTTCGCCCGCGACCCCGCGACCGCAGCGGCGCTGGCCGCTCAGGGTGTGCCCGCGCGCTACGCCGGCAATCTTATGATGGACGGCGTGCGGCCGACGGGCGCCGACTTGGGCGAACCGGCCGGCGCCCTCGCCATCGCGGTCTTGCCGGGCAGCCGCAACGACGCTCCCGCAAACGCGTCGGCGGCGATCCGCCGTCTGGTGCTCGTCGCGCAGATGCTCGCCCCGCGACCCGTGCACGCGTTCATCTCGCTCGCACCGGGCGCGGACCAGGCCGCGATGCTGGCCGCATGCGCGCAAGCAGGCGCAATCTTGACCCCATCGGGCGCGCGCGCCGGCGTCGTCGCGACCGGATCCGCCGGCGCGCTTACCATCAGCCTCGTGAGCGGTTTGTTCGCCGACATGCTCTCGCGCAGCGTCATCGCGCTGGGCCAAGCCGGCACGGCGAACGAACAAGCCGCCGGTCTCGGACTGCCGGTGATCGCGTCCTCGCCGCGCGGCGATCCGGCGAGGGTCGGCTGGTATCGGATGCGCCAGCAGCGGTTGCTCGGCGATGCGTTGCTGGTCTTGCCGGACGAGGACCGTGAGTTCGCGCACGGCGTCGTCAGCCTGCTCGGCGACGGTCCAAGGATGCGCATGATGGGCGAGACGGGACGAGCGCGGATGGGCGGACCCGGCGGCGCTGACGAAGTGGCACAGGCTGTGCTGGCGCTCGCGTCGCACCACCCGTAGATGACCGCACCTCTGTCGCGCGGACAACGCGCCGAGCTCGCGCTCCCCTTCGTCCTGTTCGCGCTGATGCCGGTCTTGCCGATGCTCGTGCTGTTGGCCGACGTGCTGCCGCGCGGAGTCGCGATCGGCGGCAAAGGCTACGCAGTCGCGCTGATGGTCATCGCGGCCATCGCAGCCGCGATCACGCTGACCGCACTGCTCGTGCGCCGCGGCTGGCGCGGGCTGATCGAGCCTCCGCTCACCGGTCCGCTGCTGGCGATGATCGCGACCGCTTCGCTCGCCGGAGCGATCGGCGTGTCGCTGCGCGCGAGCGCGTTCGAGATCGTCTGCGAGATCGGCAACTTCATCGCATTCGTCGCGATCGTCTGGAACGCGTCAGACGAACGCGTGCGGCGCGCGCTGCTCGCAAGCTATTTCACGACGGGCATCGCCGCGACCATATTCGGCGTCAGCCTCACGCTCACGCGGCATCCGCCAGAGATGTTCGCCTATCAGCATGGTCGCGCCGCCGGCACGTTCCTCCAGCCCAACGAATTCGGGGGCTATCTGCTGTTCTTCATCGCCCTCGGTTTGGCGCAAGCCGCTGCGCCGCCGTTGCTGCGCAGGCTCGGTGCGGTGGCGGCGATCGTCGGCATCATCGCGCTGGCGCTGTCGGTCTCTCGCGCCGCGTGGCTCGGGCTGCTCATCGGACTGCCGGTGCTGATCTGGCGTTTCGGGCGCGCAGCCAAGATAGCATACGTGTGCGCGGCGGTGGTCGCGCTCGTGCTGGGCACGACGACGTTTCGCGACGTCGCGCATGATCCGAGCGAGAACCCGTCGCGCATCGCGGTCTGGCAAGGCGCGGCGCGCATGGCCGAGCGGTTCGCGCTCACGGGCGTCGGCCCGCTCGGTTTTTCCAAGGTCTACCCGGCGCTCAAACAGCCCGATGCGGCAGTCGACGAAGTGCACGCGCACGACCTGCCGCTCAACGTGCTGATCGAGAATGGCGTGCTCGGGCTGGCGGCGTTCGTCTGGGCGATCGTCGCAGGCGTGCGCGAGGCGCGCCGCACGATCCGGCGCATCCCGCCGGACGATCGCGAACGCGTGCTGCTGTTCTACGCGCTCGTCGCCGCCTTCATCGCCTCCGCGCTGCAGAACGTCATCGACGTCGTATCGACGTTCGTCTTCCTATTGTGGTGGCCGATGCTCGGATTGATGATCGCGCTCGGCCGCGCACCGCAACCAGCCGCCGACGTGCCGGCCGATGCACGCGTCGTCACGCGCCCCGCACACGCACCGGTTCATGCCGTCATCGCCGCGCTGGCGGTCGCGGCCGCGCTCGTCGCTGGCTGCTCCTCGACGCCGCAGACCGCGTCGACGCCATCCGCTTCACCATCGCCGGATGCGCAGGCTCCTTATTACATCATCGCATCGTCGCAAGACGGCAAGCCGGTCGAACTTAAAGAGATCCACGACGGCCAGCTGGAGTATCTGCTGCGTGCGGCCCAGATCGCATATGCGACCGTCGATTCTCAGGGGACGTTGAGCGATGTCGCGTTAAGCTTCTATAAAGGAAGGACGCTGCGCTTGAGGGTAACGGCCCCGACGGCGGCAGTGCGGCCGAACGACCGAAACGTCTCGTTGCGCGGCGGCGTACGGGCCGCGGGCGCCAACGGCGCGTCGATGTCGGCCGACTCCATGGAATACGACGGCAACCGCCACGTTCTGGTCGCGGAAGGCGCCGTCAAGGCGCATGACGACCGCGGCAATTCCATCGCCGGCGATCGCGCCGAGGCAGACCTCGACCTGCAACGCGTGCATGTCTGGGGGCCGGACGGCGAACAGACCGTGACCTTCGGGAAATAGGACGTGCAAGCGACAGGAACGCCCATCGAGATCGACGTCAGAGGTTTGACCAAGAGCTACGGTCCGCGGACCGTGGTCGACCAGGTCAGCCTCAACGTGCGCGGCGGCGAAGTGGTCGGTCTGCTCGGCCCGAACGGCGCCGGCAAGACCACCACATTCTATATGGTGGTCGGTCTGGTGCGGCCCAACGACGGCGCCGTGCTGCTGGTGACGGATAACGGCAGCACGGTCGACATCACACACCAGCCGATGCACATGCGCGCGCGCGAAGGCCTGGGCTACCTCGCGCAGGAGTCGTCGGTCTTCCGCCGCCTGACCATCGAAGACAACATCCGCCTCATCTGGCAGCAGCGCGGGGTGCCGCGCCACGAGCAGGACGAGCGCCTCCCCAGGCTGCTCGCCGAGTTCGGGCTCGAGGGGCTCATCCACGCGCGCACGGAGACGCTCTCAGGCGGCGAGCGCCGGCGCGTCGAGATCGCGCGCGCGATCGCGACCGACCCCGCGTTCTTGCTGCTCGACGAGCCGTTCACCGGCATCGATCCGATCGCCGTCGCCGATATCCAAGAGATCATCCGGCTGCTCAAAGCCAAGGGCTTGGGCGTGCTGATCACCGACCACTCCGTGCGCGAGACGCTGGCGATCGTCGATCGCGCCTACATCCTCAACCGGGGGCGCATCGAGGTGTCGGGCAGCGCAGAGGACGTTGCGAGTTCGCCCACCGCGAGGAAGTTCTACTTGGGAGAGAGCTTTCGTCTGTGAAGCTTCTCGACCGGTATATGGTCACGGAGCTCGGCGGACCGTTCTTGTTCGGACTGGCCGCGTTCACGCTGCTCTTCGTCGCCGGCGAACTGCTCAACGTCGCGCGCCTGGTGTCCGAAGAACACGCCAGCCTGCTCGCGGCGGCCAAGTACTTCATCTATACCTTGCCGCAGACGCTCGTGCTCACGTTCCCGATGTCGATGCTGCTCTCGGTGCTGCTCTCGATGAGCCGGCTCTCCGGCGACTCGGAGATCACCGGCATGCGCGCGGGGGGCATCAGTCTCTACCGCATCGCGGCGCCGGTGGCGGCGGTCGGCCTGCTCGCCTCGCTCGTAGGACTAGGATTCCAAGAGTACGTCGTGCCCGGGGCTACCGCCAGGGCGAACGAGATCCTGACCAGCGAGATCCAGTCGGGCAACGTCAATATCCTTTCGAATGAGGTCGTGCGCACCGCGTTGCCGAACGGCGATGCGCAGGTGACGTACGCCGCCGGATTCGACACCTCGACGCAATCGCTCGAAGAGATCACGGTGCAGGTGTATCGCGGCGAGACGCTGCTCTCGCTGCTGGTCGCACCGCGCGCGCGCTACCAGAACTCGACCTGGGTGCTGCATGACGCCATCTCGTATCGCTTGGCGCCCGTGTGCTGCACGCTCGGCGCCCTGCCGCTCACCAGCGTGAACATCGGCGCAAGTCCGACCCAGCTCATCGAGCTATCCAAACGCCCGGAGGATCTGTCGCGCAATCAGCTGCGGCCGCTGCTGCATTCGGCGGTGGCTTCGGGCGACCAGTCGCGCTACGCATTGCTGCTGGTGACGTACGACAGCAAACTCGCCCGTCCGTTCGCGAGCCTGGTCTTCACGCTGCTGGCAATACCGCTTGGCATCCGCCGCCAGCGCTCGACCTCGGGCGCCGGCTTCGGCATCAGCATCGCGATCGTGTTCGCGTTCTACGTCGTCACCACGATCTGCCTGGCGATCGGACGAACCGCGCCAGACCTGAGCTTGGTGATGGCCTGGCTGCCCAACATCCTCTTCGGCGCCATCGGCGTGTGGCTGCTGCAGCTGGCGGCCAAGGTATGATGGCGCTGCTGCTGGCGTTCGACATACGCCCCGTCATCACGGTGGCTGGCATCGTCGTGCTCGCCGGGCTCATAGCATTCGTCGGCGATCGCGTCGGCCACCAGGTCGGACGGCGGCGCATGACGCTGTTCGGCCTGCGTCCGCGCTACACGAGCACCATCTTCGCGGTCGGTTTCGGCATGCTCATCGCGCTGTTCGCGGTCGGAGTCGTCGCGGCGGTGAACCAAGAGGCGCGCCAAGCGCTGTTCTCGATCAACACGCTGCGCGATGAGATCAAGACGCTGACCGCGCAGCGCGATCAGCTCTTGCTGTTCGTGCGCGAGGCGCCGCTCGTCTTCCGCAATGGCGAGCCGATCTCGCGGCCGGTGCTCATCGACACGACGGACGATGAAGCGACCATCGAGCGCAACTTGACGGCGCTGTTCCACGTCGTCGCACAGCATTACAGCACCATCCCCGACGTCCAGCCCTATCCGGAAGAGCTCACGCCGGCCGCACGCGCTAAGATCGCAGCGCTCGCGCGCCAGATCAAGACATATGCGCCCGACGACGCGATCGTCGTGCCGGTCGCCGGCGAGAACATCTTCCGCCACGGCGCGATGTCGATCTCGTTCAACGTGTTCCGAGACGGGCTGATCTATCGCAAGGGTGACGCGATCGCCGCGGTGAGCATCGCGAATGGACGCGATCCGCAGCTCGCCAGCGCGGGGCTGCAGCAGCTGCGCATCGCCATCACCGACAACGCGACCGCGCATGGGATGCCGCCGACCATCGCTGACACGCCTGAGGCGAACGTCGCGACGTTTGACGACGCGTACAAACAGCTGCGATCGATCCATGGGCCGGCGGTGATGCGCGCTATCGCGGCGCGCGACATCAAAGCGAGCGGACCGCTCACCACCGAGCTGATCGTCGCGCCCGGCCGCTGATGCGCACGCCGCGACGGCGCTACATCGGCGTCGACCCGGGCCGCTCCAAATGCGGCGTCGCGATCGCCTACGACGACGGCGAGCGCGTCGATCTGCGGGTGGTGCCGACCCCGCAGCTGCACGCGTATCTCGCCACGCATGCACCCGACCCGGACGTCGCCGGCATCTGCGTGGGCCATGCGACGACGTCAAGTGCGGTCGTGGAGCTGTGCCGGACGGCCTTACCGGACGTGCCGGTCAGTATCGTCGACGAGAGCCGTACGACGTTGGAAGCGCGCCAGCGCTACTATCAGGATCATCCGCCGCGTGGCCTCGCGCGCCTTATACCACGGGGTTTGCTCGTTCCCAGCGAGCCGCTCGACGGTTACGCGGCGCTGCTCATTATCGAGCGATTTCTAAGCCGTGACAAGGCGTGATTTTGGGGTCCCACCTTTCGGGAACGGCCCAGGCTCCCGACGAGCGGCCAAGGGCAGGAATGGGCAATTTTAGCGGCCAACCCAGCCCGTGCAGGTTGCCGGTGCAGTGCTTCGCCTTTGTCCTCATGGGCGATACGGCGCCGAATATTTGTGCCGCTGGACGACATGGTCGTTTGGCGTCCTCGGGACCCATCGGAACTGGATTCGCAAAGCAGGGAACGAAGATTCTGCGCGCGTCAAGGTTCGAAACGGCCCCCGAAGTCTGTGCCTCTCGCTAAGGAGGACCGCTTTGAAGAGATTCGCCTACCTCGCGGTAAGCGCGTTCGTCGCCGCTTCTGTTTTGTGCGTCCGGCCGGCGTTTGCAACGCCGTTCAATGACGTTCCGGCGAACAGCTGGGCGGCGGACTACATCCAGACGCTCGCGGCAGACGGCATTCTTGCCGGCTATCCGAATGGAAAATTCCTCGGCAACCGGCCGATGACGCGCAACGAGGTTGCGGTCGCCCTAGCGCGCGCGATCGCCAAAGTGGAAGCCGAAGGCGGCGCGAGCAAAGCCGACCTGCAAAAGCTCGCCAGACTGATGGACGCGTATAAGGACGAGCTCGACGGCATGGGCGTGCGAGTCACGCAGATCGAGGACAGGCTCGCGGCGCTCGACAAAGCGACGAAGTTCGCGCAAGGCTTCACCGTGCACGGCACCCTGTGGTCCGGCTACTCGCAGCGCGAGCAGATCCAGAACCCGACCGTGCTCACCGGCGCGCCGTCGTGCGCGACCACGAACCCGCTGCCGGCCAACGCCTGCTTGGCTCGTTCCGACCCGGTATTCAATTTCACCGACCAGTTCATCGAGAACGACCAGAGCAATGACCCATACTACGGACGCGTCGGCCCCGGCCTCTTGCTGCCGCGCGCGCAATGGGAATTCACGCCCTCGTACGCGGTCAACCAGAACCTGATCATCTCGCTGCCCATCAACATCGTCGACTACTACACGGGCGGCTATCGGCAGCAGCAGACCGGCGTCGGCATCAATCCGACGCTCGAGATCAACGTGCCGAACATGAACGGCGTCACGGGCTTGAACATCCGCGTCGGTGAGCTGCAGAACATCAAAGGCTCGCTGACCGGCCTGACCTACAGCCCGGCCGACAATTTCCACATCAATTACACCGACCCGTTCCGTCCCTATCCGAACGGCGTGGACGTGACGGCGACGATCGAGAAGTATCTGGATGTGCAGGCGTATGGCACGAAGATAGACCCGGTCGGTGTCCTGAGCAACGAACCGGCGTTCGGGCCGAACACCGGCTACATCCAGTCGAATACCTATCTCGGCCCGTACTACTTCCAGCAGACGACCAACGTCTACGGCTCGGCGCCGACGACCGACACGTTCACCTCGGGCAACGGCACGCTGACCTCCGTCACGTTGAGCGCCTTGGCGCAGCCGGGCACGGTCTTCGTGTCGTACTACCTCGGTCCGCCGGCCTGCTTCGGCGGTTGCTTCTTCACGGCTGCCAACCAACCGAACGAGCCCAGCTTCAACTTCGTGCAGACGCCCAACATGGTGGTGTTCACGTCGCCGAGCCCCATCCCGGCCGGCGTGACCGTGTCGATAACCTATCAATCGTACAGCGTGTCCAACAACACGTTCCCGCAGCGCTACGACGTCGGCGGCCGTGCGGTCTACCGCATCCCCGGCATCCCGAGCGCGCAGATCGGCTTCTCGCTGAACCGCCTGTTCGATCTGAACGGTGGCAGCTTCGCCTCGGGCAACACCATCTATCTGCAGTCGGCGTCGGTCCCGAACACG
>Ga0209415_10014730_pt1 | contig 12752 bp, 9 predicted proteins | sample PeaSoiSIISIP2007_FD_187696 | JGI IMG/M metagenome (GOLD analysis project Ga0209415, IMG submission 187696) | Peat soil microbial communities from Weissenstadt, Germany - SII-SIP-2007 (SPAdes) (version 2) | ecosystem: Environmental > Terrestrial > Soil > Wetlands > Peat | place: Germany...
GGCGCCCGAGCCGTCGAGCCCCGGCGCGCGGGCGTCCGCATGCGAGAAGTCGGGCCCCAGGCCGTCGTCGTCCGTACCGCCGCAGCTCGCCTGCGCGGAGGACGCGGCGATCACCAGGCCGAGAAGCGAGACCGGAACCCGCGACAGCAGGACGGCCAGCTTCAACTTGCGACGTCCCCGCATGCCTTCTCTTCCTTGGTAGCGAGTGATCATGCAGAACGAGTCTGTCCCGTGCAAGGCTATTGCCAGCTACGGAGCAACGGGACCAGCTCGGTACGGCGTGGAGGTGGGACGGGACGCCTCGCACTCGCGTGGCGGGCGGGAGGTTCTTCCTAGGAGCGCCACGACGCCTACGGTACCGTCGGCACGGGAGGACCCTGGATGCTTCGACGCGTCGCCGCGGGAATGTGCGGGCTCGCCCTCGCCTTGGGGATACAAGGGAGGGCTGCGGCGCAGCAGAGCTCCGCACCGTGCGCCTCGGTCCGCGAGCACGTACGGGACACCGTCATCGTCTTCGAGCCTCCGTCGACGTTCACCATCTGCCGCGGAGGTACGGAGCAGGACGACGTCGTGACGGGGCGCCCGGTGTACTTCCAGGTGACGCCGACTCCGGGATCGTCGATGTTCGACTTCCGGGTGCACGGACAGGGGAGCGCGTGGACGCACACCGGACTCTCCGCGTGGCAGGACCAGGCCACGCGCGTCACGAGCGGACTGCGGGACCTGGAGCATGCCGCCGTTCCGATCTCGGACATTCCCGTGCCGCTCGACGCCTCCGCGGGAGCGAGCTCCCCGCTGCGCCCGCTGGCTGCCGCGCGGTCGCGGTACGTCACCGACGTGACCTCTCGGTACCTCGACGCGCTGCACGGCGTGCGGGCCGAGGCCCGAGAGCTGCCTGTCATCGCGAACGTCGTCAGGCACTGGTGCAGCGAGATCGGGTCCGAGGCGCCCTCGCGTGCCACCGTCGGGGCCGATCTTCGCGCGCGGTGCAGCGGTCCCGAGCTCAAGGAGGGCGCGCTGGATCGCGACGTCGAGACCTTCGAGGCGGAGGCGACGCTCTTCGATCGAGCGCGCGACAAGGCCCGTGACGCCACGTTGGCGGCCCTTGCGCGCCCGGACGACGCGAACATGGTGAGCGAAGGGGTCAAGGCGCTAGACGAAGCCCGGCGCGCCGCAGCCACCGCGGTGACCGCGGCGCACGGGCTCCGCGAGTCGAGCCGGGCGCTGGCGCGCGACGTGGCCGAGCTGCGGATCGCCCTTCGCTCGATCGACGCGATCCGCCCGGGTCAGCCGACGTACCTCTCGACGTACACCGCGGCCGGCAACGCCGAGCTCGAGATCGACGCGACGCCCGTCGACATCGCGGCCGCCGGCCAGGCGGCGGCGCACGCGGACGTCGGCAAGACGACCGCGCGCTTTCCCATCGTCGGGCGCCACTACGTCGACCTGGAGGCGGGCCTCGGGCTGTCGGGTGGAACGCCGCTCATCCCGTACGTGGAGAACGTGACGAGCGTCGCGACCATCCAGGGCAAGCCGGTCGACGAGCTGGTGGGCCTGGCGCTCGTGGAGCTCGAGCCGGCGCGCTTTCTCTGGCCCGACCTGCCGCTCTCGGGACTGATAAGGCTTCCCGTCCTCGCCCTGCCCTTCACGCGCGACCCGACGCAAAACTTCTTCGTCGGGGGCGGCCTCGGCTGGACGGGGGTCGGCTCGATCGTCGTGGGACCGTACCTACAGTACGAGCTGACGCTGCGGGACGGATACGCCATCGGGCAGCCCCTGCCGGCCGGCACGACCATCGCGGGCGCGACGCAGCAGAGGTTGCGCGTCGGGTCGTTCGTCTCCGCGAGCGTCGACCTGCTCGGCCTGTTCCACGTCTTCGTGCCGGGCCGCGGTTCGTCGATCGACGCCGCGACCGGCAAGGAGAAATGACGTCGCGCAGGCTAGGGTGACTGCCCGAGGCGCTTGAAGCCGGCGCAGCCCGTCGCGTCTCCCCCCTCACACGCCTGCTTGAAGAGAGCGGCCGCCCGAGGCTCGTCCTTGGCCACGCCGTTGCCCCCCTCGACCATGGTGCCGAGGTTGAAGCAACCGTGGGCCTCGCCTCCCTCGCAGGCCTGCTTGTAGAGGGCGACGGCCCGGACCTCGTCGCGCGCCACACCGAGGGCCTGCGCGTACATGAAACCGAGGTTGCCGCACCCGTGCGCATCGGCGCCGTCGCAGGCTTGCTTGTAGAGGGCGACGGCACGAGCTACGTCCTTCTCGGCGCCCTTGCCCGTCTCGTAGAGGAAGCCGAGATTGCCGCACCCGTGGGCGTCGCCGCCGTCGCAGGCCCGCTTGTAGAGGGCGAAGGTTCGGGATTCGTCCTTCTCCACGCCCCTCCCCGTCTCGTAGAGGAAGCCGAGGTTGCCGCACCCGTGGGCGTCGCCGCCGTCGCAGGCCTGCGCATAGAGGGCGACGGCACGGGCCTCTTCTCTCTCGACGCCCCTGCCCGTCTCGTAGAGGAAGCCGAGGTCGCCGCAGCCGTGCGCGTCGCCGCCATCGCAGGCTCGCCTGTAGAGAGCGACCGCGCGGGCCTCGTCCTTCTCCACGCCCCGGCCACTCTCGTACATCAGACCGAGGTGGACGCAGCTTCCCCAGTGCCGCCTGTCACACCGGGTCGTGCAATCCGCGAGGTCTCCGAGCGTGCACGGATGCTCGGCGACATCTCTCGCCGGGCCGTCCTGCACGTGGGTTGGAGCACCCGGGCGGATGGCCGTCCCTGCGCCGCAGCCCAAGGACGCCGCAGAGATCGAAGCCACGCCCACTGCGGGCGACCACACCGAGAGCCATCGAGGGTGGGCCATCCGCGGTCATCCGCCGCAGCTCTGGGTGCCGGAGTACTGGCAGGTCCCCGCGGTCCCGCCGTCGCCGATGCAGCGCGCCGGGATGATGCACCCGGGCCCGCTGGCCCGGTCGCACGCAGCCCCGTCGGCCGCGGCGGCCGTGCAGGTCCCCGGCGTGGAGCCGGTCGCGCCGGTGCAGGCACCCTCGGCCTCGCAGTAGACCGGCTGACCGCCGACGTTGCCGCAGGGCTGGCCCTGGGAGGCGACGACCACCGGCTGACAGGTCTTGCTCGCGCTGTTGCAGGCGAGTCCGGCGTTCCGGTCGCACCCCGACCCGGTCTTCCCCGTCGGATCGCACGTCGCGCCGGCCGTGTCGCCCGCGAGCTGACAGGTAGCCTTGCCCGCGACGCCGATGCACGAGAGCCCGACCCCGCACACCGCGCCCTTGCCGCAAGTCGAGCCCCGGACGCCGAAGACGACGCACTCGAACGTGTCCGCGGTGCACGCCAGCCCGGAGCCGCACGAGGTCAGCTGCGCACACGAGGCGCCTGCCGCCGGCAGGCCGGAGCACGTCCCGCACGAGGCGCCGGGAGCGATGCCGCAGAAGCCGCTCTGGCACTGGCCGTCGATGGCGCAGGAGCCGCCGTTGATGACGGCTCCGAGCTGCTGCTGGCAGGCCTGAGGGATGTTCTCGTCGTCGAGGTAGTCGGCGCAGGCCCAACCCGCGTAGGCGCCGGCGCAGGCCTCGACCGCGGCGGGGGTGTTGCCGTTCACGGGCTCGGAGAGGGCGGTCGTGCAGCTGTACGTCTCCCGGGTCTCGCAGTCGCTCTCGCTTCCGTAGCGGAGCTGCAGGTCCGTCGCCGAGCACGCCTGCAGCTGGAGGCAGCGCTGGTGCGCGTTGTCGGCGCACGCCTGGGCCGCGCTCACCCCTGCCGCCCCGGCGCCACCGCTCCCGCCGCTGCACGCGACGACGAGGGCCCACGACGCCACGCCCCCTGCAATCCTCTTCACCATGTGCTCCCACACGCAGGCACGAAAGTAGCCGAAAGCTAGCCGAGAAGACTACGGCAGCCCAGCAGTGCTTCGGAGGACGCTCAGATCGAAAGCGCTCGGCGGCACCTTGAGCGCGCGGTACGTCGTGTTGCCGTCCGGGAAGCCCATATCGAGCAGGTCGTTTCCTTCGACGTCCACCTCGGTGAACGCGATGCCGGGGACGGCCCCCCAGCCGATGATGCGCGAACCGTCCGGCAAGATGCGAAAGCTGCCCATGGCGAGGCTGGGCACCGCCCCTGCCCGCTGCCAGGACACGGTCGCCGTCCCGGCCGTCCCGGCCTCCACCAGTCCGCCGTCGCCGCACCCACCCCCCGTCGTCGAGCCCCCGTCGCCCGCGCCGACGACGACGTCGTAGACCACGGCGCGCGCCGGCGGCGCCCCCGTGTACGTCTCGTCGTCGAAGAGCGAGATGTGCCCGCTCCCGCCGTTGCAGCCGGGCAGCCAGTCGGGCTGGAAACGCGCATCGTGCTGCCCGGAGAACGGGTCCGCGACCGATACGTACGTGGCGTCGTCCTTGTTGAAGACGGCGCCGCCCATCTTCCAGAGGACACGGCCGGTCGACCGCTCGATGGAGAAGATCGAGTCCATCTGGCGGGCCGAGACGAGCAGGTTCCCGGTCGTCGGCTCGACGTCGATGGAGTTGCAGTGGAACGGGTCGAACACCACTGTAGCGGTCGGCCCGTACGGGATCACGGTCGGCGACACCGAGTCCTTGACCGCGTCGAAGTGGTCGGTGCCCGTCCACGTCCAGACCACGGTACCGTCGGGCCGGAACTCGACGAGGTTGCACGCCATGATCGTCTGCGGTCCGCTCACGGTCTCGACCCCCCCGTCGAGCAGCAGAACCTGGGAGCCGGTGAGATCCACGCCGGACTGCAGGGGGCTCGAGATGACGAGGTAGTCGCCGTTCTCGAGGAGGACCAGCTCGTGCAGGTCCACGTTCACGTCAGTCGCCGTGATCTTCGTCGTGACCGGGGGACTGAGCTGGTGAATCTCGAACTCCGCCGGGTAGTCGATCACAGAATCGAAGGACACCGCCCCGCTCACGACGCTGTCGACGTCGAACACGCACCACCCGAGCTCGGGCTGCGCCTGGGTGTACCAGACCGGTACGCCACGGCCGTCGAGGATCATGGCGTAGCAGCCGCTGCCCGTCGGCGCGTCGGTGCCGATCAGGTAGTAGCCCGGGGCCGGAGTGCCCGCGTCGGCGTGGGGCGCCCACTGCAGACGCGGGAAGTCGTGGGGCAAGCAGCGAACCCAGTACTCGACGGTCGCGGTGTCGTTGGTCGCCGCCGCGACGAGGGCCTGACTCTCGGCCACGCTGACCGACAGCGTCTGCTCCGGCAGAGAAGGGGACGTCGTCGGCTGGACCAGCAAGCTCGTGGATCCCGCCGCCGCGGTCATCGAAACCGTGAGAACGTTCACGCCTGCGCCGCAGCGCACGTAGTAGTCGTGGACGTCCGGCGAGAACGGCGGCACCAGCGCGACGGGGGCCGAGGCGTCCGTCGAGGGCGTCCCCGACACGCCGAGCGCGGCCAGCGACGGGGGCCCTGCCTCGACGGGCGCGTCCGCGGCGGTGGAGTCCGGGAGCGTGGCGGAGTCCGCAGCATCTCCGCCGGCTTCTCTCCCGGAGTCGACGGTCGCCACGTCTCCGACGGTCACGTCCGTGGACGCCGCGTCGGTGCTTCCGTCCGCGTCGCCCTCCGCGGACGGAGCGCTCGAGCATGCGATTGCAACCGCACACGACACCAGAGCCCAGGTCGCGATGGCCAGGAGGGCCAGCAGGCGCGCGGGCATCACGGGGCGCATCGCGACGGTGACGGTAAGTTGGCTTGGCCCCGGATGCGGGTCAAGCTGGGGAGCCCTCAGTCGCCCGTGCCCGATGGCGCGGGAGGCGCGTCGTCCTTCGCGCAGGGACCGGGGTCCGGCTGGTCACCGGTCGCCGGCCAGAACGCGTCCGGCTCCCGCTCGTACAGCGACCACTCCCGCTCTTGATCGACGCGGCGCCACCGGGGGCCCGGCGGGTGGGCGCGGAAGACGTCGCGCGGGGCGCGGACGAGCAAGTAGTCGAACCCCGGGCCATCGAGCGCATTCCGGAACGTGCACGGTGCGAGCGTCCAGAAGAGCGGCCTCCCGGGACCGGGCGCGGTCCGTCGATCGCGGATGGGCCAGTGGCGGATGCGGGTGAACGACATCTCCGCGGCGCCGCCCGTGCGGGCGACGTGATAGGAGCCGACGAAGACCCAGGGAGGCCAGTGGGTGTGCCCGGACGTGAGGTGGACGGGGAGCGTGAGCACGCTGGCGTCCGGCGGGATCCGGTCGATCAAACGGTCGATGTCGCCGAGCTCCTCGCGTTCGGCACGTCGGACCTCGACGACCGAGTTCGCGACCCCGACGACATGGCTCACGAGGAGGACGACGAGCGGCACGCTCCCGGCCAGGCCGGGGCGCGGCGAGAGCACGGCGGGCGCGAACAGGATGACGAACGTCGCCATGCGGACGTCGAGCATCACCGCCGGGCCGATGTTGTACGGTAGGACGCAGTACGCGAGCGCCGCGACGAACAGAGGCGCCCACGCGGCTCGCGCGAGCCAGCGGTCGCCCGGGGCCGGCCCGCGCTGGAGCGCCAGCGCGACGAGGGCGAGCGCGAACACGATGGCGCACGCCTCGTCGACGTGCGTGCGCCAGATGTCGTGGGCCCAGATGGGAAGCTGCTGCGCGAGGGTCCGCGTCGAGGTCCACGCGACCTGCCCACCGCCCGTCCTCGAGGCATCGGGGAACGTGAGGCTGCCTCTCAGGGCCCAGGCCCCCATGAGCAAGACGCTGGGGGCCCCCCACGCGAGGGCGCGCGCGATCTTCGCGGGCCGGCGGATGAGAGCGATCGCGATGAGTCCCGCGGATGCGAGAAAGACGAGGTACGCGCTGAGGTGCAGACCGAAGAGGACGCAGCCGACGGCCGCGAGCCCGACGGCGCGCCCCGACGACGGCGAGCGCGCGTGCCGCACGAACGACGCGATCCCCCACACCGCGACCGGTACCGCCGCGACGTAGGGCGCGAACCCCATCATGAGCGGCGCGCTCCAGAACGCCGGGGCCCCGAACAGCGCGAGGCGTTGGTCGCGGCCCAGCGCCGAGAGCAAGGAGCGGAGCGCGTACGGGAACGCGATGGCGGTGGCGGTCAGCAGCACGCGGTTCGCGTTCTCTGCGCCACCGGTGACGAGCGAAAGGAGCGCGCCCGCGACGTAGTAGACGAAGTACTGGCTGTCGCCGCCGTTGAGCGCGTAGCGGCTCTGGAGGTGGAACGCCGGATCCCACCAGTGCCGGAGCATCCCGATGGCCGCGACGTGCTGCGGCAGATCGGCGAACGGCAGGAAATGCGCGCACCAGAGGGGGACCGCGCTCGCCACGGCCGCGCCGAAGAGCGCCACCCGCCAGAGTCGTTCCGTTCTTGCCGTACCTGTCACCGTGACCTCGGACGATGCCGGAAAACCGTCCCGGCCCGGGACACCCGTCCGGAATCGGAACACGCCGCCGGCTCCCCGTCTCCCGCAACCGCCCGACCCGATGCGCCTTCGGGCGGGATCAGGGGTTGCACTGGCAGGGGGCCACGGGGCAAGAGACATGAACCGAACCTCTCGTCGTTGCGCGCTCCTCTGCTGCTTGGTCGGCGTCATGCAGGCGGCCTGCGCGGGGGCGCAGGACGAAGTCGACTTCCCGACGCGGGGCACCCTTCCCGTGGGCTGGGCCCGCGAGGGCGAGACGGTACCCCTGCCGCCGATCACGGTCTCGCCGGGCGTCGCGCCCGGGGAAACGGACGGCTGCGGCGGCGACCAGCCTCCCGTCGGCCGGCTGCGCGGTCTCGTCTACGACATCCCGCTCGGGACGAAGCTGCTCCCGGACTTCGCGACCATGTCCCCCGCCGAGACGGTCTGCCTCGACCGCCTCTCCGTGACGACGAGGCGAAGCGTCTACCCGGGCTTCCCCGGACTGAACGACCGCTTCCGGTGGTTCGCCGTCGATCTGGAGGGCGTCTTCGTCGTCGACGATCCGGGTCTCTACTATTTCCGTCTCACGTCGGACGACGGCTCCAAGTTCTCCATCGACGGGGCGCTCGTCATCGACAACGACGGCTACCACCCCACCCGCGAGGCCACGGGCGCCGCGAAGCTCACCGCCGGCCCGCATCGGATCAGCGTCCCCTACTGGCAGGGCCCGGGACCGATGGCGCTCGTCCTCGAGGTGGCGCGGCCCGGCGAGGGCTACCAGATCTTCCGCATGGATCGACCGCTCGAAGGGGGCAGGTGACGGAGCGCTCTATCACGAGCGACTGTCACTCCACCGAAACCTCGAACACCCTTCCCCATCCGTTCCCGCTCACTTCCGCCCGCCCGGTCGACCCGTGCGCGAGGCGCACCGCGGGCCTCCACTCGATCCTCGCCCCCTCGGCGCTCGTCTCCTCGTACTTCACCTGGACGAGGACACTTCCGTCGTCGCGCGGTCGCGCGTCGAGCTCGAGCTTCTGTCCGGAAGACGTGTGGGCGGCGAAGGCGTCGACGCGCGCCCCGTAGTGCGGGTCGACGAGCGTGCGCCCGGAGAGAACGACGCCGTCGCCGTCGCCGGTGCGCACGAGGCGATAGGCGATGGCGACCCCCGCCGGCTCGGGGCGTGGAGGGGCCGCCGCCTGCTGCAGCGGCGCACGCGCGCAGGCGAGAAGCGACGAGCCGAGGACGGACGCGAGGACGATGGATCGGACCATGGGGACCTCTTCGAGTGGGGAGTCTGCTGTCTCGCCGGTGCGAGCGGCCGAGCGAGAGCGCCCATTCCGGGCCCGCGACGGATTGACGAATTGGCGTCCGGAAAGCGTCGAGACGCGGCGCTCTGGCCGAAATGACCACACTCAGAGCGCGAGACACCCCTTCACGTCGTTCGAGTCCGTGCAGTCGTAGGCGATCGAATCGAACCCGTCGTACCAGAGCCCCGCGTCGCGTCCCGCGCGGGCCTCGCCGGGGGCCAGCGTCGTCGAGTGGCACCCGCTCTTGTCGACCTGGTCCCGATGGGCGGGGCACCACGTGCACGCGACGGTGCCCGCGCAGTGGTTCGCGATGGAGCCGACCACCTCGGTCATGTTGCGCTGCTGCACGTCGAGCGAGACGCACTGGCGCATCTCGTGGCACGCGGGCGGGGCGGCGGGGGTGACGGTCGACGCGGGATGGGGGCCGGGCGGCGGAAGCGCCTGCGGGACGTTGGGCGCGTTGGGTCTGGCCTTCGGCCCGAGGACCACGTGGTCCGACGGATCGACGCCGAGCGTCCGGGCGCGCGCGCAGCTCTTGTCGTCCCCGAGCTTGCACGCGCTGGCGAAGAGTCGACCCGCGTCCTCGGCGCTGCGCGGCTCCACGTCCTGGTAGAGCTCCGCCGTCCGCGCGCACAGCATGGGGCGCGCGTCGGTCGCGCCGTCCACCGCCACCACCATCCCCGAACAGGCCTTCTCGCCCGCCGTACGCGCCCGCTGGAGCTCGCCGGGGCCGAGCACGGACTGTCCGCGCACGAGCGCCAGGTACTCCTCGCACCCGCGCGCGTCCTCGAGATCGCAGGCCTTTCGCGCGTATCCGAGGGCGGCCCCCGGCTGCTCGTCCGCCGCCAGTCGCTTCGCGACCATCGTGCACGCTGCCCCCTGACGCGTCGTCATCGCGTCGTTCCCATCGGCGACACCCAGCGTGCAGCGGTCCAGCTCGGCCCGCGGCACCGTCGCCGCGCACGCCACGCACACCAGCGCAGGGAGCGACGCGAACGCCAGCACCGGCCCGAGCCTCATCGCTGGCAGGGTATCACTCACCGGTGCGCTCGCAGCGCCTCGAACGTGGTGAGCGCCGGCGTGAGGACGACGGTGCGGAACATGCCCGTCGCGCCGTCCACCCGGCGGTCGTACGACCGGACTCGCAGCGAGGTGATCCGGTCGAGGGCCCGTCCTACGGTCTCGACGGGCGTGTCGGGCGCGACGGCGAGCACCGCCACGCCGTCGGAGCCCGCGCTCACGATCGCGTTGATCACGTCCCCATCTCCTTGCGAGCCCTGGAGATCGAGCCGGGCCGGGGCCGGAGCATCACCGCTCGAGAAGCCGGCGGCATCGCGCCGGAGCGCGAACACGTGGAGGACGTTCCCGTCGAGGACGAAGCCGGTCCCGCGGATCGCGGCGGCCGCCGGGGCGTGGACGACGGGCGAGGCGACGATCTCGACGGGGGTCACGTGGACCTCGGTCGCCGCGACGAGCAGCCCCGTACGCGCCCAGGTCGGCGCGGGGATCGATCCGCGGGCCGAGGCGGTAGTCGCTCTGCTGCTGCGCGAGGAGCGGCGCGAGGGCAGCCACGACGCTCGCCATCGGCGCGCGGCCCGGCGCGATGAGGAGCGGCGTCGCGCCGCCTTCGCTCGCGATGCGCGCGACGAGCTCCGGGCCGTACGGCACCAGGCTCGCCTCGAAGCCGGCGGCGCCCAGGAGGTTCGCGCCCTCGACGACCAGCGCGGGACCCCCCAGGTCGGACGTCGCGGCCCGCCCGGGATCACCCGCCGGAGCGCTGGACGGGCGACCCGTCCGTCCATGCGGTGCGCGACGCGACGTGACCCACCGCCGCGATCCTCCCGGCGACCCCGGTCCACGCGAGGACCGTCGCCGCGAGCGCGACGCCGGTCGCACACGCGGCGCTCACCGCGAACGCCTCGCGCGAGCGGAGCGCCGTGCCGTGACCTCGCTCTCCTCGCGCGCGCGCGAACGCGAACGCGGCGACGACCACCGCGTCGACGCACGCCAGCGCGAGGCGGACGCCGTCCCGGTGCAGCATGTCGCCCAGGATGCGGGCCCGCTGGAACGCGTCGAAGGACTCGCCGGTGATCGCGCCGAGCGCGACGCTCTCCTGGTGCGCCCGCGACGCGAGATCCAGGAGCACGACGGCCGCGACCATGGCGACCCCGATCGCCGGAGCCTGCGCGAGGCGCGCACCCGCGCGGTCGATCGCGACGGCCACGGCGGCGATCGTCACGACGACGAGGCCGTCGACGACCTCGAGACGCCCCCACAGGAGCAGCCGCCCGGCGAGCGCGAGCGCCACCACCGGTGCAATCGCCTTCGCGCCGGCCATTCCGCGCGGCCCCGCGCCGAGCTCGCGCGCGCTCGCGATCGCCGCCACCGCCAGCAGAACGCCGGCCCACACGCAGCCCACCCAGGTCGGCGCGAGCACCTCGGACGCGCTCTCGGCGGAGATGCGGGCGCTCTGGGCGAGGTCGAACACGTCGCCGGCGAGCGCGGCGTCGGTCTGCCGCGCGTCGAGCCCGCTCGCGACGAGGCCGCCCAGCAACGGCGCCAGGCCGGCGAGGAGCCTCGTCGTGCGCCGCCGGGCGCAGACGACCCACGCCGCGCCGCCCGCGAGACCGAGCAGGGGCAGGGGGCTCGCCAGCACGTCGGCCAGGAGTCGACCGAAGCGATCCCGCGTGGACAGGTGCGGGCCGTTCGCGCCGATCGACGCCACGAGGCACACCGCGATGAGGAGGACGGCGAACGCGACGCTCGCCACGACGCGCCGCTTCCGGCGCCGCGCGAGGAGCGCGACGAGGACCGGGGTGACGCCGAGGATCCCGCAGCCCCACCACGCGCGCGACTCACGCGACGCGAAGAGCGCGGCGGCGATGCCCGCCAGCCGCCGCCCGAGCCCGGAGCCCTCGCCGGCGCTCGCTTCTTCGTTCGCCCCGAGGACGAGCGCGTCCGCGTCGAGATCGCGCCGGACCGGCGACGCGACCGACCGGTGCTGCCGCTGCTGGTCCGACGAGGCGCCCCACGCGCCGAACACGGGACTCGCGCAGTCGAGCGTCCCCTGCCAGGGGTGGCGCACGATGTACCGCGCCTGGAAATCGTCGGTCGACGCGGGCTGCGCCGCGCGCGGGCGGTCCGGCATCGACCAGGGCTCGCTGCCTCCGCGGACCGGAGGCGCCGGCCTGAAGACGAGATCCTCGCCGAGCGTCTCCTTCCCGTAGCGCGCGTGCAGCCGCGTGAGGACGAGCCCCTCGGGGGGCGGGGTCGCGACGTCGGCGCCGAGGAGGCGGAGATCCTCGGCCGACAGCGGCGCGGCGCCGTCCGGGCACGGCTCGCACCGGCTCGCCGGCGCGGCGTACTCCGTGACGACGACCCCGGCGCGCGCCGCCGTGCGATCGAAGAGCGACGCGTAGAACGAATCGAACGCCGCCGCGGCCTCCTCCCGGATGGCGAGGTTCGTCGGGATGAAGACGTTCTCGTAGTTCGACGGCTCGTAGCGGCCGGCGCCGAGGACGTACACGACGAGGTCCTGCACGCCGCTCGAGTTGACGAGCCCGAGGCGCGTCGGCAGAGTGAACGTCGGCGTCTCGTAGTCGAAGCGCAGCGGCGAGAGCAGGGCGCGCCCCCACCGGAACTTCACGCGCGACGCGTTCACCTTCGCGACGAAGAACTTCGAGCCGCCGACGACGTACGGACGCAAGTACGGCTCCGCGCCCGGAGGGATCCCGTAGCCGTTGTCGAGCAGCCAGCGCTCGAGCGCCGTGGACTCGGTCGCGCTCAGGATGACGACGTCGTATTCGTCGACGCTGAACTCCGCCTCGACCTTCACGCCCGGCGCGCCGCTCGAGCCCTCCGCGCCCTTCGCCCTCACCCCGGTTCCCCCTTCCTTGGCGTCCGAGGTCTGCTCGGCCGCCGCCTCGCACGGGTCCTCCTCGAACAGCTCGAACAGGCGCGGCGACGAGAGGCGGTCGATCCGCTCGAGGACCCCCGCTGGGAGCGTGCGGACGTTGGCGCGCTCGAGCACGACGGGCACCGGGACGACGAGCGCGAAATCCTCCGGCGGCCCCTGGTAGCTGTTCTGG
>Ga0209415_10014731_pt1 | contig 12752 bp, 6 predicted proteins | sample PeaSoiSIISIP2007_FD_187696 | JGI IMG/M metagenome (GOLD analysis project Ga0209415, IMG submission 187696) | Peat soil microbial communities from Weissenstadt, Germany - SII-SIP-2007 (SPAdes) (version 2) | ecosystem: Environmental > Terrestrial > Soil > Wetlands > Peat | place: Germany...
AAAGGATGCGGCACCCCAAACCCAGTCATTGCGGGAAGGGCCGGCCACCCGCCGCAACACATCGGCGAGTTGCGGGTTGAGCGGAATCGCGCGTTCGTGGCCGCCCTTGCCTTTCACCGTGATCGTGAGTTGGACCAGATCCACCTGGCCCTGGCGGAGCGAAGCGCACTCGGAGGCGCGGAGGCCGGTGCCGTAGAGCAGGGCCAGCACCGTCACCCATAAATGCGCGCTGTAGGCGCCCGGACGGCTGGCGGCTTCGCGCCACATCGCTTCCATGTGCGCGCGATCAATCCGCATCGGCAGCCGGCTGTAGGGCGTGACCTTCGGCCCTTTCATCCAGCGCAGCGGGTTGATCGTCCACAGGCCCTGGCGCACCAGGGAGTCGCCAAAACAGCGCATGGTGCTCAGCGTCGCATAGACGGTGGCCTTGGCGCGGAAGGTCGAACACGCCGCCAGGTAACGCGTGATGAGTTCGGCGTCGATCTGCTCGATGGCAATCCGTGGGCGCCGGCGCTTCAGCCACCGTCCCCATCGATCGAGCCGTGCCTCCGTGTACGACACCGACTCCGCGCACACGCCCCGGGCGCGGTACTCTTCGATATAGCCGTCCACTAACCGGTCCCATCGCCTCATCGCCCACCTCCAAAAGGTGTCGAAAATAAACAATATGACCCCCAATACGACTACTTTGGAGGCCGCGATGAGCCCTGAACTGAACTAAAAAGGACAATAAGGCCACAGTGTGGAGATTTACAGTCTGTTACGTATCGCGGGCGGACCACCGCCCGGGTGGGTGATGAGCGGTGAGTGGGTTCTGGTCGCCAAAACCAGCTTTCTCCCCCGCGATGCGAGCATTCCCGCTCGGAGTTGCCGGCGCTGGGTGAATTCCCGAAATTGTGGCGCGGAGAAAGTTATGGGGAGCTGTGGCTCGGAGCTGGTTCGAGTTTGAAGGGCTGGGCGGTGTATTTGGCCACTTCCTGCTGGGCGCCGCCGGTGTCGTCCCGCGTCTCGCGCGCTTTGGAGTACTCGTTCATGGCGCGGTCGCGCAGGCCGGAGAGGTCATATATCTTGCCGATGTAGATGTGGCTCCAGACCTCGACCCACTTGGGGTCGAGGTCGCCTTCTAGGGCTTCGCGGAAAGCGCTGGCGGCGGCCTGATAGTTCTTCTGAAAAAACGTAGCTTCGCCCATGCGGAAGTGAGCCAGGGAGCTGCTCCGCTGCACGTCGAGGGCGCGCTGGTATTCCTGAATGGCGTTGTACAGGTCGCCGCGCTGCGCGTCTTCCTCCCCGCGGGCGATGAGGGCGCGGAGGCGGAGCCGGGGACTCGATTTGAGCAGCTCGTTGTTGGGGTCCATGGTGATGCCCATGGGCTTGGGACGGCCAAAGGTTTCGACGTTGAAGTCCGTGCGCGTTCCGGTGACTTGCACCGTCTTGATTTCCGGATTGCCTTCCGTGGCGATCTTCAATTGCACCGGCATGTTAAAGGTTTCGAGTTCCTGCGAGATGGTGCCGCGCACGGCAAAGCCCTTGCGCAGGCGGACGACGATGTAGTTCAGCTTGAATTCGGGGACGCCCGTCGAGTTCAGCCATTGGGTGAAGAAGGGCGTGAGATTCGGCCCCGGCTTCTTCTGGGCCGCGGCGGCCTGATCCGCCACCTGCTGCGCCAAGGTCTCAAAATCCTCGATGCTCGCGGACCTCCCGGCATACTGCTTGTAAAAGTGGTGGAGGAGCTCCGTGAACGCGTCAAAGCCGAGCACATCGTGGAGCATGTGGAAGACCACGGCGCCTTTGTTCTGGACGATGGAGCGATATTCGGCAGTGTAAGGAATCAGCACGGAAGCATGGGCCAGGGGAGCGCTCTGCTCGTACATGAGCGCCCCGACGGCGAAATCCTCGAGCGCGAGATCCAGGGCTTCGCGGCCCGAGGTGCTCTCGACGTAGAGAGCCTCGGCGTAACGCGACAGACCGTCGGTGAGCCACACGTCGTCCGCGGTCGCCGGCAGCACGCGATTGCCGAACCACTGCCCGGCGGCGAGCTGCGCCAGCGGGCGCGTGTTTTTGTGCGGGTCCCAGTCGCGCTTCCCCAGCAGGAGCAGGCCGGGCGCGGAGTACGCGGGCAGACTCCCCGCGGGGAGCTGGCCGACGACGAAGTGGTTGCGGTCGAGCGGACCGAATTCCGAGGAATAAAACGCCAGAATATTGGAGAGCGACTGCGCGTACACGTCTCCAATTTTCGGATCCGCCAATGCATCCGGGGGGCCGAACAGCGTCACGCCCAGCCCGCCCGCCTGGCCCTCCACCGTTTGCCAGCGGCCCACCAGAAACGATCCGGCGGGTTCGGGTTGTTTCACGTGGAAGCCGAACAGCAGACCGATGGTGGATTTTTTGTCCGCGTCGGGTTTGGGCTTCGTTTCACCGGGCCTAGAAGGCGCGGGCTCCTCAAACTGGATGGTGCGCTTCTGCGGCGCGTCGGCCTCGCCCGTGCCCACAACCATCATGTTTTCGGCCGTAATGATGTAGAAGTTCGCGGTGTACTCCCCGCCGGGATAGTCGGTCATGGGAAACCAGCGGCCGCCGCGGAGCAGGGTCGCGCTGTCGTCGCCCACGTAGACCAGGCGGACGCCGCGCACGGGGCTCACGTCGTCATTTACCAGCGGGCCCGCGTAGTCGATGGTCACGGAAAAGGGCTGGCCGGGAATCACGGTTTGCGGCAGGGAAACCGCGAGCCGCAGAGGGTTTTTCGGGTCGCGATCGAAGTGCAGGGCGCGGCCGTCGGCCAGCGTCATGCTCTGGACCGTCAGATCCTGGTGGAGCTCGAGATCGAGCAGCGCGGAGGGCTCTTTGGCTTCAAATTGCACCACGGCGCGCGCGGAAATGGAATGTTGCGCGAGCAACACCGCTGCAGTGACATCGTAATGGACGGCGCGAAAGGACGATTTTCGGGGGGCCTGGGCTCGGGCTGCGGGCACGCCGGCGAGGACGAGAAGCAAGGCCGTAGCTATCGTCCGCGGGGCATTGAAGAATGCTCTGCGCATGGGTTCTAGTTTACTCCCATCTAGGACGGCAGTTTCCTCTCCGGCGTTGTATGGGCGGAGAGCATTTCGCACACCACGTCCGCGGCGCGGGAGATTGCGTCGCCATGAGGGCCGTGGAGGCTAGCCTCCACCGCGGCCAGGTCCCGCCGCATGGTTTCGCGCTCGGCGGGAGAATCCAGGAGGCGTCCCACCTGGCGAGCGACGGCGGGGCCGGTGAAGGCGTCCTGGATCAGCTCGGGAACGATGGAACGCCCGGCGATCAGGTTGACCATGGCGAAATAGGGAGTGCGGATGAGCGGGCGCGCCATCGCGGCGGTCACCGAGGAAACGCGGTAGACCACCACCGTCGGAGCGCCGCACAGGGCCGCCTCCACCGTCGCTGTGCCGCTCGACACCACGGCCACATCGGCGGCGGCGAGCACGTCGTAGGTGGCGCCGCTCGACACATGGATTCCCAGGCCGGCCTGCGCGGCCGGGGCGAGCGATTCCTCCGGCAAGCCCGGCGCGGCGGCCAGCACGAACTGGGCACCGTGGCTGCGGGCGAGTTCGCGGCAGGCTTCCAGCAGCGGGGGCAGATTATGCGCGACTTCGCGCGGCCGGCTGCCGGGCAGCAGGGCGACCACCGGCCGGCTGCTGTCCAGATGAAGACGGGAGCGGAATTCGTCGCGCGGAATCGAGGGCGTTACGCGGCCTGCCAGGGGATGGCCGATGTACTCCGCATTTACGCCGTGCTCCCGGTAGAACTTCGTCTCGAAGGGAAAAATGCACAGCGCGCGCTCGAACCGGCGCCGAACCACGCGCACGCGCCACGGGCGCCAAGCCCAGAACTGCGGCGCGATGAAATAGAGATTGCGAACACCGCGCCGGCGCAGGTGCCGCGCCAGCCGCAAATGGAAGCCGGGGAAATCCACCAGAATCGCGAGCGGAGGCCGGCGGGCGTCCACGGCATCGAGCAGGCGACGGAAGACGCGGCGCAGGTCCGGAAGGCGTTGCAGGATTTCCGTGATGCCGAGCACGCTCACTTCGCGCGATTCCGCCACCAGGTTCACGCCCGCCGCGGCCATTTGCTCGCCGCCCAGGCCGAAAAGATCGTGGGCGCCGCGTTCGCGGAGCGCCGCGGCCAGGCGCCCGGCGTGGAGATCGCCGGAGGGTTCGCCGGCGGAGATGAGGAGGGGAGGGAACTTCATGGGGAGGAAGTAGCGCGGGCTTTTAGCCTGCGCCCGTTCTGGAGTGGCGCTCTGTCCCGGACAGTGCTGGATTGCGTGGTGGACCGCGGACGGCTGGGTAGAAGAGGAAGAGAGAAGCGATGCGGGGCGGGAGCGCGGCAGCAGAAAGATGTGAGCGCGCTCTCGGATCGGCTGGACAGGCTGAAAGCCTGTCCTACATTCCGCTCAGTCATTCGCGGGGACGGGGGCGCTGCTTGTCTCGCCCGCCAGAGTCGGGATGCGCAGTTCCTGGTCCTTGTACTGGAGCTGGTAGAGCCGGTGATAAATGCCGCGGCGGGCCAGCAGTTCCTGGTGAGTGCCCTGCTCGCGCAGGCGGCCTTTGTGGAAGACGAGGATCTGGCTGGCGTGCTGGATGGTGCTCAGGCGATGCGCGATCACGATGGCGGTGCGGCCCGTGAGCAGACGATCGAGCGCGGCGCGGATGGTGAGTTCGGTCTTCGTATCCACGCTGGAGGTGGCTTCGTCCAGGATCAGGAAGCGGGGATTGTGCGCGAGTGCCCGGGCAAAACTCACCAGTTGGCGCTGGCCCACGGAAAAAGTGGAACCCCGCTCGCCGACCACGGTTTCCACGCCCGCCGGAAGGGAACGCACGAAGGCTCCGAGCCCCACTTCATCGAGCGCCTGCTGCACGATGGCGCGGTCGATCCCTTCAGTGCCCATGCGCACGTTCGTCTCCAGCGTGCCGCTGAAGAGCACGGGGTCCTGCAACACAATCCCGAAATGGCGGCGCAGGCTGTGCAGATCGCATTCGCGGATGTCGCGGCCATCGAGAAGGATCTGGCCGCGCTGGACGTCGTAGAACCGCAGCAGCAGCGAAATCAGAGTGGTTTTCCCGGCGCCCGTGTGGCCCACGATGGCCACCGTTTGCCCCGGCCGCACTCGGAAGGAGACGTCGCGCAGCACCCAATCCTCGTCGGCAGGCTGCGCCCCGCCGGAGTAGGCGAACCATACATGGCTGAACTCGATTTCGCCGCGGGGCAGGCCCAGGGGCACCGGGACCAGGGGCGATTCGATGGTAATGGGTTCATCGAGCAGGCGGAAAATGCGCTCGGAGCCGGCCATGGCCGTCTGCAGGATGTTGAACTTCTCGCTGAGGTCCTGGATGGGCCGGAAAAATTGCTGGGCGTATTGAATAAAGGCCACAATCGTGCCCAGGCCCAGCGTGCCCGCGAGCACGCGCAGCCCGCCGTACCACAGCACGATGGCGATGGCCAGCACGCCCAGGAATTCCACCGCGGGATAGAACAGGGCAAAGGCCAGGATGGCATCTTTGTAGGCCAGCATGTGGGCCCGGTTGGCGTCCGCAAATTGGCGGCGCGCTTTCCGCTCGCGGTTGAACAACTGCACCACGCTCATCCCGCTAATGTGCTCCTGGAGGAAGGCGTTGATGCGGGCGATGGCCACGCGGATGCGGCGGTTGGCATCGCGCACGCTCCGCCGGAACAGCAGCGTGACCAGCACGATCAGGGGAATGACGCCGAACGCGGCCAGCGCCAGACGCCAGTCGAGCTTGAGCATGGCCACCACGATGGCGGCGAGCATGAAGCAATTGCCGAGCATGGCCACGATGCCGGAGGCGAAGAGATCGTTGAGCGTGTCAACGTCCGTGGTGACGCGCGTCACCAGCCGGCCCAGTGGATTGCGGTCGAAAAATGCCAGGGGCAGGCGCTGGAGCCGGCCGAACAATTCGTGCCGCAGGTCGTACATGGCCAACTGCCCCACCCGCTGCATCATGCGCGTCTGCACGTAATCCAGCGCGAAACGCGCGGAGAGCGCGGCCAGAAAGAGCCAGGCAATCACCCCGATTCCGTGCATGGCGGCGGTGTAAGACAGATGTCCCGCGAGCGTGGGCACCAGGTAGCGGTCTACCGTGGCTTTCAGCAACAGGGGGCCGGCGATGGCCAGCAGGCTGCTGACCAGCGACAACAGCACGGCAAACGCCACGCGCGCGCGGTAGGGACGCAGGTAGCCGAGCAGCCGCCGGGTCAGGCGGCTGTCGTAGATTTTGCCGAGCGCCTCTTCTTCCTGGTGAGTGCTCATTCGCTTATCGGTTCTTCTGTGCTGTTCCGTGGGCGCATGCGGCCGCCTACACGCGCGCCAGTTCTTCTTCCAGCAATTGCTTCTGATAGAGATCGGCGTAGTAGCCGCCGCGGCCGATCAGGTTCTCGTGAGTGCCGCTTTCCACGATGCGGCCTTCGCGCAGAACAACGATCTGGTCGGCATGGCGCACGGTGGAGCAGCGGTGGGAGATGAGCAGCGTGGTGCGGCGGTGCATCACTTCCGCCAGCCCGCGGAGGATGCGCTCCTCGGTCTCCGTGTCCACGTTGGCCAGCGCGTCATCGAGCACCAGGATTTTGGGCTCGCGGACCAGCGCCCGCGCCAGCGCCGTGCGCTGCTTCTGGCCTCCGGAAAGCGTGAGGCCGCGTTCGCCGACGAGCGTCTCGAATTGTTTGGGGAAATCCAGGATTTCGGCGCGGATGCTGGCGATATTGGCGGCGCGGTCGATGTCCAAATCGGAGGAAGAATCCGTGCCGAAGGCGATGTTTTCGCGGAGCGTCTCGCTGAACAGAAACGTGTCCTGGGCCACGAAGCCGATGGCGCGCCGCACGGATTCGAGGGGCCACTCCGTGATCGGCCGGCCGTCAACCAGCAGGCTGCCCTGCGGCGCTTCCCACATGCGGGCCACCAGCGCCGCCAGCGTGGATTTTCCACCGCCCGTGGGACCCACGATCGCCACCGTGGAACCGGCCGGAATCTTCAGCGTGACGTCCTCCAGCACGGGCCGGGGAGCGGCGTCTGCCTGGGTGGTGGGATACTGGAAGGTGAGATGGCGGAATTCCACTTCGCCCCGGATCTCCGGCGCCGCGGTCACGGCCACCGCGCGATCGTCAATCTCCGGCTGCGCGGCGAAGATGTGCCGGAGCCGGCCCATGGAGGCGGCGCCGCGTTGAAAAATGTTGGTCACCCAGCCCAGCGCCACCATCGGCCAAACCAACTGCGTGATGTAGCCGTAGAAGGCCATCAGCGCGCCCAGGGAGAAATTCCCGGTGAGGGTCAGCCGGCTGCCCTGCCACAGCACGATCAGAAACACGATGCCGATCAGAAATTCCAAGGCGGGGAAGAACAGGCTCCACGCCGCGATCAGCTCCATGTTGCGGTCCACGTATTCCCTGTTCTGGCGCTCGAACGCCCGGCTTTCGTACTCTTCCTGGCAGAAGGCGCGGACCACGCGGATGCCCGTCAGGTTTTCCTGCACCCGGGCGGAGAGACCGGCGAGCAGTGCCTGGATCGTTTCGTACCGGTCGTGGATCACCTTTCCAAAGTAGCGCACGGCCAGGGCCACCGCGGGGACGGGGAGGAAAACGTAGAGAGTGAGCTGCGGGGAAATGCGCGTCATGATGGCCACGGCCATCACCATGATCATGATGGTGTTCAGGCTGTACATTATTCCAGGGCCCAGGACCATGCGCACGGCGTTCAGGTCGTTGGTGCACCGGCTCATCAGCTCGCCCGTGCGGTTGCGCACGTAGAACGCCGGCTCCATCTGCAGGAGATGGTCCAGGAGTTCGTTGCGCAGGTCGTATTCGATGTCTCGCGAAACTCCGATCAGAATATCGCGCGTGAGGAATGAAAACGTGCCCTTCACAAACACGATGCCGAGCAGCGTGAGGCTGAAGAAGACCAGAGTTTCGCCGCTGAGCGGACGGTAGAAGGAGAGCAGAAACCTTTCCAGCGGGCCGGGCAGCGCGCCCATCCGCTCGATGAGCGCGTGCGCGCCGGAGATGGAATCCACGATGGTGCCCATGACCAGGGGCAACATCGCGCCCACCAGGCCTCCCACCACCAGCGTGCCCACGCCCAATATCGTGCGGACGCGGTAGCGCCACACGTAGGGCAGGAGTGTGCCCAGGTTCTCCATCGGCGTGGCCTTCGCCGCGGGTTTTCCCGCCAGTGCTGTGGCTGCGGCGCTCATTGGTCCACTCTCACGGGCACATTGCCGGGGGTCGCCTGAGGCTCCAGAAACCTCTTGCCGGTCGCGTCCAGAGAATCATACTCCTTTCGGTTCGGGTTCCAGGCTACCCGCACGGTGACGGGTTTCGTTCCGGGCGAAGGGCTCAGGGGCGTAAATTGCAGCCGGAAGCCGCTGTCCGAGGTTTTTTCGCAGCCCATTCGCCAGGCCGAGACGGGTGCCGTCGGGGCGCCCGCCATATAGCCGCGCCTGTTCTTCAGATGCTCGTCCGCGCGAAAGGCTTCCTTCCACTTCTGGCCATCAAGCACCAGAATTGAGACGCGAATCACGTCCACAAAGGTTTCCGAACATTGTGACGAACCTGAAACTGCGCCATTTCCCGGGGGTGAAGCCGCGCCCGCCGCGGCTGCTGGCTGGGCCGTTCCGGCAAGACGCTGCACGGCCACCACCTGCTGTCCCCCGGCGTCCCAGAAATCCCCGTAGGCTAGGGCCTCCCCGTCCGTTCCCAGCGCACCGCGTGCGGCACCCTGCGCGCTCTCCGGCACAACGGGAGCAGCCTGTGTCTTGGGCGATGCAGCCCTCCCGGAATCGGCGACGGGCTCGCAAGCGGCCGCCATCGCTGCCGCGAGCAGCAACGCAGTGCAAACGTCAGCCCGCCGCCTCGATGGCATCCAAACGCGCCTCAAAATCTTCCTCCCCCTCGGAACCGAGCGCGATCCCGCACTGCAGGACGAGCTGCAACGCCTCCGCAATTCGCTGCACCCACGCCTGCAGCCGGTGAATGTTTTCGCGCGTGCGCGCGGCATATTCCCGCAGCGCCTCGGGCTGCGACATTCTCATCAGGAATCGCGCCTCGGCAGGATCCTGCGGAGCGCCCGGCGCCGCGCCGCCGTTTCTCAGCAGCCCGGCGTGGCCGGTGAAGAGATGCTCGAAGCCCAAGTCGGCGCTCAGGTGCCCCGCGTCGCGCCAAATCTCATTCTCGAATTCCGGGGCATAGCAGAGGAGTTCGAGCCGCTGGGGTTCCTCGGTCCACTGGCCGGAGGCCATGTCGAAGTGCCACAGGTCCCACCAGGCCTCGAGTTCCACCGAGGAATCGGGTTCCAGTGAGGTCCCGAGAGCCTCCATCACATCGGCCGGTTCATAGGGCGCCGCACGGAGATCGCGTTCGATCAGGGGAGGCTCCGCAGTCTCCACGGCGCGCAGCACGAGCTGCGTGAATCCCGGGCGCGTACGCGAGAACGGTACTGTCTCCAGGAAGGCCTGCAAAATCCGCGGGAGAGTTTCGGGGTTTACTTCCCGGCACCGGACTCTCAGATACGCGCGATTCGCCACGTGAGCATTATAGCGGCTCCCGGAGCCGGCTGCTGGGCGGGGCGGATATCGACCAAATTCGCTGCGCTACGATTTCTTCTCTCCGGCAGTGTCCGTCGCTGAGCCACCAGGCGGCGGCGCGATCTGCGCGGAGATAGAGGTCAGGCGTTGGCTCAGGACTTCGCCAAGTCCGGTGAACGCCTGGGCGCAGGTCTGGCGGACACGTTGCTCGGCGTCGCGGGCGAGCTGATCGAGGATGGTCTGCGAATGTTCGGAGAGGGAGGCCACGGTGGTGGCCATCAGAGAATTGGCGACGTTGCTCAGGTGGTCGCGGTGTTCCTCGAGCGTGGCGCGGTCCATCTCCGCGAGGCTCGCGCGCCATTCGCGTTGCAACTCCGCGCGCTCGGTGCGCCAGCGTTCCAGGATGGGCTCGAGGCTGCGGTCTAGTTCCGTTTGGGCGCGGCCGAGGCTGTCGGCAACTTCCTGCGCCACCCGCTTTGCAAACGAGGCCGCGGACTGGATTTGAACGGCCTGGAGCTCGTCGCGGGTGCGGGCGGCGCGCTCTTCCACCTGTTCGATGGCGCGGACCGCGGCTTCTCCGGCGGCCGCCTCCGCGTCGTGCGCCTGGGACAGGACCCGGGCGATCAGTTCTCCGGCGGCGAACTCCGTGGCTCGGTGCGCGCGTTCGATTTGCTGCTCGGCCAGCCGGCGTGTTTCTTCCGTGACGAGCGTCCGTGAGGCTTCGGTCGTCACTTCGATTTCCCCGCGCACGGATTCCTTCACTTTTCCGGCGGTTTCTTCCAGCAGGCCGCGGGTGTGTTCCGCGTAGCTGCGGCTGTAATGGTCCAGCTCGCTCGCAAACAAGCTGGACATTTCCCCGGCTTTCTCGCGCAGGGCAGTGACGGCATGCTCGAGGGAGCGGTCCATGGCGGATTGCAAGCTGGTCTGCGCCTTCTTCTGGTACCACTCGGAAGCCTTGTAGAGAGCTTCAAAAGTCTTGTGCGTCGTGTCGTCGGCTTTCTCTTCGATCTGGGCGAGCATGCCCGCGGTGGCCTCGCGGCCCGAGTCGGTGAATTCCCGCTCGATCTGCGCGACACGGTTCTGGAGGCGCTCGGAGATGTCGCGCACGGCGCCCTCGGCAGCGTCATGCAGGCGCTCGCGGAAACCCACGAGCACCTGCTCGGCGTGCTGTTCGGAGTTTTGCATCCGTTCCAGCGTTTCCCTTACCCGATCGAGCTCCGGTTCGAGGCGCGCGCGGATCTGCTCTTCCAGTTCGCGGCGGAACTTCTCGAGCGAATCGCGGCTGGCAGCCTCGAGAGCGGGCGCGGTACGGGCTTCCATGTCCTGCCACGCTTGGCGGGCCCGCTGGTCTATTTCCTCGGAACGCGCGCGCAGGCCGGCATCGAGTTCGCGGCGAATTTCCTGAGTAGCGGCGGCGCGCAGGGAGTCGAGTTCGCCGAGGGTGGCCTGCACACGCTCGTGAGCTTCGCGCACGCTCACCAGCAGCGATTCGATGCGCCGGCTCTCGCCTTCGAGAGTGGTGCGGAGACCGTCCAGGCCGGAGTGCATCGTCGCGGCGCGCTCTTCCAGGGAGCCACGCGCGTTGTCCAGGCTCCTGTGCATCTCCGCGGTTCGCGCTTCGAGCGAGCCCTGGACGGAATCCAGCCCCGCGCGCATTTCGGCCGTTCGCGCCTCAAAAGAGCCGCGGGCCGCGTCCAGTTCGGAGCGCATCTCCGCCGCGCGCGATTCCAGGCCGGCGCGCGCATCGGCCGCGTGCGCGTCGAGCGAGGCTCGCAGGGTTTCCAGATTCGCGCGACAGTCCGCGACGGCGGCATCCAGCGCCGCACGCAGCCCGTCCACCGTTGTGCGTGCGGCAGCCGCGCGAGCTTCGAGGCCGGCTTCGAGTTCGCCGAACGTGCGTTGCGCTTCGAGGGTGGCCCGCTGGGCCTGTCCCGTGGTTTCCGTGGCCGCTTCGCGCATGGACGAGACGGCATGGCCAGCTTCTGCCTGCACCGATTCGACCGCCTCCCGGGCCGCCGCGGTCTGTACTTCGATTTCCTTTCTCAGGTTCTCCATCGCCGGGGCTGCGGCTGCCGCCGAGGCTTCCTCCAGGCGCATACGGAGAGAATCCGTCGAACTGCTCAGGGTCTGCTCGACGAGTTGCTCCCAGCGGCCGCGCGCCGCAGCCAACTCGCGTTCCACGTGCTCCTGCCACTCGCCGCGCCCCGTTCCGAGCTTTTGCGCGATGGCGGCATCAAGGTCGGCCGCCTCGCTGGAGAGCTCGCCCAGCCGTGCCCGCACCGCCGCCATACCCGCGTCGAGACCGGCGAGTGCATCGCTAGCCGATGTTTGGGCCGCCGCGCTGATCTGCTCGCGCACCGCCTCGAGCTGTTTTCGCGCGGCTTCCAGCTCCTCGCCCGCCAGCCGCCGCACATCGCTGGAAGTCGCGGCGATGTCCGCGCGGAGTCCTTCGAGCGCGCCCGCCACTGATTGCTGCATTTCCGCGCGCGCGGCTGCCGTGAGCTGCTCGGAACTGGCCTTGCCGGCCTCTTCGATCCGGCCGAGGGATTGCCGCAGGAGGTCTTCCATGCGCGTGGCGGCCTGTGCCATGACGCGCTGGCCCTCCGCGCGGCTCTGCATGGAAAGCGCCCGCGCCGTATCTTCCCGCGCCGATTCGAGGCGCGCCAGGGCCTGCGCCAGCGCCGCCTCCGAGGACTGCTGGGCCTGCGCGGCGCCGTCGATAACGGCTTTCGTTTCGCTCTCGACCTGCTCCTTCATGGACCTGGCCGATTCGTAGCGGACAATTTCAAGCCGCGCCAGGGCTTCCCGGAGAGCCACGTCCAGTCGCTCCGCATGCGCCTGGCCATGAGCCATGAGCGCCTGCTTCACCGCCTCGCTGGCCCCGGCGCGCATCTGGCCGGTAAGGGCGGCAGTAATGCTGGCGCCCTCGGAGGTCACCACGGCGGTGACGATTTTCTTGACGTCCTCCTGGATCTGGCGGCGGGCCTCGGCGAGGATTTTTTGCACCTGACGCGCGGGCGTCTCCGCGCCCTCGGCGGGCGCATCCGGCCGCGGCATGGTGCGAACCTTATCCGATGGCGGGTGAGGGGACGGGGCAAGTTCCAGCGGGAGCGTGTCTTCGACCTCGGCAGGCGCGGCCGGGTGGGGCGGGGGCGTCTCCGGCGCCGTCACTGCGGGCATAGCGGCGGG
>Ga0209415_10014732_pt1 | contig 12752 bp, 15 predicted proteins | sample PeaSoiSIISIP2007_FD_187696 | JGI IMG/M metagenome (GOLD analysis project Ga0209415, IMG submission 187696) | Peat soil microbial communities from Weissenstadt, Germany - SII-SIP-2007 (SPAdes) (version 2) | ecosystem: Environmental > Terrestrial > Soil > Wetlands > Peat | place: Germany...
CGGAATCCCGCCTTCAGGCTCATCTTGTATGAGAAACACACCCCCGCTTCAGGCTCATCTTGTATGAGACAAGACTGGAGTTTGAATTTCAGCCGCTCCATACGGTATTCTGTTATCTGATACAAGAATGGCAAATACATTTTCAGCGCTGAAGCGCATGCGCCAGACCAAGCGGAAGACGGTGGTGAATCGTCTCCGCAAATCGCGGCTACGCCACCAGATCCGGTCGATGCGCCGGCTGATCGCTTCGAAAGACGCCAAGGCCGCGAACGATGCGCTGCCGGCCACGTTTTCGGTGATCGACCGCTCGGCGCGCTGGGGCATCATCAAGAAGAACACCGCGGCGCGGTACAAGAGCCGCCTCGAAGCCAGGCTCAAAGCAATCGCGTAGTTGGGGGACTGCTTCCTCGGGGCGCGGCTCGGGAAGCCGGCGGCTCAGTTCGTCAGGCTCAGGACCAATTCCTCCATCACCACCCGGTCATCCGGCCGCGTATCCCGAAGCGCTTTGTCGGCCCGGAAGATCTTTTCGATGGCGCGCCCCAGCTTCTCGCCTGGGAATGCGCCTACTGTCTGATAGACTTGCTCCGCGCGATCGCGCCAGATGCGGATGCCTTGCTGGGAGAATTTCGCCTGGATTTGCTGCGCTGTTTTGAGTCCGGAATCGCGCGCCGCTAATGCGAGCCGGAATTGCGTGGCTAGGAACGTCAGGGCCAGCGGAAGATACTCGCCTTCGCGGAACAGGGTGTCCAGGCTGTCCAGCGCGCGTTTGCGATCGCCGCGACCCAGCGCCGCCACCAAAACGAAAATCGTGGACGCCGGAGCGTTCGGAACCAAATGGAAGATATCGTCAGCCGTCACTTTGCGCGTGCCGGCGGTGTAGAGCCTTAGTTTCTCAATCTCGTTGGCGATGCGTCCGGCGTCGGCGGCGAGCGATTCCACCAGCAGGCCGATTTCGGCGAGACCGATTTCAAGGCCGGCTTCCTTGGCAAGGTCCTGGGTCAGGCGGCGCGCGGATTCCAGCGTGTAAGGCCGCAGCTCCACCACGTCTGGAATGTTCGCGTAGAACTTCTGCACGCGTTCGAGTTTGGCGCGATCTTCACCCTCGAAATCGTAACGGCTGGCTTCGAAGACCAGCACGGTGCCGGGAGTGGGACGCTTCAGGTAAGCGGCCAGTTCCGCGGCGGCGGAGTTTTCATCATTGTTCGAGGCGGTGCTGGCCGCCCGGCCGCGCGGGAGCACAGTCTCGGCGCCCGAAACCCACACCACGCGGTTGGGCGCAAACAGCGACAGCGAACGAGCATCGTCCAGCACACTGGCGAGGGTGGTCTCTTCCAGATCGTGCCGGCTCAAGCCGTTTTCCCTATCCTCGGGCGGTAGCAGCTTCTCCACAAGTGCGCGGCGGCAGGCGCCTAGCTGATACAGTTCAGGGCCGAGGAACAAATAGACTGGCGCGAGGGGCGCCTTCTGCACGCGTTGCAAAAACTGCTCGGGGCTCAAAAATTCTCCAGGATCGAGCTCACCACGTCGCGCGAGACATCCCTGCTGAGGCGTTGTACCGCGGCGCCGCTTTCATCGAAGTACTGAGAGTCGTTGGTAACCGACAACTCGTAGCGTTCGTGCACGTCCATATTCGGCCGGGAGAAAATGACTTTCCCTGTGGAGCGCTCCACCAGGCTTACCTCCAACTTCACGTTTACTTGGAGGCCGCTGGTTCTGCCGGTGGCTTGATCGATCAGGGCAGGAAAGGCGAAGTAGTTGAGTACGGTGCCGCGCAGGACGGCATCGGCCTGGGTGGGATCGTTGACCACCTGGTAGCGCGTGCGGGCAATCAGCTCGCGGCTGATGGCCTCCGGAAGAAGGTCGCTCAATTTGTAGCGCACCGTGGCGTTCCCAAACGCCGGCACGGCGATGGTGTGGACTGTTTTCGGCACCAGGTCGGCCTGGCCGGCCACATGGTAACCGCAGGCGCTCATCGTTAGACAAATCACGATCGCGCCGGCGCCCGGTCTATTCCAAATACTCACGTACAACCTCCCCAGCGTTTTCAGCCACGATTTGCAGATTGTCCGCCGCCATCCAAAACCACCACGCGCGCGGCTGATTGCGGTCCTGCGAGATGGAGCCCACGGTGATGCCGCTCTGTCCGGCGACGCCCACGTTGGACGGCGGCTCGTGATCTTTGGTGCGGACGTCGATGTGGCTCGATCCAAGAGCCTGGAAGATGCTATCCATTCCGGGGTTCTCTTCAAATTCTACCCAGGCGGAGATGCTGTAGCCATGGAACAGCGGCGCTTGAATCAACCGGAGCGAGGGCATCGGCGTTCCGCCATGTTCGTCGGACGACGCGAGCAGGCTGGCCAAGTGCCGGTCAATCTTCAGCTCGATCTCTTCGAGGGACAGCGGCGAATCGGAGCCAAATTGCGACAGCATGTTAAAGCTGACCTGCGCGTCGAATAATTCTTTCGGCAAGGGTTTGAAGGACAGCAACGCCACAGTTTGTTTCTGCAGCTCATCGATTCCGGCCTTGCCACGCTCGCTCACCGGCTCGAAGATTTCGATCACAGAGCGGCGGATGGCGCCAGCTTTCGCCAGATGCGTGAGGAGAAGCGCGATCGCGATGGCGGCCGGGTGTGCGATGGTTTGCACCGGGCTCTTGGTATCGATGCCCGAGCCCTCGGTCGCGCGTTCGATCATGGGCGCGCGGAGCCGTGACTCGGCCAAATCCTCCAGCGCGCCGGTGAGGTCCAGTACAACCGGGGCGGACTTCGCGCCGTGGATTTTCTCGTAGGCTTTGTGGCCGGTTTCCTTCGAGGCTGCCAGAATAGCGATGCCGGCACTGGCCAGATCGGCTGATTCGAGCGAACTCATCACCAGCGGTTCGTCGCTGCCTCGTGTGAGGATGCTGGCGTCTTCCAAGGAGGCGACGAGTTGCACGTTGAGTTTTCGCGCCTCTAATAATTCTTGGACTTCTTTCCCGAGGAGTGTCTCGCCGCCGACAATCGCGATGGAAGTCCGCCGGGGGCTGCGATGGGCATGCATTAACTTGTTTGATGCTCCGGCTGAGGCGATGGGGGTTGAGGGCGGAACTTGCGCCGGAGTATACCCGCCGCGCGGATTACGATGCCAGTGCTGACATACACGATTGCCAGGGCCAGCAGGACGGGCTGGGAATAGTTCCAGATCAAATAGATGAGCGCGCCGAACAGAACAATGGTGAGCGGCGATCGCGGACCTGTCAGGTGAATCTCCTTGAAGCTCGGATAGCGCCACGTGCTGACCATGAGGAACGAGAGCAGAGCGAGCACGCCGAGCCATAAGGCGGAAAGGATCCACCATTCCACCGGTACGCTGTCGTTGGCGTAAACGATAGCCGCCACCAATCCGGCCGCGGCGGGAATCGGAAGTCCGACGAAATATTTGCGATCCGGGCGGCCGGGATTCTTGGGTACCGGGTTGGTCTGGACGTTGAACCGGGCCAGCCGCGCGGCGCCGCAGAGCAGGAAAAGGAAGGCGAGGAAATAGCCGGCGCGATGATCCATGAGGAATCCGCCGGGCATGACGAATTGCACGCCCCAGGTGTAGGCGAGAACAGCCGGAGCTATGCCGAAGGTGATGACGTCGGCAAGGGAATCCATCTCGCGGCCGAAAGCGCTCACCGTGTTCGTCATGCGGGCGATGCGGCCATCCAGTCCGTCCAGCACCACGGCAGCGCCGATCGCCTTGGCCGCCACCTCGAAATGTGGATTGGGGCCGAGTTGCCCGGTTGCCGCCAGAAGGGCACCTTCGAAGGCGCGAAGAATGGCGATGAATCCGAGGAGGATGTTGCCCGCGGTGAAGAGCGTCGGAAGGGCGTAGGCGGCGCGCCTGGGCCGCCGCGAGGGCGGGCGCGGATCGAAGAAACGTTCTTTGAGGGTGAGGCGGGGCACTATGCTTGTCCTGCCAATTCGCTCTGCCGTCGTTGGGCCAGGATGCTGGAGCCGCCCGCGACGCGCTCGCCCGGCCGCACCTTGATTTCCCATTCAGGGCCGAGGAAAATGTCGACCCGGGAGCCGAACTTGATGAGTCCGACGCGTTCGCCCTTGGCGACGGTGTCGCCGGGCTTCTTATAGAAGGCGATGCGGCGCGCGATGAGTCCGGCGATTTGGGCGAAGCGGACGCAGGTGGTGTCGCCGGCAATGCTGCCCGCGATCGTCACTGTGTTGCGCTCGTTCTGCGAACTGGCCACCTCGCGGCTCGCCACCAGGAACTGGCCCTTGGTGTATTCGACGTTCGTGATCCGGCCGGCGATGGGCGCGCGGTTGACGTGAACGTCGAAAATGTTCAGGAAAATGCTGATGCGCGTGCTTTCGGCGCCGAAGCCGTCGCCGATGATGCCGACCACTTTTCCATCGGCCGGCGAAACGGCGACCGGGCCGTCGGGGATGATGCGCTCGGGGTCGCGGAAGAAGTAGAGACAAAAGAGAGCGAGCAGGAACAGGGGCGCGGCATAGACGGGGTTGAGTACGAACCACAGCAGAGCGCCGGCTGCCGAGAGCCCAATCCCGTAATAGATGCCGTCCTTGACCATCGCTAGCTCCATTGTAACGGCGCGCGGCGGCGGAACTCACTAGGGAGATGATTACGATTTGATGTCGGTGTTCAACACGGTCAATATAGGCCGGGTTATCCTAGCTTGGTGTCGCATCCTATTACGCCATGTTGACCAATCCGGCCGAGTTTCGTGAAAGCTTTAAGCTCATTCGATCAGCGGTCAATATCTCGTCTAGGTTACCTGGACAAGTCTTCCAGCCCGGCTACGGGAGCTACCAATTCCTGGAGTTCGACCGGTTTATCAATGGCGAGTTTTGGGCCATGCTGCGGCAACTGATGATGTACAGTCAGGCCCCGGAAGTGCTTCTCATGGTCTTAGATCCGGACGCCGAGAGCTATTTTTATAGGAATTTTGGGCGCTTTGGCGCTCTAAGAATTCCGGAAAGATTTTCTACGCAGCAATACGTGGAGGCGTTGAATACTGGGCCGGAGTCGTCACCAGCCGATGCCTTAGCCATCAACTCATGGGTTCTGGTATGGGCCCCGCCGTCTGTGCGTTGGGTAATCTGGGGAGAGCGTGAATCGGAAATTCTGGTGCTTGCCTATGAATCCGGTTTCAATGGGCCGTCAGCCATAGCTCTCGCAGAGTCGGGAATGTGTGTGCTAACGCCGGAGGATGCACTGGACGTTAGCTCGGGCGCTTGGCGAGACCGCGGAGCGTTTAGACTATTTGCCCAAGAGTTGCTAAAGCACTACAGTCTTGGTCAGCCTTGGACGGACCCAGCCGTCGCCCGTGTCCTCGAGATCGCGCGCGAACTCGTTGCTGGAAAAATGGGCACAATCGAAGCTTCCAGGACTCTTTCATCTTTCCGGCACCAAGTTGAGCCTGATCTGATGAGCTTGTTCCAGGACTTTGTTGCCATTGATAGCGAGACTGATGCTCTTCCGATCGGGTCTGTTCGCGCAGAGTGGACTCGGGAATCTTTGGCAATAAAAGACGCTGAGATCGCCAGTTGCGAACAGTTCTATCATCCGCTAGCTCTAAAAGCCTGCGTAGAGTTGATTGAGCGCTTACAGCCGACGCCAGACAGTGCGCGGGAGCCATCAGCTGAAGGACAATGAGGCCATGATCGGAATCCGTCTCGTCGTCGACGAGAAGGGACGCAAGGTTGCCGTTCAAATCGACCTGAAAAAGTACGGGGCAATTTGGGAGGAAATCTGGGACGGTCTTATTTCCGAAGCGCGCCGGAAGGGAAAGGGCATTCCTTACGAGCAGTACCGCGCGAACCGTCTGAAACGGACTCGCAAGCGTTCTTAAGCGCAAGCTTCGATCTCAGGCTTTCCGTCACCTCCATGAAACACATCAGCCGCACCGGCGTCCATGGTACGATGGTGACCCGCGTACATGCCCTGCCTATTCCTGATCGTACTTCTGGCGTTTCCCCGCATTGGACTGGCGCTCCTGTTCCTGTTCACACACTATCTGGACCGGGCCTTCAGCAGCATTTTCGTCCTGATCCTTGGCTTCATATTCCTACCGATCACAACACTGGTCTATGCATTTATGGTCAATAGCGGTCTTCCGGTGGCAGGAGTCAATTTACTGTGGCTGTTAATTGCGCTACTGGTCGATGTGGGCGGGCATGGCTGGGGCTACAGCCGTCGCCGGTGGTGAAGCGCTTCGAGTAACGAACCCAACTTGACAGCAGCCCGCGTGCTATACTGAGGACTCATTTGGAATGACCCATTCCTTCTAAACTATTGATGTTAAAGCACTAACCTCGTAGAAACGTTCGATTCTCTTAGTTTTCAAAGACTTCCAAGGCCAGCGGTTTTTTCAGCGGGAAGACACACAAAGGTGACATCCATGAAGGATTTCCTATTGGTTGCCGGATTGTTGGCAGCGCCTGCTACAGCGAGCGTCCAGCAGTACGAGGCAACGCCCACAGTGAACCAGAACGACCCGAGATTATCCCGGCTGCAGAAGTTCTTCGGCGATCGCGACTGCCCACTGCGCGATTCGGCCAAGGATTTTCTAGTCGCGGCCGACGGGAATCAGCTCGACTGGCGATTGCTGCCAAGTATCTCGATTATCGAGTCGAGCGGGGGCAAGTACTACGGGAATAACAATGTTTTCGGATGGGGCTCCTCTAAGGAGAAGTTCACTTCGGTGCGCGCTGGAATACACTTCGTTGCTGCTCAACTTGGAAAATCAAGGAGATACAAGGGGAAGAACATCGAAGGCAAGCTGCAGATGTATAATCCTCTGCCGGATTACTCCCGGCGGGTGCTGGCGGTCATGCGCGCCATCGGTTCCTGCTCCCAACCACGGCTAACGGCCGCAGATTGACACGCGACCGGGGACGAGCGGACACACACACAAACCCATCCCTCGGGATCATGGCTCAACATCGTGCTGGGATTAAAGAGCCGCGCGCGTTAGCAGCGATTCTTCTAGTCTAGCTGCCTTGCATCGCGTGCACGCCCCAGTAGAGCGCACCGAAGACAATCAGGGCGACTGCGATACCTAAAACCCAGCGGAGCGTCCGCTCGGTGCTGGACATGCTTTTGCGATCATCCAGCTTTAATTGCTCGTCGAGGCTTTCGAACATAGACAACCTCCCAGGAGTCCCGTATTGATATGAGTCCGGTTATGACACGAGCCTGCGCCGATTATATGCCTGTTCTAGTGGAAATGACAGCGCTTTCGTCTCCCTGTTTTCAGTGGTTTGCCTAGGATAGGAATCAGTTACAAACCCATACGTTCCAGTTTTCGGTAAAGTGTCTTACGCTCGATTCCGAGGATTTTTGCCGCGCGGCTCTTGTTTCCTCCGGTGGCCGCGAGCACCCGCCGGATCTGGTCGGCTTCGGTGTCGGCTAGCGATTCGCTCGAGATGTCGCGAGGCTCGGTGAGTTCGATGGCTTCGCGAACCGCCGCGTCGTCGATGCGGCCCTGCGGAGTCACGATGGTCAGCCGCTCGATCATGTGCTGCAGTTGGCGCACGTTCCCCGGCCAGCTGTAGTCTTCGAGAACCCGCAGCGCGGACTCGGTGAGGCGGGCCTGCTGATGATAACGCTCGTTGTACTTCTTTAAAAAATAGTGCGCCAGCAGAGGCACGTCGCCGCGGCGCTCCACCAGCGGGGGAAGAATGATCCGGACTACATTCAGCCGATACCATAGATCCTCGCGAAACTTGCCCTGGTCCACCATCTTCTGCAAGTCGCGATTGGTGGCCGCAACCACGCGCACGTCCACTTTCTTGCCGCGCGGCGAGCCGAGCGGGCGGATCTCTTTTTCTTGCAGGAATCGCAGCAAGTTGAGCTGGAAGCCAAGCTCCAGATCGCCGATCTCGTCCAGGAAGACGGTGCCGTTGTTCGCGGCTTCGAAGACGCCCATGCGATCGCGATCCGCGCCGGTATAGGCTCCCTTCAGCGCGCCGAACAACTCGCTCTCCAGCAACGATGGCGCGATGGACCCGCAATCCACCGGCACAAACGGCTGGTTCACTCGCGGGCTGTTGTTGTGGATCATGCGCGCGATCATTTCCTTGCCGGTGCCGGTTTCGCCTTCCAGCAACACCGTGGCGTTGGTGGGTGCGACCAGCGAGACCGTCTTGTAGATCTCGATCATCTTGGCCGAGCTGCCGACCATTTCGCTCTCGGGCAGATCCTCGATCTGGGAGTCCTTGTCGTCCTGATGCTGGCCCACCGAGGCTTCGGCGCGCTTCACCGTGTCCAGCATGCGATCCAGCTCAAAGGGTTTGGCGATATAGTCGAACGCTCCGCCCTGCGTGGCTTTCATCACGGTTTCGATGGTCCCGCGCGCGGTCATCAGAATCACGGCACATTGAGGATTCTTCTTGCGGGCTGTTTCCAGCACATCGAGTCCGGTGCGCTCGTCGACATAAATGTCCGAGATCACGATGGGATAGGCGTCGTCGCGCAAACGTTCCAGAGCTTCGCGCGTGGAGGATACGGCATCTACGGTATAGCCTTCCAATTCCAAAAAAGTCTGGATGGTATTTCGGACAGAATTATCGTCTTCGACTACGAGTAGTCTTTGCACTGGGACGCCCTTATGTTATTAGACTAGCAGGCGTGGGGAGAACGCTCCGTCACGGTCGCGGTTCTGAACCGCGCGCGTGAGCAAGCGGAGTTCGGGCGCGCGCCGCGAACACCACCGTGAAGCAGGAGCCCTGGCCGGGCTGGCTGGTCACTTCCATTTTCCCGCCGTGATGCTGGACGATCTGCTCGACGATGGAAAGGCCGATACCGGTCCCAACTTCGCCCGACGCCTCAGCGCGCTTGGTGCGGTAAAACTTCTGGAAGATTTGGCGCAGCTCTTTGGCCTCCATCCCGATGCCCTGGTCCTGCACGGAAAGACGCAGGTGACCGCTTTCCAGACGGCATGCCACGGTGATCTGGGTATCGGGGGGCGAGTATTTCACGGCATTCGTCAGCAGATTGTAGAGGGCGTATTCCATCAGCTCGCGATCGCCTTCCAGCCCCCCCTCAAGCGCTTCGGTGACGATGCGAATGTCCTTGCGTTCGGCGAGCGGGCGCGCGCGGGCCAGGCAGGCCTCGACGATCTCGCGAACTTCAAACGCCTCGCGTTTCAGCTCCATCTGTCCATCCGACAAGCGTTCGACGTCCAGGAAGGTTTGGATCATGCGCGCCAGCCGCTTGGATTCCTGGTTGATCATTTCGCTCATCTGTTTGCGCTTTTCTTCACTCAGGTTGTAGCGGCCCATCAGTTCGCTCGACCCCTGGATGGCGGTGAGCGGCGTGCGCATCTCATGCGTGACGAAATGAATGGCCTGCTGGTAGTGCTGCCGCTGGGTTTCGGCTTGGCGCAGTGCGCGCCGGATCACGAAATGATAATAGGTGGCGGCCGCGATGGCCGTCAGCCAAGCCGTTGCGTACGGCGCAAAAACCGGGAACACAATGCCCTGGCGGAAAAGATAAAAGGGGGTTGCGGAGACGGCGATCAGCAGGGCCGCGGCAGCGGTATAGGCGCGCCAGCCAGAAAGAAACGCAAAGATCAGTCCGGCGATAATAGCCACCGCGACGCAGAAGCTCAGGACCGCGAGGTTCGAGGCATCGGGTGGGAATTGGCCGCGTTCCAAAGTTTCGAAGAGCTGCGCGTGAACCTCGACGCCGGGGATGCGCCCCTGGCCGTCGGGAGTCGCGACTCGATCATAAGTGGCGGAGATGGAAGTGACCCCGATGAAGACGACTTGCCCGGAAAAGCGCGCTGCAAGTTCCGGCTTTTCGGCCAGCTCCTGGAGCGAGATTTGCGGGATGGAGTTGCGCACGAAGAGCACGCGCAGAGCCCGGTCGCTGTCCGGCGTTCGCCGAGCGGGAATCACCTCGTTTCCGATTTGGAGGTCGTCAGGAGATTCAAGAATCCGCTGGCCCTGGGACAGCCGGAACGCCTCCACCGCCAGAGCCCAGTGACGCTCGTGTTCAGTGCGTTCTTCGAGCGGAATCGCGCGGGTGACGCCGTCGCGCGACAACTCGTCGGCTCGGTCGTGCCCGAGAGCCGTGGCGGTGCGTCGAAAGTCCTCGATCGGATCCTCCCAGCGGCCGCCTTGGAGATGTGCCACCAGCACCAGGTTCTTTGTCGCCTGCATGGCGCGGAGCAAGCGATCGTCTTCCGGCGCATCTTCTTTGTCGGCCAGCACCATGTCGATGGCCACCACCTTCGGTTGCGCGGGCGCTAACAATTCGAGCGCTTTGGCGAGCATGGTCCGGTAGGCGCGCACGCCGCCCATCGCGCTAAACGAGGCGTCGTCGATCGCAAGGATCAGGCAGTGCGGCCTGGCAGCCGCGGGCGGATTGAGGCGGAACATCCAGTCGTAGCCATACTCGTCGATCTGCGCCGCCAGCGCTGTCCATCCCAGGACCATCGCCAGCGCGAGCGTCACGGCCAGGAGTGCGATGAAGCCGAGCGTGCGTCTACTTGGAAACGACGGCTTTTTCAATTTCGTCCGGCTCCTTGGGCAACGCCGCGCTCAGGACTTTTGCGCCGCTCGGCGTCACCAGTACGACGTCCTCGACGCGAATGCCGAGTTGTTCATCGGCGATGTAAACCCCCGGCTCAATAGTGATCACCATGCCCGCTTCGAGCGGGCCGTCGAAGCGCGGATCATGCACCTGCAATCCAACGTGATGCCCGATGTCGTGAGTAAAGTACTTGCCCAACGGCTCGCCGTGCGAATCCTTTCCATGGGCGTCGATGTAGTCGCGGGCGATTTTAGTGAGCGATTGGCCAGAGCCAGCGAGCCCAGAGCCGGCCAGCCACGCACCTGGCTTCACCGCGGCGATGGCGGCCTTCTGAGCGCCCAGCACAATCTGGTAGAGCTCGCGTTGGCGCGGGGTGAACTTGCCGCCCACTGGAATCGTTCGAGTGATGTCGCTCGCGTAGGCATCGCACTCGGCGGCTGCATCGATGACCACCAATTCGCCGCGATCCATGCGCCGGTGATTCGTCATGTAATGCAGGATGGCGCCGTTCGGACCCGAGCCGACGATGGGCGAGTAAGCCGGCCCGTCACACCCTTGATCGAGAAAGCTATGCAAGAAACTGGCAGCGACGTTGTATTCGTACTGGCCGGCCGCCGCTCGCTTCCAGGCAGCGCGGTGTGCTTCGATGCTGACGTCGGTCGAGTGTTGGATCGCCGCGATCTCGGCCTCCGACTTCTTTACACGAAGTTTGGCGATCAGGGGTGTGGCATCGGCTACCTCGCGGAAGGGATAGCGCGATCGCAACTGGCCGGCATAGGATTCGGTCCACGGCGCGTAGATGCGCGAATGGGAACTGAGCGCTTGGTCCAGCTCGGCTTCGAGCTTTTCGATCGGCAAGACTTTTTCGAATCCGGTGACTGCGTGCGCATCGGGGTCTTGGGCCGAGGTGTGCTTGCCCGAGTATTTCTGGGCGCGCTCATTCGGAGACGGCAAGAAGAGAATCTCGTCCGCAGGAGTCAGCAGGAGCGCCGCGCCTGGTTCGGACCACCCGGTCAAGTAATAGAAGTTCGGCTCTTGCTCGAAGCGGAAGATCGGGTCATACGCTTCGGCCTGTCCTTTCAGCAAGAGGACGCCGTCCGAAGCCCCGCCGAGCGATTGGCGAAGGGCGGCCCGGCGCGCGCGAAACTCCTCGAGCGGGACCTTGGCATGGAGCGGAGGCTGGAGCAACACCGCGAGGGCGAGATAAAGCTCAACCGAACCGAGTAGGCCAACCACCAAGCTGCGAGCGTGAGCGAGCGGCGCCAATCTGACAAATCGGATCAATGCCAATTCTCCCAAAAACAACGGGGACGGTGTACGTCATCGGTCGAAGAGCTGGGGGATAACAGGCGGTTAAAGTATCCCGCGCCAACGGTCGATTTCCCAAGTAGTGCTTGCGTAAAGACGTACCGGAGTGATTGAAGACGCCACCATATTCCGCTCCAAAGAACAGGTCTTGTACGACCTGTCCAAGGCACTGCAGTTTTCGCCTGAGTCGCTGGAAACGAACCGCAAGGGGCGTCTCTCGAAAGATCAGGTAAAGCAACTCTCCGGGCAGTGCATTCGCCCTGCGATCCTGACGTTCTTTTTCCTGGTGGCGCCCTTCGTGGTTTGGACCTGGATCACAGCAACCCGCCAGCAGCTTCCTTTTGCGAATGCCTTTCCGGTGTTGCTTACCGAATTAACCCACGTTACCGACTTGTTCGAAGCTCAGGGAACGATGGGCGGCGTGATGATGCTCGGTTCCACTCTCATCTCGCTCGCGATCGGCGCGTTCATGGCCTCCCGCGTACCGTTGGCACTCTACTTCGATCTACTGGACCGCAAAGTGGAAGCCAGGGAGGGTCGAGTGGTGTCGCGCGAAGAGACGACCAACCGGGACAACGGACGCGATCCGATCGAAAAATATTATTTCTCCTTGCGATACTTGAACATGCCGGTCAATCTGGCGGCTTATCGGGCTTTGGAAGCCGGCTCGGTTTACATCGTGTATTTAACGATCCGAAGCCAGATCCTGGTCTCCATCGAGCCCAAAATAGACACTGCTTAGAGGATGTCACCTCACCCGGCAAGCCTTCACGGGAATAACCGAAGTTCTTCTCCTTCCGAACGAGCGCGTTAGGCAAAATCATGTGTTTACCAGCATTTTCTCATTGAAGAATGAGCCTGAAGGCGGGAGCGAAGCGATCCGCAGACAGGGTCTCCTTTCTTGAGTT
>Ga0209415_10014734_pt1 | contig 12751 bp, 12 predicted proteins | sample PeaSoiSIISIP2007_FD_187696 | JGI IMG/M metagenome (GOLD analysis project Ga0209415, IMG submission 187696) | Peat soil microbial communities from Weissenstadt, Germany - SII-SIP-2007 (SPAdes) (version 2) | ecosystem: Environmental > Terrestrial > Soil > Wetlands > Peat | place: Germany...
GCAGGGGCCCAGTACCAGGTCCGGTTCTCGAACTCGACCCAGGTGACCGAGCTCACCTCCTTCGGATTCCAGATCCCGAACGGTAGCTACACGTTCGACGTCGCCGCTCCGACCGGGTACTACCCCTCTCCGGCGCATGGTACGGTGGCGGTCAACGGGACCTCGATCATCGTCAAGATCGCGGTCCTCCCGATCGGCCGGGGTCCCAACCCACCCTTCTGGACCCTCGTCACCCCAGCGGCAGTGACCGTGGGCGCCTTGGGCCTCGCCGGCGGGGGCGTGTTCGCGCTCTTGGGAGTGGTCTGGCGGCGGAGGGGAGGAGCGTCCCCCTGACGGGTGCTCTCGCCCGCGTCCTCGCGGCGGGTGCGCCCGGCCTGGCACGGACCTCGTGGCCTCCCTGGTTCCAGAGCTTCCTGGATTGGCTGACGGCCGGTGGGCACACCGTTGCGCGTCTGTTCGCCCCGATCCTCGACCCGGTCGATCGATTCGGGCGACGCTTCGGGATTCCGATCGGTGCGGTGTTCATCGGACTGGTCCTCGGCGTGATCGCGTTCGCCGGGGTCGCCTGGCTCTGGAGCCGCCCCACCACCGAGGGGGCGGGGACGAACCCGATGACCGCGTCCTTCCCATGGGAGTCGTCGGACCAGCCCACGGTTCCGCCGACCGAGGCGTCCGGGGCCCCGACCGTTGCCGTGTACGGCAAGGACGGGAAGTTCGAGGTCCCGATGAAGGGGGCGGGCGAGCACCCCTCCCTTCCGCTCCCCCGCGCCCGCCGGTTCGTCTTCGTGCTCGTCGGAGTGTTCGCCGCGATCAGTTTCTTTCTCCTCTATTTCTACGGCGAGATCTTCAACCACTACGACCACCTGGTCGCGCTGGCCGGGACGTTCCTGTACTGGCCCCTGCGGTGGCCGGGGATCTACACCGTCGGCGCGAACTCCCTCACCGTACCGGACTACATCTTCCCGATGTACCTCGCTGGAATGGTGGCGTTCGCCGCCGCGAGCGGCCTGCTGTTCAACCGCCCGCGGCACTCGGTCCGGCGACGCGTTTCGGCGCTCGGGATCGTTCTGCTCTACATCGGCATGGAGATCGTCTTCGATTCCCTCCTCTTCACCGTCCCCGGCGCCAGTGTGCGCAATCTTGGGCTGCTGGTCCGCACGCTCATGGGGGGCCTGTTCATGGCGCTCCTGACGTTCTGCGCTGTGTACCTCCCCAAGCCGCAACGCCTGCCGGCCCGGTTCCCCCGGGACACGCGCGCGAACTGGACGTTCGTCGGCCTGGGGATCGTGGCGATCACGCTCTCGGCCGTCGTCCTCGTCGGGGCGTCGGAGCTCCTCCACCTGAACGGGACGTACATCCCGTTCACGCTGCTCCTCCTCCTGCCGTTGATGGCACTCACCCTCTTCGGGGTAATCGCCCGCCCCCTGTATTTCCGCGGGGTTCGCCGCAGCAAGCTTCCGCCGCTGGCCGAGTACCACCCGTCCGTCTCGATCGTGATGCCCGCGTACAACGAGGAGGAATGGATCGAGGCGACGATCCTCGCGGCCGACCGGGCCGCGGGGCACTATCCGGGGGCGGTCGAGATCATCGTCGGGTCGGACGGGTCCACCGACCGCACTCTCGAGCTCGCGCGGGGCGCGATCGCGAAACTCGAGCACGCCACGGGGTACGTGGTGGACCTTCCCCACGGGGGGAAGTCGAACGCGCTCAACGGCGCGCTCGCCCTGGCCCGGCACGAGATCGTCCTTCGGTGCGACGGGGACACCCACCTCTCCGAGACGCCCGGTTTTGGGGAGATGATGCGCCACTTTGCCGACCCGACCGTTGGGGGTGTGCAGGGGGCGCTGCACCCGTACCAGCGCAACGGCTGGACGCGAAAGCTGCGCGCGCTCGAGATCGCGTGGATGCACTACCTGCTCCGGCCGTCGAACATGGGGACGCGGTCGGCGGAGGTCATCGACGGGCTGTTCTCCGCGTTCCGTCGGACGGACTTGGTCGACCTCGGCGGGTGGGTGCCATGGAACGGCGAGGACACGGAGATCTCCATGCGGGTCCAGCGGCTCGGCTACCGGATCCGGATCGAGTTCGGCTCCCTCGCGTACGAGGACGTCCCGGACGGCTACGACGCGCTCCGAAAGCAACGGGTGCGGTGGGGCCGCGGCATCCTGATGGCCAACGGCCAGCACTACCCCTCGCTCTTCGGCCCCACGCCCGAATACTGCGGCCTCTCCGTCTTCTTCTGGTTCCTCCTCATGATCCGCTCGGGCACGAGGAGCCTGGTCTACCTCTATCTCGCCGTGCTGATCGTCGTCCTCGGCGTGCCCGCCCTCGTCTTCACGTCGGCGCTCTTCCTCATCGCGATCGCGATCCGGGCGATCCCGATCGGCTACTTCCTCACCCGGATGGGCCGGAAGGACATGATCCCCTGGATCCTGTTCTTCCCCTTCGCGAACATCGTCAAGCAGTCGTTCCGCTTCGAGGCCTACGGCACCCTCGGCCCCGGCGCCGCCCAGGAGTACATCTAGGGCCGGACCGGGGCGTCGGAGCCCCTACGTCCGGCGGCTCGTGAAGAACGTCTGGTGGTGGTGCGGCCCCTCGTAGCGGGCCGCGGCGAACTTGCACAGGCTGTCCGCGTTCGGCTCGCAACCGCCGCAGTTGCGCTCGGCGGGCACCGGGGCGCGGACCGGGTCCTCGCGGATCTGGCGGAGCGCGACCCGCAACCAGCTCTGCTCGGCTTCCCCGTAGGGGATCCGGACCCAGCCCTCGCGCTGGCCGTTCCCGGCCTGGTCGCCGTAGAGGACGATCCCGTAGGGGACCTTCCGCCCGAACGACGCCTCGACCAGGCGACACTCGGCGACCGACTGGACAGTGTCGAACAGCCGACCGTGCGCCTCGTGGTACCCGACGAAGAGGTGGGTCTCTTTGTACTCGACCGGAACGAGCGAGCCGTCCGCTCGCTGGATGATGAGGTCGGGGCGTCCCCGCAGCCCCAGCTCGGGGTCGGCGAGCGTCGACCGGTTACCGGCGAACCGGACGTCGGGGCGGACCCGCTCGGGCGGGAAGAGCATCGGCAGGTCGTCCTCTCCCTCGTCCTCGTAGACGAGGAGGTCCTTCTCGGTCAGGTCGAGGCGGCCCTCGTTGACGAGCAGGTGCCCCAGCGGCGGGGCGAAGAGCGGGGAGTGCCGGAGCGGAACGACATCGAGGGGCGTGCGCACCATTCCGAGCTCGCCGCCGGCCAGCCGGTGGTGGTTCGCCCGCGAGAGCTCCATCTCGTGCGGGCAGCGGAAGTACGTCACTAGGTCGTGCGGCGTGAGCGCCTCGGTCACCGGGGTTGTCTGGGGTGCGAGCATCGGCGCCCCGTCGGCCGGAGGGGGCTATGAAGGTAGGTCTCGACCGGCACGTCGGTCAGGCCCGGGTTATACCGCGAGGGCCCGGAGGAGCGCGGCGCGGGCCGCCGGGTCGAGGCGCGAGGTCCCGAGCAGGTCCCGCAGGAGGCCGAGGTCGAGGCCGACCGTGCGCACGAGCTCCGTCAGCACCGACACGCGGGAGGTCGCCCGACGCTCCGCGCTGCGGACGAGGGCGTACTCGGGGCGGCTGACCTTCACGGCCGCGCCTCCGAGCGAGACCTCGAGGGTCCGCACGTCGGCGGGTCGTCCGCCCCACTCGTCCGCGCCCGGCGGTCGGGTCGGTTCGATCGGAACGGCCCACTCGACCCGAGCCCCCTCGCGGAACGTCCCGACGAACGCGCGCGCGCCGCGGACGATCCCGCGCGCGGGCCAGTCGGTCGGACCCAGCGGCTCGATGAGGTACTCGGGGATCAGCTGGGCGAGCAGGTCGACTCCCGCGCGCGTCGTGCCGAGGTCGATGTCCTGGGGGTCGAGGGGGGCGCCGAGGAGCCGTGCCGCGGTCGAGCCCCCGACGTACCATTCGACCCCCTCGGCACGGAACGTCGGGGCGACCCTGCGGACCAGCTCGGCGAGCGCCGCGTCGACCCCGGGGCGGACCCCTCCGTGGAGCTGGCTGAGCATCGTTTCGAGGACGAACCGGAACCGGTTGTAGGCGAGACGCACCTTCGGAGCTTCTGGGAACGGAAGGAGGAACCGCCGATGCCAGCACCGCGGGCCGCCGAACTGGCACGATTCGGCCGGACGGATGAACCCGAGCCCGTCGAGCGGGCCGAGGGGCGGCCCGCCTCCGTCCTGGCCTCCGTCCTGGGCATGATAGGTGAAGGTGGTGGCTTCCCCGGTCCGGTCGACCGTGAGCTGGTGGAGGTACCCTCCCCCGAGGTCCGGACCGGAGAGCATCTCGCTCGGCACGGTTCCCTTCGCGCGGGGGATGGGACCCGTGGGTCTAGGCGCGGACCATGGCCGGAGCGGGGAGCGTGAAGCTGGGGAGCGGGGCGGTCCGGACCTCCACGCGCTCGGGGGTCCGTCGCGCGTGCAGGTAGTGGCCGGAGGGGAGGGACTTCCAGTATCCGCCGGGCGTTGCGTCGAACGGCTCGCTTCCCACGACCATACGGCGCGCCTCCTCGTGGTAGGTCATCTCGTAGTACGGGCGGCTCGTATCGAGGAGGGAACCCCCGTGGTCTCCGAGGGAGAGGCAGAACGCCCACAGCTCGTCTGGGTTCGGGGAGAAGAGGACGTTGAGGCCCGAGTAGGGGGCCTCGAGCGGGCGGCCGACGGCCACCCAGACCCGGAGCAGGTCCTCGACCGTGTGAACGTACGCCCGGAACGGGTCGTGCATCTCCTCGTTGTGACGGAGGAGCAGGTGGAATAGGACTTCACTGTCGTTGACCCCCTTCACGTCCTTCTCGTGGACGCCGAGGAACGGGCGGGTCTCGTTCGGGAACGGGATCGACCCGTTGTGGGCGAAGAGCGTGGTGTGCGTGTCGAACGGTTGGGAGTTCAGGGGTCCGATGAGTTGCTCGGGGGGCAACCCGAGGGGGTTGCTCGCGTGGCGGAGGTGGCCGAGGACCAGGGTCCCCTGGGCGGTCTCGGCGACGCGCACGAACCGTTGTCGCTCGCCGTCCTCGTAGGCGCCTCCCAGCCCCCGTTCGACGCGCGCGCGGCCCGGCTCGTCGAACCAACCGATCCCCCAACCGTCCTTCTGGGCGGTCGCCGAGGGAGCGTTCGACTGGGCGAGCAGGGAGCGGTCCGAGCGGATGAGCCAGCGGTCCGCGCTCTGGGGCTCGACCGCCAGCATCCCGAGGAGTCGACACATGGCCACGGCCCACCCCGATTCGGTAAATAAGCCCCCGCGACCGAAGGTGGAACGGTTTCCTCGTCTTCAGCAAGTCTTTTACTGCCCCCAGGGGTAGATAGGGGCGGATAGGGCCCTCGTGTCGCTCATTGAAGTCACTCCCGCCGCGCGGGACCAGGTCGTCAAGATCATGGAAAAGCAGCACGCTCCCCCCGGGGCGGCCCTCCGGCTGTTCGTCCAGGGCGGGGGCTGCTCGGGCCTCACCTACGGCATGTCGTTCGACAAGCAGGAGACGGGGGACGAAGTCGCCTTCCAGGACCCCGAGCTGACGGTCGTGGTCGACAAGGCCAGCGCCCCCCTCCTCCAGGGCGTCAAGGTCGACTTCCTCCTCGGGCTCGAGGCGTCGGGGTTCAAGATCTATAACCCGAACGCCAAGGAGTCTTGCTCCTGCGGGAAGTCGTTCTCCGCATAGGGTGCCGGAGGCACGTCCCGGTAGCCGGGTCTTTATACATGCGCCCGTGTGTGCAAATCGGGGTAGTCCGAGGAGGGCCCCTGGTATGACGGATAGTTCGATCAAGTTGGAAGTGTCGAAAGAAGCGCAGGACCAGGTCCGGGGCCTCATGAAGAGCCAGAAGTCCGGCACGGCGGTCCGCGTCTTCCTGCAATCGGGCGGCGGAGGTGGCTGCGGTGGCGGCTGCGGCTCCGGCGCGGAGGGCGGGGGGTGCGGATGCGGCAGTGGCGGAGGTCATGGTGGCCCCGCGTTCGCGATGGCCTTCGACCAAGTCCGCAATGGGGACCAAGTGATCTCCGTGGACGGGTTCAAGATCGTCGTCGACGACCTGAGCGCCGAGATGCTGAACGGTGCACGGATCGACTACGTCACCGAGCTCAACGCCTCCGGGTTCAAGATCACCGCGCCCGAGACTCCCTCGAGCGGCCACGACGGCCCCGAGGCGAGCGGCGGGGGCTGTGGATGCGGCTCGGGCGGCTGCGGCTGCGGATAGACGCACCGGTCGATCCGTTCCAACCCTTTCCCCCTTCGGAGCGCTTCGCATCGCAGCTCGGGACCCGCGGCGTCCCCACCCGAGTTGGCCTAGGAAGTGGGAGCGGTCTTCCGAACTCCGCCGAGCACCTTGCGCGGCGTGACGAGACAGGCCACGGTGGCCCTCAGACCGACCAGGAAGTCGAGGAACGCGTAGCTGTTGTCGACGTCGTCGGAGAGGAGGATCGCGCCCGGCGGGAGGAACGCCCACGCCGCTCGAAGGTCCCGGAGGTGGTCGACGTACGTATGGGTGCTGTCATGGAAGAACACCCCGATGGGCGGGAACTGGCCGAGGGCCGTGCGGAACTGGCGGGCGCCGGGCCGACCCAGGGGGAGCAGGCGGAATTCCCAGCGGCTCGCGAGGTCGGTGCCCCGGACGAGACTGCCAGCTCGCCCGTCCACGTCGTAGCTTACGAGCCGGCCCCTTCCGGCGGTAGCCAGCGCGCTGAGGATCATGGCGGTCGACCGGCCGTCCCCGACCCCCGTCTCGACCACCTGCTCGGGGGCGGTTTCCCGCACCAGGGCGTAGAGGGCCCATTCCTCCTCCGGGGTGACGGCGAATCGCTCGGGGAAGACCGCGGCTCCCAGCCGACCCGGTACCCGGAGGGCAGCTTGGGTCGCGCGGGCCTCGGCACGGATCGCGGGGTCCGGAGGTCGACCCAGCAGGAACTCGACGAACTCGTCCACGTCCGTCGTGACCGTGGTGGTGACCTTCGCGAAATCCTGCAACCGGGGCGCGACCAGTGGGACGTCGCGGTAGCTCACGCGCGCGACCAGCGACCTCAGGGAGGGAGGGACCACCCGACGGGCGGAACGTGTGGCGGGAGGCGACTCAGTCATCCGCTTGGAGCGGGCCGCCCTTCCCCGACCGAATCAGGGTCCACCGACTGTAGTCGATGTGGCGGACGAAATCGCGATTCCCGCGAGAGAGGGCCATCCACTCGACCAGCGCCAGGAACGGCAATCGGATCAGATTGATCGGCCGGTCCGCGATCGACCGGGCGAGGACGCGCACGCAGATCTCGGGGCGGGTCCAGACGAGCCGGTCGAGGGTCGACGGCTCGTGGCCGGAGTCCGCGAGCTGGCGGTGACCGTAGTTGATCCGGGATCGCTGGGCCATGAGCTCGCCCATCGATTCCGGCACGGTGTTGAAGATGACGGCGTCCCGGTCGTAGAGCACATGGTAGCCCCGCTTGCCGGCGCGCAGGCACAGGTAGGCGTCCTCGTTGACGACGCCCTCGAGCGGCTCGAGCAGACCTCGGCGGACCGCCTGGAGCTCGCCCCCGTGGATCGTCATTCCCCGGCGGCGGCATTCGACGATCTGGGCGTCATGGATGTCCCAGAGGGTTTCGCCCAGCTGCGTCACCGTGTTGCTGATGTTGGCGGGGACGACGCGGGGAAACACGACCCCGACCTCGGGGGTGAACTGGAGCAGGAGGTGGTCGAGCGTCTCGGGAGTGAACCGGACGTCGCCCGAGATGAGGAAGACGATCTCTCCCCGCACGACCTCGATCGCGCGGTTGAACGCACGTGACTTGCCGGCGCGGATGGGCTCGAACTCGGCATGGATCCGGGGATCCTTCAGCGACTCGACGTACGCCCGGGAACCGTCCGCTCCCCCGTACATGATGACGATCTGGTCGACCGAGCTCGCGAGAAGGGCCGGCAACGACTGACGGAGCGCGGCCTCCTCCTCGTAGGCGAAGACGACCGCGCTGGTTCGCGGTCGCTCCCCCGTCCGCGGGCGGTCAGCGAGTGATGATTCCGTCGGTACAACAGGCATAAGATGCTACTCGATGGGCTGGCTGGTCGACTAATCCACGGCACCTCTATTTAACCCTCCACCCCTCGCGCGAGGGACCGGGCCATGCTTTCGCAGGGCTCGACGAGGTCCTCGTGCTATCGAGCGATGGCTCTTTGGGGCGACCCCCGGTGTCCGGAGGCGGAGGGGTCGGCACGGACGGCGCGAAGCCTCGATGGTTCGGGCTTCGTCCCTGGCCGCTCGCTGCGACGATCCTTCTGGCCGGCCTCGCGATCCGGGAAGCTCTCTCCTTCTGGACCGGCCACCCCTACGACTTCGAGGTCTGGATTCGGACCGGTTACGTCGTGGCGCACGGGACCAACCCCTACATCGCGTTCTGGCCGGCCGCCCCGGGCGTGAGCATCGACGATTGGGCGGGGACCCTTCCCTCCGCGGCCTACCTGCCGTTCTGGCCGCTCGTGACTGGCGGGTCGTACCAGGCCTACCTCGCGGTCGGGGGGGGGAACCGATTCGTCTACTACTTTCTCCTGAAGCAGGGCCCGATCCTCGCCGATGTCGCCACCGCCTACCTGCTCTACCGGCTGGTCCGGAACTGGACCGGCGACCTCCGGCTCGCCACCCGGGCTATGGCGTTCTGGTCGTTCTTCCCGTACGCGATCGTCGTCACCGCTGTCTGGGGACAGTTCGACTCGATCGAGGTCGTGATCCTGCTCTCCCTGCTGCTCGTCTCGGGAGCTCCGAGGCGCAACCTGCTCTATGGCCTGGGGATCTTTGTGAAGTGGGTTACGGTGGTCTACCTGCCCTTCGACTTCTTCCGGGAGCGGGGGAGGCGCCGAGCCTGGATCCTTTTGGCTCTGGCGGTCCCCCTCGCGCTCACGGCGGCCATCTTTCTTGCGATGCGATGGCCCTTCACCGGGATCGAAGCGACGGCGGGCTCGGAATCGGCCGGGGGGAGCGGAGGGATGAACTACGCCCGGCTGTTCTCGCAATCCTGGGCAGCCCCCCTCCTCAATCGATTCCCGGACTTCGGGCACATCTTTCCCTACGTCTTCGTTCCCGCGGTGATCCTCGTCGGGTGGGTGATCGCCCAGCGGGTCGTCCCGGGTCGACCGGAGGCCGAGCTCGGCGCGATGATGGCAATCATGACCGCGTTCTTCCTTACGCGGTGGGGGTTGAACGAGCAGTACTTCCTTTACCTGTTCGCTCCCATGCTGATCGACGTGATGGTGTTCCATCCGGGTCGCCGGGCGATCTATACCTTCATCGGCACCCTTGCCAGTGCGTTCCTGTTCGTGAACAACACGTTCGGCGTGTGGTTCCTGACCCCTATCAACAGCGGGTACAACGACTGGATCATTCGGGTGGATAGCGCTCCCGTGATCGCTCCCATCCGACAGTGGGTCCTGATCTCGATCGCCCTCCTGATCACGGTGACCCTGGCCCAGCTGCTGTGGGTCTTTCTCAAGGACGAATCCAAGCCTACACCATGGATCTTCCAGCTCTGGCCCTCCCGCCGTAGGACCGACCGCCCCTCGGCGGTCAGTCCCGCACCCGAGGCGTGAGCGGTCGGGCCTTCATGCGTATCCTCGAAGTGACCCAGCGATTCCCGCCGGCGCTCGGCGGAGTCGAGATCGAAGTCCAGACCTTGGCCCGCCGCCTGACAGACCTGGGTCACACGGTCGAGGTCGCGACGACCGACCTCGCGCGGGACCGACCGTTCGCCCGCTTGAGCGGCCCGTCGATGCCGGAACCGTTCCCCGTACGGCGACATCGGGCCGTACGCTGGTTCCCCGCCCCGCATGGGCTCGGGATCGGTGCTCCCGGGATGGCCTTGGACGTGCTGAGCTCCCGGGTCGACGTCGTCCACGCCCACGCGTTCGGCATGGCCCCGACCTGGTGCGGCGCGCTCGCGCGACGACTTCGGTCCACCCCCCTCGTCCTCGAGACCCACGCTGACGCGGGGCGGGGAACCTCCGGGTCCGGCACGTACGCCCGAATGGTCGCCCGCGGCACGCTGAGCGTGGCCGACCGGATCGTCGTCCAGACCCGGCTCGAAGCCGACGTCGTGGCCTCTTGGGGGGTCGACCGCGAGCGGATCGCGCTCATCTCCGAGGGGATCGACCTTCGCGAGTTCGCCGCGCTGCCCGCCCGGGACCCCGATCGGGAGGGGACGACCGTGCTCTTTGTGGGTCGGTTGTATCCCGAGCAGAAGGGGCTGATCCCGCTGATCCAGGCATTCGCCCAGGTCCCCCGGGGGCTAGGCCTCCGCCTTCGTGTCGTCGGCGAGGACTGGGGAGGTCTCGGACCCCTCACTCGGCTCTCCCAAGAGCTCGGAATCCAGGACCGGGTCGTGACCACCGGCCCCCTATCGAGAGCGACCCTGTTGCGCGAATACGCCTCCGCGGACCTGTTCGTACTTCCCTCGCTGTTCGAACCGTTCGGGATCGTGTTGATGGAAGCCATGGCCTCGGGCCTTCCCATCGTCGCGACCCGGGTCGGGGGGGTTCCCGAGGTGGTCCAAGAGGGGGAGAACGCCTTGCTGGTCCCCCCGAGCGACCCGACCGCGCTCGCGAACGCGCTCGTGCGGCTCGCTACGGACGGGGCGCTCCGCGCCCGCTTCTCGACGTTTGGCCGGACGTGGGTGGAGCGTTTCTCGTGGGACCGGCTCATCCCCGAATGGGTCTCCCTGTTCGAAAGCGTGTCGGGCTGACCCGGCTCGTCGGGCTCCTCTACGGGGAACAGCTGCTCGGACGGACTCAGTACCCGCGGAACGATCGGGATCCAACCCCAAACCCCGCGTCTCCGGAGCCGAGAGCGGGCGGCGAACTCCATCGCTTTGGAGGGACGAACGCCCCGGCCGACAGGGTCTGCTTACCGGGGTCGCATTCTCACTCGCGGGGACCGTCCCGCTCTTCCCGTTTCTCCTGCTCAACACTCACGTGGCCGTGATCGCGTCGGTCCTGGTAACGGCGGGCGTGCTCTTGCTTGCTGGCCTGTTCCGTGCGCTCTCTGCGCCGCATCCGTTCGTGCGGAGCGGCCTCGAAATGCTTGCCGTCGGCATGGGTGCCGCCGCCGGGACGTATCTCATCGGTCTCGTCATTGGCGGGGTGGTCGGGTAGGCAGCCGGTTTGTTCCGGACGGCTCGGTAACGCGTCACTCGCTGAGCAGCTCGCGCGTTCCTCGGAGTTCACGTACGACCGCGCTGGCCGGTAATGAACTCCCTGGCTGGCAGGAATTGGGTTCACAAACGCTCCTCAACCCGTGGCCTAGAGGGCAGGAATCCGAGCGCTTATGGACCCCGCACGCTCGGCACACTAGGAGATGGGCGAAGATTCGCGCCCCCCAAGCGTACCCCCCTCTACGCCCGGGGGCCTGACGCTCCCCGCGCTCTCTCGTCACCTCCGGGCGCCACGAAGGTGGCGCGGAGGTCCCGCGTGGCTCGTCATGATCGCCGACGTGGACGCAGCGAGCATCCTGACCGCGCTCGCGTCGGGGGCGAGTTACCGCTACGATTTCATTTGGGTGCTCGTGGCCCTCACCGCCCCCTTGTTCTTCATCCAGGAGGCCGCGGGCCGCCTGGGCGCTGTGACCGGCAAAGGACTGGGGGAGCTCGCCCGAGAGCGCTTCCGGCCAAGCGTCGCCGGAACCGCGGCCGTGTCCATGGGCGTCGGCGATGTAGCGACCTACGTGGCGGAGTACGCGGGCATTGCTCTCGGTCTGAGCGTGTTCGGAGTTTCTCCGATCATCTCGCTCCCTATCGCGTTCGTAGCGCACATCGCTCTAGTCGCACGTGGGCGGTACGCTTGGGTAGAACGGGTCCTCATCGGCGTCTCGGCGGGCGTGGTGATCGCCCTGGCCGTCGTCGTGCTCCACCGGGGGCTCCTCCCCTACTCACCCCTCGGGTACTCCGTCGCGCCCTCGTTCTTCCTCCTGCTCGCGGCAACAGCTGGCGCAGTCGTCATGCCGTTCATGCTGTATTTCCAATCCTCGGCCACCGCCGCGAAACGAACTACGGTCTCGATCTCACGTCAGTCGACCCTCCTGGGTGCGGTCGTCAGCGAAGCCCTCATGATCGCGGTGGTCATCATCGGGGCCGGGCTCGGCGGGTCGATCGATTTCACGACAGGGAGCGCGTTCTCCGCCGCCCTCTCCTCCGGCCTGGGGACGTACGGAGCCTACGTCATGGGGGCGGGTCTCGTAGCGGCCGCTTTCTTGGCGCTCGTGGTCGTCTCCCTCGGTAGCGCGTGGGGGGTGACCGAAGCGCTGGGTCTCTCTCCTAAGAACGCCATTTGGATCTATGCCGCGGAGAGCATCCCAGCGGTCCTCGTGCCGTTGTTCTTCCCTCAGCTCGTGACCCTCGTGCTGGCGCTCATGGTAGCGATGGTCTTCATTCTCATCGTTCCCGGGATTTTTCTTGGCTCGCTCGCGGCCGATCCCCGCGTGATGGGGCCGGCGGCCTCTCGAGGGTTGTGGAGGGGGGCCTACTGGGCGAGTCTCGGGTTCGTGGTCTCCGTAGGGATCCTGGCCGTCGTGATCTATGCGTGACGATTTCCGCTCGAGAGCTCCGTCGAGGGTCCGGTTCGGATCCACGATCCGCGAATGGTCCACCCGCGAGTTCCTCGCGGGACGCGCCCGACCGCGCCCTCCCGGAGGACTCTGCCGGCCGTGAATTGGGCCCGGACGGATTTGAACCGCCGATCGACCGGTTATGAGCCGGACGCTCTAGGCCGGACTGAGCTACGGGCCCA
>Ga0209415_10014735_pt1 | contig 12750 bp, 12 predicted proteins | sample PeaSoiSIISIP2007_FD_187696 | JGI IMG/M metagenome (GOLD analysis project Ga0209415, IMG submission 187696) | Peat soil microbial communities from Weissenstadt, Germany - SII-SIP-2007 (SPAdes) (version 2) | ecosystem: Environmental > Terrestrial > Soil > Wetlands > Peat | place: Germany...
TGTAGTGCCAACTTTGCAACCTAAGTAATTGAAAAGCCTCACTCTCCTATACGAAACTGCGGAAGTTGGGTTAGCTCGGTCATTAGTTGACATAGTCAGGCATTCCGCTAGCTTCGTCAACTTGAGTGACTTCTCCTGCTGCGCCGGCATCGCGGCGCAGCAGAAACGGCCGAGTCAAAAGCAGGGCACGCCGTTCACGTCCACGTCGGCATCGATATGCCGCAGGCGCTCGAATACGCATAGGCGGGGCTGGCTATTCCGCGAAAGGCGGCGCGCGACAAGGTTCGTCAGCCGTTCTGGCTGAGCTGATGGTGCATCTCATCGAGCAGCGCGTCGATCTTTTCGCCGTGCTGGTTGAGGAAGGCGGTGTAGTCATCGCGCTGGGTGATGCGCAGCGAGGTGCCCTCGGCGATCACGTCGATAATTTTCGGATTGGTAGCCGCGTTGGCCACCGCCCACTGGATGTTGGTCGGCGGATTGTTCGGCCGCGCTACGACGGTGGAGACGATCACGCCCGTGTCGCGATCCTGCGCGGCACCGACGGTGAAGGTAACACCCCGGTACTCGCCGAGCTTGGCGGAGATGTTCACAACCAGCATGTCGCGGAACGACTTGAGGTACTGTTGCTGCTGCGCCGGCATCGCGGTGCGCCAGAAGCGTCCGAGACAGAAGCGGGCCACGCCGTTCACGTCCACGTCGGCATCGATGATGCCGGCGAGCTCCTGGCGCCGCTGGTCGACCGGCCCCGTCGCGTTGATCGCCGCGACCAGCTTTTCCCCGGTCGCCTTGATGAAGGCCGCGGCGCGCTCGCCCGTGGGCGAGGCCCAAGCGCGCAACGAGAGAGCCGCCGGCAGCACGACAACTACAGGCAGGGTCGCGATCAGCGATATGGATTTGCGTCGGTTCAGCATGTGGCCTCCCATGCGTGGCGTGTCTTCGCCGCTGCCCTGGCACCCGACCGCGTGCGCACCGTCCGGGCGGGCGCTCATGGCTGCACCTCGCCCGTCGGCGCCGAAACGATGTCGGGCGGTACTTTACCACCTCTTCCTAGCGGTAGTGGTCGTGGTGCCAACCCCACCCCCCGTGGTGATCGTAGCCGGGTTCGACAACGCATCCGGTAAGCATGGTCGTGGCGAATAGCAGCCCGACGATCAATAGTAGTGACCGTGTCATTGATCAGCACTCCCTCCGCAAGGCAGGTTGCCCCTCAACGAAGAAGCATGTTGGGACTTCAACACGGCGAAAACCGGGCGAAGGATTGTCAGCATCGCGACCGATTTCGACTCGATCGTCGATCGGACTGGCGCAGCGGTGGACGCGGCGGTCGCGCCGGGCTAGCGCGGGTCTGATCGCGCGAGCCAAGTTCGGCGATTGGTGTTTGTCAACCCGATATGGCACCGGCGTAGTCACGGGAATTTGAACGTTCGAGGAGGCAGTGATCCGATCTGTTGCCACTATCTCGGTATCGCATTCTCATAATCGTTATCGACCTCGGAGGAGTGTCCCCATGTTACGTCGAAGTTTCCGATGCGCTGCGGCGCTCGGTCTGGTGTTGGCGGTCTCCGCCTGCACGAATCCGTATGACCCTGGCCAGCGTGCGGCAGGTGGTGCACTGATCGGCGCGGGCACGGGTGCCGCAATCGGGGGCGCCGTCGGCGGCTGGCAAGGTGCTGGGGTCGGCGCCCTGGTCGGCGGTGCGGCTGGTGCAGTGACGGGCGTCGTCACGACCCCGCCGCCCCCGCCGCGGCCGTACTACCCGCCACCTCCGCCGCCTCAGGGCCCGTAGTTCGCTGCGAACGGCGGCATCCCCGGCACGTGCTGCGTGCCCAGGCTTGCTGTCGGACCCGGTACCTCGTCGTGGCGCACCTGGGTTCATGACCGGTCTGACCCAGCGACTGCCTGGGTGTACCGGGCGTGAACGATCATGACCGACATTCAGAAGATAGGCACCGAAATCGGCACCGACGACTGAACGCTCGTGGATAGCGATCACGATCAGCCGGAACGCGCTTGCATATCCTGCAACACCGTTCCGGCGTCAGTGATGTCGCTCCACAGCGCACACGGCAGAGAAGTCCCCACGCGCTGTCACCCACGGCAATTCGCCCAGAGCAACCGTCCAGGGGAATCGGGGCACGGCAATGCGGTCGCCCTCACGGGGAAAGGCTTGCCCAAGCGGGTGCCACGCTCAGCCCAACGCGCCCAGTGCGCGCAGTAACCTACTGGCGTTCGGATTGGCAACCGTGCCGCGGAACAGGATGTCGCTCTGCGTTACCCCCGGCCCGTAATAGGCCCGGTCTGCGTCGAACTGCGGCTTGACGATCGAGCCGTTCAGGCTGACCCCGCCATAGGCGCCGGAGGACGACGCCCAGACCACGATGTCCGCTCCGGCCGCCGCCGTCGTCGCCGCCTCCACGCCGGCGCCGAGCGTGACCACCGCCAGCCCTGCCTGCGCGCCGATCTTGAACTGGTCCTGCATCAGCGCATCCAACGCCTTCTGGCTCAAGACGAACATCACCATCTCGGACTGCTCGAGCCCGATCTGCAGGCCGAACGAGGCCGAGCCGATGGCATAGAAGGCCGGCTGGCTCCAGCCGCCGCCCGCCCTTTGGGTCAGCAGCACGCCGGTGCCGCCCTCGCCGCCGATGACGAAGCCCCCTTTGTAGAGGCGCGGCACGATCATCACCGCGCGGGCGCGGCGCAGCAGATCGCGGGAATTGCCGAATTCCTTGTCGTGGCGCAGGTCGTTGATCACGAACCGGGCGCGATCCACCGTCGTCTGCTGGTCGGATTGCGCGCGCGCGAGCGGCGCACCAAGCACGCCGAGGGACAGGATCGTTGCCCCCAACAGTCGTGTTGCGGTCTTCATGGCATACCTCCTTCAAACGATCGTGATGACCCAGTGTGCTGGGACAAGGCTCCATGTGCCGTATCGATCGGCATCGGCCATCGTTGAGATGGAACAATTACTGGTGGACTATTATGTGGCCACAATCGGGCGCGTTTATGACATTGCGAAGACGAATCCTGGTCGGCGAACGGCGCTGGCCAGCGCGAATCCCACTGTCGCATCCGCCGTTCCTACGCGACCTGGCGCCGATGCATCAGGAAGGCCGCTACCTGTTCGTCCACACGGGAATCTGTCCCCACGCCCCTTTGAACCAGCAGGCGCGCCATTGCACGTCCGGCTGGCAGATAAGATAAAAACTCACTATTTCAGCGGCATACGCCGTATATCATACATCGTGCGGCCTCATATGCGAGTAACAGAAATCAACGACTTGTGAAATGCCGGCAGTCTTGGCGGCCGCATTGCGACCTTATTGTCTCACCACTTTCTCGTCATCCACGCGGAGTGCCGCCAACGCGACGTTGTATTGTTGGTGACACCTCCTCTCGTGAAATGTGGAGGGAGACAGACCATGTTGAATCGACGAGCGACCTACGTTGTGGTTCCCGCGATCGCCGCACTACTCGGCGCCGGCGCGGCGTCGCAGGCGACGGCCCAGACGGTGGTAACGACACCGGCGCAGGTGACCCAGACCACGACCACCGTCCTGGCGCCCGCGGCCCCGCCGCCGCCACAGACCGAGACCGTCCCGCCGCCACCGGCCACCGCGACGGTGACCACCTACTGGCAGCCGGGCCACTGGAACTGGAACGGGGCGAGCTGGGTCTGGGTGGACGGCAGCTATATGCAGCGCGTGCAACAGCCGACCGCGGCCGCGGTGTGGGTGCCGGGCCAGTGGGTCCAGCAAGCCGGCGGCGGTTACGTCTGGGTGGCCGGCCACTGGCAGACCTGACGCGTCGCAGCGTGACGTGATCCGCCGAACAGCAGGACCAAATGTCATGCACGCATTGGTCGCCGGCGGCACCGCGGGTGGGGTTTGGACCCCGCCGCGGCAGCGCGCCGGTCCGGCAACCCGGCCACGCTTGTTGTCCCTGGGGGTGGTCGGAAATCAACCGGGGATTCCGGGTCCGGGCGGTCGGCCAGCAGGTCATTGAGAGTGCTTGTGATCAATGACTTGTGAAATGCCGACAGTATTGGCGCCGCATTGCGACCTTATTGTCTCACCAACTTCACGTCGTCCGAGCGGCGGGCCGCCAACCCAAAATCCTCAATTGTTGGAGACACACCGTTCGTGAAATTCTCAAGGAGGCAGACCATGTTGCGTCAACGAACGACCTTGCTTGTTGCCCCCGCGATCGCCGTACTGCTCGGTGCCGGCGCCGCGTCCCAGGCAACGGCGCAGACGGTGGTGACGGCGCCGGTCCAGGCCACCGTCCTGATGACACCCACGGTCACGGTCCCGGTGCAGACGACCACGGCCGCCACCGTCCTGGTGGCACCCACGGCGCCGCCGGCACCGATCGTCGAGACCGTCCCGCCAGTGCCCGCGGGCGCGACGGTGACCACCTACTGGCAGCCGGGCTACTGGAACTGGAACGGATCGAGCTGGGCCTGGATGGACGGCAGCTATGTCCAGCGGGTGCAGCAGCCGACCGCGACCGCGGTGTGGGTGCCGGGCCAGTGGGTCATGCAAACCAGCGGCGGCTATGTCTGGGTGGGGGGCCACTGGCAGACCTGACGCGTCGAAGCCCGACGCGATCCACATCATAGGAGGATCAGATGTCCCGCACGCGTCTGTCGCTGGCGGCCCTGCCGGTGCTGCTGGCGTTCGCAGGCTGCAGCTCGCCACCGCCACCGCCGACTCAGGTGATTGTGCAGTCGCCGCCTCCACCGCCGATGGTCGCCATCGTCGCGCCGGGCCCACCGCCGCCGCCGCAATCGGAGCTGGTGCCCCCGCCGCCGCAGGGCGTGGGTCCCACCGTCTGGCAACCCGGCCACTGGCGGTTCTCCGCGATGAACGGCGGAACCTGGGTCTGGGCGAACGGCCAATACGTTCCGGTGCCGCAGGGCGAAACGATGTGGGTGCCCGGGCGCTGGATGCAGCAGCCCAGCGGCGGCTGGATCTGGACCGAGGGCCACTGGGCCTGACGTCGTTGGCCTGACGTAGCCGGCCTGACCCAGCGGGCCTGGCCTGCATGGCCGGCCCGCACGGCCTGACCGACATGGCCTGACCCCGATGGTTTGGCGTCAAGGCCCCGCCCCCCGGGCTTGATGCCACGCGACCGGTGGCCGGCAATGGCCGGCCACCGGTCAGCGCTGTCCGCTGATCGGGGCGCCCGCTGGACACCAGCCGTTCCTCGCGGGACACTGCGCGCCGGCGCAGTCGATTCCAAAGCGCACGATCCCACCCCGGAAGATCGAGGAACCGGCCATGAAGCTGCTGTGGTTTCACCTGATGCCATACACCGAGCTGCCGGACGACTTTGCCCAAAAACATCGCTCGGTCTGGGTCGACATCCATTCCTCGCTGTTCGACCCGAAGCGCGCGCACCTGATGTACAACGACTTCATGGACGAAATGGAGTTCGCCGCCGACTGCGGCTTCGACGCGGTCTGCTGCAACGAGCACCATTCGAACGGCTACGGCCTGATGCCCTCGCCCAACCTGATCGCCACCGCGCTGGCGCGCCGCACCACGCACACCGCGATCTGCGTGATGGGCAATTCGCTGGCGCTATACAACCCGCCGACCCGCGTCGCCGAGGAATTCGCCATGATCGACTGCATCTCCGGCGGCCGGCTGATCGCCGGATTTCCGGTCGGCACGCCGATGGATACCTGTTACGCCTTCGGCCAGAACCCCAGCCTGCTGCGCGAGCGCTACCTGGAAGCACACGACCTGGTGATGCGGACCTGGACCGAGCCGGACACCTTCGCCTTCAACGGCCGCTTCAACCAGCAGCGCTACGTCAACATCTGGCCGCGGCCGATCCAGCAGCCGCATCCGCCGGTGTGGATCCCCGGCGGCGGCTCGATCGAGACCTGGCAGTGGTGCGCGCGGATGGACTACGTCTACGCCTATCTGTCCTATTTCGGCTACAAGGACGGCCGGGCAACGATGGATGGGTTCTGGACCGAAATGGCCCGGCTCGGCAAGGACCGCAACCCGTACCGCGCCGGCTTCCTGCAATTCGTCGGCGTCGCCGAGACGCGCGCGAAGGCACTGGAATTGTATCGCGAACCCGCGGAATACTTCTACGGCCGTTGCCTGCACACCGATCCGATGTGGGCGACGCCACCGGGCTACGTCACCGAGGCAACCCAGCGCGCCGGGCTGACCAGCCAGGTCGGCCGCGCCGCGGCAACCAGCGCCCGCGCCCGCCAGCGGGCCACCGGGATGCAGGAGATCGTCGATCTCGGCTACGTCATCGTCGGCTCGCCGGATGAGGTGGTGGCCCAGCTTACCGAGGTGGCAACGACGCTGAACGTCGGCCACCTGATGCTGCTGTTGCAGTTTGGCAACATGGGCAAGGCGCTGGCGAAGTACAACACGAAGCTGTTTGCCGAGGCGGTAATGCCGCGGCTTCAGGCGCTGTTCCCGGAGTGGGAGGATCGCTGGTGGCCGCGGCCGATGGACGCCGCGCAGCGCGCCACGGTGCCGGCGTTCGTTCCGGGCCTGGCGGCGGAATAGACCGGCCACCGAAAGGAACCGGCGATGATCCGCGGCAAGCAGCTCGGCTTGGCACTGTGGGGCGCCGAGCCGGTCCCACGCCTCGTCGCGCACGCGCAGCTCGCCGAGAGCATCGGCCTGGACAGCATCTGGGCGATCGATTCGCAGTTGTTGTGCCGCGAGGTCACCGTCACGCTCGCCGCCTGCCTGGCGGCGACGACACGGCTGCACGTCGCCACCGGCGTGACCCAGCCCGCGACGCGCCATCCCTCCGTCGCGGCCAGCGCGCTCGCCACGCTGCACGAGATGTCGGGCGGACGCGCGCTGATGGGCGTCGGCACCGGATTCAGCTCGCTGCGCACCATCGGCCTGCCCGCGGCAAAAATCGCCGAGGTCGAAACATTCGTCGATACGGTGCGCCGCCTGCTGCGCAAGCAAAAGGTGGCGTTCGGCAACGTCGAGGGCGAGCTCGCCTGGCTGCCCGCGCCGATCGACGCCCCGATCCTCGTCGCCGCGTCCGGCCCGCGCATGACCCGCGCCGCCCCGCGCTTCGCCGACGGCGCGATCCTGCATCACGGCGTCGGCGACGACCTGCTGGCCCGCGCGCTGGGCTGGCTGCGTGAAGGCGCCGCGCACGCCGGGCGGCAGACACCCTTCAGCGTCTCGGTCTGGGTCCCCTACGCCCTGGCCGCCGACCCGCGCGCGGCCCGCGACAGCATCCGCCCGCGCGTCGCCGCGGCGGTGGTGCAGGCCGATCCCGCGCAATTCGAGGGCGCCGAACGCGCGGCGGTGGAGCGCCTGCAGGCCAGCTACGATGTCGGCCACCACGCCAGCGCGGGGCCCGAGCATGCGGCGCTCGTGCCCGACAGCCTGGTGGATCGTTACGCGGTTGCCGGCACGGCGGAGCAGGTGCGCGCCGGCCTGATCCGCCTGCTCGATCATCCCGCGATCGATCGTGTGATCCTCAACCCGCAGATCAGCGGCGCCGGCGCGCCGCCAATCGATCAGGTGCTGCGTGACCTGGCGCGCGAGGTGCTGCCCGGCTTGTGAACGCTGGCCGCTTACGTTCCTGTCGGGTCTTACATCAGTGCGAAAACCCCCGAACCTGGGACGGTCCCCGACGCGAGCGCGCACGCTCGGCCAATGGGGTCAAGCGGGTGCCAAGCTAAAACCTGGAATACCTCTGGCCCATCCGAGTCCCACCAATCCATGCGAGGACTGCCCCGAACAGGAACAGGACAAGACTGACGGGCAGCCCTAGAAACCATGTCACGGGCGTCTCGGCGCCGCGACCCATCAACAACGGGTCCGGCGGCGCGCTCCCGCCAAATGCAACCCACAGGACGCTAAAGGGGATCTCTGTCCAAACACCGTCGCGACGCCACTGGATCACTTGCCCGAGGGCCACGCCCACGCTGGCCACGATAGCGCCGCTCCCCACGATTAGCACCAATCTGCGCATCGCCCGATCATGTCTGGCTACCAGCCACACCCGCAATCTAGCAGGGGCGACAAGGCGATGCTACGCTGGATTGTTTGCATTTGACATGGCGCCGGACCCCCGCCAATCTCCCCTGCTTCCCTGGACCCGCCCGTGAATGGTCGCGGGCGGGAGATCCGTTTTGGGATGCCACCACAGAGGGTTATGCCCCCATGATCACCGCCTTGATGCCGAACTACGCACGCGCCGACCTCGCATTCGAGCGGGGCGAGGGTGCCTGGCTGTGGACGGTGGACGGGCGACGATTCCTCGATTTCGGCTCCGGCATCGCCACCACCTCGCTCGGCCACGGCCATCCGCATCTGGCCAAGGCCATCGCCGAGCAGGCGGCCAAGGTGATGCACGTCTCCAACCTGTATCGCATCCCGCAGGCGGAACGTCTTGCCGCGCGGCTGGTGGAGCACACTTTTGCGGACAGCGTCTTCTTCTGCAACTCGGGCACCGAAGCCAACGAGGGCATGATCAAGATGATCCGCCGCGCCGTCTACGACGGCGGCCGGCACGACAGCTATCGCATCATCACCTTCGAGGGCGCCTTCCACGGCCGCACGCTCGGCGCGCTGGCCGCCACCGGCAACGAGAAGTACCTCAAGGGATTCGGCCCGCCGCTGGAAGGCTTCGACCAGGTGCCGTTCAACAACATGAACGCGGTGCGCAATGCCATCGGCCCCGGCACGGCCGGCATCATCGTCGAGCCGATCCAGGGCGAGGGCGGCGTGCGGCCGGCCGACCTGCAGTTCATCCGCGACCTGCGCGCGGTGTGCGACGAGTATGGGCTGGTCCTCGGCATGGACGAGGTGCAGTCCGGCATGGGCCGCACCGGAAAACTGTTCGCCTATGAATGGTCCGGGATCGAACCTGATGTGATCGCCGCGGCGAAGGGCATCGGCGGCGGCTTCCCGCTCGGCGCCGTGCTGGCCAAGGAGGCGGTGGCGAAATCTCTCGTTCCCGGCACCCACGGCACCACGTTCGGCGGCAACCCGCTGGCCTGCGCCGCCGGCAACGCGGTGCTGGACGTCATGCTCGCCCCCGGCTTCCTGGAGGAGGTCCAGCGCAAGGGCCACAAGCTGCGCGCCCAGCTCGACGCGCTCGCGCGCGAATATCCGCAGGTCTACGAGGACGCGCGCGGCATGGGCCTGCTGCTCGGGCTGAAATGCGTGCTGCCGCAGAACGAGGTGCAGGCCGCCTGCGTCGCCGAGGGGCTGATGGCGATCACCGCCGGCGAGAACGTGCTGCGCCTGGCACCGCCCCTGGTGGTCACCGACGCCGATCTGGACGCGGCGGTCGAGATGCTGCGCCGCGCCACGCGCCGCGTGCTGCCCTCGACAGCGAAGGAAGCGGCGAAGTGAGCGCTTCGCTGCGGCGAAAGAGCGCGCGGGAAGGCCGCTCCACCGAACCCGTGGCCGGCCCGCGCCACTTCCTCGACCTGAAGGATTTCGACACCGCGACGCTGCGCCATATGCTCGACGTCGCGGCGAACTTCAAGCGCGGCGGCGTGTCCTCGCGCCCGCTCGCCGGCAAGACCCTGGCGCTGATCTTCGAAAAGCCCAGCACGCGCACCCGCGTCTCGTTCGAGGTCGGCATGCGCCAGCTCGGCGGCGAGGTCATCTACATGAACGCGCGCGACATGCAGTCGGGCCGCGGCGAGAGCCCCGCCGACACCGCGCGCGTGCTGTCGCGCTATGTCGATGCGATCGTGATGCGCACCGATCGGGTCGCGAAGATCCATGAGATGGCGCAATACGCGACCGTGCCGGTGATCAACGGCCTGACCGACATTTCGCATCCGTGCCAGTTGATGGCCGACGTGCTGACCTTCGAGGAGCATCGCGGTCCGATCGCCGGGCAGGTCGTCGCCTGGTGCGGCGACGGCAACAACGTGGCGCGAAGCTGGATCGAGGCGGCGGTGCGGTTCGGCTTCACGCTGCGCCTGGCGACGCCTGACGCGCTGCGACCGCCGCCGGAGCTGATCGCCTGGGCGCGCGCGCAGGGTGGCAGGATCGAGCTGACCGACGATCCGGAAAAGGCGGTGGCCGGCGCGCGCTGCGTCGTCACCGACACCTGGGTCAGCATGTCGGACGACCCGAACACCAGCCGGCACAACCTGTTGGCGCCGTACCGCGTCACCAGCGCGCTGATGGCACGGGCCGCCGCGGATGCGATCTTCATGCACTGCCTGCCGGCGCATCGCGGCGAGGAAGTCACCGAGGACGTGATCGACGGCCCGCAGTCGGTGGTGTTCGACGAGGCGGAGAACCGCCTGCACGCGCAGAAGGGTGTGCTGGCCTGGGTGCTCGGCGCGGCACGATAGGTCTGGCGTCGCCGCACGGATTTGTGGCGACCGAGGAGCGGGATCGCTGGCGCGACCCCACCCTCCGGTTTGGGTAGGCTAAAGGCGGCGTGCGATTAGCAGTCGCACCAACCACCTGCCCCACCGAAAAGTCCCCCGCTTGAACATATCGAATGCGAAGCTGCATCCTTCGGGCCGCCGATGTCTCCCAGCTTGATCACCGGGAGCGGCGACGGCGTAGCAGCCGATCCCTGACAATTTGTTAGGATTTTCCTGGCGATAAGTGCCGCCAATGGCACCCCCAAAGAGCATTCACGGAGCATTTGCCGTGCCACGACCCATGCGCCCGCGTCACAGCCCGGTCCTTATGCTGCATCGCAGCAATCCCCATATAGCGCCCGGCAATGGACGGAAGGACGCGGACCGACATGAAGTGGTCACGAGAGCTGCGGAGCGCCGGGCGTGGGCTGCGCACCGCTTTGCGGGCGGCTTCCGCGATGCTGGTCCCGCCCGCGGCACGCGCTGTCGTTCGGCACGACCTCGTTGCGTCCCGCGCCGGGGAGCTGATCACGGTCCCCGACTTCGGCGCCAATCCGGGCGACTTGGCCATGCTCGCCTACCGCCCATCTGGCTTGGCACCGGGCGCGCCACTGGTCGTGCTGCTGCACGGCTGCGGCCAGGATGCCGCCGCATTTGCCGCCGAGTCCGGCTGGATGGCGCTCGCCGACCGTGTCGGCCTCGCGCTGGTGCTGCCGACCCAGTCGCCGGACAACAACCGCCCGGGCTGCTTCAACTGGTTCCGCCCGACCCAGGTCGCCCGCGGCCGGGGCGAGGCAGCCTCGATCCGCGCCATGGTCGCCGAGGCGGTGCGCCGCTTCGCCGGCGACCAGCGCGCCGTCTACATCGCCGGCCTGTCGGCGGGCGGCGCGATGGCGGTGGCGATGCTCGCCGCCTATCCGGACGTGTTCGCCGCCGGCGCCTCGGTCGCCGGCCTGCCGGTCGGGGCCGCCAGCGGCGCCGCCTCGGCGCTGGTGCGCATGGCCCAGGCCGGACCGCAAAGCCGCTCGCCCGAGGCCTGGGCCGAGCAGGTCCGCCGCGCCGCTCCGGCCGGCTATGCCGGTCCCTGGCCGCGCCTGACGATCTGGCACGGCGGCATGGACACCGTGGTGGACCCCGCCAACGCAAGGCTGCTGGCCCGGCAATGGTGTGCGCTGCATGGGCTGGGCGAAATCGGCTCCGCCACGACCGAGCACGGGCCAGCCCGCCAGGAGATCTGGGGTGTCGCGGACCGTCCGTCAGTGGAGCTCTGGACCCTTGCGGCGATGGCGCACGGCTACCCGGTCGCCGCCGCTGGTGTCCCGGCATCCGCGGTGTTGCCCGCCGGCATATCCGCCACCGACCAGATCGCCCGGTTCTGGCGCCTGAGCTAGGGCGCGTTCACCCAGACTGGAATCATCCCCTGTCATTGCGAGGCGCGCAGCGCTCCTAACAAGAAACATGACAGTCACGGTGCCGACCGCCCCCCGTGTCATGGCCGGGCTTGGCCCGGCCATGACACGGGGGTTGCACAGCCACAGCGGTTTCATCCAGGGCGGGTTGGCCGCCGCCGGCCGGTGGCCAACTCGCAATGACCGGCGGGGCCGATGCACGGTTGATACGATGCACGGTTGATACTTGACTCATCTATCTCAGCATCGGATATCTCATGTCTGAAACATGATCACCGCCGCTCAGATGCGTGCCGCCCGTGCCCTGCTAGGGATCGACCAGCGCAAGCTGGCCGCGCTGTCTGCCCTGTCGCTGCCGACCATCCAGCGGATGGAGGCGTCCGACGGCGTGGTGCGCGGCAACGTCGACTCGCTGATGAAGCTGGTCGGCGCGCTGCAAGCGGCCGGCATCGAGCTGATCAACGAGGGCGCCGCCAGCACCAGCACCGGGCGCGGCGTGCGGCTGATCGCCCCGCGGCACCGCGGACCCGACGCATGATCGTCGCCCTGCTATTGTGCGTTGGTGCGCTGTTCGCGCTCGCCCTGGCCGCGGTTCCGCTCGCCGCGACCGCGGCCGGCCGCCCCGTCGTCTATGGCGGCGCCCTGGGCGTGACCACCATCGCCATGCTCATCGCCCTCGCCGCGATCGGCGCCACGCCGTCCGAACTGACCCTGCCGCTCGGCCTGCCCTGGCTCGGCGCGCATTTCCGTCTCGACGCCCTGGCCGCCTTCTTTCTGCTGGTGGTGAACCTGGGCGCCGCCGCCGCCAGCCTGTACGCGATCGGCTACGGCCGGCACGAGGCCGCGCCGCACCGGGTGCTGCCGTTCTACGCGGCCTTCCTCGGCGCCATGAACCTCGTCGTGCTGGCGGCCGACGCCTACAGCTTCCTGCTGTCGTGGGAGCTGATGTCGCTCGCCTCCTGGGCGCTGGTCGTCTCGCAGCACCGCGAC
>Ga0209415_10014736_pt1 | contig 12750 bp, 13 predicted proteins | sample PeaSoiSIISIP2007_FD_187696 | JGI IMG/M metagenome (GOLD analysis project Ga0209415, IMG submission 187696) | Peat soil microbial communities from Weissenstadt, Germany - SII-SIP-2007 (SPAdes) (version 2) | ecosystem: Environmental > Terrestrial > Soil > Wetlands > Peat | place: Germany...
TCGCCGCGGCTCAGGGCTGGCTTGATGATGTTCGAGGCGTCCATGGTGCCTTCGGCGGAACCGGCGCCGACGATGGTATGGAGTTCATCGATAAAGAGAATGATGTTCTTGGAGCGGCGGATTTCGTCCATGACGGCCTTGATGCGCTCTTCGAACTGGCCGCGGTATTTGGTGCCGGCAACCATGAGGGCGAGGTCGAGGGTGATGACGCGGCGGTCGCGCAGGAGTTCGGGGACGTTGCCGGCGGCGATTTCCTGGGCGAGGCCCTCGACGATGGCGGTTTTGCCGACGCCGGCTTCGCCGAGGAGGACGGGGTTGTTCTTGGTGCGGCGGCAAAGGATCTGGATGACGCGTTCGATCTCGCTTTTGCGGCCGATAACGGGGTCCATTTCGCCTTTGCGGGCGATCTCGGTGAGGTCGCGGCCGAAGGCCTTGAGGGCCGGGGTTTTAATTTCGCCTTTCTTTTCAGGGGCGGGTTTTTCGGAGGACTCGCCCGGGCCGGATTCTTCCTGGGCGGCGAAGTTGGGGTCGAGTTCCTTGAGGATTTCCTGACGAGTCTGCTCGATATCGACATCCAGGTTTTTGAGGACGCGGGCGGCGACGCCGTCGCCCTCGCGGAGGAGACCGAGGAGGATGTGCTCCGTGCCGACGTAGGTATGGTTTAAGGCCTTGGCCTCTTTGGCGGCGAGGGCGAGGACCTTTTTGACGCGCGGGGTATAGGGGATGTTGCCGATCATTTTCTGGTCGGGGCCGGTGCCGACCTGTTTTTCGACTTCCATGCGGACGGTTTCGAGGTCGAGGCCGAGTTTCTGGAGGACGTTGACGGCGACGCCCTGGCCCAGCTTGATGAGGCCGAGGAGGAGGTGTTCGGTGCCGACGAAGTTGTGGTTGAAACGGTCGGCCTCTTTGCGCGCCAGCGCGAGCACTTGTTGCGCGCGCGGGGTGAAATTGTTCATTGCTTCATCGCTCATACTCACTGGCTACCAAGATGCAGTTACTTTTCCGGTTTGTCCAGTCCAATGGGGCCGGCTGGGGCGGGCTTGGGAAGCGGGCGGTTCACGCTCTTGAGGCGCTCGCGGACCATGTCGGCGCGGAGCAGATCGCGCTGCTCGGCGGAGAGTTTTTCCGAGTGCTGTTTCGGGTCCTCGGCGGAGGGTTCCTCGGCGTGCAGTTTCTGCAAGTGGGCGGGCTGGGTCAGGAGGAACAATTCATCCACGAGGGACCGATCGACGCCCGGGAAGAGCCCCACATCGACGCCTAGGCGCATCAACGAGAGGAGGTTCATGGTTTCCTTGGAGGAAATACTGTGGGCGTTGGCCAGGATGCCGTAGGCGCGTCCGATATGGTTGAACATCATCTTGGTCTTTTTTTCCAGGAGGGTGGCGCGGGCATTTTCCTCATGTTCGATGATCTGGGCGAGGACTTTTTCGAGGCGCTCGACGATGGCGGATTCGGATTCGCCGAGGGTCATCTGGTTGGAGACCTGGAAGACGTTGCCGAGGGCCTCGGTGCCTTCGCCGTAAAGGCCGCGCACGGCGAGGCCGAGTTTGTTGACGGACTGGATGATGGGGTTGATCTGCTCGGCCAGGACGAGGCCGGGGAGGTGGAGCATGGCGCTGACGCGGATGGCGGTGCCGAGGTTGGTGGGGCAGGCGGTGAGGTAGCCTAGTTCGGAGCTGAAGGCGTAATCGAGCCGTTTTTCGAGAGCGGAGTCGGCCTGGTCGATGGCGGTCCAGGCCTGGCGCAGTTGGAGGCCGGGGCGGAGGGCTTGCATGCGGAGGTGATCTTCCTCGTTGATCATGAAGCAGAGGGTCTCCTCGCGGTTCAGGACGAGGCCGCTGCCGGCGCTCCGTTGGGCGTGCTCGCGGCTGATGAGGTGGCGTTCGACCAGGATCTGTTTGTCGAGCATGGACAGGGTGTCCATGGTCTCGGAGAACGACTCCCTCATTTCCGGCAGCGCGGCCACGGCCGGGCGGATGGTCTCGAGGACGCGGACGCGGTCCGGTTTCTTGGCCCAGCCGGGGAAAGGGGTTTCTTTAAGGTTGCGGGCCAGGCGGACGCGGCTGGAGGTGACGATGCGGTCGTAGGGGCCTTTAAGCCGTGCGGTCTGGGCTGGGGGGGTGAGGAATTGATGGAGGTCCATGAGCGGTCAAGGGAGGGCGGGGCTGCCAAGCCGGGCGGTGGTTTGCTTGATTTCGTCGCGCAAGAGGGCGGCTTCCTCGAAATGTTCGGCCTCGACGGCTTTGACGAGTTTTTTCTGGAGCGTTTTGAGGCGATCGGCGAGGTCGCGGCTGTGGCGCAGGGATTCGGGGACCTTGCCGACGTGGCGGGTGCCCTTGTGCATGGTCTTGAGGAGGCCGTCCAGGGCGTCGGAGAAACTCTTATAGCAGTCGGGACAGCCCAAGCGGCCGGCTTTTTTGAAGTCGCTCTGGGTGAAGCCGCAACGGGGGCATTTGACCTCGGCGCCGCCGCCGGCTTGCTCGATCTCCTTGGACGCGCCGAGGCCGAGCAACAGGTCGGCCAGAGAAAAGCCCGTGGGGTCGTTGACGCCCTTGGTCTTGGCGCATTCTTCGCAGAGGTCAACTTTTTGCATTTTGTCCCCGGCAATCTGGGTCAGATGGACTGTAGCCTCTTTTTCCTTGCAGATGCAGCACAGCATATATCTCTATTCGTATATCGGCTCGCCGGACACTTTAGTCAAGGCGCGGTATTGGGCCCGCCCGGCCGGCCCTGATTAAGAGAGAGCAAGAGGTCGGCCAGGGAAGAGGCAGTGCGGTCGTTGACGCCCTTGGTCTTGGCGCAGTCTTCGCAGAGGTCGGTCTTTTGCATTTTGTCCCCGGCAATCTCGACCAGATGAACCGTCGCCTCTTTGTCCTTGCAGATGCAGCACAGCATAAACCTCTACTCGTAAATCGGCTCGCCGGACACTTTAGTCAAGGCGCGGTATTGGGCGACCAGGCGGTTAGTGACGGGGCCGGGGATCCCGGCGCCGATGACGCGGCCGTCGATTTTGACTATGGGGACCAACTCGGCGCCGGTGCCGGTGAGGAAGCACTCGTCGGCGTTGAAGAGGTCGTAGCGGGTGAGGTTGGGTTCGCTGACGGTCAGGCCGGATTCGGCGGCCATGTCCATGACGACGCGACGGGTGATGCCGTAGAGCGCGCCGGCGGCGAGCGGAGGGGTGAGGCAATGGCCTTCTTTGACGATGAACACATTGTCACCGGTGCATTCAGCGACGTAGCCTTCGGCATTCAACATGATGGCCTCCTCGCAGCCGGCATTGTTGGCTTCGATTTTCGCCAGGACGTTGTTGAGGTAGTTGAGTGACTTGATGGCGGGGTTGAGGGCGCTGTGGAGGTTGCGCACGGTAGGGACGGTGATGATCTCCATGCCCTTGTGATAGACGTCCGGGGGGTAGAGCTGGATCTTGCCTCCGATAATGATGACGGATGGGTTTTTGCAGCGGTTGGGGTTTAGACCGAGGGTGCCGATGCCGCGCGTGACGAGGAGGCGGACGTAGCCGTCGCGGACTTTGTTGCGGCGGCAGGTTTCGAGCACCGCCGCGGTGAGGTCGGCTGGGCTCATGGGTATCTGCAGCAGGATGGCTTTGGCGGAGCAATAGAGGCGGTCGATGTGTTCCTTGAGCTTGAAGACGCGCCCGTTGTAAACGCGAATGCCCTCGAAAATGCCGTCTCCGTATAACAACCCGTGATCGAAGACTGAAATCCTGGCGGCGTTTTCGTTGCAGTATTTTCCGTCGATATAGACTTTCATGTCATTTGCTGGGGCAACAGTAGGGAAATCGGGAGGCGGTGGCAACACCGGAGTTGCACGGCCGATTAGGGCAGCGGGCTGATTCAGGATCGGCGCGGAGCGTTGAACGTGCCCTGATTGGGGCTGGACAAGGCGAATGGGGCCGCTATATTTCGGGCGCCTGGCGAGTGCCGACCCTATGGTCTAGCGGTTAGGACACCACCCTTTCACGGTGGTAGCCCGGGTTCGATTCCCGGTAGGGTCGCCAGCCAATAATAATATCTGAGCCCTGCGACTTCCCCCCTTTCCGGGGATCATTCAGCTTTCGGCTGCGCTAATGAATGCCTCGATTTCGGGCTGATTGCATCCGCACTGCCTCAAGATCTGCCGAGCGGTTTCCTCGAGGATGAGCTTGTGCGTGGGGATGGCAACGATCTCGGTCGTGCCATCTTTTCGGTACAATTCTACCCTTTTGGTTCGATCCTTGAAGGAGTAGCCAAGGCTGCGCAATTTGTTAACAAACCGCTGCCTCGGTATCATATTTACGCTTGCGCTCGACCTTGAAAGGGATATCGAAGCGAACGTTGGCCGATGGCTTCGGAACGGCAGTGAGCTTCCACCCGTGTTCTCCGAGGAACCTCTCGAGGTCGCCGGTGTGCCGCAGTTCGCGCACCAACAGATCAAGAGTGTCGGAAATGCTCTCCAAAAGGTCACGCCAAGTCTCACCCTGAACGGTGAGTTTAAGCGGCTCGCAGATCGCTATCCAGAACTTGCTCTTCGGGTCACGAACGGCTTGCCACGCCAGATTGGCCTGGATACTCACGACTTGCATAGGTGGTTCTTGATTGGCTTTCAATCGCAGTTTGGTCTTTCCAATGGTGGCCGGCTTTCCGCAGCCGTTATCGCGACTTGTTCATTATCATTTCGCTTCCTGCTGGCTCCCCGCCGGCTTGGTGGCTCGGCAGCCTGCTCCATCCATAATGCGTCGACGGGGGCGGAATGTCAACAAATGTGTTGATCTTTTGGCTTGCCGCTGGCGTCCTCGTGCAGAGCCGCCTGGGCGAGGCTAACGATGCGGCGGGGGTCGTTTATGGCGGCGTTTATGGCGCCAGGCGTCCACGACGAGGAAGAGGAAAACCAGCAAGCCGAGCGCCATGAGGGCCAACGCGCCCGGTTTCTGTTCCCAGAGCAAGCGAAGGTTTCTGGCGAGTTCAGTCAGATCCATGCGGTTCTCAGCTCCTCCAATCGAAGGCGCGTTTCTTGAGGGCGTAGAGGTAACCGACGAAGAGGATGGCCACGAACGAGATCATCGAGCCCAGGATTACGCCGGGAGCGTCTTTGAGCATGGTGCGGTAGATGGCGGCCCAGGGGTAGAGGAAAACGACCTCAACGTCGAAGAGGATAAAAAGCATGGCGACGAGGTGGAACTTTATGGAAAGGCGCGCGCTGCCTTCGCCGACCGGGAGCATGCCGCATTCGTAAGCGGTATCCTTAATGGGGGAGCGACGGCCCTTTTTGCCGAGGATGACCGAGCCGGCGAGCATGCCGAAAGAAAAGAGGGCGGCCAAGGTCCCCAGCATCAACACGGGGAGATACTGCGCCAGTTGGTCTGACTGATCCATGCTGGAAATTTAGGAAGAGTTTGAGGTTTGGCAAGCGGAAAGGACAGACAATGATTTTGACACCGTGAGGGGGTATGGCATTATCCAGGGAAATTCTATGATGAAAAAAGTGGTGCTGGTATTTCTGATGGCAGGGTTTTGCATTTCGTGGCCTCGAGCCGAGGCTGGCGAGAAGAAGAACCCGGTGAAGGTGGATGTGTCGAAGCTGCCGCCCGCTGCGGAGAAGCAGGGGGTGACGTATGCGGGGGACATCAAGGCGATATTTGACGGGGGGTGCATCAAGTGCCACGGCGCGGAGAAGCCCAAGGCCCGGTTGCGCCTGGATAGCCTGGCGGGGGCGCTTAAAGGGGGAGAGGACGGGAGGGTGATCGAGGCGGGCAAGAGCGCCGGGAGCCTGCTGATCCACTGCGTCGCGCATGCCGGCGATCCGGATCTCTATATGCCTCCGCCCAAGAACAAGGCCAACATTCCTCCCTTGACCAAGGAGCAGATCGGGCTGCTGCGAGCGTGGATCGATCAGGGCGCGAAGTAGCCTCGATGACGACCGCGAACATCATCACGATTCTGCGGATTTTGCTGGTCCCCTTTTTCGTGGTCGAGGTGCTTTACTATGCGCGGACGGGCAACGAGGCGAACCGGGTTCTGGCGCTGGTGACGTTCGCGGTAGCGGCCAGTTGCGACGGGTTGGACGGGTACATCGCGCGGCGCTACAACCAGCGCAGCGAGTTGGGCGCCGTGCTGGACCCGCTGGCGGACAAGCTCCTGCTGATCTCGGGGATCGTCGTGCTGAGCATCCAAAACGATCCCTACCTGCGGCCCATTCCCCTTTGGCTGACGGGCACGATCATTGGCCGGGACAGCCTGTTGCTGGTGGGTTTGGTGGTCATCCAGATGATGGTCGGCAAGGTTAAAGTGCATCCGCGAATTCTCGGCAAGATAGCTACGGTGCTGCAGATGGTCGTCGTGCTCTGGAGCCTGTTGAAATGGGACGACAAGCGGCTTTTTTCCTTGAGCCTCGCGGCGGCGATCTGCACGGGGATTTCGGGCCTGCTCTACGTTTGGGACGGGGTGCTCCAACTCAGCGCGCACCCGGCCAGTTCTCCGGCGCCCAGACAATAAAGCGAGGGGATGGCGGTTTCCAACTCCTAATCCTGATCCTCTTCGGGCTGTGTCTCGGGAGCAGGATTAGGATTAGGAGCAGGATTAAGACGGGGAGGGGCGGCCGCCTCCACGCTCCCACGCTCCACGCTCCGACGCTCCCCGCGCCGCTCACTGCGACCTGGCGGTCAGGCCCGCCAGCATCACCGCAATGGCATCCACCTCGGCGCGCGCGGGGCGGGCGGGATCGGCGCTGTGATAACGGTTGAGCATGAGGCAGAAGGCCAGGCGCTCGCCGGCGGCGGTGGTGACGTAGCCTGAGAGAGAAGTGGCCCAGCGCAGGGAACCGGTTTTGGCGCGCACCTTGCCGGCGGCGGGGGTGTTTCTCATGCGCCCTTTGAGCGTGCCATCCACGCCGGCGATGGGCAGCGCTTCAAGGAAGATTTTGCCGCAGGGATGCCGGCTCATGAAGCGAAGCAACGCGACGGTGGCGTTGGGCGTCGTGAGGTTTTCCCGGGAAAGCCCGGAGCCTTCGTTGAAGAACACCTCGCCTCCTTTCACGCCGGCTTGCGCCAGGAATGCATCGAGCTGGCTGATGCCGAGGTCTTCGGACGTGCGGCCGGCGGGAGTGGCCGCGGTGCGCTGGCTCTCGCCCAGGTGCGCCAGGAGAAGGTCGGCGTAGAGGTTCTGCGAGGGTTTCAGCACTTCGCGGGCGAGGTCTCGCAACAGCGGTGATTCCAACGCCCCGAGTTCGACCATCCGGCTGCAATACAGCGGGTCCGCCTGGCGGTCCAGCCAGTTCAGGGTCCGGAGGCGGCCGCTGACGGTGATGCCGTGCCGGGCGAGGGCTTCTCCGAAGAAAGCGATAAACAGGCCGGCGGGGTTATGCAGCGTCACTTCTTCCGCCGAGCCGGGGTCCTCGAGCGGCGTCTGGCCAAAGGCATACACCACGTTTTCGTTGGGCAGGCGATAAAGGCTCACCGCGCGCCGTTGACCCTTGGGGACCGTCTCGGTGCGATTGCTCAGGGCGAGATAGCCGGTTGCGGGCATGAGCGTGAGCCGGCAAGGCGCCCCCACACGCTCGCCTGGCCTGACCAAAACCCCGAGGGTGTTGTTGTTGATCGTCAGCGATGAGATCTCCGCCCCGTAATCGTGCTCCTGGTCATCCCAGGCCCAGCCCGACCCGAATTCCGGGCCGCGAAAGAAACTGGCGTCGCCGATGAGGTCGCCCGCGATGCGCTTGACCCCGGCGTTGGTGAGGGCGGCGGCCAACGGTTCTAGCGCCTTGAGGCTATCGCCGCCATGCAGGCGCGCGTTGATGGTCGGGTCGCCGCGCCCATAAACGACGACATCGCCTTCGAGGGTGCCGCCAGGGTCGGGCCGGGTTTTGGCGTATAGCGAGGTCCGGATGCGATAATCGGGGCCAAGCCGGTCCAGGGCCAGCGCCACAGTGTAAAGCTTGGCGTTCGAGGCCGGGCTGAAGAGCTTGCCGGGGTTCTGCTCGAACAGCGTCTTGCCGGTGTCCAGCGAGACAATTTTCACCCCCCATTGCGCCGCCTCGAATCTCGGCTCCGAAAGGAGACCGGCCAGGCGCTCTTGCAACTCGGCCTCCGAGTGCGGAATGCGGAGTGCGGAGTGCGGAATGGCTCCCAGTTCGTCCGGCGTGGCGGCGGGCTTCGGGTCCTGCCCAAAGGCCGAGCCCAGCACGAGGCCGGCCAGGAGGATGGCCGGAAAAGGCAACTTTCGATGCATGTGAATGACGTTTTGTCTGCCGGAACTGTAGCCGCCCCGCCCTGGGATTGGCCAGCGTAGATTGTCGGGACGCAGAACGTGGTGTTCGTGCGACCGGTTGTTTACGACAACCGAGCGGAAGTGCAGAATCTCTGCATTTTACTTGGCTTGATTGCATAAACCCATATATTAAGAGCATGATTCTGCAATTTTCAGTTTCTAATTTCAAAGCCTTCCGCGATCTGCAGACACTTAATTTCGCGGCGAGCAGCCACGACAAATCGCTGCCTGAGAACTGCATTGCCACGGATTTGCCGGGGTTGGCCGGGAAGCGGTGGGTAAAAGGGGTGGCGCTTTACGGCGCCAATGCCAGCGGCAAGACGACGATAATAGAAGCATTGGAGGCGTTGGCCGATATGGTGAAGTCGTCGGCCACCATCACGGATCCCAAGGAGCCAATCCGCCAGATTGAGCCATTTGCTCTGCCCCGTGCAGAACCGGAGGCGCCGACCGCATTTGCTTTGGCATTTGTGGCGGACAGCGTTCGCTACGAGTATCGCGTCGCTGCCACACGAAAACGTGTGTGGCACGAGTCCTTGCGGGCTTTCCCCAAAGCTAAAGAGCAACTTTGGTTCAACCGGGAGTGGAGTGACCAGTCCGGAACCTACGTATGGTCGCCCGAGCGCCCGAGCGGTTTCGCGCGCGATGCGCAGCTCGAGCGTTACACGCTGAGCAACATGCTTTTCCTGTCGAAAGCCGTGGCGAACAACCGTGCCGAGCTAGAGCCGGTGTTCCGATGGTTCAAACACCGGCTTAGGTTTCTCGATCTGGGCACGCGAAGCGGAATCGGGACCCGGTTCACCCTCAACAAGCTTCAGGAACAGACCCCATTGCATGATCGTATTGTTCAATTGCTAAGGCACGCCGATTTTGGGGTGACAGACGCGCTAGCGGTTGACCGGCGACCGCCGGCCATCGAGCAGTTGACGCAGCAGCTTGACGCGATGGTGACAGACGCGCTAGCGGTTGACCGGCGACCGCCAGACGAGGTCATCGAAGGAACCTTGGCCAGCGTGCCGCCGGATGCCCGGGAAAGGATACTCAAGGAACGTTGGCTACAGCCGGAGTTGACGCATCGCGCCTGCGGCGGGTCAGAACTGCCCCTGCCGTGGCACAGCGAATCTGCTGGAACTCATCGTTTATTTGGTCTCGCAGGGCCTTGGCTGGATATTCTTTCCAATGGCCACGACGCGTGCGTCGACGAGTTGGAGACCAGCATGCACCCGTTGATGGTTCGGGAGTTGCTCCGGTTGATCTTCAGCGACAAAGAGAACCCGCGAGGAGCACAGATTCTGTTCACGACGCACAACCCTTTGCTTCTCGACCCCACATTAATGCGTCGAGACCAAGTATGGTTCACTGACAAAGACAGTGACGCCATGGCCCACCTCTACCCGCTGACGGACTACCAACCACGCAAGAGTGAATCGCTGGTGCGGGGCTACATGTCAGGACGCTACGGCGCAGTGCCCTTCCTGCCGGAAGGTCTGCTGGGGTCTTTCCAAGCCCACGAAATATTGGCCGAAAAGGAAAAGGCTGTTAATGACTGAACCCGCTTTGTGGGACCTAAACTGTTGGCGAAAGAAAAAGGCCATGAGCCTCGCGCGACAGGCGCGAAGGGCTGCCCTGTCTGTCCTTGCCAGGCCCGGCGACTCCTTCCTCGTCGTGACGGAGGGCACCGTTACAGAACCCGTCTATTTCAGCTTGCTGCTGCGCGAACTTCAACTGTCGCTGGTCCGTATCAAGGTCCAGCCAGGTGATGCCTCCGATCCCAGACATGTAATCGAAACCGCGGCGCGGGAGGCAAAGGAGCAGGAGCGCAAAGCCCGGAAAGGTCTGCTGGGGCTCACCGATCCCCTAAGGTTTGATCAGGTTTGGGCTGTAATCGACACCGATGTGGCGGTGCGAATGGGCTCCTGGAACGACGTCCAGCAACTGGCTCGTGCCAGAAAGGTATCGCTGGCCTACTCGACACCGTGCTTCGAGTTCTGGCTGCTGCTTCACCTCGCCGGCTTCACAACACGCAGCGATCTTCACAACGGCGCCGCCGCTAAATCTGCCGTCAAAGAAGCTCTGGGGCGGGATTATTCCACCAACCGGGACATTGCCAAGGAAGCCATCGGTTCCTTCATCGCGAAGTGGCCCGAAGCCGTGGGCCATGCTGAAGCGGTGCGTCTGTACCACCAAAGGGCCTGCACGCCACTACCTTGCAACCCCTCTACGGAGGCGTATCGCCTTGCCCGGGCGTTGAACGATTCTGCGCCGGAGCATCGGCGGAAGCTTGGGCCCGCCAGGGATCTCTAGTCCGGCACATTTTGGCGCAACTCCTCGAGCCAGACGTTGGCTTCGGCGTCGCTGGGGGCGCGCCAGTCCCCGCGCGGCGAGAGCGAGCCGCCGGAGCCGACTTTCGGGCCGTTGGGAATGGCGGAGCGTTTGAACTGGCTGAGCTGGAAGAAACGCAAGAGGAAGACCTCGAGCCACTTTCGAATGATGGGCAGGTCGTAGGCCAGGCGTTTCTCGGCGGGCAGCAGGTCGGGCCAATCGCCGCGGTCTTTGTCGCCCCAGGCCTGCCAGGCCAGGAAGGCAATCTTGCTGGGACGGAAGCCGTAGCGGGTGACGTAGTACAAGTTGAAGTCTTGGAGTTCGTAAGGGCCAATGCTTTCGGCGGTCTTTTGGGCTGGCCGGGTCGAGTCGCCGGTAGCCGGGGGCACTAACTCCGGAGAGATCTCCGTGTCGATGATGGCCTGGAGGGTGGTGTTGGTGAGGGCGTCGAACTGACCGGAGGAGATGACCCACCGGATGAGGTACTGGATGAGGGTTTTCGAGACGGACACATTCACGTTGTAGTGGGACATCTGGTCGCCCACGCCGTAGGTCATCCAGCCCAAGGCCAGCTCGCTCAGATCGCCGGTGCCCAGAACGATGGCCTGATGGAGGTTGGCCAGGCGGAACAAGCGCGAGGTGCGCTCGCCGGCCTGGACGTTTTCGAAAGTGACATCGTAAACCGGCTCGCCGCGCGCGAAGGGATGGTCGATGTCGCGAAACATCTGGAGACAGGCTGGACGGATATCGATTTCGCCGGCGGTCACGCCGAGGGCGCGCATCAGTTGCCGGGCGTTGGCGTGGGTCAAGTCGCTGGTGGCCAAACCGGGCATAGTGTAGCCGAGGATATTCTGGCGGGGCAACCCGAGCCGGTCCATCGCTTTGGCGGCGACGATGAGGGTTTGGGTGGAATCCAACCCGCCGGAGATGCCGATGACCACGCGTTGGAGGCCGGTGTGGGAAAGCCGTTTGAGGAGGCCGTGGACCTGGATGTTGTAGGCCTCGAAACAACGCTCGTCGCGCTCGATGGGATTGCTCGGCACGTAGGGGAACCGGGCGATCTTCCGGCGAAGGGGGACTTCCCCCGCGGGCAGGCGCAGCTCGAACGGGACGCGGCGCACCGCCCGGGCCCGCTCCTGGCAGTCGGCCAGTGAATCCTGAAAGCTCGTCATGCGCATCCGCTCCTGCGCCAGGCGCTCGAGGTCGAGGTCGGCCGTAATCATTTGCTCGCGATTGGCAAACCGCTCGGCCTCCGCCAGCAAATCGCTGTTTTCATAGATTAGCGCGTGTCCGTCCCAGGCCAGGTCCGTCGTCGATTCCCCTGGCCCGGCCGCGGAGTAGAGATAGGCGGCAATGCACTTGCCCGATTGCGAGGAGCACAGTTTGCGGCGGTAGTCGGCCTTGCCGATGATGATGTTGCTGGCCGAAAGATTGGCGAGCACGCTCGCGCCCGCCAGGGCCGCGTACGTGCTGGGTGGGATGGGCGACCAGAGGTCCTCGCAAATCTCAACGTGCAGCTTGAAGCCCTCGACGTTGATCGCCTCGAAGACCACGTCGTTGCCAAAGGGAGTGGGCTGGCCCAGGAAAAGGACTTCGCGGCCCAGGGCCTGCCGGGCGGAGGCGAACTGCCGCTTCTCGTAAAACTCGCGGTAATTGGGCAAGTAGGTTTTTGGCGCCAGGCCCAGGACCCGGCCGCGATAGACAATCACGGCGCAATTGAAGAGCTTGGCCTCGAATCGCAACGGCGCCCCGACGATCAGCACGGGCGTCAACCCTTCGCTCTCCTTGACCAGGCGCGCCACGGCGGCTTTGGCGCCCTCGAGCAGGGCGTCCTGGTGAAACAGATCCTCATTCGAGTACGCTGAAAGGCCCAGTTCCGGAAACAAGGCCACGCTCGCCTGCGCTTCCGAGGCCTGCCGCGCCAGCGCCAGAGTCCGCTCGACATTGAACACCGGATCCGCCACTCGCAACGACGGAATGCAGACGGCCACCCGGATGAACCCGTGCGCGTAGATGGAGTTAAACCGCTCACGCATGTCCCAGGAGTATGGAGCATGAAACATCAAACATGAAGCATGAAATTCGCTCCAATTCCGAACCTTTGTCGGAACCCTTTGTCGGGCACCTTTGTCGGAACCCTTTGTCGGGCACCTTTGTCGGGCAC
>Ga0209415_10014737_pt1 | contig 12750 bp, 9 predicted proteins | sample PeaSoiSIISIP2007_FD_187696 | JGI IMG/M metagenome (GOLD analysis project Ga0209415, IMG submission 187696) | Peat soil microbial communities from Weissenstadt, Germany - SII-SIP-2007 (SPAdes) (version 2) | ecosystem: Environmental > Terrestrial > Soil > Wetlands > Peat | place: Germany...
CGAACCGGAACTGGCGGCCAACTTCGGCTCAAGCCCCTCCGCCGGGACCGTGGACCCGTTCTCCGGCGGGTTCTCGCACGATCTTTCCAACGATCCCTTCTTCGGATCAGCCGTCAAGCAGGCCCCTGGCAAGGGGAAGAAAAAAGCTGCCAAGGGCGCGGCTGCCGGCAGCGTTGACATCCCGGCCGGCGGCTCGGCGATGCCCGACATTCCGCCAGTTGCAGCAAAAACCGGTCTCCCTGACTCGCCAACCCCTCCAGGGCAGCGCGGCGGCAAATCGCGCAAGGCCATGGCGGCTCCGGCGGTGGATCTGGCTGGGGGTGTCGCGGCATACGTTCTCGGCGATGTTCGGAGCCGTCATCGCGCGGGGCGGGGACTATCGCGACGTGTTCCAGCACTTCCGGCCTGGGTTTGACCTGGAGAAGGAGCGGCAGGCCCGGCTGGATGCGGGGATTGGGGAGTTTCTGAACGGGCACGACCTGTACCCGGACGCGCGGCCGTGCCTGGCCGCTTTGCAGGCCGCTGGATACTTGGTGGGGGTGGCCGGGAACCAGACGGCGCGGGCTGGGCGGTTCCTGCGCGAGCTGAATCTGCCGTGCGATGTGCTGGCGACCTCCGATGAGTGGGGCGTGACCAAGCCGGATGTAGCGTTCTTCGACAAGCTCGCGGCTGTGTCGGGGCATGACCGGAATGAGATCGCTTACGTCGGAGACCGACTCGACAACGACATCGCACCAGCCGCTGAGGCCGGGCTGGTCACGGTGTGGGTGCGGCGAGGGCCGTGGGGATACGTTCTGCGACCGAGAGAGATGATGATCGCCGGTCAGCTCCCGGACGACGCACCGTCGCTGACGGTCGCGACATTGAGCGATCTGGTGACCGAACTGAACGCCGGGCGGATCGCGGACACGAACAGGCCTGACTGACGCCTCACAGCCGTGCCTCGTTTATCCGCGGGGCCGGAGCCTGTCTTGACGACCTCTGCTCAATCAAATGCACCGTGACTTGCTGCTTTGCATGAGCCGGATGAGATCGAACTCACGAACAGCGGATCATGAGGTCGCTGATCATGCTCTTCGAGTCTGCGGCCGACAAGCCGGCTTCCGCTAGCGCCGTGAACGTGGCCAGCATGGCGGCCGCGTCGCTGTCGCGTGTGTTGATGATGACCTGGCCGCTGGGGCCATAACTGACCGCCAAGTCGGTGTCGGCAGGGTCAATAAAGGTCAACACGGTGAAGGGCGGGCTCAGTACGGGAAGGGGTCTGTCCATAGCGGCTACCTGCAAGGTCACCGAAGGGCGGGCTGCGACAGCGCATAGGTGATCACGCTGCGCAGCCATGACGTCCGCTGGCGCGATCGTCCGCAGTAAGACTGATTCGTCCATGATTAGATGTAGATGGGCGTCGTTACACTGCACGATCTGCTGGCGCCGCATGGTGATGTCGACGAGCGTGCGGTTCTGGTCAGCGGTCAGGCCCGGCCTCTCGGCCTGACAGACCGCCTTGGCGTAACGGGCGGTCTGGAGCAGAGCGGGCACGGTCTGGGTCGAGTACGAGCGCACCACGGAAGCCGCAGTTTCCAAGCTCAGGTAACGGCCTGCGTCGTCGGGCAGCAGGTCAGCGCAAGCAGCCCACCATGGCTTCCTTCCTCCCGCCTGGGCCAGGTCGGCCAGCAGCTGCCGCAACTCGGGATCATCGACGCCGTACACGTCGAGCATGGCAGTGAGGTAGAAGGGCCTGGTCGGTGCGTTCCCGGTCTCGATCCGTGACACGGTGCTCGGCGCCAAATTGAGGCTGGCCGCGACATCTTCAAGCCGCAGCGATCTAGTTTCCCGCAGTTCTCTCAGCCTGATGCCCAGACGTCGCCGTGCGATCGTCGGGTCGGTTGACATGCTGGCTCCTGTCATCGATACGCAGCCCGGCTGCCTAACGGGAGGTCGCCAGCGCTGTGCGCGCGTTCATGTCCTGGGTCACGCCGATCGCGTCATGCCCTTCCTGGCTTGCGGCCGGCCGGGCGAGTGTCGCTTTCGCGGGGGATGGCGAAGAACACCGACCGCAGCCCGAACCGTGCTACCAGCATTAGCACCAGGCCGGTCGACACGATCGCGACGATCGACCACCTTTGGCCTCCGGGTGCGAGCTGCAGTGACCGAGTCAAGATCCAGCCCAGGAATGTTGCCGCGCCGAGCGGCAGGACGCCGAGCACCAGGAAGTCCCATACGCTGGCGAAGATACGCCGCCGGTAATAGACCATGGTCGCGAGCGCGGTCAGGATGTAGAACGCGGAGGCTAGGAGGCCAGCCACGGCTACGACGTTGGCGAACACGTTCTGCACCGAGGTGGCCAGCATGTACACCCAGGTCACGGCGATGACGAGCAGCCCGGCAGTCACGCTTGCCGCGACGGGCGTGCGGAACCGGGCAGACACCGTCGATAGGAACTCCGGCAGGGTCCGGTAGCTCGCCATCCCGTATGCAATCCGCGCGGTGAGCACGATACCGGTGCCGGTGGTGGCGATGACGGACAGCGCGATGGCCAGGGCCATGGCCTTTGCCCACCCGGTACCGCCGATCGCCTGCGCGGCGTAGACCAGCGCGGTCGAGGCGTGTGCCTGCAGCCTGGCCGGTGAAACGACCCCCTGGAGCCCGACTTGGGCCAGCGTGTACAAGACGGTGAGCAGTGCCACCGCCCACAGCGCCGCCCGGCCAGGGTTGACCCGGCGGTGCTTGACCTCCTCGTTCACGTACACGGTGCCGTCCCACAAGCTGTAGACATACACGGCAACAAGCAGCCCGGCCACCAGGCTCCCCCGGCCCTCGACGCCGGTCAGGCTCCACCACCCCCTTGTCATGGGGAACGTGCCGGGTCGGTGGTGAAGAACTGCGATCAGCCCGGCAACCGAGAAGCCGATCAAGACGGTGTACTCGATCGCGGCCATAGCGATCTGCGTCCGGGCGGTGAGCCGGATGCCGACTACTGCGATCACCCCCATCACTACGCATACCCCGCTGTCGATCGCCACCGACGCCCAGGGTCCGGCAGGATGAGCCCCGAACACGGCTAGGACCGACGGGCCCAGGACGACCACCTCGGCGACGGTGCCGATCAGGTAGCCGGCGATCATCAGCCAACCGGTCAGGAATCCCAGGTACGGGCTGATCGCCCGGCCGACCCACTCGAATGACGCCCCGCAGTTGGCGTTCCACATATTGAGCCTGCGATAGGCGTTCGCGATGATCAGCATCGGAACAGCCGTCAGGATGAGGATCGGCCCGCTGCCATATGCCGTCACCGCTGCCAGCGATGCCAGCGTTGCCGCGACCGTACCGGCCGGTGCTGACGACGCCATTCCTATCACGGTGTCCTGCGTCACGCCGATCGCGTCAGGTTCGAGCCGGGGAGCGGGAGCCAGCTCGGCGGTTGTTGCAGGTTTACCGGTCATAGATCTCTCCTGTGATTGGTTCCAGCGCTGGCGGTAGCCGGGTCGGTCCTCGGCACGTCGCCCGTGCCTGCGGCTGTGTGGCGTCATCGGGGTGCCTCCGCGCGCCGGGGGTCCCAGCGGAGTTCGAAGTAGACGCAGCGGCCGTACTCGTCGCCACGCTGGCCCCAGCGGTGCGCCAGGCAGGCGACGATCTCCAGGCCCCGGCCGTCCTCGGAGCAGTTGTCGACCGACTGCGGAACGGGCACGCTGAGCGAGCCGTCGTCACGAACCTCGATGCGCAGCGAGCCCGGCCCGTGGTAGACGGTGACCTCGAACGTGCCGCCGTTCCCTGACTGCGAGTGCCGCAGGGCGTTAGTGCACAGCTCGGAGGTGAGTAAGGCGGCCTCGTCGAGCTGCGGGCAGCCGACGAGGATGTCCTTGACGAAGGCGCGGGCGCGGGCGACCTGGTCGCTCCTACCTGGGAACCTGCGCCTGGCAGGCTGCGTCACTGGCCATTCCCGGCCGGTTCTATCAGCGCAAGGTAGACAAAGTTCGCCGTGATCGCGTCGCGGCAAGTGGCTTGGAGCAGCGCCTGGGCTAGGTCCTCGCCCGCGCTTTCGGCCAGCCATTTCGCGGCGGCGTCGACAACAGCGATTCCTTGGACTGCGGTGATGCGAGGTTCGCGTTCGCGCAGCACAGCAACGGCCGCAAGTCTTTGCGCCGCTGAAGGTGATTCGGGCTGGCTGCGTGGACAGCGCCGGGCTTCGGTGTCGCCGAGTGCGGCGGCTCCGTTCTCCAACGTCCAGGCCAGTGCGCGCTCGGTGACCTCAGATGACCGCAGCGTCGCAAAGACCACTGCAACGCGGCACCAGTCATCGACGATATGCGAGAGGAGGTGGGCACGGGTCGGCGTCATCCGCAGCAGGACGGCCGGGACCTGACTGTTCGTGGCCGGGTCCGCGACCGTGCTGCCGTCGGCTTCGACGATCTGCCCGTCTTCGAGTTCTGCCCGGAACAAGGGGTCCGGGCGTGGCTGGGTAGGGTTCGCCATGGGTCTTCGCCCTTCGGTGTAAGGGTGAGGATCAAGGCCCGGGTTGGTGTTGGCGCACCGGCCCGGGCCGCCTGACTGTTAATCCTGGCGGCGGGGCTGACCGATCGGAACGTCCGCGAGGCAGTCCGGTTTGATCTCGGACTGCTAGTCCGCTGGCTAGTCCCGCCGCTGGCTAACATGCTGTTCGCACTCCTTCCGGCGTGTTTCGTGGAGAGGAACGGGATGCCTCGGCCTGCCCACTGCTTACCTTCCGATTTCTGGGCTGTCGTGCTCAGGTGACCGCTGCAATCCTGCTTCGAGGGGACGGGCGGGCGTGGGCATCCATCCGTCCATTCCGGAGCGGATTACCTGGTCTCGCCAGTCCGGGCCGGCTGTCGTCGCGTGCCGTGCCACGGTGCCTGGACCGGCGGCGCCTGGCGTGGACCGCTGTTCCGGTTCGGCGTCGCCGTGCCGGTGGACTATCTGGTCGAGCTGCTCGTCGATGCGCCGGGCGCGGTCGCGGGCTTCGGCAAGCTGGGTGCCCTGCGGGAAGGGCCGGCCGAGGCTGGCGCGAGCGTGGGTGATCTCGCCGCGGGATTGTTCGACGCCGTCGAGGGCTTCCTGCTTGGTGATTTCGAGGCGGTGCAGCCGGTTTTCGAGCCGGGTGATCAGCCCGGCCGGGTCGGCGGCGCGCACGTCGGCAACCGATAGCTGCAGAGTTCCGCCCGGGACTCCGTCAAGGCTGATCGTCACCTTCGTGCTGCCCAGGGACTGCTCGGTCATAGCCACGAGCCCGAAGCCACCGAGCGAGCCAGGATGTGCGACGCGGGCGCGCAATCCGGCCAGTTCGGTGACCTCGCGCGCCAGCAGTTCCTTGAGGAGCTGACCGGCGTCGGCACGTTTGCGATGCTCGATGCCCCCGACGGTCATCATGAAGGCGTCGCCGCGAGTCTCGCGCCGGCGGCTGATCGCAACGTCGATGTCGGCAGCCCGCAAGGTCAGAGCCTTGATGCGATCCTCGTTGTAGCTGATGGCGTGCTCGAGGGTGTCCTGGTTGCGGAGCCAGGCGCGTTCGGCGCGCTGCAAACGGATGAGGCTGGCGTCCGCTTCCGCCTTGTCCATGAGCAGCGGGTTGCCGGTGGCCAGGGCCTTGACCTCGCTGAACGATAGCGCGGTATCACCGATGTCGCCGATCTCGCGGGAATCGAGGCGGCCGTGCATGACCTGCCCGATGAAGGTCGCCTTACGCTCCAGCGTCTGCCATGAGTAACCGTCGAACGACTGGGCGGTGCAGTACCGCATGATCTGGATCTCGGGGTTCAGGTTGCCCTGGCGCAGGATGCGGCCTTCGCGCTGGGCAACGTCGGCGGGCCGCCACGGAGCGTCCAGGTGGTGCAGAGCGATCGCGCGGTCCTGGACGTTGGTGCCGACACCCATCTTCTCGGTGGACCCGACCAGGACGGCAACCCGCCCGGCACGGCAGGCGGCGAATAGCTGCGCCTTGTCACGGTCGGATTTCGCCTCGTGGATGAACCGGACGCCCTCGCGGGGCAGGCCGCGGGCCACGAGCTGCTGGCGCAGGTCCTCGTACACGTTCCAGCGCGGGCCGGGCGTTCCGAGGTCGCAGAACACGAGCTGGAGCGACCCGCGCACCGGATACGGGCTGCCCTCGGGCGTCCGGTACTCGTGGTCGCGGTGATCACGCCAGATCGCTGCGATCCGCTCGGCCGCGACCGCTGCCTTGCCGGGTACCTGCTGCTCCAGCCCGACCAGGCGCAGGTCCAGCGCCGCCCGGCGGCCGTCACCGCTGATTTTCAGCATGTTGTCCTCGTCCGGGCCGACCGCTCGGCTACGCACCTTCTCGGCACGGTCACCGAGCTGAGCCACGTAGTCCAGCAGCGCCTCCGCGGGCTCGACGGTCACCACCTCCGGCACCCGCCGACCGTCATCCCGAGCGGCGATCGCCGGGACCGGGAGGTTCAGGTCATCGGCGGTCTTGATGTCTGTGGCGACGTGGAGCATGCGCAGCATTTCTGGGGTGTTGGCGAACCGGGCGAACCTGGACTTGAGCCGGAAGCTGTCGCCGCCCTCCGGGGCCAGCTCCACCTGGGTGACGACCTGGCCGAACGTCGCGGCCCAGGAGTCGAATACCGCGATGCCCGCGTCCTGGAGCAGGTCCGGCCGCAGGTACCGCTGCATCACATAGGCCTCGGTGATCGAGTTGGCGATCGGCGTGGCCGTGGCGAACGTCACTACCCGCTTGCCGTTGCGGCGCCGCAGGTACCCAATTTTCATATCCAGGTCAGATGCCCGCTGCGAACCGTCGATCGCAGCATCTGATATATTTGATGCTGTTCTAAGGTTCTTATACCCATGTGCCTCATCAATGGCCAGGTAGTCAATTCCGGTGGCCTCGAAGGTGATGCCCGGGTCCTTCGCCGAATCGAGCTTGGCCTTCAGCCGCTCCTCGGCCCGCAGCAGCGCGCCTTCCAGGCGCTTGACGGTAAACCCGCCGCCCTTCTTCGCGGCGACGAGCCATTCGCGCAGGTCCGCCAGCTCGCGGTCCAGGTAGGCGCGCTGTTCGGCGGCCGACAGCGGGATGCGCTCGAACGCGGACCGGGACATCACAACGCCGTCCCAGTTGCCGGTCGCGCAGCGGGCGACGAACCTGCGCCTGCCCTCGCCGCTCAGGTCGTCCCTCCCCGCGACTAGAATGCGGGCCGAGGGGTAGGTCTGCAGCCATTCGCGGGCGAACTGCTCCAGCATGTGGTTCGGGATGACGATCGCTGGCTTGCGGACCAGGCCAAGCCGCCGCAGCTCGGTCACGCCGATGATCATCTCGGCGGTCTTGCCTGCGCCGACCTCGTGGGCGAGCAGGACTGCGGGCTCGCCGATCATCCGGGCGACGGCGGCGACCTGGTGCGGGCGCGGCTTGAACGTGACCGCCAGGCCCGGCAGCGACAGCTGGGCGTGATCGTAGCTGCGCAGCACCAGGTTGTTGAACCGGTCGTTGTAGGTGCGGGCCAGCTCCCGTGCCCGGCCAGGGTCTTCCCACGCCCACTCGGAGAACCGCTCGGCCAGCTCGGAGGCCTTCTCCTGAGCGGCGACGGTCGCGTCCAGGTTCAGGACCCTGCGCTCCCCATCCAAGGTCTTGACCAGGTCGCGCACCTCGATCTTGCGCTGCTCCAGGATCGCTTGAGCAAGGGCCGGCGCCGGATAGCGGGCTGTCCCCCAGGTTGACGTCGCGAGCACCGAGTGATCGTTGCCGCGCACCGCCCACACCTGCCCGCCCGGATGCTCGACCCGCACGCCGCGGTCATCCAGCGTCTCGCGCAAGAACTCCTCGACGTAGTGGTCGGCGATCCACGACGCACCCAGCCGGGCGTCGATCTCAGCAGGCGTCAAGTCACGGGGGATGACCTTCCGCAGCTCGGCCACGTTGGCGATGAACCGGGCGTCGTCGTGACTGGCCTGCTCGGCCGCGCATAGCTTGTCCCTGACGTAACCCGACAGGTATTCCGCCGCCGGGACGAGCCGGCGAGTCTGAGGGTCGTCGAAGACCAGCGTGCCAAGCTGGGCGCGGGCCTCGTCCTCGCTGGTGCCGAGCAGCCGGCCGATCTCGCCAAGGCGGACCTCGCCGCAGGTGTCCAGGCAGATCGCCAGCGCGTCGGCGGCGGTGTCCGCGCCGAGCCGGGCTGTCCGGGGCGCGACCACCCGCTCCCTGAAGATCGCGGACTTAGCGGCCCTTTGGCCGACCGGGTCGAACTCCTCTAGCGCAAGCACCAGCTGTGCGAAAGGATCGTCGCGGAACCCGCCCCGCACCGGCTGGATCCGCGCCATCACCGGATCCCCGGTAACCGGGTCGACGCGGCCGGTGCGGCGCAGCGTGTACCGGTTCAGCGGCCCGTAGGTGCGCAGGTAGCCGTCGTAGACCTGGTTCAGCGTGGTCCGCAGCTGCTCGATCCTCGGCGTGTCGTCCTGTGATATTGCCTCGGCATCGAGCAGGGCGCGAACGACATCGCGCAGGCCGATCAGATGGCGCAGCTCGGCCGCCTGGGAACGGGGTACCTCATGCCGCACCTCTGTGCCTTGCTCGACCCGGGTGAAGACGCCGTCCGCGCGGGCGCGCAAGAACCCGTCCGGCTCCGCTGACCGGACACCGGGACCGTGGTCCTGGGCCGGGCGCGGAAGGATCCTGGTTGCCGGGGTCCAGGTCAGCCCGGTGGCACCGGCCTCGGTGGCGACGCCGTCCAGTGCCCGGCCGAGCGCGGCAGCTAGCCTGTCCGCCGTGTCCATGCCTGCGGACGGGCGAACGACCAGGTCGTCGGCTCGGTAGACACCGTGCGCGGTCGCCAGCTCGCCGAGCACGTGCTCCGGGTGGTCCAGGAAGTACTGGTTGACCGGCACCTCGACGCCGTCCAGCTCAACCATCCGGGCCTGCTCCCACGCCGCGCCGCCCGCATCGCGGCCCGGCTCGCGGCGGCGCAGGATCAGCAAGTCAGTCACCACGCCCGTGCCCGCCGCGCGCTGGTGAGCGCCGCTGGGCAACCGCACCGCGGCTACCAGGTCCGCGAGCCCGGCGATCTCGCGGCGGGCAGCCGGATTGCGGGCATCCATCGTGTACCGGGAGGTCAGCACGGCAACCAGGCCGCCCGGTCGGACCAGGTGCAGCGACTTCACGATGAAGTGGTTGTGAATCGCGTGCCCACCGGAGTTGTAGCTCTTGTCCCGGAGAACGGCCTTGCCGAACGGCACGTTGCCGATCGCCAGATCGTAAGTCGCCTCGGTGTCACGGGAATCTGCGAACGACTCAGCCCGGATGTCGGCATCCGGATGCAGGGCCTTGGCGATTCCCGCGGTCACGGGATCAAGCTCGATCCCCGTCACGCTTGTGCCGGGCGGGGCGAACGCGATGAAGTTGCCCGACCCGCAGCCCGGCTCAAGCACCCGGCCGCCAGTGAAGCCCAGAGCACGGGCACCCTGCCAGATTGCCTGCACGAGGGCCGCATCGGTGTAATGAGCGTTCAGCGTGGTCCGCCTGGCCGCCGCCAGGTCGGCGTCCGACATCAGCCCGGCAAGCTGTTCACGGACCCAGTCGTACTCGCCGCGCTCCTGGTCGAACACCTCGGGAACCGCGCCCCACCCCGACCACCGGCCAAGCACGGCCTGCTCATCCGGCGTCGCCACCCGACCCGTCCGCCTAAGGTCACGCAGCAGCGCCAGCGCCGCGAGGTTGGCACGGATCCGGCTGACCGGGCCAGATGGCGCCAGGTCAGCCTGCCCGGCCGGACGAAACGAGCCTAGCAGTCCGGGCTCTAGTCCTGGTCGGCTCCCAGTTCCGGTTCGAGCAGGATCATCTCGTGCAGGACGATCTCCTCCGCCTGCCGACGGGCCTGGCCGAGCCTGCCCACCCGGTCCAGGTACCCCTCCCCCGGCGGCGGATCGCCCGCGAACCGGTCGGTCAGCTCGGCGATCCGGTCCGAGGCCTGGCTCCCAAGGTCCGAGAAGAAGCTGTCCGGATCCTCGATCATCAAGTACCGGCTGGGCAGCCACTTCGCCCAATGCCTCTGGGCCATCGACCCGTAGTGATTCATCTGCCGCTCCCGGCTGTTTCTCGAACCACGGCAACATCCCCTGCACGTATTCGGCATCCGCCGCGCTGTCCTGCCTCGGCAGGCTAGCGGCCTTCCGCAGACGGCGGGCCCGGCGCGGAGCACGGCCGGCCTGACGGGCAACCGAGTCGGCGAACAGCCGCTGGTCTTCCTGCCACCAGTCCTCGCCGAACAACGGCTCGCCAACGGCGTCCCATTTCCTCCGCCGCGCCATCAGCGGCCCCTGCCGAACGGCCAGACCCTGGCGCCCTCGACCGCCGCGCCCAGCACGACCGGATCCGAACAACTACTATTGACGGTGATCTGCATCACCGTTATATGCTAGGCGATGCAGCGCCAAGATGACAAGCGTCATGGAGGAGCCGCATGACCATCGCGCAGAGCCGACGAGCAGCTCGCGGGAGTCAAGCCAAGGAGAGCCAAGGTGTGGCGACGCCCAGCTACCACATGCGCGGCAAGCTCACTGTCGACGAGATCTGTGAGGACCTCGGCGTCAGCCGCCGCACCTTCTACGAGTGGCGAGCCCATGGCACCGGCCCCAAGTGCATCAAGCTGCCCAACGGCCACCTGCGCGTCCGCCGGGCCGACTACGAGCGCTGGCTGGAAACACGAGAGGCCGCAGCGTGACGACTGACGAGATCACCTACAAGGTGAGCATCTACGACAAGCTAGATGTGTACAAAGGCAAGAAGCGGACTACCTACTACGTCCGCTGGCGCGTGAACGAGCGCGAGTGGAAGGTGCCGTTCCACCATTCGGGTCAGGCCGGAAGCTTCCGCAGCTCGCTGGTGACAGCCGCGAAGCAAGGTGAGGCGTTCAGCATCACCACCGGCCGCCCGGTCTCCTGGCAACGCGCCGAGCCCGAGACGAGCAAGACGCCGTCGGTGAGCTGGTACACACTCACACTCGACTACACAGCCGCGAAGTGGAAATACGTCTCGCCAATTCACCGCCGCTCGATCGCCGAAGCACTCACCGACGCCACTGAGGTACTCCTCACCAGCGAGCCGCCGTACACCCGGGCTGAAATCCGTCGCGCACTGGCCACCTGGGCCTACAGCGCACGCCTGCGCGGTACGACTCCACCGGACGACATTGCCCCAGTGATCGAGTGGCTTGAGGAAGCAACGATCGCCGTCGAGGAACTCGCCGACCTGGACAACGGTCGCGCCCGCGCGGTCCTCGATCGCATCAGCTCGACACAGAACGGCCGACTGGCCGCCGCGAACACCGCCAACCGCAAGCGCACGGTACTCAACAACCTAATGAAATACGCGGTGGTCGAACGCAAACTCCTGACCGCCAACCCGCTGAGATCGATCACCTGGACCCAGCCCCGCAAGCTCAAGACCGTAGACCCGCGGTGCGTCATCAACCCCGACCAGGCACGCCGGTTCCTCAACGCGGTCGGCGACCTCGACCCGCGCGGAAAGCGGCTCAAGGCATTCTTCGGCTGCATGTACTACGCCGCGATGCGGCCAGAAGAAGTCACCGACCTCCACGACACCAACCTTGCCAGCCTGCCCGACAGCGGCTGGGGAGAATTCCTGCTCACCAGCGCCCAGCCACGCAGCGGCTCCCAGTGGACCGACGATGGCAGCGTCCGAGAGCGCCGCGAACTCAAGCACCGGGCCAAGGACGAGACCCGCACAGTACCCATGCACCCCGAACTGGTAATCCTGATCCGCGATCACATCAAGGAATTCGGAGTCGGCCCAGGCGGGCGGATATTCCGCCTGGCGCGCGGGGGAGTCATCACAGACCGCGCCTACCTCGCCGTCTTCCACAAAGCCCGCGCCATCGCCTTCACCGACACCGAAGCCAGATCCCTGATCGCCCGCCGCCCGTACGACCTCCGCCACGCCGCCGTCTCCACCTGGCTCAACGCCACAGGAGACCCGGCCCAGGTCGCCCAATGGGCCGGCCACACCGTAGACGTCCTGCTCCGCGTCTACGCGAAATGCATCGCCGGCCAGCAGGAAGAAGCCAAGCGCCGAATCCTCGAAGCCACCAAACCGGACGGCGAGGACTCTCCTGGCGACAGCCAACGCCGAGAGGACAGTAAGTCCTAGAGGACGCCATAAATCGACTGACAGTTAGCACGGAATAACAGACTGCTGTCAAGTTGGTAACGGTGCGCAACATTGGAGGACTCACGCTCGGGGCACTGGAATCGTGGCTGCGGCCAACAAGAACCGCTGAACCGCGTTGTGCACGGCTACTTCGAGGTCGACCTGAACATCCTCTGGGACGTCGCCGTCGGCGATGTGCCTTTCCTCCTCGACCAAGTCCAGGCGATACTCGCAGAGCTGGCATCGGCACCTGACGGAGAGCCGCCTCCAGACGCTGCTGCTTCCTGAAATAGCTTGGCACGTTGGTTTGGAGCGGGTGACGAGAATCGAACTCGCACTGTCAGCTTGGGAATGGGCGTATCATCACCCCTGCTGCCAGCATCTTTGCAGGTAAACAGCACCCTAGGCGCTTCTGCTGCTGGCCGCTGTTGACCCCTGTTTACCGCTCGATCGGGCACGCTACGGGCACGCCTCTCCCTCCCGGCGGACGCGCACGGTCCCCTTGGAGTGTTCATCCCATCGTCGTCGGCCACCACCCGTGGAAGCGCGCCGGTTCTGGGGTGGCAAACGGTGTTTGTTTGCCGCCCCAGGTTCGGTGTGCTGGGCTCTGCCCGGCC
>Ga0209415_10014738_pt1 | contig 12749 bp, 12 predicted proteins | sample PeaSoiSIISIP2007_FD_187696 | JGI IMG/M metagenome (GOLD analysis project Ga0209415, IMG submission 187696) | Peat soil microbial communities from Weissenstadt, Germany - SII-SIP-2007 (SPAdes) (version 2) | ecosystem: Environmental > Terrestrial > Soil > Wetlands > Peat | place: Germany...
CCCGTCACTGGCGGCCCCGTCACTGGCGGCCCCGTCACTGGCGGCCCCGTCACTGGCGGCCCCGTCACTGGCGGCCCTGTCACTGGCGGCCCCGTCCAGCGCCGCCAGACCGCGCAACAGGCCGCGGACGTAGGTGCCGATCCCTCCCGGTACCCGGCGCCGCAATTGCTCGGCGACCAGAAGCACTCCGGCGCGCCCGCGCCACACGTCGTCCAACGGAATGTCCTAGCGCGTGCCGGCGGCCGCGTAGAGCGCGGCCAGGCCGGACCCGCACGACTCCCACGTGAACTGCGCCGCCCGGCACCGACCTTTCTCGGCGATGGCGGCACGCGCACCGGCGTCACCCAGCACCGTCGTGAGCGCCGCGGCCAGGGCGTCGACCTCACGAGGTGCGACCAGTACCGCCGCGTCGCCCACTATCTCGGGGACCGCGCCGGCCGAGCTCGCCACGACGGGCACGCCGGCGGCCATCGCCTCCAAGGGCGGGAACCCGAATCCCTCGTACACCGACGGAAAGGCGAGTACCTCCGCTCCGGCCAGCCAGCCCACCAGAGCTTCATCGGTGACGTAGCCAAGTTGCACGATCCGATCGCGCCGCGGGGACGCCTCGAGCGCGTCGTGGAATGCACGCGCACCCCATCCGTCGGCGCCCGCGATCACGAGCGCGACGTCAGGATGGATAGCGGCAACCTGCGCGAAGGCGCGTACGAGTCCGGGATAGTCCTTGCGCGGTTCGACGGTCCCCACGGCGAGGATGTAGCGAGTCGCTCCCGCCGGCAGAGCCGGGGCGGTGCTCGGTCGGCCCTGGCGGTCCGGTCGGCCCTCACGCGAGACGTCGCCGTAGGGCACGCCGTGGTACACGACGCGGACTCGCCCGGGATCGGCTCCGAATTCCGCCACCACCTCGTCGGCCACGAATTGCGACGGGGTGTGCACCCACGCCCCGTCCGCGACGGCCCGTCGGACCAGACGGGGGAAGCCCAGAGTGGAGCGATCACACAGTTCGGGATAGTGCACGGTGGTGAGGTCGTGCACAGTCACGACCCGGGCGGCGCGGCGGCTCGGGGGGACGACGAAGTTGGTGCCGTGGACCACGTCGGTCGCTCCCACGAACCACTCGACAGCCGGCCCACGCCGGTGCGCCCAGGCGAACTGCAGCGGGCGGGCGGGCATGGCCCGCTGGCGCACCACGACACCGTTGGGCACCAGGGGAGGCAGCCGTCGGCGGCGGCGCCAGGTGACGGCGAACGCGTCCACCTCGAGCTCGGCGACACGGGCCAGCGCTCCGAGCGCGCCCTCGCAAAACCGACCGACGCCCGTGCGCGTGCCGAGCAGCGGTGTGGCGTCGAAGGCCACCCGGAGGCGCTCGCGGTCGGGTCGCGCTCTCGGCGGCACTGGTCGAGCCTTGCACATCGAGACCGGCGCTCCGCGCCTGGACCGTTAGCCTGGCGCCGTGATCGCCGCCCTCGCAGGAGGAGTAGGTGCCGCCCGTCTCCTGCGCGGCATGGTGCGCGTCGTGGCGCCCGGCGACCTGATAGCCGTGGTCAACACGGGGGACGACACCGAGCTCCACGGGCTCCACATCAGCCCGGACCTCGACACCGTGACCTACACCCTGGCCGGGATGAACGACGACGAACGAGGGTGGGGCCTCGCCGGCGAGACCTGGGGCGCCATGGACAGCCTCGAACGACTCGGGGGTGAGACCTGGTTCCGTCTGGGCGATCACGACCTCGCCACCCACCTCTGTCGCACCCAGCGCCTGTCTCAGGGGGCCACCCTCTCGGAGGTCACGGCGGAGATCACCGAAGCCCTCGGGGTGTCGGTCCGGCTGCTGCCGATGTCCGACGACCCGGTCCGGACCCGCATCAAGCTCGTGGACGGTCCCGAGGTCGCGTTCCAGGAGTACTTCGTGGGTCGTCGCCACGCCGTCGCGGTCGAGTCGGTCCGCTTCGAAGGCGCGGCAGCAGCCCGGCCCGCTCCCGGTGTGCTCGACACCATCGCTCAGGCCGAGGTGGTCGTGGTGTGCCCCTCGAACCCCATCGTGTCGATCGGCCCGTTGCTCGCCGTACCCGACATCGCCGACGCGCTCGCGGCCCGCCGCTCCGACACCGTGGCCGTCTCCCCGATCATCGCCGGTGCGGCGTTGAAGGGGCCCGCCGACCGGTTGATGGCCGAGCTGGGACACGAGCCCACCGTCGTCGGTGTGGCCCGGCTCTACGCCGCGTTCGCCGGGACCCTGGTGATCGACGACGCCGACGCCGCGTCGGCCGGCGACGTCGAAGCCTGTGGGCTCCGCTGCGTCGTCGCACCCACCGTGATGCACACCGCCGAGCACGCCGGCGCGTTGGCGTCGGTCCTTCTCGACGCGGGGCGCCCGTCGGGCGCGACACGAGGAGCCCCTCGGTGACCTCGACCGGTGCGCTGGCGGTGATCCCGGTCAGGGGGATGGGCGAGATCGGACGGGGTGACGACCTCGCCACCGCCATCGCCGGTCTGGTCGAGCTCCTCGACGGCGACGTTGTGGTTGTCACGCAGAAGATCGTGTCCAAGGCCGAGGGCCAGATGGTGCCGATCGATCCTGACGACCCCGAGGACCGGATACGCATCATCGAATCGCAATCCGTGCGAGTCCTACGGCGACGCGGCGACCTCGTCATCTCCGAGACGCGCCACGGGTTCATCTGCGCCAATGCCGGGGTGGACCTGTCCAACGTCGAGCACGGATGGGCGGCGCTGCTCCCCGAGGACGCCGATCGTTCGGCACGACGCATCCGCGACGGCCTGCGGGCCGCGACAGGCCGTCAGGTGGCGGTCGTGGTGTCGGACACGTTCGGGCGGGCCTGGCGCAAAGGTGTCGTGGACGTGGCCATCGGTTGCGCGGGCCTGGCTGCGGTCGTGGACCTGCGGGGCACCGCGGACGCCATGGGACGCGACCTCGTCGCGACCGAGGTGTGCATTGCCGACGAGGTGGCGTCCGCCGCGGAGCTCGTCATGGGCAAGGCCTCGTCGGTCCCGGTCGCGATCGTGCGCGGCATCGATCCCACCTGGCTCCGACGGGGGTCGGTGTCCGAAGAGATCCTCCGGCCGCCCGGCGAGGACCTGTTCCGCTGAACCCGGCCCGCTGAGCATTCCCGGCCCGCTGAGACTCCTCCGGCCCGCTGAGCATTCCCGGCCGTGCGGTGGCTACGACCGCGCTTGGCGCCTCGTGTGCTCGAGCACGCCGTCCACTCCGGCCTCGAGCTCGGTCCACGCCCGCCATCCGAGGTGGATGCCGGCACGTCCGGGGTCGAGTGAGCTGCGCTGGAGCTCACCGGGTCGGGCCGGCGCGTGGACGGGCGCGAGGTCGGATCCGGCGCGCTCGCCCATGACACGGGCGAGCTCGTTCACCGAGACCTCGCGGCCCGTCCCGATGTTGAGCACGAGGCCCCCACCACGTGTTCCGGCCCGCACGAATGCGTCGACCACGTCGTCGACGTAGACGAAGTCGCGCGTCTGCTCGCCATCCCCGAAGATCGTGACGGGTTCTCCCCGCAGCAGTCTGTCCGAAAAGATCGCCACGACCCCCGCCTCGCCGTGGGGGTCCTGGCGCGGACCGTAGACGTTGGCCAGTGCCAGGGCGCAGAACTCGAGCGAATGGAGCTCCCGGTAGGCAACGAGATAATCGATCGCCGACATCTTGGACACGCCGTAGGGCGACAGAGGTCGTCGGGGGTGCGACTCCTTCAAGGGGAGCTCGGCGGGGTCGCATTCTCCGTAGAGCGTGCCGCCGCTGGCGGCGAAGGCCACTCGCGCCGTCCCGGCCGCCCGCGCCCCTTCGAGGACGCGCAACGTGCCCAGGATGTTGACAGCCGCGTCGAACACGGGGCGTTGCACCGACACCCGGACATCGGCCTGCGCGGCGAGATGGAACACCACCTCGGGCCGGCGTCGGGCCATCACCTCGACGAGCTCGTCGGAGCGGATGTCGAGCTGGTGGAACGTCAGCGCGTGGGAAGCTGACGAACGGGCTTCGGCCAGGTTCGCCAACGAGCCCGTCGACAGGTCGTCGACGACGTCCACGGAGTGCCCTTCGGCCAGGAGACGGTCCACGAGGTTGGACCCGATGAACCCGGCGCCACCGGTCACCATCATCTGCACAGATGGCCTCCGCGCCTGCTCAGCGTGCGCCCGCGCCGCATCGTCACGAGACCATCTCCGCCGGGACGCGGGCATCGACGAGGCGCGACCCCTCGGGCACCTCGACCTCGTCGCCCACCACGGTCACAGGCGACAGCTCACAGCCCTGGGCCACCACGCAGTTGTGACCGAGGATCGATCCGCTCACGCTCGCCCCCGCACCCACGCGTGCCCCGGGAAGGAGCACCGAATTCTCGACGTGGGCGTCGCGTTCCACCACGCTGCGAGCGCCGAGCACACTGGCCACGGCCGTCGCCCCGTTCGATATCTGGGCGCCGGAACCGAGCAGGCTCGGCCCGCGCACGTCACCTCGGACCAAGGGAGGGCCGAGCGTCCACACGCCGAGCGACACCTGTCGTGCGCCCGGTGCCGGTGGTCCGGGCCTGGCCCCGTTGAGGAGGTCCATGTTCGCCTGCAGGTAGGCGGCCGGCGTCCCCGTATCGAGCCAGTAGGCATCGCTCGCCAGCGCGTACACCGTCCCCTCCGCCGCCAGTTCGGGGAACGTCTCGCGCTCGACCGAGACGCGACGCCCGGCGGGGATGCGTTCGAGCACCTCGGGCTCGAGCACGTAGGTCCCGGCGTTGATCTGATTGGTGGTCTCGCGGCCGGGCGGAGGCTTCTCGACGAACTCGATGACGCGGCCGTCGTCGTCGGTGGGGACCACTCCGAATCTCGAGGGGTCCTCCATCGCCTTCAGATGAATTGTGGCCGTCGCGCCGTGGGAGCGGTGGAAGGCCACGAGCGCGGTCGTGTCGACGTCGGTGAGGACGTCCCCGTTGACCACGATGAAGGTCTCGTCGATTCCGACATGACGCGCCGCGAAGGCGATGGCGCCGGCGGTGTCGAGCGGTTCGGGCTCGACCGCGTAGTCGAGGAGCACGCCGGCCGCCTCGTGACGGGGGTAGGCGGCGAGAAAGGCGTCGGGGCGGTACCCGAGCGACAAGACGGCCTCGTCCACGCCGTGCATCTTCAGATGGGAGAGGACCCGCTCGAGCATGGGCACCTCCGCCACGGGGAGGAGCTGCTTCGGCGTCGTGTAGGTGAGCGGACGGAGTCTGGTCCCCTGGCCACCCAGGAGGACTATGGCCTTCACTTCGTCGTTGTGGTCGTCGCCGGCTTGGTGGTCGCCGTGGTGGACGGCTTGGTCGTGGCGGTGGTGGGCGGGGTCGTGACCGGTGTGGTAGTCGCGGTGGTGGGGGTGGTCGCGCTGGGCGAGGGCACCGCCGTCGACGGGCTCGAGGCCGAGCCGGCACGGTCGGTCAACATGGCCGTGATCGAACTGGGCTTGGGCACCGATTCCCCCGACGCCACGAACGCGACCGTGATGAGCTGCCCGTCGGCGAGCTTCACCGCGGCGGGGTCGTGGGCGACCGAAGGCTCGTTGGAACCGGGAGGCGTGAAGCTCGGCCACACCTTGATCTGGAGCTGGCCGGTCTTGCCCGCGTCGCGCGACGACGCCGGGCATTTCCCGCCGTTGCTGTACTTGGGGTCGCCCGGGAGCTGCAAGGTGCTCGAGGTGAGGACCAACTTGGGATACAGGGCCACGAAGCGGGCCAAGGTGGCGTTGTTGCCGGCGTCCTTGCTCGTCGTGGGCGCGACCTGGATCACGCCGTCACCATCGGTCCGGATCCCGGGTATGGGCGCCGTCGACGCGTTGGGATTGGCCGGAAGGTTGGGCTGGAGTGTCCCGCACACGTAGAAACCGAGTGCCTGGTACCAGTGCACGCCGACCGCCGGTTGCACCGCGGCCGCCGGGTGCTGGCGCTCGTAGCGGCTGTAGACGATGAGGGCCACACCCAGGATGCAGATCATCACGAGGCTCGTGTACCACTTCATGGGCCTCTGGCCGCGGTAGCTCCGGCCTCCTCCCGTGGCGCCCGCGCGCGCCACCCACTTTCCGGTATCTCCCCTGGCCATGATCGGGCGCCAACCCTACTCGGCCCGGCGCGCGCCGCCGAGCAGCGTCCTCAGGGCCTGCCTGGCGCACATGACACCGAGGCGGACCGTCAGCAAGACCGCCATGGGAGCGATCGCCAGGCGCCGCCACCCCCGCTCGGTGCGGATGGCGAAACGCAAGACGGAGCGGTGATGGGCCACCAGCATCCGGTAGGGCCGACGGGCGGTCGAGATCCCTTGGAGGTGGGTGACGACGGCGGGTGGCACATAGGCCACCCCCCAGCCGGCACGCCGGGCCCGCCAGCACAGGTCGACGTCCTCGGCATACATGAAGTACGACTCGTCGAAGCCGCGCAGCTCCTGCAATGCACGGCGCCGGGCGAGGAAGCACGCGCCCGACACCCAGTCGACCTCGGTCACCTCGTCGGTGTCGAGGTCCGCCATCCGGTAGCGGCGCGTGAAGCGGTTGTCGGGGACCACGTCGGCCAGGAGCGCGTGGCCGACGGCATCGACGAGGGAGGGGAACCGGCGCGCCGACGGGTAGCGGGTGCCGTCGGCCTCGAGGATGCAGGGACCGGCGATGGCCAAGGTCGCGTCCGCCACCAGCGCGTCGACGAGAGCCCGCAGCGCCCCGGGGTGCACGGCCACATCGGGGTTCGACACCAGGACGAGCTCGGACTCGGTGACGTCGATACCGCGGTTGGCCGCCGCGCCGTACCCGAGGTTGGTCCCGGTCTGGACCAACCGGACATCTCGGTCCGCGGCCATGAGGAGCGCGGCCGAGCCGTCCGACGAGTTGTTGTCGACCACCGTGACCGTGGCGACTCCTTCGGCCCGGAGCGAAGCGACACAGGCGAGCAGCGCCTCGCCCGCTTCGTGGTTCACCACCACCGCCGACACCGGTGCCGATCCCGGCGGCACGTCCCCCCCGACGGCACCGTCGTGGCCCGTATCGGGCGACACCTCTGGTGCGGCAGGGGCGGGTACCGGAGTCCTCGGTGGCGCCACGAGGGATCAGATTCGGCGGACGAACCGATACCGGACGAGGGCAGTGAGTGCACGCACACCGTCGTGCCACTCGAACTTCGTGCCTTCTGACTGATCGCGTCCTGTGTAGGAGATCGGTACCTCGTAGATGCGGTAGCCCCGGCGCAGGACCTTGGCGGTGATCTCGGGTTCGAAGTCGAACCCGTCGGACTCGATGGTGATCGAGTCGAGCACGGCGCGGTCGAAGAGCTTGTAGCACGTCTCCATGTCCGACAACGTGGACCGGTACAACACATTGGCGGTGAGCGTGAGGAGACGGTTCCCCAACCACTGCGTAGGCCGCATGGCGCGCCGCTCGCCGGTGAAGCGGCTCCCGTAGACGACCTGGGCCTTTCCCTTCAGCACGGGCTCGAGCAGTTTGGGCCAGTCGTCGGGGTCGTATTCGAGATCCGCGTCCTGGATCAGTACGAGCTCGCCCCGAGCGGTCTTCACCCCCGTCCGAACTGCGGCACCCTTGCCCTGATTGGCGCGGTGCGTGACGATGCGGACCGTCGAGTCCTGCAGGGCCGAGAGCACCTTGTCGGTCCCGTCGGTCGAACCGTCGTCGACGACGACGACCTCGAGCTGCATCGGGAGCTCCACGGCCCGGATGCGACGGAGGATCTCGGCCACGGTGTTGCGCTCGTTGAACACCGGAACGATGACCGACAGCGTCCGGAACCGGTCCCGAGCCGTGGCGGCTTCACCGACGATACTCGCATCGGGCGCGTTCGGTTCGGAGGCGGTCGTCACGGCACCGACCGGGCGCGGTGGTCCAGGTTTCGAGCACGCACCCTGTCCATCATGGCCGACCCCCGGCCCGTTGCGGGGTGCCGGACGAGAAGAATTCGGCCGTCCGGCGCAGACCCTCCTCGAGGGGCACGAGCGGCTCCCACCCCAGTTCGCGGCGGGCCACGGTGTTGTCGGGACGACGACGCGTCGGGTCGTCGACCGGCAGCGGCTCGTGGACGATCGGCGAGGACGACCCCGTCAGCTCCAGCACGGCGTGGGCCAGTTCGAGCACGGTCAACTCGTCGGGGTTGCCGATGTTCACCGGACCGGTGAGCTCGGAGTCGAGCAGGGCCAGGATCCCGGCCACCTCGTCGTCGACGAAACACAGGCTTCGGGTCTGCGACCCGTCGCCGTACACGGTGAGCGGGCGGCCTTGGAGCGCCTGCACCAAGAAGTTCGACACCACCCGCCCGTCGCCGGGTCGCAATCTCGGGCCGTAGGTGTTGAAGATCCGCACGATGCCGACGTCGACGCCCCTGGCGCGGTGCGTGGCCATGGTGAGGGCCTCGGCGAAACGCTTGGCCTCGTCGTAGACGCTGCGGGGCCCCACGGGATTGACGTTGCCCCAGTACGTCTCGGGCTGGGGGTGCACGAGAGGATCGCCGTACACCTCGCTCGTCGACGCCAGCACGAAGCGCGCCCCGTTGTCCGCGGCCAGGGCCAGGCTGTGGCGGGTTCCCTCGCTTCCCACGGCCAGTGTCTCGAGCGGCCGGGCCAGGTAGTCGGGGGGCGACGCGGGACTGGCGAAGTGCAGGACGCAGTCCACTGGACCCTCGACGGGGACCCCTTCGCTCACGTCGGCCACGACCAACTCGAATGCAGCGTGGCCCACGAGCGACGCCACGTTGTCCGCCACACCGGTGGACAGGTCGTCGACGGCGACGACCCGATCGCCGCGAGCCACGAGTGCCTCGCACAGGTGCGACCCGAGGAATCCCGCCCCTCCCGTGACGACCACACGGCGCCCCCCCGTCACGGGCGACCCATGGCCATGTAGGAGAACCCGATGCGGCGCATGGCGGCCGGGTCGAGCAGGTTGCGGGCGTCGACGACGTTGGGCTCGGCGAGCAGGTCCCGGACCTTGGGGAAGTCGAGCCAGCGCAGCTCCTCCCACTCGGTGAGCACCACGACACAAGAAGCCCCCTCGCACACCGCGTAGGCGTCGGGGAGGACCTCCACGCTGGCGGGGAACTCCGGGATCGGTCCGTGCACCGTCGGATCGAAGGCCCGCACGGTGGCTCCCTCGGTGACGAGGCGGCGCACGATCTCCACCGCGGGGGAATCGCGCCGGTCGTCGGTGAGCGCCTTGAAGGTGAGCCCCCACGCCGCGACGGTGCGACCCTCGAGTGACCCCCCCACCGCAGTGCGCACCTTGGACGTGACCGACGCCAGCTGCGCCTCGTTGGTGTCGATGGCGCCGCGCAGGAGCGAAAAGTCGTACCCCGACTGCTCGCCGATGTAGATCAGCGCGCGCGTGTCCTTGGGGAGGCACGAGCCACCCCACCCCGGGCCGGGCCGGAGGTAGTCGAAACCGATCCGGTGGTCGTAGGCCATGCCGAGCAGGACGTCGCGCACGTCGGCCCCGACCGCCTCACACAGGTTGGACACGGCGTTCACGAAGCTCAACTTGGTGGCGAGGAACGCGTTGGACGCGTACTTGATGGTCTCGGCCGTCGCCGCGTCGGTCACGATCAGCGGCGCCTGCGTCGACGCGAACAACGCGCCGACCCGCGCCGCCGCGGCCCGGTCGTCGGCACCGACCACGATCCGGTCGGGATGAAGCGCATCGTGGATGGCCGTACCCTCGCGCAGGAATTCGGGGTTCGACACCACCGCCACGTCGGAGCGGTCGAGGAGCTGCTCGACCAGCAACGTGGAACCTACCGGGACCGTCGACTTGTTCACGACGATCGCGCCGTGCTCGAGGTGCGGCGCGATCTCCCTCGCCACGGACTCGAGAAAGCTCACGTCGGCGGCGCCGTCGGGCCCTTGGGGCGTCGGGACGCACAGGAACACGAACTCGGCGCCGCGTACCGCCTCGGTCGCGCCGAGCACGAACTTCAGGCGACCCGAATCCAGCCCGCCGATGAGGATGTCGCCGAGACCCTCCTCGACGATGGTGGGCTCACCGCGCGACAGCTTCTCGACCTTGGCGGGATCGGACTCACCGCACGCCACCTGGTATCCGAGGTGGGTGAGGACAACGGCGGTGGTGAGCCCCACGTACCCGGCACCGATCACCGCCGTGGTCACCTCGCGCTCGGTCCTCTGCAGGCTCACCGTGCCTCCTTTGTCGAAGCGGCCATCGGTCCCGTCGCCGCCAACAGCCGCTCTAGGCCGTCGCGCCAGTCCGGGAGCTGCTCCATCCCCATGAGCCGGAGGGCCGCGTTGTCGAGGGCGGAGTTGGCCGGTCGGGGGGCGGGGCGGGGCGGGTCGAGCAGGTCGGTGGTGATGGGTTCGACCCGTGCGGGGTCGTGGCCGGCCGCCTCGAGGACGGCCTGCGCGAATTCGTACCACGACGTCACCCCGGCGTTGGTGACGTGGAACGTGCCGGGAAGGCGCTCGCTTCCGACCACGGCCAGAACCCCGGCGAGATCCGCGGTGAACGTGGGGCTGCCACGTTGGTCGTCCACGAAGCGCATCGGCCCGGTCTGGCTCGCCAGGCGCAGCACGGTCCGCACCATGTTGGCGCCGTGCGCACCGCACACCCATGACGTGCGCACCACTGTGGACCCGGGATCGAGTTCTCCCTCGCCTGCCAGCTTGGAGCGCCCGTACACCGACATCGGGTTGGTCCGGTCCCACTCCACATAAGGGCGCACCGACGTGCCGTCGAAGACGTAATCGGTCGACACGTAGACCACGTGCGCGCCGACACGGCGCGCCGCTTCGGCCACATGACGGGTCCCGAGAGCGTTGACGGCGTAGGCGCGATCGGGATCGCCCTCACACGCGTCCACCGCCGTCCATGCCCCGGCGTGGATCACGACGTGGGGACGCACACCCTCGAAGATCGTCTGCACCGCGGCGCGGTCGGACACGTCGAGAAGGGAGTGGTCCGCCGCGGTCACGTCCCACGCGCTGCGCACACCGAGACGGCCCGTGGCGCGATCGCCCGGCCGCCCCCCGGTGGGCACCCGCCCCGCGAAGGCATCGACGACGTCGGTGCCGAGCTGACCGCCCGCGCCGGTGACGAGCACCTTCGAGACCGCGTACCGGTCACGTCCGGTCACGTCCGGTCACCTCGTTCGGGTTGGCTCACGCGCTAGCGCGAGCCGGACGTGCCCGGATCGGCGTCGCCCGCCGTGGGATCGCCCGACGTGGGGTCGACCGACGTGGGACCGCCGGGGGTGGGGTCTCCCCACGAGGACTCGACCACGGGGGCACGATCCATGAGCGGTTCCCACCAGTCGCGGTGGTCCGCGTACCACCGCACCGTGTCGGCCAGCCCTTCCTCGAAGCCGATGGTGGGTGCCCAACCGAGCTCACTGCTGATCTTCGTGCAGTCGAGGAGGTAGCGCCGGTCGTGACCCGGACGGTCGGGGACGATCTTCTTGAGCGAATCGGGCTTCCCGAGCGTGTGCAACACCGTGTCGGCGATCTCCTCGATGCTGGCCTCGACGCCGCTGCCGACGTGGTAGGTCTCGCCGATCCGGCCGCGCTCGAGGACGGCCTCGATGGCCCGGCAGTGGTCGATCACGTGCAGCCATTCGCGCCGGTTACGCGTCGACTCGTACAGCGGCAGCGGCAGGTCGTCGAGGGCGTGCGCCGCGAACAGGGGGATGACCTTCTCCGGGAATTGGTACGGGCCGTAGTTGTTGGAGCAGTTGGTGATGGTGGCCGACAGCCCGTAGGTCTCGAAATAGGCCCGAACGGCGTGGTCCGCGCCCGCTTTCGAGGCGTTGTACGGGGTCCGGGGCCGGTAGGGGTGCTCCTCGGTGAACGCGTCGTCGGAGTCGAGGGCAAGGTCGCCGTAGACCTCACACGTCGAGATGTGGTGGAAGCGGGCCACCTGGGCGTGCCGGGCGGCCTCGAGCATCACCTGGGTCCCGAGCACGTTGGTGCGGAAGAACCGGCCGGGGTCGATCACGGCCAGGCTGTTGTGGGACTCGGCCGCGAAATGGACGATGGTGTCGATGTCGTAGTCCCGGAGGGTCCGGAGAGCGCCTTCGCCATCACAGACGTCGCCGTGGACGAAGCTGATCCGGTCCTCGACATCGATCAGGTTGGGGCGGTTCCCCGCGTAGGTGAGGGCGTCGTAGGCGACCACCAGGTCGTCTGGGTGCTGCTGCACCCAGTAGCGGACGAAATTGGAGCCGATGAAGCCTGCACCACCGGTGACGAGCACTTTCATGGTGGGCCAATCGTAGACCGGGCATCACCGCGGTCCTGCGACTCAGGCCGGGCAGCGCCCCAACAGCGCAGGTCAGGCGGGATCGCGCAGGTGCACCACGTCGCCGGCCGCCACGGACCTCAGGCCCGTCCCCACGTCCACGATCAGATGGCCTTCCGCGGTGATGTCTGTGGCGGTGCCCGTGAGGACCTCGGCCGGGAGAGACACGCGTACCTCCTTGCCCACGGTGACGCAGCGCCGACGGTACTCCGCCGACAACCGTCGTCGTCCGTGCGCGTCAGCCAGATCCGCGAGCCGTCCCTCGAGCTCCTCCAGCACCAACGTGAGCATGGCCAGCGGGTCGGGTCGTGCTCGCGCCTCGCGCCAGATCGACGTCGCCACGAGTGCCGGCTCCTCGGATCCACCAAGCGAGAGGGCAGTGTCACCGGGGTCCGGGGCGTCGGGGTCCGGGGCGTCGGGGTCCGGGGCGTCGGGGTCCGGGGCGTCGGGGTCCGGGGCGTCG
>Ga0209415_10014740_pt1 | contig 12748 bp, 9 predicted proteins | sample PeaSoiSIISIP2007_FD_187696 | JGI IMG/M metagenome (GOLD analysis project Ga0209415, IMG submission 187696) | Peat soil microbial communities from Weissenstadt, Germany - SII-SIP-2007 (SPAdes) (version 2) | ecosystem: Environmental > Terrestrial > Soil > Wetlands > Peat | place: Germany...
GACGTGGACCACGAGTACCGGCAGGACTCGGACTTCTTCTACCTGACGGGCTTCGACGAGCCCGAGAGCGTGCTCGTCCTCGACGCGGAGGAGCGCAAGGCCACGCTGTTCGTGCGCCCCCGCGACCGCGAGCGCGAGGTGTGGGACGGGCCGCGCGCCGGGGTGGACGGAGCGAAGGAGCTCGGGGCGGACGCGTCCTTCGTCGTTTCGGAGCTCGACGACAAGCTCCCGAACCTGCTCCAGAACCGCCGCCGCGTGTACTACCGCCTCGGGGCGAGCCGTCGCTTCGACGACCGGGTCCTCGGGGCTATCGACAAGGTGCGCGCGCGCCAGCGCCTCGGGGTGACGGCGCCGACCGAGGTCGTCGATCCGGGGGCGGTGCTGCACGAGATGCGCCTCCGCAAGTCGCCCGTCGAGATCGAGACCATGCGCACGGCGGCCCGCATCACGCGCGAGGCGCACGAGCTCGCCATGCGCCGGACGCGCCCGGGCATGTACGAGTACGAGGTCGAGGCGCTGCTGCTCGACACGTTCCGGCGGCACGGGTCGGAGCGTCCCGCGTACGGGAGCATCGTCGGCTCGGGGCCGAACGCCTGCGTGCTCCACTACCGGAAGAACGACCGCCGGATCGACCCGGGCGAGCTGCTCCTCATCGATGCCGGGTGCGAGTACGGCTACTACGCGAGCGACGTCACCCGGACGTTCCCGGTGGGGCGCGCGTTTTCCCGTGAGCAGCAGGCCATCTACGAGCTGGTCCTCCACGCTCAGGGCGAGGGGATCGCCGCCACGCGCCCCGGCGCGACGCTCGACGAGATCCACAAGCTCAGCGTCGACATCATCACGCGCGGACTGGTGCGCCTCGGCCTGCTCTCGGGCGAGGTCCAGACGCTCATCGATTCGGAGGCTTACAAGCGCTTCTTCATGCACCGGACGAGTCACTGGCTGGGCATGGACGTGCACGACGTCGGGGCGTACTTCGAGTCCGGCAAGCCGCGCCGCCTCGAGCCGGGGATGGTGCTGACGGTCGAGCCGGGGATCTACATCGCGCCGGACGATCCGTCGGTCCCCGCGGAGTGGCGCGGCATCGGCGTGCGCATCGAGGACGACGTGCTGGTCACGACGTCGGCGCCCGAGGTGCTGACGGACGGGATCCCGAAGACGGTGGAAGAGGTTCTTCGGGCGTGTGCGTGATAGGGACGCCCTCGGGCCGCCACCGCCGCGCGAGCCCGTAGGCCAGGAGACCCAGCAGGGCCGCGAGGACGGCGCCGACCAGCCCCGCCCCGAACAGCCAGTCGCCGAAGAGCTGCCAGCCGTGGACGAGGACGTCCGCGGGCGCCATGGGCATCCACTCCCCTGTCCGCAGGCGATGGGCCAGCTCGATCTCCGAGAAGGCGATCCAGGCGAGGATCACGTTGCTCGAGATGCGCGACCCGAGGAACGCCCACAGGCGATTGAGCTTCAGCGCCGTGGCCAGGGCCAGCGCCATCCACATGTGCAGGCCGATGAAGGGCGTGCACCCGCAGAAGACGCCGACGGCCACCGACCAGCCGACCTCGCGGGGGGTGGAATGCTCGGCCTTGGCCCGCCTCCAGAGATCGCGGGTCCGCAGCCAGGCGCGTTTGAGGAACCGGGGGAGGGCCAGTAGAGAGAGGGTAGCTCACCCGGCATGGCGGTCCCGTGGAGGCGGGGAACTGGCCGCGTGCGTGGCGTGCGTGGTAGCGCTGGGCCGTGACGCTCGACGAGGCGGTCGCGGCCTTCCTGCTCCACCTCCGGGCCGAGCGGCACGCGTCGCCCAACACGGTGACGGCCTACCAGCACGACCTGGCCGGTCTCGCGGCGTTCACGCGCGAGCGCGGATCGCACGCCTCCGCGGATGTACGCGCGATCGACGTGTACCTCCTGCGCGGGTGGCTCGGGGTGCTCGCGAGGAAGCACGCGCCGAGCTCCATCGCGCGCAAGCTCGCCGCCGTGCGCACGTGGATGCGGTGGATGAGGCGACGCGGGGTCATCGCCGCGTGTCCGGCGGACGAGCTCGCGACGCCCAAGGTCCGGCGGGGACTCCCGACGCTCCTCTCGGTGGACGCGGCCAAGGAGGTGGTCGAGGCTCCGGGCGACGACTCGCCGCGCGGGGTGCGCGACCGCGCCATCCTCGAGGTGCTCTACGGCTCCGGCTTGCGGGTGAGCGAGGTCTGCGGCCTGGATCTCCACGCGATCGACCTCGCGGCGGGGACGGCGCGGGTCCTGGGCAAGGGGAGCAAGGAGCGCATGGTGCCGCTCGGCAGCAAGTGCATCGCGGCGCTCCAGGGCTGGCTCGAGGTCCGCGGCCGCATGGTCCACCCGAAGCGCGGCACGCAGGATCCGCGCGCCCTCTTCCTGGCGGTCACAGGCAAGCGCATGTACGTGCGCGCCGTCCACGCGCTGGTGCAGAGCTACGGCGCCCTCGGAGCCGGGCGCGCGGACCTTCACCCCCACGCGCTGCGCCACACCTGCGCGACCCACATGCTCGACGGCGGTGCCGATCTCCGCGCCATCCAGGAGATGCTCGGCCACGCGTCGCTGTCGACCACCCAGCGGTACACGCACGTCTCGATGGAGCACCTCATGCGGGTGTACGACGCCGCGCATCCCATGGCGCGCGCGCGCCCGCCGGCCCCCACCCGGAAATGATAAACCTTCCCACGACGTGGCACGGGCGACAGGACGCATCCTCTTCGCGCTGACGGGCGCAGCCATCGGCGCGGTCGCCGTGGCGCTGGTGGAGGCACGGCCGGCGGCGTCGGACGCGCACGCGCCGGGGTTCGGGACGCTGGCCCTCGCGGACCTCGGGGTGCTCGCGCCGCTCGCGATGGCGATCGGCCTCGGCGTGGCGCTGCTCGCGCTGTTCCTGTCGCCGGGCGCCGCCGTGGGCCCCGTCGAGCTGGCCGCGACGCTGCGAGAGGAGCCGGTCCTCTCGCGATCGCGCACCGCCGCGATGGCGCTCCTCGGCTTCGGGGTGAGCACCGCGTGGCTCGTGGTTACGGCAGAGGTCGCGCGACGCGTCCTGGCCGAGGGGTCGCCGACCCGCGCGGGGGTCGCCCTCGCGCTCACGTCGGTGGCGTGGCTGGTGGCCCTCGTCGCGGCGGGGCTGTCGGCGCTGCCGCCGGTGAGGCGCACGCTCGCGGCCGCCGCCTCCCGCTGGCCGCGCGCGATCGACCCGGTGACGACCGGCGCGATCGGGTTCGCCGTCGCCATCGGGGTGGTCGCGCTGGGCGTGGCGTGGGGGGACCCGGGTGGGGACGGGACGGGGCCGCTGGCGATCTTCGGCGTCCTCAAGCGTAACGAGCTCGATCTGCGCCCGGCGCTCGACGTGGCCATCATCGCCGCCTGCGCGTGGATCGCGCCGCTCGCGCTGGGGGGGCGGCCGGCTCGACCGCTCGCGGTCGTGATCGCCCTCGCCGCCGTCGTCGCCCCTCTGCTGGTCACCGTTCACGAGGCCGGGGCCCTCGAGCGCGAGCCGCGCATCGCCGTGGCGCTCCAGCGCCAGGCCCCCCTCGGGGGGATCGCGCTCGGGCTGGACCGCAGAGCGACCGATCGCGACCACGACGGCGCCTCGCCGCTCTTCGGAGGGGGCGACTGCAACGACGCCGACCCCGCCATCTCCCCGTACGCGACCGACATCCCGGGCAACGGCATCGACGAAGACTGCTCCGGCTCCGACATGCCGATGCCGGCCCCGCCGCCGCCCGCTCCTTCGTCCGCCACCCCCGCGGCCATGGTGGACCGCGACTACAACCTCATCTTCATCACGGTCGACACGCTCCGCGCCTCCGAGATGGGCTTCCTCGGGTACGCCAAGCCGACCACGCCGAACCTCGACGCGCTCGCGGCTCGGGCCGTGGTCTTCGATCGGGCGTACGCGATGGCGTCGTACACGGGCAAGGCGCTCGCGCCGATGCTCATCGGCAAGTACCCGAGCGAGACGCTGCGCGACGGTGGCCACTTCAACACGTACCTCCCGGGCAACACGCTGCTCGCGGAGCGCCTGCGGACCGCCGGCATCTACACGATGGGCGCGGCGTCGCACTGGTACTTCCGGCCCCGCTTCGGCGTGACGCAGGGGTTCGACGTGTTCGACGTGTCCGCGGTGCCTCCGGAGGGGCAGGGGGACACGGACTCGACCACGACGGGCAAGCCGCTCACCGACGCGGCGCTGAGGCTCCTCGAGGGCCACGCGCAGGCCCGCCGCTTCGCGCTGTGGGTGCACTACTTCGACCCGCACTCCCAGTACGTCGCGCACGAGGGGGCGCCGGATTTCGTCGACCCCGCGAAGCCGCCCGGGTGGAGGCTCACCGCCGCCTACGACGGCGAGATCTGGTTCACCGATCAGCAGCTCGGCAGGCTCCTCGACTACGCCCGCGCCCAGAGCTGGTGGAAGGACACGGTCGTGGTCGTGACCAGCGACCACGGAGAGGCGCTCGGCGAGCACGGGATCAACTTCCAGCACGGCTGGGAGATCTACGAGCCCCTCATGCGCATCCCGCTCGTCATCTACGCGCCGGGCGTGGAGCCGCACCACGTCCCCGTCAAGCGCAGCGTCATCGACCTCGTCCCCACCATCCTCGACCTCATGCGCATCCCGCGCCCGGCGCCCGGCGAGCTCTCGGGCCAGAGCCTCGCGGCCGACCTCGTCGCGAAGCCCGGCGCCGCATACGAGGAGCGCGACGTGTACCTCGACATGCCCGACGGTCCCTACACGCACCTGCGGCGCGGTATCATCCACGGGGCGACGCCGGGGATGAAGCTCATCCACCTCGGCGGCAGGCTCTACCAGCTCTACGATCTGGCGAGCGATCCCGCCGAGCACGACGACCTCTCCAGCGACCCCACCAAGCTCGCCCCGATGATCGAGGCCCTTCAAGCCAAGCGCGCGACGCTGAAGGAGATCAACGTGAAGGCCGACGCCCCGGCGCAGCAGTGAAAGGCTGGCTCGCGCGTCCCGTGCTGTCGATCGTCGGCGCCGCCGGGGGGGCGGGGCTCATCGCCGTGATCGAGGGGGTGAAGGCGTCGCGGGAGTGGCACTCGCCGGTGGGGGGGACGGTGCTCGGCGACGCGGCGGTGCTGATGCCGCTCGCGATGGGGGTCGGCGTCGCCGTCTCGGCGGCGATGATGACGCTCGACCCGGACCGGCGGTGGACCCCGGGGGCCGTCCTCGGCCGCCTGCGCATCATGAGCCGCGGCGCGCGCGCCCGGCTGGGCGCCGTGGCCCTCCTCGGGCCGGCGGCGACCGTGGCGTGGCTGCTCGCCTCGGCGCACTTCGCGCGCGCCGTGCTCCTTCGCGACGCCGAGCCCTGGGCCGCAGGGGCCGCCATGGGCGCGACTTCGGTGATGGCGCTGGCGCTGTCGGCGGCGGCGATGCTCGCGCTCGTGCCGCCGGTCGCCCGCGCGGTCACCGTGCACGTGGCGCCCGCCCTGGCGGCGGCGTGCGGGTTCTCGTTCGCCCTCGCCTGCGTCGCGATGGGCGTGCGGATCGGCGACACGAGCGGCAACGGTCTGACGCCGCTCGCCATCCTCGGCGTCCTGGCGCGCCGCGAGCTCGATCTGTCGCCGCTCTTCGCGCTGTTCGTCATCGCGCTCGGCGCCCTGGTCGGGGAGCGGGCCTCGCGCGAGCGGCGCTGGGGTCGCGTCGCCCTGGCCACCGTGGTGATCGCGGGGATGTGGGGCCTCCTCGTGCAGCAGGCCTACGCGATGAACGAGGATCCGACGGTGGCGCACGCCATCGAGCTGGGGGCGCCGCTCGGTCACGTGGGTCTCGCGCTCGCCCGCCGCGCCACCGACCGCGACCACGACGGCGCCTCCCCCCTCTTCGGCGGCGGCGACTGCGACGACTCCGATCCGTCCCGCTCGCCGACCGCCATCGACATCCCCGGCAACGGCATCGACGAGGACTGCTCCGGCTCCGATCTGCCGCTCCCGCACCGCCCGCTGCCTCCGCCCCCGGCCGCACGCGGCGCCCTGCCGCACGATCTGAACCTCGTCCTCATCACCGTCGACACGCTGCGCATCGACCTCGGCTTCATGGGATATCCCCGCCCGGTCTCGCCCAACCTCGACGCGCTGGCGGCGCGGTCGACCGTCTTCGATCGCGCGTACTCTCTGGCCTCGTACACCGGCAAGAGCCTCGGCCCCACGCTGATCGGCAAGTACCCGAGCGAGACTCTCCGCGACGGCTCGCACTTCGACACGTACTCGCCGGACAACGTCTTCCTCGCAGAGCGCCTCCGCAACGCGGGCTTTCACACCATGGGGCTCGCCTCGCACTGGTACTTCAAGCCGAAGTACGGCCTCACGCAGGGCATGGACACGTGGGACCTCTCCGCGCTCCCCCCCGAGTCGGCCGGCGACATCGACAACGCCGTGACGAGCGAGGCGCTGAGCGACGCGGCCATCCACCTGCTCTCCGATCCCGCGAACGGATCCCGGCGGTTCTTCCTGTGGGCGCACTACTTCGACCCGCACGCCAACTACGTCGTCCACCCGGAGGCGCCGGACTTCCGCGCCGGCCAGAAGATGTGGTCGAAGCCCCTCTACGACGGCGAGGTGTGGTTCACCGACCACCACATCGGGCGCGTGCTCGACTTCATCGCGTCGCAGCCGTGGGGAAAGAAGACGGCCATCATCGTCACCAGCGACCACGGCGAGATGTTCGACGAGCACGGCATGAGCTTCCACGGCGTGGATCTGTGGGAGCCGCTCGTCCGCGTCCCGCTCATCGTCTTCGTGCCCGGCGTGAAGCCTCACCGCGTGAAGCAGAAGCGCAGCAACATCGACCTCGTGCCGACGGTGCTCGACCTGATGGGCGTGACGCAGCCGCCGGAGGGGGAGCTGTCGGGCGAGAGCAACGCGGGGGTCATCGTCTCGCCGGACGAGGTGACGGTCGACGAGCGCGACGTCCTCATGGACATGCCCTGGGGCCCGCAGGTCGCGCAGCACCGCGCCTTCATCCACGGGCCGACCCCGGGGCTCAAGCTGATGGCGCCGGGCGGGAGGGTGTACATGCTGTACGACCTCGCCGCGGACGAGGCGGAGGCCGAGGACATCTCGCGGCGCGACCGCGCCGTGCTCGCGCGCATGGTGCAGGCCTACGAGGAGAAGATGGGGAGCCTGAAGGAGATCAAGGTGGACCCGATCCCGTAGCGGGCGTGGCCTTGGCGACGAGCGCCCGCAGCGCCGCCAGCGACGGGAGCAGCGCGTCGGGTCGGGAGGCCCGGAGGCGAGCCTCTGTCCCGAAGCCCCCGAGGACCCCGATGGCCACGGCGCCGGCCGCGCGTGCGGACAGGAGGTCCTGGTCCCCGTCGCCCACGACCCAGAGCGCCTCCACCGGGACGGCGAGGGCGCGCCCCACGGCGAGCACCGGCTCGGGTCGCGGCTTCAGGGGCCCGTCTCCGCCGGCATAGACGAAGGCGAAGCGGCCGCCCGCGTCGAGGGCGTCGAGGATGGCGAGCGTCACCGCGCGCGCCTTGTTGGTGACGACGGCCAGGGGCGTGCCTCGCAGCGCGTCCATCGCGTCCAGCGCGCCGGGCATCCACGTCGTCTGCTCCACGGCGTGGGCGGCGTAGCGCTCGACGAAGGCACGCTCGAGCGCGTCGAGCGCCGGCGACTCCAGCGGCATCGCGAAGGCCCGCGACACGAGCGCGCGCACCCCGTCCCCCACGAACGTCGCGATCACCTTCACGTCGAGCGGCGGCCGCCCCTCGCTCGCGAGGACGTGGTTGCACGCCGCCGCGATGTCCAGGCGCGAGTCGATGAGCGTCCCGTCGAGATCGAACGCGACGGCCTCGGGGCGCCTCACGGCTCCCTCGTAGCACGGTTGCCGCACGGGCTCGCGCGGCGCTCGCGGTCGAGTAGGCTAAGCCTCGCGATGAGCGACGATACCCAGCGGCGGGAACCCGGCCTTCCCACCATCGACGTGAACGAGTACGGCGGCAAGCGCGAGGGCGTCCGCCAGGAGATGAACCGGCGCCTCTTCATGCAGCTGCTCGTCTACGAGGTCGACGGGCGGCCGGACCACGAGGCCAAGGAGCTCGCGGCGCGCCTCCGCGGCGCGGGCGTGCCCTCCGTCGTCTACGCCGACACGATGGACCCGCGCAGCGTGGGCCTCCTCACGTGGGGCGAGGATCCGGCGCACTTCGTCCAGCACGTCCGCCCGCACCTCCAGAGCCCCGCCCTCCGGCCTCGCCGCGACTTCGCCATGCTCGGCCGCACGTACGCGACCGGCCACGAGCCGGACCTCGAGCACGCGCTCCTTCGCCGCGCCGTCGAGAACGTGAGCCGCGACGCGTACCCGTGGCACGTGTGGTACCCGCTCCGGCGCAGCGGCGCGTTCGCGCGCCTCGAGCCCCACGAGCAGGGGCAGATCCTCCGCGAGCACGCGACGATCGGCATGGCCTACGGCGCGCAGGAGCTCGCCCACGACATCCGCCTCGCGTGTCACGGGCTCGACGCAGGCGACAACGAGTTCGTCATCGGTCTCGTGGGGCCCGAGCTCCACCCGCTGTCGCACCTCGTGCAGGCGATGCGCAAGACCCGCCAGACGAGCGAGTTCATCGCCCGGATGGGGCCGTTCTTCGTCGGGTACGCGCTCCACCGCACCTGAGGTCTCTCACGCGAGGCCGAGCGCGCTTCCCAGATCGTCCAGCTCGTCGACCGTGACCCCGGCCGCGTGGAACCCCGTGCGCAGCGCCGCGGCGGTCTTCTCGAAGAACGCGTCCTCCGAGGCGTCGACCCGTCCCGCGGCCTCGTAGAGCGCGCGCGAGCGCGGGACCTCGTACATCCGGTCGATGCGGACGACGGCGACGTACGGCGCCATCCGCTCGACCAGCCGCTCCGGCGTCATCGGCAGCATCGGCTGCACGACCCCGAAGGTGCGGATGCCCCCCGCGTGGCAGCGGGCGAGCGCGTCGAGCCGCTCGTCGATCGGATCGCCGCCCGGCTCGAAGATGCGCCGCACGGCGTCGTCGTCCGTCGGGATCGAGAGGCCCACGGCCGCCCGCGGGAACCGCGCGAGCAGCTCCAGGTCGTCGAGCACGCGCGCCGCCCGGGTCAGCACGACCGGCGTGAACCCCGCCTCGAGGAGCACCTCGAGGCACTGCCGGGTGATGCGGTAGCGGCGCTCGAGCGGCTGGTAGGGATCCGTCACGATGGGGCTCAGCCGCACCACGCCCGGCGCGTGCTCGCGCACCTCGCGCCGGAGCACCTCCGCGGCGTTGACCTTCACGTCGACGTAGCGGCCCCAGGGCACCCTAGGCAGCCCCTCCAGCGCGCGGGACAGATCCGAACGGTGCGCCGCGTAGCAGAAGTCGCAGCCGATCATGCAGCCGACGTAGGGGTTCACGTAGTAGTGCCCGCGGCCCTCCGGGATGAGGACGCGGTCCACCCGCACCTCGCGGACCTCGCTCGGGCGCGACGCGGCGGGGCGCTCCAGCACGGGCAGCAGTCGCTCTCGCTCGCCGAGGATGCGGACGACCTGATCCGCGACGCGTCGCTCGTCGTCGGTCAAGTCCCGGGCCCCCGCGAACTGCCGGCGGACGACGACGTTGAAGCGCGCCGTCCGCGCGTAGCATTCGCGCGCCTCGTCGCGCGCCTCGGCCTCGACGAGCAGCAGGGAATCGCCCCGTCCGAGGGTGACCGACACGCCCTGCTCGGCGTCCCAGCCGACCAGCCTCCACCCGGTGGGCGAAGGCGAGGTCAGCCCGAGGAGCGGCTCGAGGAGTCGCCGGACCGCGTCGTCCGCGCTCAGGCCGCACCCCGCACCCGCATCGTCACGCTCGCCCGCGCGCCCGTCCACCACGTGCGCGCGTCGTCCTTCGTCCACGAGCCGAGGTCATCGATCGCCGCGAGGGCCTCATCGAGCTCGCGCACGCTGCGGAACCTGTCTTCGCGCTTCTTGTGCAGGCAGCGCATGATGGCCATCTCCAGCTTCTCCGGCAGCGGCTTGCCGAGGCGCGCGCTCGGCAGCTCCGGCGTCTTGCTGATGTGGCTCATCACGGTCTCGGCGAAGTTGCGGTCGGGGAAGAGCGGCGTGCCCGTCAGCATGTAGTAGAGGACGGCGCCCAGCGAGTAGATGTCGCTGCGCGTGGAGGCGCGCTCGCCGGCGCAGACCTCGGGGGACATGTACGCGGGCGTCCCGAAGAGGATGCCCGTCTCGGTGAGTGACGGACGATCCCCCTCGACGACGCGCGCCACGCCGAAGTCGAGGAGCTTGATGAAGTCGTACTCCTCGCCGGTGTGGGAGACGAAGAAGTTCGCCGGCTTGATGTCGCGGTGGACGATGCCCTTCACGTGCGCCTCCGCGAGCGACGCGCACGCCTGGCGGACGAGCTTCACCGCGCGCGCCGGCGGCAGGGGACCGGCGACCTCCACCAGCGCGTCGACGTCGAGCCCCTCGAGGAGCTCCATGGCGATGAACAGGACGCCGTCGTCGCTCGCGCCGAACTCGAAGATGCGGATCGTGTTCGGGTGGGTGAGCGACGCGGCGGAGCGCGCCTCGCGCTCGAAGCGGCGGATCTTCTCCTCGTTGAGCTCGCCCTTCTCCTTCAGCACCTTGAGGGCCACGTCGCGGTTGAGCGCGTCTTGGCGGGCGATCCAGACGTCGCCGTTGCCGCCCGAGCCGATGCGCACCTTGAGCCGGTAGTTGCCGAGGCGACGCGCCTGGTGGACCTGCAGCCGCGCGCGCCACTGCGCGTGGCCGCCAGCCGCGCACAGCGCCACCGCCCCGACGATGAAGAGCGCCCCGTACAGGAAGTCGCCGGCCGCGTGCCCCATCCACTGCGCCTTCACGTCGGGTACGAACAGCGCCTCGAGGCCCATGACCGCAGGCCACGTGAGGGCGCTTCCGCCCGCCGTGAGCAGGGTCCGCAACCAGTGCGACGGCACGAGCACCGTTCGCGCCACGACGAGCAGGATGATCCCGGCGAAGTCGCGGCTCCCGATCCCGCCGTGCTCCACGCCGATGATGCTGATGAACGTCGCCAGCAGCGTGCAGATGGAGACGTCGAGGATGGTGAGGGCTCTCGCCCCGAGCCCACCCCAGCGAACCGCGCCGTATGCCACGGCGAGGAGCACCGCGCCGATCACGCGCAGCGTGATGAGCCCCGGGACGGACTGTTCGTGGTGCCACAGCCTCGCGCCGAGGACGTCGAGCACGCCGAACGGCGGCCACACGAACATCGCGACGAAGAGGAGGCGCTCGTAGGCCGCACGCCGCTCCTCGACGAACTGGTTGCGTCGACCGGAGACGAGAGTCGGCTGGGAGGCTCCCCCCATGATCCCATGTTAGCGCAATAGTCGCACTCAGGCGGCGGCGATCTCGCCTGCGTTCTTTCCGAGGATGGCGCGGAGGCGCGAGCGGGCGCGGTGCAGGCGGGAGCGGACGGCGCTCTCGGTCGTCGCCAGGCGGCTGGCGATCTCTTCCAGGCCGAGATCCTGGTGGTAGTGCAGCGCCACCACGTCCCGGTACTCCGGGGGAAGCTCGTCGAGGGCGGCCCGCACGATGGCGTCGCGCTCGCTCTGCGCGGCGTTGACGTCGGCGCGGTCGCCCTGAGCCTGGGCGCTCGCGTCGTTGGCCGCGGGGAGGCTCCCGAGGTCCTCCAGGTCGAGCCCCTGGACGAGGCGCGCGCGGTGGCGCCGCTGCGAGCGCATCATCATGAGCGCCTCGTTGGCCGTGACGCGGAAGAGCCACGTCGAGAAGCTCGAGTCGCCCCGGAAGGACCCGACCCGGCGGATGATCTGCATCAACGTCGACTGCACGAGGTCCTGCCGGTCGTCGTCCGACAGGGGGTAGCGCAGGAGCTGCTTCTCGATGTGCGGCCGGAGCGCGACGACGAGCGCCTCGAGCGACGTGGCATCGCCGCGGGAGGCTTTTTCGAGAGTCGACTTGTCGATGGAGAAGGCCATGGGGGGTTCCGGGGGTGGGGGGCGCGTCGGACGAGGTGGACGCTTTGCGACGGACGTGCCGCGCGTGTTCTGCGCGAAATCGCAACGCTTTCGCACCGGGATGGCTGTTGGCTTGCCGACAGGTGGCGCCGGGGAGGCAGGCAGCGTGATAGTCGATCCGTCATGCCGCTCGAGCCGCCGCCGCGTTCGCTCGAGCACCCCCTCCCGGCGGGAATGCGCGACCTCCTGCCGGAGGAAGCGGCGGCGCGGCGTGCGCTCGCGCGCCACGTGCTCGAGCGCTTCGCGCTGCACGGTTACGGCCTGGTGACGCTGCCCGCCTTCGAGCTCGCCGAGGTGCTCGAGCGCGGCCTGGGCATGCTCGACCCGCGGGACGTGCTGCGCTTCGTGGAGCCGGAGTCGGGCGAGGTGGCCGCGCTCCGGCCCGACATGACGCCGCAGATCGCCCGCATGATCGCCACGCGCCTGCGGGATCGCCCCCCGCCGCTCCGCATCGCCTACGAGGGGACCGTGCTGCGCCGGCGGAGCGGCCGCGCGCGCAAGCACCGGCAGATCCCGCAGGTGGGCGTCGAGCTCGCCGGCGTCACGGGTCCGGACGGGGACCTCGAGCTGCTCGCGCTCGCCGCCGAGTCGCTGCAGGCCGCCGGGCTCGAGCGCTTCACCCTAGACGTCGGCGACGCCGGGATCGTCCGCGCGCTGCTCGCGTCCCGTCCGCCGGAGGAGCAGGCCCGGCTCTCCGACGCGATGGCCCGCAAGGACGACGCCGCCATCGACGACGCAACGCTGCGGGCCGTCGCCTCGATGCAAGGCGGCCGCGAGG
>Ga0209415_10014742_pt1 | contig 12746 bp, 10 predicted proteins | sample PeaSoiSIISIP2007_FD_187696 | JGI IMG/M metagenome (GOLD analysis project Ga0209415, IMG submission 187696) | Peat soil microbial communities from Weissenstadt, Germany - SII-SIP-2007 (SPAdes) (version 2) | ecosystem: Environmental > Terrestrial > Soil > Wetlands > Peat | place: Germany...
TCGGAAGCCAAGTCGCGAGACTTGGAGTGTCACACGGGTTCGACGTCGTGATCAGCAATTCGCGCGGGCCGGAGACCTTGTCCGCACTCGTCGCAGAGCTCGGACCGAGGGCCCGGGCGGCGACCTCCATCGGCGCGGCAAGAGCTGGAGACATCGTCGTGGTCTCGGTGCCGCTGAAAAATTACCGTGCGGTTCCGGTCGTGCCCCTGGCGGGCAAAATCGTGATCGATACGAACAACTACTATCCTCAACGCGACGGCCATATCCCGGAGCTCGACAATGAAACGACCACCACCGCCGAGCTCTTGCAAGCGCATCTGCCGACTTCGAAAGTAGTCAAGGCTTTCAACCATATCCACGCCGCTGCGCTCACCACGGACGGCCAGCCAGCCGGCACGAAGAATCGTCGCGCGCTGGTCATCGCCGGCGACGACAATGAGGCCAAGGCTACGGTCACTCGTCTACTCGACCAGTTCGGCTTCGATACGGTGGATGCAGGTCCGCTTAAAGAAGGATGGCGCATCCAGCGCGATACCCCCGGCTATGGTCCGCGTCGGACCGCAGAGGAGTTGCGCCGAGACCTCGCGGCGGCTAAGAGGTACGCGGATACGAAGGGCTGAGTGTCATCATTCGTGCCTCGTGTCCGTCGGATGCCGAACGACGGGGTAACGAAGCCTATCCGCGCCATTTTCGTCTCCATAAAGTGATGGAAAGAGTCCGCTACAGCTCTTCTGTCGCGATCAGCGCTGATACCACCCATCGCAATTGCCATCAGCCCGCGTTCACTTCTTCTGGGAACCCGACCGTGTAGTCGGACGCCCTCGCGGTTTCGCTTCGACCGGGGAGCGGTTACGTCCCAGTTGTTCCAGCAACTCCATCGTCTGACTCATAGCGCCCCACTGATCCCTCAGACGGTTCAGCAGCCGCTGGACTTCCAAAGCCCGCCGAGCTGAGCCGATCGCCCTCGCGCGGCCAGTATTCGGTACGTTCCTTGCGTCTCTGCCGTCTTCTATTCCCGACAGAAGTTCCGAGGAGCTGATCCCCAACGCGCCGGAGATCTTTTGGAGATTCACGAAGCTGAGGTTCTTCTCGCCCCGCTCAATCTGGCCGATGTAGGTGCGGTGCAGTCCGCTGATGTGAGCGAATTCCTCCTGCGACCACTTTTTCGCCGTACGCAGGTCGCGGGCCCGTTCTCCCAAGGCTTTCAGTAGGTCTTTCACCTACCAAGAGTCTGGGAGTTTGCGCGTCTCCGGCACTACAGCCGCCGAATAGCACCTCCGATGGATATCATAAGAGCTGCTCTTTCTTCATCTCCTAAAGGAAATTATCCGATGCCAACGCGTGTAGATTCGATTCAGATGTTCCTGCCCAGCGGAACTGCGGAAGGCGTCAAGATCGTAGAGATCTCGAACTGGATCGGCTGCGCGGTCGCGGGCCCCAGGGGCCGATTCGATGAACTTCGCAAGAGGCCGGAATTTGCAAAGACGGGCGTCTACGTTTTGATGGGACAAGCCGACCCGAGTGAGCTTCCAACGATCTACGTGGGGGAAGGCGATCCGGTTGCTGGCCGCTTGATCAGCCATTATCAGCAGAAGGATTTCTGGTCGACGGCGATCTTCTTCGTCAGCAAAGACAATAGCCTGAACAAAGCTCACGTCCAGTTTCTTGAGGCCCGTCTCGTCGCCCTCGCCGGTGAGGCTATCGCTGAGCAGTATTTGCCGCGCGTGCCAAAAGCCTCGCAAGGTGACAATCAGCTCCGTATCCCGGACCTCGGTGACCAACCGGACCGTGATGAGGCGAAAGTAGATGATCCAAAGGAACACAGTCCAGCCGATGATATTCGCGTTGGACAGCGGCTGCTTCCCCCAGGAGTGCCCAAGCAGGACTTGCCAGACAAGCAGACCGAGCATCCCGCACGGTGGAATCGCCAGGGCCACGGCGGCGCGGCGCTGCGGAAAGCGCTGCACCTCGTAGAACAACGGACCCCTGCATCCCATGGGTTTCTCAACCTTCGATCATCGCAACTGGCCGATGGTGTATTGGAGCGCGGAGTATTGAGTCTGGTAGTCGTATTTTGCGTTGAGGTTCTCAATTTCGGCGTTGGTGAGATTCAATTGCGCCTGCGTGAGTTCGACAATGGAGGACAGGCCGAGATTGTAGCGGCCTTGCGCGAGGTCCAGGGCGAGCGCCGCCTGGCGAAGAAACTGCGCCGTGACGTCGATCCGCAGAAACGCGTCATTGGCGCTCGACCAGGCGACGCGCACGTCGCGCGAGATGCGCTGTTGTTCATCGCGAAGCCTCTGGTCCGATTCCATTGCACGTTGAACCGCAGCCTCGCGGCGCGCCGAGAACAGATGCCCGTTGAACACGGGGATGCTCACGTTCGCCGCGAGAGCTTCGTATTCCGCCGGAATAGGGGAATTGGCAGGTGCGTTGATGAAGGGGAGGAATCCGCCTACGCCGACCAGACTGACAGTCGGGCGTGAGAGATCTTTTTCGGCGTCGGCGAACCTATAGGCCGCATCGCGCGAAAAGCGGAGTCCGGCAAGTTCAGGGCGGCTCCCGAGAGCTTGAGCGACCAATTGATCGGTGGTGGCCGGGGGTCCCACAGGCAGTGGCTCATCCACTAGCTGATAGTTCGCCGGCTGGTCAGAGCCGATCGCACGGCCCAGCTCGGCGAGCGCACTCTGCACGCTATCTTGTGCTCGGAGCAGTAAGAGCTTTGCTTCCGATACATTCACCTCGGCAAAGCTGACATCGAGCTGCGACTTCAGAAGGTTCCTGGCAAGCTCGGTCACCTGATCGCTCAGCAACTGACGCGCGGCGACCGTCTCCTCGGCCACCTTCACCACGGCTTGAGCGTGGAGAACGTCAAAATAGGCGCGATTCACCTGTAGCAGCACGTCGTAGCGGGTGGCTTGGGCATTTTGGGCCGCGGCCTGCGCTTGTAACCGTGACCCACCTACAAGATTGGAGGTACGGCCGGAATCCGTAATCAACTGACGAACCACGACGCCCTGTCCGAAGCGGTCGAACAGACGGGAAGCGGAGAGATCCCCGGCCCCGATGCGCGCCAGGTCGTTGCCCTGTGAGCCCGTCAGATCGCCAGTGACGTTGGGGAAATACGCGGAGCGGTTTTCGACGATCTGTTGATTCGAATAGTTGACCTCGTTTTGCGCGGCCTGGATCTGCGGATGATTCTGAATCGCCAGCGCCTCGGCTTGCTGGAGAGTGAGCTTCGGCAAACTCTGGGGCGCGGGGTTTTGCATCGGCGGATTTTGCGCCGCGGGCGTCTGGGCTATTACGTTCTGCCGGCAGATCGCCGCGGAAATCGCCAGCGTTATGAAAGTGCAATTGATTCTGAAGAGCATTTGGTTCCTATGGTTCCGGATTGCGGGTGGAATCGCTCGGCATGACGGCTAAGCGGCGGATGGCCGGGGCTTGTTGCGATAAGCCAGTAGGTAAGCCGCGGGCACGATAAAAACCGTCAACAGCACCGAGACCGTCAAGCCGCCAATAATGGCGCGCGCGAGGGGCGCGTACTGCTCGCTCCCGGTCCCCAGCTTTAGGGCCATGGGCACCATTCCGATGATGGTCGCGAGCGAGGTCATGAGAATCGGCCGCAAACGAACGCGGCATGACGTGATCACCGCATCCTGGACGGTCTGGCCCTGTTCCTCCAGGCGGTGCGCGAATTCCACGATCAAGATGCTGTTCGACGCCGCGATGCCCACCAGCATCAGCACTCCCATCAGCGACATCACGTTCAGCGTGGTGTGAGTCAGCGGCAGAATGACCAGCACGCCGATGAAACCCATCGGGATCGCCAGCATGATGAGGAACGGATCCTTAAACGAGCGGAATTGGGCCACTAAGATCAGAAACAGGAGAACCACTGCAAGCGACAGGCCCATTCCGAAGCTCCGGAAAGAATCGTTCATCCCCGTCACCATGCCTCTAAGATTGACGCGGATATTGCCCGGCAATTTCTGCGCGTCGATCAACCGGCTGATTTGGCTGGAAAGCTTGCCGAGGTCTTCGCCGGAGGGCGTCACGTACACATCCGCCACCCGTTGGATCTGGTAGTGATCCACTTCCGTGGGCGTTTGAACGAATTCGACATTCGCCACGTTACCAAGCACCGTGATCGGCCGTGACGCGCCATCGCCGCGCGGCGGATTGAGCGCATGGGCCTCGTCTCTCTTGCCTTCTGTCCCTCGCAGCGGGATCTGCTGCAAGTCGACGAGATTATGGATGGCAGGTTTGCCGTTCTCGTAGTATTGAACGGTCAGGAAATAATCGTTTCCGGTCTCGTGGTCCACCCAATAATTCGGCGCGATCATGGTGTTCGAATTCAGCGAAGTAATGACGTTGTCCACGATCTCTTTTTCGGTCAACCCGAGCTCGGAGGCGTGCACGCGATCGATGTTCAATTGAAGCGCCGGATAGTTGAGATCCTGGGGGATATAGACTTCACCGGCGCCGGGCATTTTGCGAATGCGCGCGGCAAGATCCTGGGCGACAGAATAGGCGCGATTGAGATCCCGGCTGCTGACCTGCACGTCGATCGGCGCCGCCATGCCGGAATTGAGGATGGCATCCACCATCGATCCGCTGGAAAAGAATGTCCGGAGGTCGGGATATTTGCCGGCGATCGCGCGGCGTACCCGGTCCATGTACTCGAAGCTGCTGATCTGATGCGTCTCCTTCAACTCCACCTGCACGGTGGCGGTGTAAGGACCGGCGTTGCTGCTGTACAGCGCCGAAAAGTCAGGCACGATCCCGATGTTCGAAACCACCATGTTGAAATCGGCCGGATCAACCACCTGCCGGATGAGGTTCTCGACTTTACCGACGTAATCTTCCGTGGCTTCAATGCGCGCGCCGGTGGGAGCCTTGAGCGTGATCGTGAACTGACCCGCGTCAGTCCGCGGAAAAAAAGCGAGACCCAGTCGCGGGTAGATCGCAAGGCTAGCCACAAATAGGCCGACGAGCGCCGCCACCGTGAGCACCGGAACCCGCAGCGCGGCTCGAACACACCGCTCGTAGACGTTCAACAAGCCCTGGAATCCCCGGTTAAACCAGGCATTGAACCCTCCGCCGCTGGCGTGTCCGTCATCGTGTCCATGAGGCGCTCGCTTCAGGAACCTTGCGCAGAACAACGGGATGACCGTCATGGCCACGAAATACGAGGCGAACAGCGAAAGAACCACGGCCAGAGCCAGCGCGGAAAACAGAAACTTGCTGACCCCGTTGAGGAAGGTTACGGGAAAGAACACGACCACCGTGGTGAGGGTGGCCGCGAGAACGGCAAGGCTCACCTCGGAGCCTCCTTCGTCCGCCGCTGCCTCAGGCGACGCACCCATCTCCAGGTGACGGTAGATGTTCTCAAGCGAGATGACGGAATTGTCGATCACGCGCGAGAAAGCCAGCGCCAGTCCTCCCAGGATCATGGTGTTGACGGTGCTGCCCGTCATGGAGAGAATCACGAACGTCGCCAGGGCCGAAAGCGGGATGGAGAGAAACACCGCCAACGTGGCGCGCATGCTGCCCAGAAAGACAAGGATCATCAAGCTGGTGAGCGCAAGGCCGATGGCGCCCTCCTCGAGCAGGGTTTTGATCGCCTCTTTCACGAAGGCCGACTGGTCGAACACCACGTTGGCTGAAAGTTGCTTGGGAAGATCCAGCAGCTTCGGGAGCATCGCCCGGATTCCATTGACGACGCTGATCGTGTTGGTGTCCCCTCCCTGTTTCAAGATCGGCAGGTACACCGAGCGCTGGCCGTCCACCCGCACTACGTTGTATTGGATTTGATTGGCGTCCTTGGCCTCGCCGATGTCGCCGATAGTGACCGACCGTTGGCCTACCGTTTTGATGGGAATCTGATTGATGTCCTTGACGCGGTCCTCCAGGCTGTTGGAGTAGAGGTAATAGTCATAGGGGCCCATCTTCACATCGCCCGCGGGAAGAATCAGATTGCTGCTGTTCAGTGCGCCGACCACATCCATCGGACTCAACTGACGCGACAGCAGCTTGATCGGATCCACATACACCATCACCTGCCGGTACTCGCCGCCGAAGGGAGGCGGAATCGCCGCGCCCGGCACCACCACAATCTGATTGCGAATCGTAAACTGCCCGAGGTCGTGGAGCTGCGTCTGGCTGAGGCCTTCGCCCTTCAGCGTGACCAGGCACACCGGCAAGCTGGAGGCGTCCATCTTGAGCACTACGGGCGGAAGAGTACCCGGTGGGAGACGCTTCAAATCCGCCAGCGCAAGGTTCGAAAGCTCGGTGACGTCCGCGTCCGCATTCGTGCCGGGCTGGAAGTAGACCTTAATCATGCTGATGCCGAGCATCGATCGGGATTCCATGTGATCGATTCCGGAGGCGAGCGTGAAGAAGCGCTCCAATGGATTGGTGATGTCCGTTTCGACATCCTGGGGCGGCATTCCCGAATAAAATGTCGCCACCACGACTTCGGGAATATTGATGGGAGGGAACAGATCCACGGGCATCCGCGCCAGGCTCGTGACCCCCACCAGTACCAGAACCAGGCAGATCACCACGATAAAGTGCGGATTGCGAATAGAGAAACGGGACATGACTCAACTTCTTTCGAGCGCTGCTATTTCGTATCTTCCTGGCCTAGCACCAATTCGACGACCTTGGGCTGCACTTCCTGGCCGGCTTTCAGGGCGCTGCGGTCGCTCACCACAATCGACTCGCCTTCTTTCAATCCGGAAAGGACCTCTGCCTCGTTCGCGGTTTGAATGCCGAGCGTGACGGGACGAACCTCCACTTTGTTCGACGGAGTAACCACATACACCGTGTTCTGATCACCCTGATTTAACGCCTGGATCGGAACGGCTAAAGCGTTATCTTTCCTTTCAAGAGTGATCTTGGCTTCTGCATATAGCCCTGGAACCAATGCATGGCCCGGATTCGGTACGTCGACTTCGGTGTGCATCGTGCGAGTGTCCGACTGGACGTCGACTGAGAATCGGGCCACTCTTCCCGGAAACGTCCGACTGAGTGACGGGACCAGGACGCTGACCGGATCGCCGACGTGGATAAAGTGGACGTAGGATTCCGGCACCGGAATCACCAGGCGGAACAGATCGTCCTGCGAAAGCCGGACCAACGGCATCGCCTGTGTACTCGAACTAGTGCCGGCCTGCAACAATGTCCCGAGGTTGGCGAAACGTTGCGTGATGATGCCGGCGAATGGCGCGGTAATTATTGAATAGTCGAAGAGCACTTGATCGTGCTCTCGCTTGGCTTGAGCGGATTGGAGCTGGCTCCGCGACGATTCCAGATTCGACTTCGCCGCCTCGACTTGCGCCGCCGAGGCCAAGGCCCTGCCCTCCGAATCATCCACTTCCTGCTGCGCCACCAGTCCCGGTTTCGATTTCGCGACGCCGTCTAATCTGTCAAATTGCAGTTGCAGAACCTTGTGCTGGGCTTCGGCTCGGCTTAACAGGTTCTGGGCATAGGTAATTTGGTCGGACGCGTTCTTGATCGCGGCATCGTCCTGCGTTAATTGCAACTGCAGTTCGGGAATCTCGAGGGTTGCGAGTACCTGGTTGGCCTGTACACGTGTTCCATAGTCGACGTTGAGTTGCTTCACATAGCCAGATTCCTTGGCATATACGTCGATCTCCTGGAAGGGCACCAGTTCGGAAGACAGCGTCAGCGTCCGCCCGAGCGTCTTCCTGCCGATTTTGACGACGCCGACGGAAATCTCCGGCGAGCCTGCCCCCTCCGGATTTATAGCCTGAACCTTGTTGCCGCCACAAGACGCTAGACTGCCAGCCGCGATGGCAATCAGGCTCATGCAAAGGAGATGTCGCGCCTTTGGACGCATCGCAGGTCTCAACGCGGCCTCCCAGGAAGATCACTATACGCCGCACTCTTCCGCAGCAGCTCGGCAAGCCCTTCCACCGAGAACTCCTTACCGCGGCAAAACTCCATCAGTTCGTGCTCCTCAGCAAGGGTTTTGGTTGCCTCCCGTAGGACATCGGCCGCGACGTCGAGAGGAATCGTGAGGACGCCGTGGCGATCACCGTGAATCAGATCGCCGGACTGAATCCTCAACCCTCCGATCTCCACCGGCTCGCCGAAATCGACAATGTGCGCGTAGGCGTGAGACACAGACAGGGCGTTTGCGAACAAATGAAATCCCAGAGCCTCCACCGCCGGCAGATCCCGCACCGCGCCGTTCGTGACACATCCCACGCAGTTCAAGGCAATTCCGATGCTGGCGTGTATCTCGCCTACGAAAGCCCCCAGCCCCGGTTCTGGATCGGCGTCCTCCACCACCAACACCCTCGGCTTCGGCAGAGATGCCACGTAGTTCCACCAATCCATGCGGTCGTAGTAACAGCGATGAGTCATCGGGGGGGACGCTGTGCGGATTCGTCCGGTCGCCGCGTAGCCGACCATGGAAGGCAGATGAGGAGACTGGCACCGTACAAGCCCGGAAACGAAACCCTCGTTGCGTAGCCGCACGTTCAGCCGCTCGATGGCGTTCGAAACGGTGCATGTATCAAGGGCGCTCAGTCTCTCAAGATCTCTGGGCGACAGGCTTGTTTGAGGAGTCATCGGTCTTCAGTCTCACAACTTTAGCGAGTCAGCCACGGAACGGGTAGGGGCATGCAAGATTGTTCTACTTGAGTAACATACGATGGAACCGGCCTCGCACCTATACCAGGCGGCTGGTATTTTTGAACAAAAACCTTGGTAGTTTGCTCCGGTTTAAGGCCCCTTCGGTTAGCATGGAACCATGGAGATTGGAGAACCCATGAGCAACTCTCGCGGGTTGGGTTCCGATCAAGGTAGTTCAGACCGGACATTTCTCCGAAGTTCCCGTTTCGCTCTCGTGGTCGGGTTCGGTGGTCTTCTCCTGATCATGGCGCTGGCCGGAATCGATGCGCAACGAGTGCTCCGGCAGTTCCGGCGCAACGACGAACAAATCAGACGCCGGTATCTCTCTCAAAACCACGTCTTGAACGATATCCGGTCTGACGTTTACGTTTCGGGTACCTACGTCAGGGACTACCTTCTTGAGCCGGATCCGGAGAGGGCCGAGGTGTACCGGACGAGCCTGGCGGACGTTCGAAAGCACATGGAATCCGCGCTTGAATTTTACGGCCGCCAGGCAACTCCCGCGGAAGCGCAGCACGCTTCCGCCCTTCGCAACGAGTTGATGGACTACTGGGGAATCCTGGCCCCCATCTTTCAGTGGGATCCCTCGGAAAGGCGCCGCTCGGGATATGCTTTCTTGCGGGACGACGTCTTCCCACGCCGGCAGAACATGCTCGCGGTCGCCGACCGGATTGCCGCCATCAACGACCAGCAGTTGACGGCCGGGAACGACCAGGTAGTTTCCTTATTACTCCGTTTCCAGACGCGCCTCCTGATCACGTTGGTCGCCGCTCTGGCTTTGAGCTTCGGCATGGCATGGTTCAGCACACGGAAGATTCTGAGGTTGGAGGATCAGGCCCGCCTGCGATACGAGGAGGTGGCCGACGCCCGCGGCCAGCTCAAGGATCTCTCCGCGCGGCTGGTACAGGCGCAGGAAACCGAGCGGCGGGCCCTCTCACGCGAACTGCACGACGAAGTGGGTCAATCCCTTTCGGCCGTGCTCATTGAACTACGCAATCTTTCGGCCGGCCTGAACGTCCGATCCGAGGAACAGTCGCGCATTCATGTCGAAACCGTGAAGGGTCTGGTCGAAAACACGGTTCGCGTCGTTCGCAGCATGGCACTGCTGCTGCGGCCGTCGATGCTGGACGACCTGGGACTGATTCCGGCATTGAAATGGCAAGCTCGGGAGACATCCAAGCGCACGTCGATGGATGTAAGCGTTGCAACCGAACTCGACTCGGACGATCTTCCTGACGAATATAAGACCTGCATTTACCGAGTGGTCCAGGAAGCGCTGCACAACTGCGCACGTCATTCTCACGCGACTACTGTTCGCATTCGCGTGGAACAAAAGCTGGAGCGCTTGCTGTTATCGATTCAAGATGACGGACAGGGCTTCGATGTCCGGCAGATGAAAGGTCTGGGCCTGCTCGGCATTCAAGAGCGGGTGGCCCGGCTGGGAGGCCATTGCGGCATCCATTCAACGCCGGGAGGCGGAACCATCCTCACCGTGGAATTGCCGGTCACGGGGGACTACCGGAGCAGCGACATCCATGAAGCCGATTCGCATCCTGTTGGCTGACGATCACACGGTCATGCGTCGAGGCCTGCGCCTCCTGCTTGAAAGTCAGCCCGAATTCACCGTGGTCGCTGAGGCGGCGGACGGCCGGCAGGCGGTGGAGCAAGCCGAGGCGACTCAACCCGACGTCGCCGTCGTCGATATCGCGATGCCCAACTTGAGCGGAATCGAAGCGGCACAGCGGATGAGCGCTGCCCACCCCCAAATTGCGATCGTGATTCTCAGCATGCACTCCGACGAAAGCTACGTCTTGCGGGCCTTGAAAGCGGGTGCAAAGGGGTACTTGCTGAAGGACTCGGCCGAGGGCGACCTGATCGAAGCGATCAAAGCGGTCCATCGGGGGAAAACGTTCTTCAGCCCGGAGATCACCAAGATGCTGGTCGCCGACTATGTGCAAGAGATCCGGGCTCGCGGCGCCGAAGATAGCTACGACCTGCTGACTTCGCGCGAACGGGAGATTCTGCAACTGCTGGCCGAACGCAAACAGAACAAGGAAATCGCGCAGGCCCTGAATCTCAGTCCCTACACGATCGAAACCCATCGCAGGAACCTTCAGGAGAAACTAAACCTGCATAGCCTCGCGGAACTGATCTTGTATGCCGTGCGGAAAGGAGTGATCTCGTAGCCGGTCTTCAATTCAAAGAGCACAGGGTCTGCTGTCAACCGACACGGGCGTGAACGCGCTAGGAGGTTGCTGAAAAAGACTTCTGGCCACCGATAAACGCAGATGGACGCGGATTCGCGAACGCCAAGGACTTTGTTTTCAATCGGCGTTTATCCGTGTTCATCCAACCTTGTCCTAGACTTTTTCAGCACCCTCCTAGTGGGAACAGAGGCTCGCGGCTGGGGAAATAAAGCGCTCCACGGCGTCTATGGAATGAAGAACAGCCTTTTCGCGCAAGGGCCGGAGCAGGACATCATAGCCGCCCTGCGCAACCACGTCCCCCCACAAGTAGTCATCGTTTGTCGGGGAAACCAGCAGGATGCAGCTACGCGGCGAGGCTGCCGCCAGGCGATCCATGACTTCCCGCCAAGGATAGCCAGGCTGATTTCGATGGCACAGAATCAAATCAAAACAGCTTTGCGCCGCCAGGGCGAATCCTTCCCGCGGTGAATTGGTGAACCGGAGCTCCCAGTCATGTTCTTTCCCAAGCCTCTCCAGCACGAAGGTGTCTTCGAGAAATAGAGAGAGCGCGAGAATCCTTAGCCGTCCCTGGGACTCGGGGCGCGGCTCCTTGCTTGCGTTGAACCAATTCATGAACCGCATGGCTTATTTCCTCAACCTCTGTGCCGTCACGGTCGACTTGGGCGCGCTATTCCAATACGACAAAGCCAATTTGATAACCCGAGTGACGTTGTCCGCCCGAAGCGGCTTGGAAAGAACATCGTACCCGCCTCGCCGGATCAGTTCCTGCCACAGGTAATCATCGGACACACCAGATATGAGTACGACGCAAGCCCGGTGGCCCGAACGTGCAAGACTCTGGACAATCACCCTCCATTCCGTCCCCGGCCAATCGCGATCGAACAGGATAACGGGCGCGGCCAACCGGTCCGCCGCAGCGCACGCTTCTTCCCACGATTCAACAAAGTGGATATCCATTGGCTCGCGGACGGAGACGCCCGTCAGGACGCCGCGATCCTCCTCGCTGACGACCAGGGCGACCACCGGAACACGCGGCGGAAGGACCGTTCGGTGGGAATTTTCACGGGCGAACGTGCGGGTAAACCAAGAATGTAGGGTTTGCCAAACGCCCGGCATTCGAAGACCTCCAGGGCGATCACAAATAGAGAGCTTTGAGCCTGGCGCCATATTCTTCTGTCCGAGCTTACCGTCGATCCAACCTTCCCGGAATACCAGCACGGGGGTATTTATTGCTGTAGGAGCCCGGTAGAAAACGGTTCTTCGATCCGGACAAGTCACCGGCCGGCTTGCGGGAAGCAGTCTGGATCGTGGTTCAGAAACTGAGGCCCAGTTCGAACAAAATGTTCGTCCTTAAACCTGGCACATTGCCGACGGCTTGGCCACTGGTTGAAGCAGCGACAATTCGAGGCGGTGGATCTCGGTACTCCTCGACGCCGATGTCTACCATCGAGACTGGGTCTTAAATTACCTCGGATCTGGTATGTTCTGTTCAGCCGTTACGACTCACACTAGAATCACAACCCCAACCCGGCGGATGCATTCTCCTATTCGATCCAGTCTCCGACTTTGCATCCGTCGGGCCTACTAAGTTGCCGCACCCGCAAATACCAGTCGTCCCAAATACCGGAGACTCCTGGTTGAAATTACCAACGGGCTGGTATGGTCAACCCTGGCATGTTGCGATAACTTTGCACCTGAGAGGCTGCCGAGGAGAAGGAGAACACCATGAACAGGGCAAGCGTTGAAATTTACAGACGGGCGCTCGAAACGAAACGGGCCGAACTTGGCGCTCGTCGCCGCAATGCTGATGGCCTCGCTGTGGAGCGGGTACCCGATTCGATGGACGAAGTGATCCTCGCGAACGAACGGGACTTG
>Ga0209415_10014743_pt1 | contig 12746 bp, 14 predicted proteins | sample PeaSoiSIISIP2007_FD_187696 | JGI IMG/M metagenome (GOLD analysis project Ga0209415, IMG submission 187696) | Peat soil microbial communities from Weissenstadt, Germany - SII-SIP-2007 (SPAdes) (version 2) | ecosystem: Environmental > Terrestrial > Soil > Wetlands > Peat | place: Germany...
TGCGAAAACTTATGGCGAGGACCCAAGTAAAATTCGCACGAGTGTATCCGCAATCGCCATGACGAAAGCCTTGGCTGAGAATCGATTGATCCCTTCCGATGAAGCTGACCTCGCTAGTAAAATCCTCCGGGTTTGCAACCGTGCAATCCATGGCAAGAAGGTCAGTCAACAGGATGCCCTGGTTGTGATTGGTGCGGCTGAATACATATTTGATCGTTATCGAATATGGTTGAGCACCCTGTAAGGTTATCCCCAACCCGCACTTGCGCTTTTCCTTCATCGTGGTTTCATAAAGCCATCCAGAAATCGTTGACAGGCCCAGCACTAGAGCCTCTTGACGGTGCTGATAGGCTTAAGGACCCCGTACGTTAATGACGATTTCAGGTCTTGGATTTAGCGGCGAAGGGCATGCAAGCATGCGACGATCGTCCCTCAGGGGCTAAAGCCCAGCTTTATTTCCAGCTACTATTAGCACGACTGAGGTCGTGCCCTTTCAAAGCATGGAGTTTTTCTTCAGCCCAAAACCTTGCGCCTTTTTTCTGGCGCAAGGATGGGGAAGCAACAAACCTACTGCGAGCGAATAGCGAGCGTCTGCCTGAACGGCCAGTTCACCAGCCGCGGGTTTGGAGGAGTTGGGATTCTTCGAGGCCGGCGGCGGCTAGACCCTTCATCGTTCCTGTGACCTGCTCAGAGACTTCGGCCAGGATCTTGGGGTCGTTGTAGTGGGTGGTGGCGATGACGATGGCCTTGGCGCGGCTGACGGCTTCCTCGCGCTCCTTGGGATCGTTTTCGACATCCAGCGGAGTGGCGCGCTCCTTCATAAAGATGCCCGAGCCGACAAAGATGGCTTCGGCGCCCAGCTGCATCATCAGGGCCGCATCGGCCGGGGTGGCGATTCCACCGGCGGAGAAGTTGGGCACGGGCAGCTTGCCGGCCTGGGCGACCATGCGGATCAGCTCATAGGGGGCCTGGTGCTCCTTGGCCGCGGCGTAGAGCTCCTGTTCGCTAAGCACGGTCAGGGCTTTCATCTCGCGGATGATCTGGCGCATGTGCCGGACAGCGAAGACCACGTCGCCGGTGCCTGCCTCTCCTTTTGTCCGGATCATGGCCGCGCCCTCGGCAATGCGCCGCAGGGCCTCGCCCAGGTTGCGCGCGCCGCAGACGAAGGGGGTGGTGAAGGCGTGCTTGTCGATGTGATGAGCCTCGTCGGCGGGGGTGAGGACCTCGCTCTCGTCGATGAAGTCGACGCCCAACTCCTGGAGAATCTGCGCCTCGGCGAAGTGGCCGATGCGGGCCTTAGCCATGACCGGAATCGAGACCGCCTGAATGATCTGCTTGATAAGGCTGGGCTTGGCCATGCGGGCTACGCCTCCCTCGGCGCGGATCATGGCCGGAACGCGCTCCAGAGCCATGACCGAGGTGGCACCGGCCTCTTCGGCGATGCGCGCCTGCTCGACGTTCATCACGTCCATGATGACGCCGCCCTTCAGCATCTCCGCCAGGCCGATCTTGAGGCGCAGGCTGGTTGCAGTAAAGCTCGTATTTGCATTCTGTTCCGGCATCGTCTTTGACCTCGATTCGAGGCGGTCAACGCGCGTGTTTGCGCGGAAAACCGCAAATCACTCTTCCTTATCAGTGTAGCAGCGAAGCGGTTTGGCGGCATCCCGGCGCGGGGCGGTCGGTTTGATGGGGCACACTTCCTTAATTTTCTCCAATCCTTCTGTCTCGCTTCTGGTCACCACCCTGCCTGTTCGATGGGCACATGGCCACCACGCATCCACTGGCGCCTCCGGCAGTTGAGCAAGGGAACGGCGCTCGGAGCGTGATTCCGCCCGAGATAGCCGGCGAACAGGCGTTGGTGCCCTCGCCGCATCCTCCGGCAGAGGGCGGGGGGGTGGTGCTGCGCGCGCCGGTGGCGCGGCTGCCGGTGGAACTGGATGTTTCGGTTCCGGTGCGCAACTTCCGCGTACGCAATCTGCTGGCTCTCGAACTGAGCCAGGTGATCGAGTCGGGATGGGGGCACGGCGAGGATGTGCCGCTGGCTGCCGGAGAGGTGCAGCTGGCCTGGAGCGAGTTTGAGGTGATCGACACGCAACTGGCGGTGCGCGTGACCCGGCTGGCCTGAGTGTTCCGGGGTTGAATTGAACAGACTAAGGCGGAGAGAGGCCGGGCAATGAGGCAGGAAGCGAGCAGGGAAAAGAACAGAGCACAAGTGGGCGGACTGGCGGGATGGCTGCTTGGGCGGCTGCACGGCGGGCGGCGTTCGGAGCCGCGGCTGGCGGTGCTCGAACGGATCGCGTTGGCGCCGCGCCAGTCGCTGGCGCTGGTGGAGGCCGAGGGCCGGCGCTTCCTGGTGGCCACCTCGCCCGAGGGCACGCCGGCCTTCTATGCGCTCGATGAAGCCGCGCGGCGCCGGAGCGCGCGGGCTGCGATGCGGCCGGGCGCGGACCGCGATGCGAGGGTCTCATGGTAGCCCTGATGGCCCTGGGCCGCGCGGCCGCCGCCGCACCCGCGCCGCTCCTTCCCGATCTTTCGCAGCGGATTCAACCTTCGGACTCTACCCCGTGGACGATTCTCTTTGTTCTGACGCTGATCACGCTGCTGCCGGCGATTCTGATGGCCATGACGCCGCTGGTGCGGCTGCTGGTGGTCTTCCACTTTCTGCGCCAGGCGCTGGGGACGCAGACCGCGCCCTCGAATCCGACGCTCATGGGCCTGGCGCTGATGATGACCTGGTTCCTGATGACGCCGGTGCTGAACCAGGTGGATCGGCAGGCTGTTGAGCCTTATCGCCAGGGCCAGGTTACCGGCTGGCAGGCCATCGACCAGGGAGCCCAGCCGGTGAAGCATTTTTTGCTGCATTACGCGCGAGAGAAGGACCTGGCCCTGTTTACCGCCGCAGGGCAGGTGGGGCGGCCTAATTCGCCGGAAGACCTGCCCATGCGGGTGGTGGTTCCGGCCTACATTCTATCCGAGCTGAAGGCCGGCTTCTCGATCGGCGCGGTCCTGTTTCTGCCCTTTCTGCTGATCGACATGGTGACCGCATCGATCACCACCTCGATCGGCATGTTTCAACTGCCGCCGGTGGTGGTCTCGACGCCGCTCAAGATTCTGCTGTTTGTGATGGTGGATGGCTGGAACCTGCTGGCCAGCTCGCTTTTGAAGAGTTTCTAAGAGGATTCCAATGACGCCCGATCTGGTAGCCGAACTGCTGCGCCAACTGATGAAGGAGTCGATGATCGTGGCCGCTCCGCTGCTGATTGCAGCCGCGCTCTTGAGTTTCGTTTTGAGCCTGATACAGACCCTGACCAGCCTGCAGGAGCAGTCGCTGACTTCGGTGCCGCGCCTGGCCGCCATCGCCATGATTCTGCTGGTTGGCATGCCGTGGTTCCTGGCCCGGCTGGCCGGCTATACCCGCCTGCTGCTGGGCGATTTTCGCCGCTTTCTGGGATGAGGCGCGGAGCGGAGTTAGCGGCGCTGGCGGAGTTAGCGGAGTCAGCCGGGGCAGGGCCAGCTAAGACGCGCGCAGCGCGGCTAACGCCGCTAGCTCCGCTAACTCCGCAAGGAAAAGGGGAGACGATGCCGCACGGAGCAGAACCCGCCTGGACGAACTTTCTCGCCGCCATGACGCTGGCCCTGGTGCGGGTGAGCGGGATGGTGGCGTTTGCTCCGTTCTTTTCCTCAACCGCGTTGCCCATGCGCACCAAGGCGGTATTCGTGGGAGCGGTGGCCTGGCTGCTGGCTCCGCTGGTGGCCGCGCTGCCGCAGGCCCAGACTGCGGTCAGCTTCTCGGCCCTGCTGGGCGAGCTGGCCGTGGGCCTGGTCTACGGGTTGACGCTGACGCTGCTGACCGAGATGATGCTGTTTGCCGGCCAGATCGCCGGCCTGCAGTTCAGCTTCTCGGCGGTCAACCTGCTGGATCCGACCTCGTCGATCCAGACGCCCTTGCTGGGCGATCTGTTCCAGCTGATGGGCACCCTGGTGGTGATCGCCTCGGGCCTCGACCGCATTCTGCTGGCCTCCGTTGTGCGCAGCTTCCGGGCGGTTCCTCTGGGCAGCTACGCCCTGGCGCCAACCACCGCTCTCGCCATCGTCCGCGCCGCCGGAGGCATCTTCCTGGCTGCGGTGGAGCTGGCCGCGCCGGTGCTGGCGGCCACCATGCTGGTCGAGGTGGCGGTGTCTCTTCTGGGCAAGCTCAGCCCGCAACTGCCTGTGATGTCGCTGACGGTGCCGCTGAAAACCCTGACGGGCTTCGCCCTCCTCACCGGGTCGCTGGCCCTGTGGCCGCGCTTCATCGAGGCGCGCTTCTCCGGGCTGCTGGACCTGGCCGAACGCCTGATCGGCCCTGCGGGCGGCAACGCTTCTGCGATGGCGCAGCGGTTGGGAGGATAAGCCGATGCCCGGAGAGCGCACCGAACAGGCAACCCAGCACCGCCGCGAGCAAGCCCGCAAGGACGGCGACATTCTGCACAGCAGGGAACTGTCTGCCGCCGCCGGCACCCTGGCCGGGGTGGTGGTTCTGGGAGCGCTGGGCAGCCGCATTCTCATAGTCTGGCGCGATGCCTTTGCCGGGTTTCTTGCTTTAGGCCTGCCAGCGCACTGGGAGCCGGCCGAACTCGAGCCCACGCTCTACGCATTGCGGCGGCTGGCTCTCGGCATCCTCGCGGCCCCGGCCCTGACGATGGCGGCGGTGGCCGCGGCTGCTCTCGGAGTGGGCGTTCTACAAACGGGCGGTGTCAACTTCCATGTTGGCGCCATCGGCTTCAAGCCGGACCGCATCAACCCGGTCTCGAACATCAAAAACCTCTTCTCCCTGCGCGCCGCCGCGCGGCTGGCCAAGTCGCTGCTGCCGGCCGGCCTGCTGGCCGTCTTCGCCGTCCAGCGCATCGGCCGCCAGCTGACCGTGCCCCCGTTTTCGACCGCGCGCCTGGAGATGCTCGGCTCGGACGTCTACGGACTGCTGGTGGCCGCCGCGTGGCTGCTGTTCGGCTGGTCGGCCATCGACTACCTGGTCGAGTGGCAGAGCCGGGAGTCGCGCCTCAAGATGAGCCGCCAGGACCTGCGCGAGGAGTTGAAGCAGACCGAAGGCAACCCGCAGATCCGTGGCCGTATCCGCAGCCTGCAGCGGCAGATGCGCCGCCGCCGGGTGAAGGCCGATGTTTCGAAGGCCGCCGTGGTGCTGACCAATCCCACCCACTATGCCGTGGCGCTCGGATTTGATTTCGCCACCATGGAGGCGCCTCGGGTTTTGGCCAAGGGACGGAACCTGCTCGCGGAGGAGATCAAGGCCGAGGCCCGCTGGGCCGGGGTGCCCGTTGTCGAGAACCCGCCCTTGGCGCGCTCGCTCTATCGATCCGTTGAAGTGGGCCAGGCGATTCCGGTCGATCTCTATGCCGCCGTGGCCGCCATTCTGGCCTATCTCTACCGCCAGCGGGTGGAGGCCGAATTGCGCGAGCGCCGCTCCCGCGAGGCCGCCGCCCGTGCTGCCGTGCAGGCCCAGGCCGCCCGTCGGGCGAATCAGCCGCCGTTTCCGGATCGGCCAATGCAAGGAGGACCGCGATGAGTAGCGCCGCCCTGGCTATGGGAACGCCCCCCGCACAGACTTTCCTCGAGCGCCTGCGCGAGTATCTTCTCCCCCTGGCCGCCATCAGCGTGATCTTCGTCATGCTGGTGCCGCTGCCGGCCGCGGGGCTCGATTTTCTGCTGGCTCTCTCCATGGCCGCCTCGATCATCGTCTTTCTCTCCGCGGTGCAGATCAGGAGAGCGGTCGAGTTGAGCGTCTTTCCCACCCTGCTGCTCCTTCTCACCCTGTTCCGTCTGGCGCTGAACATCGCCTCCAGCCGCCGCATTCTGCTGCATGGCTCGGAAGGCACGGCCGCCGCCGGCAAGGTGATCGAGGCCTTCGGCCAGTTCGTTGTGGGCGGCAACTACGTGGTCGGCTTCGTGCTCTTCCTGGCCCTGATCGCCATTCAGTTCTTAGTGGTTTCTCATGGAGCGGTCCGGACAGCCGAAGTGACGGCGCGCTTCACCCTGGATGCTCTGCCGGGCAAGCAGATGGCCATCGACGCGGACATGAATGCTGGACTCATCGATGAAGCGGAGGCCCGCCGCCGGCGGCAAGCCATCGCCCGCGAGGCCGAGTTCTACGGCGCCATGGACGGCGCGGCGCGATTTAATCAGCGCGACTCGCTGGCCACGATTCTGATCACGGCCATCAACATCGTCGCGGGCCTGCTGATCGGCACCCTGCAGCAGGGCGTTGAGCTGGGCGAGGCCGCCAGGACCTATACCGTTCTGACGGTGGGCGACGGCCTGGTAACGCTGATTCCTTCGCTGCTGGTTTCGGTCGCCGGAGGCATCACCCTGACCCGCGCCAACTCCGCCGGCCTGCTGGGCGGCGAGATTCGCCAGCAGCTGCTGGGCAAGCCGGGCACACTCTATCTCGCCAGCCTGGTCTCGGGGGCCATGTGCCTGATTCCGGGGCTGCCCAAGTTGGCGTTTCTGCTGGTTGCATCGGCCCTGTTCTGGGGCGGGCGCCGGGTGGCGGCCCGCGTTGCCTTGGCCCCTGTGGCCGAACCGGGAACGGGGGAGAAAAAGAAGGCCGCCGAGGCGCAGAGCTCCGACCTGACCCAGCTGCTGAAGCTCGAAGAGCTGACCCTGGAGATCGGCTTCCAGCTGATTCCGCTGGTAGACGAAAAGCAAGGGGGGCAGTTGCTGAACCGGGTGCGTTCGCTGCGCCGCCATCTCTCCGCGGAGATGGGGTTCCTGGTGCCGCCCGTGCACATCTCCGACAACCTGCGTCTGAAGCCGCGCGAGTACCTGTTTTCGCTCAGGGGCATGGAGATCGGCCGCTGGCAGACCGAGTGCACGCAGCTGATGGCCGTCTCCGGCGAGGCTGGCCGCAGGCCCTTGACGGGCAAGGGAACGCGTGAACCCGCCTTCGGTGTCCCCGCCATCTGGATTGCGCCGGCCCTCGAAGACCAGGCTATCGCCGCCGGCTACTCGGTGGTGGACGCGGTCACGGTGATTACGACCCACCTGGGCGAGCTGATCCGGCGCCATGCGTTTGAGCTGCTGGGCCGGGCCGAGACCAAGCGGCTGATGGACGCGCTCAACGAGACCCATCCCAAGCTGATGGAAGAGCTGGTGCCCAAACTGCTCTCGCTGGGCGAGGTGGGCCGGGTGCTCGAGCAGCTGCTGCGCGAGCGTGTCTCGATTCGCGATCTGGGCGCGATTCTCGAGGCTCTGCTTGAAACCGCCCCGGTGAACAAGAACATCGTCTCCCTGGTGGAGGCCGCGCGCCAGGCGCTGGGACGGCGGCTGATCCGGCCTCTGCTGGACCAGGAGGGCCAATTGCCGGTGTTGCTGCTCGATCCGGCGCTCGAGGAGGAGATTCTCTCTACGCTCGCGCCCGACGGCGGGCCGCGGCTGCTGGCAGCGCAGGCTCCTCCGGCCACGCCACTGGTGCGCCGGCTCTCCGATTCTGTGAGGCAACTTATCGGCGCCGCCTCCGCCGCGGCCCTTCCCGTGCTCCTTTGCCCCAGTCCGGCGCGCTATCACGTAAAACGCTGGCTGGAGCCGGTCTTGCCTCGCCTGGCGGTGGTGGCGGCAGGAGAGATTCCCGCCGAGATTCGCTTGCGGCCGGTGGGAACGGTGCGCTGAGACCGCGTGACGGGTGAGGAGCCCGGGGTGAAGGGAGAAGGACAGCCGATGGGACTTGAGACGGTGGCGACGAAGGGCAATCAGGGAGCTCAACGCAGGGCCGCGGCGCCAGGCGGCTATCCGCCCGCTGCCTCGGGCGTCCCGATGCTGAACGGCGAGCAGGAGCGGGTGCTGCTCGAACACCTTCCCATCGTTCGCTTTCTGGCCCGCCGCATTCACGAGCGTCTGCCCCAGCACGTGGATATCGAGGACCTGGTCTCGGCTGGCGTGGTGGGGCTGATGGATGCATTCTCGAAATTCGACCCGGCCAAGAAGGTCCAGTTCCGCTCCTATGCGCAGTTCCGCATTCGCGGCGCCATTCTGGACAGCCTGCGGACGCTGGACTGGAGCCCCCGCGAGCTGCGCCGCAAGGGCCGAGCCGTGGAGGAGGCGATCCGGGTGCTGACGGCGCGCATGGGCCGGCCTCCGGCCGAGGGCGAGGTGGCCGCGGAGATGGCGCTGGGGCTGGACGAGTACCAGCAGTTGCTGGGCGATCTGAAGGGCCTGGAGATCGGCACCCTGCACATGGAGCGGAACGAGGATTCCGGGGAAGAGGAGCTGGCCTACGTGCCCGGCCGCCCGGAGGAGGACCCGCTGTTCCGCTGCCTGCGCGGCGAGCTCGAGGAGAGACTGACCGAGGCCATCTCCCATCTGCCCGACCGCGAGCGCCTGGTGATGACCCTCTACTACTACGAGGAGATGACCATGCGCGAGATCGGCCTGGCGCTGGGGGTGGTTGAGTCGCGCGTCTCCCAGGTTCACGCCTCGGCGGTGGTGCACCTGAGGGCCGCGCTCAAGGATCTGGCTGTACGCGGATCCTTCGAGTGGCCGAGAGCGCGCAAGGGCGCGGAGCGGGCGCGGAGCTGAGGAAACCTGAAGCAGGGAAGAACGGGATTTCGGCGCGCGGCCGGAGCCCAGGGAGTAAAGGGAATGGAAAAGACGCTCAAGCAGGACGAGATCGACGCTCTCTTCGAGGCCGCCCGCAGCTCTGTTCCTGAGGCTGGACGGACCGAGGTGCGGGCCCGGGTGGCGCCTTACAACTTCTCCTCGGCGGGCCAGATCTCGACCGATCGGCTGCGCGCCATCAGCATGTTGAACGACCTGTTTGCCCGCAACCTGACCCACAATCTGGCCGCATGGTTGCGTACCCGTTTCCAGGTCAACCTGGTCTCGGCCGAGCAGATCCAGTTCAACGAGTTCCTGCTGCGCATCCCCGAGATCAGCTACGTGGCCTCGGTCAGGCTTGAGCCGCTGGGCGCGCTGTCGGTCCTTCAACTCGATCTCGCGCTCGCTCCTCCGGTCATCGATCTGCTCCTCGGCGGCGAGGGCAAGGAGGGAGCGCTCCGCGAGCCGACCGACATCGAGGAATCGATTCTGGGCTCGGTGGTCGAGATCATCTGCCGCGAGCTGACCGCGGCCTGGCAGCCGGTGGGGCTGAGCTTCAACTTCGAGCGCCGCCAGATGCAGACCCAGGTGGCGCGCATCATGTCGGTCACGGAAAAGACCCTGTGCCTGAGCTTCGAGATCCGCATGCCGCATAGTTCCGGGCTGCTCAACCTGGCCTTTCCGGCCGTGGTGGCCAACACCATCCTGCGCCGGCTGACCTCCGACTGGGGCCGCAGCCGGCGGCATGCCGGCGAGACGCGGGCGCGGATGGAGGCCGTGGCGCACAATATCCGCTTTGGCGGCAGCCTGCAACTGCCCACGGTGCGCCTGGCGGCCAGCGAGCTCGAGAATCTGGAGCCGGGGTCGATTCTGCGGCTCGACCTGCCCGCCAACACCCTGCCCGTCTGGCAGGTCGGCGGCCAAAGGCTGGCTGAGGCCCAGGCCATTCGCCAGGGAATGCACCGCGGCGCGCACATCGAGCGCTCTCTGGGGGAGGCGGACGCATGAAGAGCTACGTCGACTGCTGGACCGGCGCAGCCACGGCCCTGTTTCAACAGGCCCTGGCCGGGGAGCCCGAGCTGGTTGAGTCGCTGCCCAAGCCCCTGGCTTCCGGTTCCTTCGGCTTTGCCGCAACCGTGGCCGGGGATCTCGAGGGGCGCTTTGCCGTAGTGCTGGACGGCACGATTCTGGACTCGCCGATGGTGGGCGAGGGAATGGACCAGAAGGCCGGGTGGGCCGAGTTGCTGCGCGAGGTGGCCGACGCCGCCGTGGGCGAACTGCTGGCAGCGACGGGAAAGAAATGCCGCATCGAGAAGTTCGAGCCGACCGATGGGGAGAGCAAGGTCTCGCGCGCCTTCCAACTGAAATCGGCCGACCGGGCCTGGACCATCCTGGTCCGCGACGAGGTCCGGGCGGCGCAGCCCGCGATCAAGCCGGAGCCGCCCAAAGCGGCCGCATTGTCTCCGTCCACGCAGCCTCCGATCAGCCCCGGGGTCGAGCTTCTGCTCGATGTGGAGCTCGAAGCCTCGCTGCGCTTTGGCTGCCGGGAGATGCCGCTGGGCGAGATTCTCGACCTGGGGCCGGGCGACGTGGTCCAGCTGGACCGCCATATCGCCGACCCGGTCGACCTGATTGTGGGCGACAAGATCGTCGCCCGCGGCGAGGTGGTGCTGGTCAATGGCAACTTCGGCCTGCGGGTGACCGAGGTGGCCGCGCCGCGCAAGCGCCTGGAGAGCATACGATGTCTGTTTTGAACTGGGCGCCGGGCGCCGCGCGGCAGACAGGGCGTGGTGCAGCGAGCAACGAGGACGGCATGGGCTGGCAGGAGGTCTCCGGCAGAGGCCTGGGCCCCGTCCGGCAAAGCGGTTTGAAAGCGCCCCGTTCGGGCTGGCTGGAGACCTGCGCCAATCCGGGGTGCAGCTCGGGATGGCTGCACCTGTGGCGCGGCCGTTCGGCACCTGTGTTTGAAGGCGGCTGGAGTTGTTCGCCGGCGTGCACCAGCGCGCTCGTGAGCGCGGCGGTCGGCCGCGAACTGGAAGGCAGGGTGGAGGTTGGGGAGACCCTCCGGCATCGCATCCCGCTGGGGCTGACCATGCTTGAGCAGGGCTGGATCACCGCCGGCCAGCTGAAGCGCGCTCTGGAGGCGCAGCGGGCGGCCGGCGGCGGCCGGCTCGGTTCCTGGCTGGCGCGCCAGCAGGGGGTCAGCGAGAAGCTGGTCACGCGCGCCCTGGGCCTGCAATGGAGCTGCCCGGTGCTGGCGCTGGATTTTCACGACGCCGAGGGACTGACCGTCCTGCTGCCGCGGTTGTTTGTGGACGCCTTCGGAGCCCTGCCCCTGCGGGTTGCCGCCGGCAAGCTGCTTTACCTGGGTTTTGAGGACCGGCTGGACCCGGTGCTGGCCCTGGCTATCGAACGCATGACGGGACTACGGGTCGAGTGCGGTCTGGTGCAGGGGTCGCTGTTCTGCCCGGCGCACATGCGCATGCTGGGGGCGCGGTTTCCGCGCGTCGAGCTGATCGAGGCCAGCTCGGAGCAAGCAGCGGTGCATGCGATGACGAAAGCAATTGAGAAGGCCCGGCCGGTCGAGGCCCGCCTGGTAAGGGTGCACGATTGCCTGTGGCTCCGGATGACACTCGGCCGGCAGACCGGACCGTTGCCGGAGCTTCGCTCCGTCCAGGACCTGATCTGCTCGATTGGCGCCCATTAGAGCATTTTCATGGTTGCTGTCTGAGGGGGCCGGGGAGGGGACGAAATTCCGGGCGCGGAATGGGTTCCAGCTCCGGACAGCCGGGGCCGGGAATCCAGTCCGGGCGCCGCTCAAGAGTTCGCTGAGAAGGCCGATAAGCAAACGAGAGGAGCATGGCATGAGTGAGATTCGAACCCTGATTGTGGACGATTCCTCGGTGATGCGCAAGATTGTGGAGCGGGCGCTGCGCCAGGCGGGTCTGACCCTGATGGTGGTGCATGAGGCCGGTAGTGGCACCGAAGGCCTGGACCTGCTGCGCGCCAAGCAGGTGGACCTGATTCTCTCCGATATCAATATGCCCTCGATGGATGGGCTGGAGTTCCTGCGCCAGATCCGGGCGCAGAACCTGGCTCCCGGGGTTCCGGTGGTGATGATTACCACCGAGTCCAGCGAGGAGCATGTGAAGCAGGCCATTCTGGCCGGGGCGCAGGGATACATCCGCAAGCCGTTCACGGCCGAACAGGTGAAGGAGCGGGTACTGCCGCTGCTCAATGCGGCGTAGCCGGAAGGGGCAAACATGCTGTTGAACGGGGTGCGAAGTTCCGCCATCGCTGGATTGCGGAGAGGCGGCACAGACGAAATGGAGCATACGATGGCGGTCTCGCTGCGTGAATCCGTGCAACTGGTCTCCGATCCGCGGAACCTGGATGCGAGTGTGGAAGAGGTCTTTCAACTGATGCTGGGCGTCACCTGCCGGCGCGACTCAGGGCCGGTCCTGCACGAGCTGGAGTCGGTGACGGCAGTGGTGGGCTTCGGCGGCCTGCTGAGCGGCGCCTGCGTCTTCCGCTCCGGCAGCTCGGCGGCCATCAAGATTGCGGCGCTGATGACGGGCATGGAGTTCGACGAGATCGACGACACGGTCAAGGACGCCATCGGCGAGATCGGCAACATGCTGGCCGGAGCCTGGAAGGGCAAGGTTCCCAACCTGGCCGCCAACTGCGGGCTCTCGGTCCCCGCCGTCATCACCGGCCGCGACTACAACCTGCACGTGCAGGCTCCCGAGTTTCAGCTGCACCACGCCTATCGCTTCGCCGAGTCCAGCTTCGACGTCACCATCGTCTGCGACGGCCTGCAGTAACCTCCGGCTCGCATTCACAGGCGGTGGCGCAGCGGTTGGCGGTGACGGCCCGCAGCAATCTCCGCCCGGTTTCAACGGCGGCTGCGCAGCGATTGTTTGCGACGCCTTGCAGTACCCTCCGGCAGCATCGGAGCGCCGATCCAACTGGGCGGCCGTTGGCAATGCATGGCTGAATCTGCGCTTGTTTCGCGGGGCTGCGTTACGACCGTCGTTGGCTTGGTACATCGGCTCATCCCTTAATAGCCCGTGGTGAAAGTCCGATTGCGGAAAACCTTCCCTCGGGGGCTAAAGCCCAGCGGTGATTCTATTGCGTTTGCGGCACGACTGAACAGGCTG
>Ga0209415_10014744_pt1 | contig 12745 bp, 10 predicted proteins | sample PeaSoiSIISIP2007_FD_187696 | JGI IMG/M metagenome (GOLD analysis project Ga0209415, IMG submission 187696) | Peat soil microbial communities from Weissenstadt, Germany - SII-SIP-2007 (SPAdes) (version 2) | ecosystem: Environmental > Terrestrial > Soil > Wetlands > Peat | place: Germany...
GATTTCCCAATGAACTCGATACTTCTTGGGGTCGGTTCTTTCCCACTCCACCGCAACGATCATTGCCTCCTCGGGCTTGATTGGTTTGGTCATCTCCTCAAGCTCCAGCATCTTTTCGAGAATGATCACAATGTTTTTGCCGCGTGATGTCCTTGTCTGATTGAGGAATTTAATCAAATCGCTCAGCAGCGTCGTTGAAGGAGGAAGCCCACCTTCAATATTGATCCGCCCCAAACGTTCCAGCCTGCGTTCATCTCTGTATAACATATGGCTCACTAACATATGGCAGAGTTAAACAAGTAATAGTATACATCCCCACAGTCTCCGAGGATAGTCCTTCCACGGTCGTGAGCAATGGCCGGTGAAGGTGAGCCATGACATCAACGCGAAAGTCCAGGATTACTAGCAGAACTCCACGCAAGGCCAGAACAACGCTGCGGTACTCGATCCTGACCGCGCGCCAGAAGTCCACGTACGATCGGACCACCAACCTTGTCACCGACCTGCGTCGTGGCGAGGGTTCGTATACGGAACTATTGCGAAAGCACCACCTGGGTTCGCGTACAGCCCGCAAATATGCAGGTCGGGATCTTCTCGGCGGAACTCGTGGCAAGGCAGTGCGCGCGGGCAAAGCTGACAGGCGTGTCCGTGACCTCATGTTCCCCATGCCCTCGGGCGACGTTCCCATTCGCACCCGCAGTTCTCGGGATGCGACGAAGCTGTCCGATTACTACAACGATCGCGAGAAGCTGCTGCGCGGAAAGTTAGGCGTTGCCGACTTCGAGGCCAAGTGGCGCGGAGTGCGCATTGCGGGTCAGGAAGTTTTCGCCGATGCACCGGCGATTCTTGGAATGGCGGAAGCTGACGTTTTGAAGATGGAGAACTTGTACGCCAGTTTGGGACCCGAGAGATGATCGGGCGCACGGCCAAAACTGTTCTTCGCAGGTCCCGCCAGCAGGCGCGTCCGCCGAGAAAGGTTTGTCCCTTCTGTGTTGAAGGCGATCATATCGGCGGACACAACCACATTGAGCACCTAATCGTGGAAGTATGCCAACTTCATCACGCCATGTTGACGGAATTGCGCTTGGCCACAGGTGCGGAAATGGCGAAGCAACCCAACCCGATTAAGTCCGTCGAAATGGCCCTCCGTTCGCTTGCGGTTACCGGACGCGCTAACGCCCGAGCCATCGACAAGCTTTCGGAGGGTTTGGAATTTTGCGCTGAGGAGCTGAAGAATCTTTCTCAGGAGTCGCTGCACTCCCCCGGTCTGGGAAAACCACGGCGAAATAAACATGGCCGACAGGCTTGACCTCCACTTTCGTGCGCATACGGTCCCGGTCAAACCCCAAAAGGAGCACTGGACGAACCGCCACACAAAGCGACAGGAGCGCGCGCTCATCTTCCGTTGTGCGACGACCAGCGATGAAAAACAGGACCTACCTTTTGGGGCGTACATCTGCGCCCGACTAAGAGATGGGAAGTACACGGCGGAGGAGCTTGGCCTGTTCTGCCGCGACGGCTACCCTGAGGAGTTGCGGGTGTTGGAGCGTTTTGTGCGGGACAGCGCGTATGAATTCGGGAGCCTGGACGAGTTCCGGAGGAAGGTCTTCCTAAAGTACCTGAAAGCAGGAGCGCAAATAGTTGCCTACGATGCCCCCTTCGAGATTAGCCGGATAGCGATCAAGTGGAACAAATCCCTGAAGAGGCGGCGTGCGTTCTCCTTTTATTTCCGCATGTTCCGGGACAAGAAAACGCGCAAGATGCGCCCCAGTGGCTACGAACCGGGGCTATCGATTGAGAGTCTGGACGCTTCAAAGGCAATCTATCGCTTGATCAAGTACAAATTTCACGAAATCGATGCCGCGCGAGAAGAAGAAGAAAAAGAAGAAGAAGAAGAACAGCATTCCCCAAATGTTCATATTCTCGATCTGAAGACGCTCACCGCGGTTCTTACCGGCGAGTCCTGCACGTTCCAGACCGCTTCTGAGATTTTCAGAGCGCCAGCTAGCAGGACACGTAGGTCTTACTCGCGCGTAACCAAGCCAGCAATTGAAAGCCTGCTGAGAGATGTAACCGGGGAACTGGAGTTACTGAATCGCCTCAAGCGGGAGTTAAATCGTCATCGAGTTGATCTCGCGCCCGAGCGCTGCTTCTCACCTGCAACGCTGGCCAAAGATTGCTTTTCTGCAATGGGAATAAAGCCGCCGCAGAAGAAATTCAACATTCCGGACCGCATCAACGGCATCGCCATGCAAGCCTTTGTCGCAGGGCGTGCGGAATGCACAATCACGAGAACGCCGCTCCCTGTTACCTATGTCGATTTCCACGCGCAGTTCCCCGCAGTGAGCAAGCTGCTCGACTGCCGAGAAATACTGTGCGCAGAGACCCTGGAGTTTGCCGACTTTACCACCGGGGCGCTGGAGATGGTGGAACGCACAACCCTCGATGACTGTTACCGCCCAGCCTTCTGGCGACAACTGCGCTGGTTCGCCCTCGTGGAACTCAAGGAAGATGTTGTGCCTATGCGCGCAAAATTTGGCCACCGCGAAGATTCCGACCCAACATTGGCGTGGAATTTTCTTACTTCAAAACAGCCCTTCTGGATAACGGGTCCTGACGCAATCGCCGCAAAACTGATGACAGGGAAGCCGCTCAGGATTTTGGAGGCCCTAGAGGTTATCCCGCACGGAGTGCAATCCGGACTGGCACCCGTGAAACTCTACTCCCAGGTGGAAGTCGACCCTCTTCGTGATGACCTCGCCGTGAAGCTGGTTGAATTGCGCGCCTCTTTGAAAGCAAAAAACCCAGAGCTGGCGGGTGGATTGAAGGTGGCAGCAAACAGCGCAGCCTTCGGCATACTCTGCCAGATCGACGTCAAGGATTTGGATTCGCCCTCTCCCCTGCATGTTTTTTCCGGCCAGACGGACTACCCTACACCGCCGGACAAGGTTTGGGAGCAGCCAGCGGAATTCTATAGCCCATTAATCGCTTCCCTTGTAACCGGCGGGTCGCATCTGCTCTGCGCCATGTTGGAGTGTGCCGTGCGACACATGGGAGGCCACATAGCGGCGATGGACACCGACAGCGCGATGATCGTTTCAACCCGAGATGGTGGACTGGTTCCATGCGCGGGCAGTCCTCACAGGCTGGAAAAGTCCCATGCGCCGGGCGGAAACGCTGCCATCCGGGCGCTGTCCTGGGCTGAAGTGGATCGTATCCGTCAGCGGTTCGAAGCCCTCAATCCGTGGCGGGATAGACTCAAAGCTCCGTTTCTTAAGCTTGAAGAAGAGAACTTCGCCCCTGATGGCGAGCGCCACCAGCTGTATGCGTACTGCGTCTCAGCGAAGTTGTACTGCCTGTATAACCTCGACGGAGGCAGACTGCTGGTCCGCAAGCCTTCTGGCCACGGCCTCGGATTCCTACGGGCACCCTACACGATTGCAGACTGGCAGCGAAGGACAGGACGGAAGTGGAAGGAAAAGTTGCCGCCTTGGATTTTTGAGGCGTGGCATTGCATCCTTTCGCGAGAGCTGGGTCTCCCCCATAAACCACCATCGTGGTTGAAGCTGCCAGCGGTCATGGCTGTCCCGCTCACGAAACCGAAAGTGCTGGCCCGGCTCGGCGTTTTCAAGGATGATCTTCGCCCATTCACTGTGATGACGGTCCCATTCCCCAAAAAGGAAGGAGATGTGCTTTGGAAGGGATACTTCATCATGCCACACCGGGAAAAACTAAATGATTTGCACGGACGTACGATGGTGAATATTGTCAGTGGCGGGACATTTCACATTTACGACAAAAATTCATCTACCCTACCAAAGCCTGCGGGCTGGCTGTCCCTCCGGACGATGGAAGACGAAATCGGCCATATTCTTTCCAGAGCTGAAAGCAAGTTTTGCACTCCCAATGGAAGCACATGCACGAGCAAAACAATTGGTCTGCTCGTGCCCAGGCACATCGGCGCCGGTGAGTTTCATTACATCGGCAAAGAAGCATCCACCCGCTGGGCGAGCGGGCCCGATCTGTCCATGCTGGCTGAAGCGGGAGCCCTGGACCCGGCGGATGAAACTTTCCGGGAGTACGAACGAGTGGTTGACCCAAAATATCTCGAACAAATCCGAGCAGAAGCCAAAGAATTTTCTACGAAGCTTCTCTCTCGCCGGTCCAGAGTTGCCGAGTGCGCAATAAGAAAGTTCAAGAACGGGAGAAATACCATCAAGCCTCATTCCCTTCGAAAGCTCACGGTAGCAATCCACGATCTGCAAAACAGAAAAACCATAAAAGCTGTGACTACTGGTCAATGAGTGTAATCGAGATTTATCACCAACGATGCCCCGGTTTATTGCCGTGGGCTCTCCAACGGCACAACCAGTGGAGTGTATCCGCTGGTCGAAACTGCCCAGTTCACATCTGTTTGCAGCACCACCACGCCCGGTAGTGTTCGGCTAAGATGGATGCCGGAAACAGATTCAAGTGCCGGGAGCACGTATTCCTTTTCTTTACTCCCACTTGCGGCGAAGTAATAGAGTGCGCGTGATGTGATCGCCCAGAAACCGCCGTCCGCAGACGGCGCTAGCCCATAAAAAGCTTCCGTCTGCGGCCATTTCTCGTTCTTGTTTGAGAGGGAAAGCTCAGAGACCAAAGTCACATCTTGACCACAAATTCTCAATATCCGGCCGGTCGAGTGGAACAGATGAACCAGTCCAACCGAGGCAAGGACGCAGTCCTTATTCTGCGGATCAGCAATTACGCCCGTCACTGGATCGCATTCCCGATTCAATGGTCCACCGCACAGGTCTTTAGTGTCGCGGCGCTCAACGCCGTTGACAGCCCCAGTCTTCAGGTCGACCCGCTGAAGACCTCCTCCCCATTCGCCAACATCGAAGCCCACGTAAATGCTACCGCCATTTGTAGGCGATGCAGCGGTCACCTGAACTCCAGAGCGAAGCTCACCCACTAAGTCAACGACGCGCCAAGTATTGTCTCCAGGTGCGAGAGAACGAACCGTGCGCCGAGATAGCACCACTGGCGCGCCCGCAATGTCCAGGAGCGCGATCGGTTCATCCTTCGTTCCTGGCGAGAATTGTCCCACGTCCTCAAAATGATCTTTTCGCCACGCTGAAACAATAAATCGACGTTCCACGAAACTCTTTCGCAAGGCCCAGAAATCATGGTCGGATCTCGCGATGTCTAAGACGCCACCTTCAAAAAGCACCCGTCGGGAGTCGTCTTTCATTTCCAAAGAGACGAGTCCTCCAGACGCCTCCCCTGGTGACGGCATGGTTCCGCGTATCCAGAGCCTGCTTTCGAAAGAAATGCCTTTGGCAATTCGTTGGCCGACCACAGGGTCGCCACCCGGTGGACGCGACGGAGGAGTTGACTGAGGCGCAGCACCCGCTCGGAGAGCGCAGCAAACCAATAGCAGAGACACGGCGTATAGTGTCCCAGCGATCCTTGGTCGTCGGGTCATGCTGCTATTATGCCCCGTTCTTGATGTAAACAGGCGATTACACTCATCGAGGGCGGGCCGATCCGGGTCAATGAGTGTAATGGGGATATTACGACAACAATCGTGCCGGGAAGCTGTCCCTAAAAACCGGGCCGGGCACGAAGCGTGCCATGATGTGCATTCTTGACCAGACAGGTCGGACCCTGGGTTGGTAGCATCAACTTCTGCAGAAATTCTATTCGAAAGCTGGTGCGACTTTATGGACGTAGAACACATGAGCAAAGAACAGTTGATAGATTTAGCCAAAGAATCCGGGCAGAACCTTAAGAACGACAAGAGCCAAATCGCATCGCTCGAAGCGGATCAGCGGAAGCTCGTTTCTCTGCTTCTGAGTCTGACGAAGATAACCGGCAGCCTTCGGAATCGGCTATTTGAACTCTCTCGGGACAACAAGGCTCTGACCGAATCTCTTGAAAAGCGCGCTCCCGATGTACATGCGCTATTCTCCGATCTGCGTAGTAACTCCAAAGATGATGCCTTATGGACTGATGTTCCAAGCATTCAGGAGCTAGAGCAATCCATTGAAGCGATTCTTGGACCGATTCATTAGCCATTTTTCAATGCTTCGTGAATGAATCTATCCATCCAGTAGCACTCCCATCTCACCGGGGCGGGAAAGAATAGCCCAGTTTTCTTTGTTTTGCGGAGGTGCACGGTTCGACGGCCCTGTTTCCGCTCATCCTCGCCCCTTCCGCCCACTATCGCCCATTTTTCAGACCGAGGACACCATGACTGTTGTTAACAGGCGTTTATACTCATTGAGGATGGCCGACTGGGGTCAATGAGTGAAATAGAGATTTTTCGCCAACAATCAGCCCACCCGCTTGAGTTGAGAGACCATCGCCGTCGAGGGCGCTATGCGTTCTCCGCTTTTGCACAGATGAAAGCACTCGATGAAACGGCGTTCCAAAGGTGCGTCGCCAAACGGTGGGTTTCTGTACTTCCGGCCCGTTGAGTTTCTGGAGCAGAGCTCCTATTCTTCTCTGGAGCTAAGATTGAATGTGGAGCTTTCACGAACCGGAACGACCGTGATTGGTACACCCTCCCAAGGAGAGCCGATGAAGAATGCTTACGAAGTTTTGCGGCAGAAAGAAACAGACCTTGCCCGTGTCCGCCACGAAATCGAGAGCCTCTGGATCGTCGCCTCTCTACTTTCGGACGAATTACCTTCCGAGGAACTGACTAAAAAGCGCGCCAGATCAGCAGAGGAAACATTAGACCCAGTTCAGGCGCTGAAAGTCTTTACCTCATACGTGGTCGGCACTGAACGGTAGAAAGCCTTTGTCGTCCGTCATTTGCATGGGTCAACTGTTGAAACATCGCCATTGCACTCATTGACCCTATTCCGCCCGCACGTCTCCCCCATCTGCACAAACTGCCTTGGGATGCTTGACGCTAACAGGCATTTACACTCATTGAGATTGAGGCAGCCCAGGGTCAATGAGTGCTATGGCGATTTTCAATAGCTAGTTGACGCTTCCGCTCGCAATCGATTGTCCCACATTGAAAGTTCCGGCGATTCGCTCCGAGTTCGACATAGACCGTGACGGGTCTTGCATTGGCCTTGGATAGAATCGAGTTAGACAAGATCGGGGAGGAAGAAACTCTCATAAGCTGCGAGAGCGTAGTACACTGGGCCACCGGGAAGCTGATCCCGAATCTTTAGAGCCACGCACGACTGTGCTAGACAGGACGATTTCGAATGAAAACTTTCGGTATACGGTTCCTCTCAAAAGCTGTCATCCTAGGAGCGCTGGCCTTAATGCCTGCGGTAGTCCTGGCGCAGATCTCAATCGGCATCAGCATCAATATTGAACCTCCCGCTCTTCCGGTTTACGTTCAACCTCCCTGTCCACAACCCAACTTCATGTGGACACCCGGCTATTGGGCCTGGGATGGCGAGGGCGACTACTACTGGGTCCCTGGAACCTGGGTCGAAGCGCCGCAACCTGGCTATCTCTGGACACCGGGTTATTGGGGCTGGGGTGATGGAGGTGTTTACGTCTTCCATGGCGGCTATTGGGGGACGCAGGTCGGCTTCTACGGGGGCGTGAACTATGGATTCGGTTATGGTGGAGGCGGCTTCGCCGGCGGTGAGTGGCGCGGCGGCGCCTTCGCTTACAACACAGCAGTAGTATCCGTGAACACGACCGTGATTCGGACGACATACGTGAATACAACCATCGTCAACAACACGACGATCATCAACAACACTCACTCCAGCTTCAACGGCGGGCCGAATGGAGTTGCCGCGAAACCGACGCCGCAACAGCAAGCTTTCGCCAGCCAACCTCACATTCCTGCGACTGCGGCCCAACAGCAGCATGAGCAAGTTGCGAAACAGGACAAGTCCAATTTTGCTTCAGCGAATCATGGTGTTCCCGCCCATGCCGCAGTGGCGCGTCCGGCGACCAGCGTGGCGGAACTGCAACACAACGCCGTAACTGCCAAAGCCGCCCCTGGGGCGAAGCCGTATGTTGCTGCTCGTCCGGCCGCTGCGGCAAAGCCTGCAACCCCTGCTGAAGCGGCGCGACCCGAAAATAAGACCCCAGCCCCGGCGGCACATACGACGCCAAACAAACCGGCGGTTGCTCATACGCAGCCTGCGGCGAAGCCTGCGCCAGCTCCTGCCAGAGCGGAGAGCGCGAGTCGACCCGAGCAGTCTGCTGCGATGAAACCTGCTGCGAAGCCAGCTACACGCGCACCGAAACCTTCTGAACCGAAACCTGCTGCAAAGCAGGCGGCGCCTGCACCGAAACCTGCTGCGCCGAAACCTGCTGCGAAACCAGCTGCGCCCGCACCGAAACCTTCTGAACCGAAACCCGCTGCAAAGCCGGCGGCGCCTGCACCGAAACCTGCTGCGCCGAAACCTGCTGCAAAGCCAGCTCCGGCTGCACACCCCAAAGAGCCACCAAAGTAGGACCGGGCAGTGCTGGCGGGCTGTGGCTCGCCAGCAGGCGATACGATTTGAGAGAGTCGCTAAACGTGACGATTGACGTTAACAGGCGATTACACTCATTGAGCCACGGCCCGCACGCCACAACGCCCAGCCCCGCGCCCACACGCGCTCAGCACAAATCAAAATCCACGCACCTGCACACGCACAGGGGGGCGCTCTGGGACCCTCTCTTTCCCTCTTCCCCCGTCCCTCTTGACAATGTCGAGCTAAAGGCTTATTTTAGGCGAACAAAAGGCGAATATGCCCAGCTTGCCCTTGTTCGCGCTTCCCGAGAAGTCTCCGCTGGTCGGCATCGCCCGGCTAGCGTCCGAGGGCGAGTCTCTGCGCGAAGGTCATAACGTTGAATACTTCACTCTTCCGGCGAAATCCCTGCTGAACCGCTGCGTCAGCCGCCGCCGGCTGCCCTTCACCTGGACCATCAATCCTTACCGCGGCTGTGAATTCGCTTGCCGCTACTGCTATGCCCGCTACACCCACGAATTCATGGAAATGCGCGACGGCGCGGAGTTCGAGCAGAAGATTTACGTCAAGCAGCACACCGCTGACCTGCTGCGCCGCGAACTCCGGAGGGTCAAGCCCGCCGAAGCGATTGCCCTCGGTACCGCGACCGATCCTTATCAACCGGCCGAGCGTCGCTACGAAGTCACGCGCGGCATTCTCGAAGAGTTCGCGCGCCATCGCGGCTTCGAGCTGGGGATTGTCACGAAATCCAATCTCATAGTCCGGGATGTGGACCTTCTGCGTGCAGTCGCGCAGAGTAACGCGCTGTCGATTCACATCACCGTGACTACCTTGAACGCCGACCTGGCGCGGATTCTGGAACCGCGTGCCCCGCGCCCTGATTTACGGATGGAAGCCGTTCGCGAGCTCAGCGCAGCGGGACTGACCGTGGGCGTAAGCTGCTCGCCCGTCCTGCCCGGCATTACAGATTCACCCGCAGATCTGGAGGCCGTGGTGCACGCCGCCGCCGCAGCGGGAGCGCGCCACATCTTCGCTGGACCGTTGTTCCTGAAACCCTGTTCAGCAGCGGTTTTTCTTCCTTTTCTTGAACAGCACTTCCCGCAATTGGTCGAGAACTACCGCCAGCGTTATCAGGACCGCTCGTTTCTCCCGCCTTCTTATGGCAAGCGTATCGCGCAATTGATCGCCGGCTTCCGCCGGAAATATGGCATCCACCGCGCCGACCCTCGGGGAAGTATGTATGCTGACAAGTGGCCGGCGCAGGCTTTCGACGAGCAGTTGGCTCTGTTCTGAAGATTTGCAATTTGCGATCGCTAATCGCAGATTGTCTGAAACTCTGCAAGCGAAAATCACCGATTGAAAATCTCCAACTCCACTCTTCCTCTATAATCGCTGAACTCCCATGGCAACCGCATCCCCACCGGCCGAACCAGTTCCCGCGCAACGGCTGCCTCTCGGAGTTCGGCTGCACCGGTTCTGGCAGCGGGTCACTGAAGGACTCGAACTGGCCCAGCTCTGGTCGCAGTTCGAAACCGACGCACGCACCAGCTATCGTCTCTATTCGCGCGACGTGGCCGCCAAAACTCCTGAGGGTCTTACCCGCCGCGGCCACCGTCTGCACGTGGTTAAGGAATTCTTCTGGGCGGTCCTCGAAAAGCTTTCGCCCGCGCGCCGGGTCTTGCTGCTGGCAGCGCTGATCATGCTGGTGTTTCCCAGCAGCGGCTTCAGCTATCGCGACGCCGGACACGAACTCCACGTCGTTGAACTCGATTTCCACTTCTGGGGCGGTCTGCTGATGTTTCTGCTGCTGATTCTGGAGATTGCCGACCGGGTGGTGATGAAGCGCGACCTGCAGATCGCGCGCGAAATTCAGACCTGGCTGCTGCCCGGAGCTCCGCCGCAGATTCCGGGAATCTCCATTGCCTATGTCACGCGCCCCGCCAACACCGTCGCCGGAGACTACTACGACGTGTTCCCCCGCCCCGGCAAAAGCAATGAAGAAAGTCGCGTAGTGTTCGCGGTAGCCGATGTCGCCGGCAAGAGCATCCCCGCGGCCATGCTCATGGCCACTTTTCAGGCCAGCCTCAAGACACTTTCCACGGCGCAAGTCGCGCTGCCTGAGCTAGTGGCGAACATGAACAAGTACGCCTGCTCCAACAGCCAGGGCGGATTGCGCTTCACCACTGCCTTCCTGGCCGAGTACGACGCGGCCCGCCGGGTTTTCAATTACATCAATGCTGGCCACAACAACCCAATCCTGCGCCGCCCCAGCGGAGCAATCGAGCGCCTCGATGTAGGCGGACTACCTCTTGGCATCCAGCCCGAGGCGAAGTATGAGTCGGCCAGCGTCACCCTCGCGCCCGGCGATTGGCTCATCATCTTTACCGACGGCCTGGTGGAAGCAGAAAACGCCCGCCAGGAGGAGTACGGCGAAACCCGCCTGCTCGCCGCCATCGCAGCCGGCGCCGCGACAACTCCCAGCGACATGCTCAAGCGCCTAATGGCAGAGGTGGATCTGTTCGTCGGCTCGACCCCGCAGCACGATGACGTAACCTGCCTGCTCGTAAAGGCAGAAAGTTCTTAACCCTTCGACCTCACCAGATCCGCCTTCATCCATTCCGCATACATCCGGTGGAAAGCGTGCACACCCTTCTCCTGCGTTACGCTGAAGCGACCCCGAGAATAGCTGCGCGACCTCAGATTCTTCTGTACCCTCTCGCAGATGGCAATGTCCTCCACCTGGATCTGGTCGCTGAATTCCACCGAAGCCTTGGCCGCCGGGCTGCTGTGATCCTTCTCCGGCAAGTACCACTCAAAGACGGCCAGCGAGCGCTCGGGCCCAAGTGGCAGCACGATGTTCAGCGAAACATTGTCGGGATAGCAGTTCAGCATCCAGTTGGGAAAGATCCAGAAGTAGTCCGTCGTTAGATTCTCATGCGCATCCGAGTAACGCCGCGGAGCCGTGTCCCCAGCCTGCGCCCTGCGGATGGGACTGAACTGCCGCACATACTCGGCATGAGGCTCGACCACATAAGCGCTGAAGTCGAGTTCGCGATTCAGTCCCGGATGCACGCTGGGCAGGTGGTAGCCTTCAAGATAGTTATCCACGTACGTCTTCCAGTTGCACTTCATCTCATAAGTCCGGCGCTCAAACAGCTTCGTCCCGGCAAAGTGAAACTTCTCAGCCTGCCTCGGCAATTCGCCCAGACTCTCGCGCAGGGGGCGTGCATCGTTATCCGGGCTTGCGACACTCAGATTCTCGACACTCAGATTCTCGACACCCAGGTTCTTGACACCCAGGTTCACGAAGATCAAATTGAACCATTCCTCGACCTCCACCGGCACCAGCGCAAAATCTTCAGGACGGAAGCCTTCGACGCCCTCAATTTCTGTGGCGCTGATCAGCGATCCATCCAGACCATACGCCCAGCCGTGATAGCCACAGCGGAAGACTTTTCGCGAACCGCAGCCTTCCGCAGGCGGGCCGGCGCGGTGCCGGCACACGTTATAGAAGCCTCGCAACCTGCCCTCGGTCCCGCGCACGATGAGCAGCGGTTCGCCCACCAGTTCGGTTGTGAAGTAGTCGCCCGGATTTGCGACTTGGTCACGATGGCCCACCACCTGCCAGCTTCGCGCGAAGATTCGTTCTTTCTCGGCTGCAAATGCAGCCGGCTCGGTGTAGAGGTGAGAGGGCAGAGTCCACGCTCGCGCGATCTCGGAATCGATGATCTCGGAATCAACGGAAAAAACATCTTTGGAAGGAGCCATAGAAATCGGATTCAGAATAGTTCAGGAGAAACGTTCCGCAGGATAATTCTACGGCAGACTGCGAAGCACTAAGGTTCATGTGGGGACAGCCGCCCTCGGCTGCCTGCCCTGAGCTTCGAAGGGTCCGTCGAGCGAAGCTCGACCCTCTCTCCACCGGCCCGTTTTTCCTGCAAGCAGCCTCCTAACCCTCGTTCTGCCATAGAAGTTAGGGCCGTTCCAGACTGACACGAATTGTCAGAGATCGAGACGCATTTTGGCATGGAGCAGCGCCAGGAAAGCCTTACAATCAGACCATAGTTTGGCTTTTTACTGAAAATAATGGAATTGCCGGGATCCTGGCCGGAACCAAGGTAACTATCGGCTTTGGCCCGGCAAATGCGAACATCTAGTCCGACTGCGTCATTCCATGACCAGCATGAATTCAATAAAAGCACAAAACGAGGGAAAATAGAGATGCGGAAACAACAGAAGGGTTTCTCACTGATTGAGCTGCTGATCGTGGTGGCAATCATCCTGATCATCGCAGCTATCGCGATTCCTAACCTGAT
>Ga0209415_10014745_pt1 | contig 12744 bp, 5 predicted proteins | sample PeaSoiSIISIP2007_FD_187696 | JGI IMG/M metagenome (GOLD analysis project Ga0209415, IMG submission 187696) | Peat soil microbial communities from Weissenstadt, Germany - SII-SIP-2007 (SPAdes) (version 2) | ecosystem: Environmental > Terrestrial > Soil > Wetlands > Peat | place: Germany...
TACCTGGCCGCCGCCAGTTCGCCCGCCAGCTTGCTGCGACCGTAGGCGGAGACAGGCGCGGGCGAATCGCCTTCCACGCGAGGTTGGTCGCCGGCGCAAGGCCCCGCCGCGGCCAGCGAGGAAACCACGATCAACACTGGCGGCTGGGCGCGGTCCGCACAGGCAGCCGCGACGGATTCGACGCCGCCGGCGTTCACGCGTAGAAAATCTTCTGTCCGCAGGGCCTTCAGCAGGCCCGCCAAGTGAAACACCACGCCTGCCTGCGACTCCGCCAGCGCGCGTTCAATGCCAGCGCGCTCGGTCGCATCGCCCACGATGAGTTGGGCGCCTGATGATCGTAGTTCGTCGACGCACGACGTGGCTCGCACCAGGCACGACACCCGGTCGCCGCGCTCGATCAGCCGACGCACCAGATGCTGTCCGATAAAGCCGCTGGCCCCGGTGACCAGCACGGATTCTGCTTCCCTGGTTTTCATCGTTGTACCTCTGCCGGGCGGCAACAATCACCAACCATGACTCTTGTCGGGATTATACGCGGTTCTCCATTTACGAACCAACGCTTGCGGATGGGCGGCGCCGGCCCAACGATTGAAAAGGCTTCTGCAAAATTGGTCAGGACTGGCGGTTTTCATCGCCCGAATTGGGCTTGCGGTACTACGCGAACTGGAGATAATGAAGTAGAATTCCTCCACGATGATTGTGAGGTACCAGTCATATGGAAAATCCCGGCTCAAACGGAACGCTCATGGCCGGCATCAAGATTGTTGTTGTGGAAGGAAGTTCGGAACTAAAAGACTTCATCAACCTCCCCTGGAAGCTCTATGCCGAGTACCCCAAATGGGTTCCTCCCCTTAAGAAGGAGGTTCGTCGGCTGCTGGATCCCCGCCGGCACCCTTTCTGGTCGTCTGCCGAGCGCCGGCTCTTTCTGGCCCTGCGCGGTTCGCAGGTGGTGGGCAGGATCGCGGGCATAATTGATCGTTGCTATAATGAGTTCCACGGCGAACGGATGGGCATTTGGGGATTCTTCGAATGCGCTGACGATCCAGCGGCGGCCAAAGCCCTCTTTTCCGCCGTGGAGACGTGGGGTCGACTGAAGGGCATGGCCTTCCTCAGGGGGCCGCTCAACCCGTCCACCAATTACGAGCTCGGATTGCTCGTCGAGGGCTTCGATTATCCGCCGGCGTTGATGATGCCTTACAACCCGCCGTACTACTCCAGATTGGTCGAATCGTGCGGCTTCGCCAAAGAGAAGGACTTGCTCGCCTTCCTGATCGATGGCGATTACCGGCTTCCAGAGTGGATGGATAGTTTGGCTGGGCGGATAGCCCGAAAAAAGGGCATCCGCATCCGGCGCTTTCGTCCCAAGGAGGAGGACGCCGAGTTTGGCCTGATCAAGGAGATCTACAACGACTCCTGGTCCGCTAACTGGGGTTTCGTTCCCCTGAGCGATGAGGAGATGAAGGATATTCAGAAGAGCGTGATGACCTTCGCGGATCCGGACCTGGCTTTCTTCATCTATTACGAGGACGATCCAGCGGCCGTCTGCGTAATCTTCCCCGACATCAACCCATTGCTCAAGCGTCTCAACGGGCGGATCGGCCTGCTGGGTTTGCTGAAGGCGCTCCTCTATCAACGGGAGATCACCGGATTGCGTTGTTTGTTGTTCGGGATCAAGGACAAGTACCGGCAATTGGGAATCCCCATGTTGGCCTTCCACCACATCTTTGAGGTTGTGCGGAAAAAGGACAAATACCGTTCTCTGGAGCTGGGCTGGACCCTGGAGGACAATGCGGCCGTCAACACCTTAGCCGTGGAAGCAGGCGCAAGACCATATAAGAGATATCGCATATTCAGAAAGTCTTTGTAATTCCGCGTCACGTAAACGTCTGGCAATGCACTGGAGGTCTGGGCATGTTGGCGGAGGGGCAAGTTCCCATCATGGCTTTTGTCTGGAGACCAGGCGAGATAAGTGCGCCGGTGTCCGAGATGGCGCAACGTACAGTCAGCCGGGCCATCTTCGATTTTTCCACGATGGGGGCGGAAGCCCTGCATTCGTTCTTGCGAACGGCCGACCCTGCTGGCCATGTCAGCGATATCAGGATTTCCACCTCCGCCCTGATGAATCCATCCCTCGGCCAGCTCCTGAAGGAAACAGGCGCCCGGAATCTCTGGGTAGAATGCCAGCCCCAGTTCTTCGCGGGGGATCCTTCGGCCTTTCAACTGCGACTGCGAACCTTGTCGGAAGACTACCGCTGCTTTCCCATAGTCGGGGACGTGCCTCTCCTGGCCGCGATGGTCAAGGATGGTTCGGGCATCGGGCGCATCGTCCTGAAGGGCTGCGAGGCCGCAGGATTCGTAAGCGGGGAGACGACCTTGGTCCTCTATTCGGTGGCCAAGGAAATGTTGCACGCCTATGCGAAGTCTCTGGACGTCCTCATCTGGGGCGGCGTGTCCACCCCCGAGGCGGCTGCGGCCTTCCTGTCCACCGGAGCCGCCGGCATCATCTTCGAGAGCGTCCACTGGCTGACTGATCTGGTGGTCATGGATGATCGCCAACGCCAGCAACTCGCCAGACTCCGCATGGATTCCACCGCTCTGGTGGGCTTGGACCTGCAGGTTCCGTGTCGCCTTTTCAACAAGGGGAACTCGCTGGCCTTCAAGAAGATCCAGGCGTTCGAGGACTCGCTGTGCGCCTCCGAGATCACGGACGAAAGCCGTCGTGCCTTCGTCGGCCAGGTGCAGGCCAGCGCCCTCCACCCCCTGGACAGCCATTTCACCCCAAGCGAGGTCATCCCTCTGGGAGTGGAGGCGGCCTTTGCCGCGTCGTTTGCCGAGCGTTTTGGCGCCGGAACCGAGACGGCTGTGAAGGCCTTCATGGGGGAGATACTGAACTCGTGCGGCGCAGCCGAGGCGAAGAAGTATTGCTTCCTGAACAGCCCCGTAGCGCGGGAGATGGGCATCAGGTACCCCTTTATACAGGGCGCCATGTCCTCGATCACCGACATCCCGGAGTTTGCCTCCGAGATTGCCGATGCCGGCGGACTGCCCACCATTGCCCTCGGCCTGATGGATGCCCAGGCCCGTGACCGCAGGCTGGGAAGCTTACCGGAGATCATGGGCGGACGCCCGTATGCGGTGAATGTCGTCTCCCTGGCCGAGAACCTGTTCCGAGAGACGCATCTGGAGTGGATAAAGCAACACCGACCCCCTTTTGTCTGGATCGCCGGAGGAGATCTCTCCCCCATAAGAGAACTGCTGCAATGCGGCATTGGCGTCGTGTATATCGCCCCTGATGAGGCCCTGTTGAAGCTCGCCCTGGAAGCGGGCGTCCGCTACGTGGTCTGCGAGGGCTACGAGGCCGGCGGCCACGTGGGGCAACATAGCACGCTCACCCTGGCGCAAATGGTGCTGGATCTCAAACGGCGCCAGCCATCCCTGTTCCAGGACTGTCGGGTGATCCTGGCCGGGGGCATCTTCAATCGGGAAACCGCCTTCATGGCCGGCTTGCTCGGCGCCGACGCCATCCAGATGGGCACGGCCTATCTGGCCACTGAGGAGATCGTTGAAACGGGCGCCTTGGCGGCCCTCTATCAGCGGATGATTGTGGAATCGCCGCCTGGGGGAACGGTCGTTTCGGGCCAAAGCACCGGACTTCGCGTGCGCTCCTTGAGGACCCCGAAAGTGACCGCCGTCTTAGCTCTGCAAAGGGAGTTTGCCGCGAGTCACCAGGACGAGCAGGCTTTCCGCAAGAAAATGGAGGAGATGACCGCGGGCAGCCTCTTCGCCGCGGCCCGAGGCGTGGACCGCCGAAGCGGGCGGCCGCTGGGTGAGCAGGAGTGCCTGGAACGCGGGCAATTCATGAGCGGATCCTGCGCCGGACTGATCAATAAAGTCCAGAAGCTGGAGTCCTTTCATCGCGAGTTGGCCGAAGGCCCGCTCTTGCTCCATCAGCCCTTTGCGACGTCGACCGCAAAAACCGCGGCGCCTTCACCCGACGCGCCACTACGCGCGGAAACCCCAACCCCCGGGGTTGGCCGGAAACCCAAGGGCGTCGCCCGCCTGAGAGATGACCGCGACCGGGTGGCCATCACCGGGATGAGCGTTCTCAATGCCATCGGCAAGAGTCCGGAAGAGGTCTGGGCGGCAAGCTTGGCCATGAAGAGCGGCGTCACCTTGGTGCCGCCTTCCAGGTGGAATCACGACCGCTTTTATGATCCAAGGCCGCGCGTCACGGACAAGACCTACTGCCAGGTGGGCGCCTTCGTGGACTTTCATGTCTCACGCAGTGAACTAGGGATTCCCCCCCAGGATTTCCGGACCATGACCGCGGCTACCAGGATCACCATGTGGCTGGCGCAAAGGGCTATCCGGGCCTCCGGCATCCTGGAGTCAGGTATCCCGCCGGAGCGCATCGCGGTCCTCATCTCCCAGAACTCCGGAGAGGCTGCGGGCACCCTCACCGATATGATTATCAGGGAGTATGTGCACGAAATCCTTTCCGCCATCAAGCGGGCCATTCCCCTCACCCCGGATCAGGAGAGCGCTATCGAACGGGAGGTGAAGTCCGGTCGCATGGCCCCGGACGACACAACGCTTCTGGGCCGGCTCAACTGCACCGCCGGCGGCTTCATCTGCAACCGCTATGGCTTCATGGGCCCCAGCTATTCGGTCTCCGCCGCCTGCGCCACCTCCCTGGTCGCGCTTTACAGCGCCATACAGATGATCCGCAACGGCATCATCGACGCCGCCATCGTCGGCGGGGGCGAGGATAACCTCACGCATCTGCATTTCCTGGAATTCTCCGCCCTGGGCGCTCTTTACGGGTTGTCGGGACGGCCACGGCCGCCTCGCGAAGCCTCCTGCCCCTTCGATGCCGAAAGAGACGGGATGGTCCTCGGCGAAGGCGGGGGCATGATCGTCATCGAGCGCGAGAGCTTGGCCCGCGACAGAGGGGCCCCGGTCCATGCAGTCATCACCGGCATGGGCGCAAGCAACAACCATCTGGGCATGGTCGAGTCCTCCAGTGTCACCCAGGAAATCGCCATGCGCGCCTCGTTCCGCGGCTTGCCCTATGGGCCAGAGGCCGTGGACCTGGTGGAATGCCATGGCACCAGTACGCGACAAGGAGACGCCGAGGAGGTGCGGACCCTGAGGGCGGTTTACGATCACTCCAAGGGCACAGTGATCACTTCATTGAAGTCCCAAATCGGGCACACCCTGGGCGCCTCGGGCCTTAACAGCCTCATTCGGGGTGTCATGGCTATGAAGGCCGGGGTTTTCCCCCCGACCCTCAACTATCGCCATCCAGACCCGGAAATCGACTTGGAAGGATCGGGCTTCCGTGTCGCCTCAGAGCCGTTTGATTGGCAGCGCCGGGATGGCCTGCCAAGAAGACTTCAGGTCAACGCCTTCGGGTTTGGAGGTTCCAACTACGTGGTCCAGGTGGAGCAGGTCCTGGATGGTGAGGGCACGATCCTGGTCTCCGCAGGCCGAGAGGCGCGTCTCAGCGCGGAGACAGCCGCTGCGCCTGCAGAGCTCCAGGGCGTCTCTTTCTTCCGGACCGAGATCGCCGGCCGCACCTTCCGAATGGCCGTTGTTGCACCAACTGCCGAAGAGGCCCTCACGGTCATCGAGCGCTCCGCCTCGCTGGCCGGAGCAGCGGTCGCTTCACCCAAGGCAGCGCGTTCCCTGGCGCTGCAGGGCCTCTTCCTCAGCCCCGAGGATCTGCCCGTGCCGCCGCTTGCTCTGGTCTTTCCCGGACAGGGGGCCCACTATGCCGGCATGGGCCAGGCGCTCTACGAGTCCTTTCCCATAATCAAAGAGTGGATGGATCGGGCTGCGGCTGCAGCCGACTTCGACCTCCTTCACCTATTGTTCCACGATCGAGAGGAGAACCTTCAGAAGACCCGGTGGCAACAACCTGCCCTGTTCACCCTGGAATACGCCATGGCTCGATACCTCATCTCTCTTGGTATCCATCCTGCGGCTATGGCCGGCCACAGTTTGGGCGAGCTAACCGCGTTGTGCCTGGCTGGCGTGTATTCCCCGGAGGACGGGTTTAGAATTGTGAATAAGAGGGCCCTCTGCATGGACAAGGCCGCCGCCGGACACCTGGACCCCGGCGCCATGGCAGCCACGGACGCCCCCATGGATCTGCTGCGGAAGATGCTCCAGGGCCGGACGGATGTCCATATTGGCAACCTCAATGCCCCAAACCAGGTGGTGCTCAGCGGCGACACCGAGGCCATCAAAAATCTCGGCCAAGACCTGAAGCACTTGAACTACCGCTTCACCCTCTTGCGGGTCAGCATGGCCTTCCACTCCCCTATCATGAGGGTTATCCATGATGAGCTCGAGGCGTACGTTGCCTCCATCCCATTCCATTCCCCGCAGATCCCTGTCATCTCCAACACAACCATGGCGCCGTATCCGTCAGATCCCGGTGAGATCAGGCGCATTCTAATGAGTCACTTGGAATCTACCGTCAATTGGATGAATAACGTCCAGACCCTCTGGAATGACTACGGGGTCCGGCTCTTTTTAGAGGTGGGCCCCGGCGACATATTGAGCAATCTCATCGCTGACACGCTCCATGAACCGCTATGCCTCCAGACCTGCCTGCCCACTGCGGAAAGCCACACGTTCCAGACTGCCTTGGCGCAGCTCTTCGTCCACGGGCATCTACAGGTTCGAGGAGAACCGCGGTTTGTCTTGCTCCCGGCATTCACGAAGGCTCCCGAGTTTCACCCGCACGCGCCAGCCGGAGAACGGTCCTCCCGCCCCCTCGATCGCCCCGTGGCCGCCCCGGCCCTTGCCGAAGAGCCTGAGCGTCAGGACCATCTGGAGGCGATTATTCGCATCATCATGGATGCCACCGGATTCAACCGGGACGAAATCCAACTCGATATGGATCTCAGAAGGGACCTCTCCATCCGCTCCAGCCGCCTGCCGATCATAATGGATGCCGCGGAACGCCACTTCGGGATCACCATCGAATTGGAGGACTTTATCGATGTCCGCACTGTAAGAGACATCGGCCGGCGGATCTCTGCAATTGTCGCCCGGCAGGAAGGCGTCGGCGAGCGGCCCGCCGCCAAGGCGGCTGACCCCGGCGCGGCGCCGGCCGGAATCTCGGAGCCGTCAACAGATGAGGCGCCTCTGAAGCGGCTCGTTTTCAACCTCGCCCCTGTGGAGCCAACAGCTTCCATGCCCGTGGAATTGAGCCCCGGCGAGGCCGTCCTCCTCCTCTCGCCCGGCCAGGATGACGCACTCGCCAAGAGTGCGGGCGACCTGCTCCGCCAGGACTATGGTGTGGACACATTTACACTGCCATTCATGCCGGAGCAGTTGGGGCCGGGCGAAGAGGGCCACGACATTCTGACCGCTGCGGGAGTCACCGCGACCTCAGAGAGAATCTCGGGCCTCGCCTCCCTCGCGGGGCTGGTCATCACCTTGCCTCCGGACGGGTTGGAACGGTTGGGCGGCATGGCGGATGTTTCGCGGCTGCTCACTGGGCTCTTTCAACTCCTGAAAGCCTTTCTCCAATCACCAACCAGGAAATTCGTCGTCCTGATTCACGCACGCGAGGAGACCGACACTCTTGGTCGGCTGCTGACGGAGGGGCTGCTCGGACTGTTCCTGAGCGCTGCCCAGGAACACCCCGAGGTCCAGTTTCGCACGCTGGAAATCGACCGGGACGCCGACCTGTCCCTAGCTCTGCGCGCCGCTCTGGACAAGGGCTACGGCGCGGTGGAGCTCATTCATCGCGAAGGCAAGTTCTTCACCTCGCAGGGACACCTGGCCCCCGCGGTCTTCGGCGGTTGGCCAAGTCTGAAGTTGAACCCCGGAGACGTTGTAGTCATGTCTGGAGGCGCCACGGGGATCAGCTCCCACCTGGCCCGCGGTCTGGTGCCCTTCGCGCCTCGCCTGGTCTTTCTTGGCAGGACCCAAGTAGATCCAGGCACCCATCCCCTGGAGCCGCACTCCGAACCTTCGTCCTCTGCATCTGCCCCTGACAAATCCCGAACCCGCGAGATCGCCCAGACCTTGGCGGATTTGCATGCCTCTGGGATCGAAGCCACGTACCTAGCCTGTGATGTAACCGACCCCGAGGCCGTTCGTGTTGCCCTGGGCGACGTGGCAGGCCGCTATGGCCGGATCGACGGCATCATTCACGGCGCCGGCGTCCTCCGCGACGCTTTCCTCGACCAAATGACCCCAGAGGATTTTTCTCTCGTAACGGACGTTAAATTCCTGGGAGCTTGGAATCTATTCTCGGCGGCAGAGGGGGCGGGCTTGAGGTTCTTCGTAGGCCTCTCCTCGGTGGCGGCCATCCAGGGGAATCCCGGCCAGACCAACTACGCCGCCGCTAACCGCATGATGTCGGCGCTACTCCGATACCTCCGCCGCAAGAACGGCGCCATCCGTTTCAAGGCGTTGATGCTGCCCCCGGTCGAGGGGACGGGCATGGCCGAGGACCCGGAGGTCCGGGACTTGCTCAGACGCAGAGGCGTGGCCTACGTCCATGTCCAAGAACTTGCCGGCCTGTTCTGCCGGGAGCTCTTCGTCGCCCCGGCCGACGACGATTGGGTCATGTTCATCAGGACGCTGCCCTCCTTGAAGACGGCGCCAATCGATGATATCAGCCATCCCGCGCTCAGCGGACAACTGGATGGCGGCCCTGTGGCCTTCAGCCCTCGGGACTTCCCCATGATCGATAGCCTCTCTTGCCTGGACCTCCGCAGGGAACACTTGGACGCCTCCAGATCCTTCTCCAGGCAGAACGATCTGTGGATCGCGGATCACCGGCCACTCAAGTCCCTCGCCCATCCTCTGGTCTCCGCCTCCATGATGCTCGAGACCTTCATGGAATCCGCCCGCATCCTGTATCCCCACCTCCAGGTGCGGGGCGTGCGCCAGATGCGTTTCATAGATATGATCGCCTGTCCTCCTGAGGTTCCCCGGTCTTCCAGAATCTCCTGCCAACGAGCCGCGGCCGGCCCTCGGGAGGTAGTATGCGAGGCCTCTCTATCCGTAAAAGAGATCTCCCCCACGGGCCGCCTGGCCGACCGCTTCATCCCGCACTGCACGGGCCAAGTGCTCCTCAACGGCGGACGTGGAGAACTCGCCGAGTGGTTCCAGGATTTTCCTGTCCGTCCGGATGAGCTGCGGACTCAGCCCGTGAATCATGAAAAAGTGCTCAAATGGTACGAAGACCGCACCGGACTCGAGGGCAGGTATCGTGTGCTGGAGGTCATTGACGGCGCCGGTCCGGGGCTGATACGGGGCCGAACCATTTACCGGGAGACCCGTGATTTCGCTCTTCTGCACGCCGCTCGCTACCAATACTCTCCCTACCTGTTCGAGGCGCTTATGCAGTTGGCCGGCTTCCACATGCTAGCCATAGACCCACAGGATCGCCGCTTGGTGCTGCCCACAGAGATCGGCGAGATGCAGTTTCTGCGCCAATGCCGGCCGGGCGAAGAGATAACGCTGGAGGCCCGCCTTCGGGTCCAGGACGAGGAATCTTTCGCCTGGGACGCCAGGGGACTTGACGATCAAGGCCGCACTATAATGCAGGTTCGCACGATGCGAATGCACTGGATTTCGGCTTGACGCGGTTCGAACAGATGGGGGCAGCCGTGGCACAGGATCGCCAGGAAGTAATCGTTCAGGCCGTGCGGCTCGTTCCTTGCGGGGGCGTCGTCTTCTATGCCTCCGTGCCAGGGAACTCCGCGGCCTCCACCGGGTGCGCCACCAGTCGGACGGAAAACCGCCACCAACTCGTCACTGTCCTCTGGGAATACCTTCGGGCGAAGGAAAGTCCTCTTTGGAAACGCCCCCATTTCTCGAGTAGAGCCGCACTCCCGATTCAGATAGTCCACGATATGCTGGGCCGGCCCCATCTCTTGTTGGGAGAACACCGGGGCCCGGCCATCTCCTTCAGCACGGCGGGCGAAGAAGTCTGGGCCGCCCTCTGTGGCGACGAGTCGGATATCGGCATCGATGTGGCCGGGAGCGCCGAATTCCGGGAAGGCTACCCCGTGCACCGGGTCTTCCACGTACAAGAGCTTCACCAAGCATTGGAGTTGGCGGGCGGAGACTTGGCCAGGGCTGCGGCGCTGCTCTGGTCTATCAAGGAAGCCGTCGCCAAGGCCCTGGGCTGCGCCTTTCATCTTGTGGACCCGCGGGACATCCATGTCTGTCTATCGACAGTGGAGGATGGCGGACCTGCTTTTTCCGTGCGCTTATCGGGGAAAGCTCTGCTGCGCTTCCCGATGGCCGACCGCCGGCCCATCGCGGTACGTTCGCTTCCCCAGGCCGAGACGTGGTTTTCCATCGCCGCCTTGAATTGGCCGCGCGTATGCGCAAAATACTCACATGAGAAAGACGCCAACGGTTGCAGGCCTCCGCATGGGGCTGTCCCCAACCGCTCTGTTTCCTTCCCATTTGAAACCCCGGCTACCCCACTTAATTCCCTCCCTATGAATTGGGCTGAGCAATTTTGACCAAACCGGTGAGCCGCAATGAACTGACACGCGCATCGCGCTCGATTATAAAGGTCTGTAATAGCCATGCGCTGAGGCGTACCGGCGGAGAAGTTGAAATCCATGAGAAAACAACGGCGGTATTGTTCAACGATGTTCGAGTACAAACTGTCATTGCAAGGTGCCATCGCTAGTGGATGGCGCCTCCTGTGCATCCGTCTGTTGGCAATTCTCGTCATTTTGCTAATGTGCAGTCTCGGCTCGTTTGCGTATTCCGTCCTGACGCATGAAGAAATTGTCGACCTGCTCTGGAAAGATGAGATCCGGCCTCTGCTGCTCAAGCGATTTCCGGCGCTGACGGAAGATCAGATTACGGCGGCGCACGCCTATGCATACGGCGGCGCCGTAATCCAGGACCTCGGTTACTACCCATTCGGCAGTAAGCAATTCACCGATCTGGCGCATTACGTTCGTACCGGGGACTTGGTCCGCGAGATGCTGCTTGAAAGTCAGGACGCTAACGAGTACGCGTTCGCCATGGGTGCCTTGGCACACTATGCGTCAGACATTGCCGGCCACCCGGCGGTCAACCTGTCAGTGGCGATTGAATACCCGAAGTTGCGGGCGAAGTACGGTAACTCCGTCAATTATGAAGAGGACAGAACGGCACATGTCAGAACGGAAATCGGGTTCGACATGGTCCAGGTGGCGAAGAGCCGTTATGCCTCACAGCAATATCACGATTTCATCGGGTTTCAGGTGTCCAAGCCCCTTCTGGAACGCGTCTTTCCGGTGGTTTACGGCGTGGACTTGAAAGACGTGCTTTCCCACGAAGATCTCGTGATCGGGTCATACCGCTACGCTAACAGCCGGTTGATCCCGGAGATGACACGGGTCGCGCTACGGACCCATAAGAAGGACATGATGCGCGAAGATCCTACCTTCGCAAAGCGAAAGTTCCTTTACCGTCTTTCGCGCTCCGATTATGAAAGGGACTGGGGAAAGGAATACACCAAGCCGGGATTCGGCGCGCGCGTATTGGCAGTGTTCATGCGTTACATGCCGAAAATAGGGCCCTTCAAAGCGATGGCGTTCAAGAATCCCACTGCGAAGACGGAGGAGATGTATTTTAAGAGCATTAATACCTCTGTAGATCGATATCGAGCCTTTCTAGAAGAACTGCGGACGGACTCTCTGCAACTCTCCAACATCAATCTTGATACCGGCAATACGACCAGGGCTGCGGAGTACACACTGACCGACGAATCCTATGCAAAGTTGCTGGCCAAACTTTCCGAGCGAAAGTTCGATCGGACGTCGCCGGAACTGCGCACGAATATTCTGGAATTCTATTCGGACCTCTCCGCACCGATCGAGACTAAGAAGGACTCCGCCGCTTGGCAGGCTGTGCTGACGTCGCTCGATCAGTTGAAGGCGCTGACTCCGGTTTCGGCTAGCGCGGGCAACCCTCCACAATCCCAGGCGCCAGCCGCACCGCCACAGCTCCAGCCCTTGCTCAAGCCCCTGTGGTGAGTGCTGGAAAGCATTTCGATCGTGTGCTGATTATCGTGCTGGAGAACCAGAATTACACTTCGGCAATGAACGACCCCTTCTGGGGGCAGTTGGCACAGATGGGAGCCAGCCTCAGCAACTTCCAGGCTTTGATGCACCCGTCCTATCCCAACTATCTGGCCATGGTTGCCGGCAGCACGTTTGGCATCCAAAGCAACGACCAAGTTACTCTCCCCGACGACAATAGCCATCGGACCATCGGTGATTTCCTGGATTGGAAGAACTACGCTGAGGATTACCCATCAGAACTCCAACCTATTCTTGGTGACCGTGGAAAATACGTTCGAAAGCATGTCCCGTTCCTGAGTTTTGCGAGGATTCAACAAGAAGGCTTCGGCAACGCAGCATCCGTCTCTACCAAGGAGCCGCACAATAGGTTTGCCGCTGACGTTGAAGACTTCCGAAGCGATCCGAAGAAGCATGCTCTTCCTCTCCCGTGGGCGGGTAGATCGGAGCCAGCCCATCACGGCAAGCATCGGCGGAACGTGTGAACTGGCCCCGGTTCATCAGGATGAAGTCAAGGGTCTGACCCAACTGATCAGACTGGAAGCTGTCGCTGAAACGTACCCCTGTTGGGTGAGCCGGAGAAGTCCCGGTCCAGTAGTCGCATACCCTATTCTGGTGACCCTCGGCATCAACCGACCATACGCTCAGGTAATCCAACGAAGTTCCAGGTTCACATTGG
>Ga0209415_10014746_pt1 | contig 12743 bp, 8 predicted proteins | sample PeaSoiSIISIP2007_FD_187696 | JGI IMG/M metagenome (GOLD analysis project Ga0209415, IMG submission 187696) | Peat soil microbial communities from Weissenstadt, Germany - SII-SIP-2007 (SPAdes) (version 2) | ecosystem: Environmental > Terrestrial > Soil > Wetlands > Peat | place: Germany...
TCATCGTCTGGGTCTCGTAGTTGACCGCCACCGCGCTCACGCCGGCGACGCACGGCTTGCCCATTCCGCGCGCCACGACGGCCGCGTGGCTCGTCATCCCGCCGCGCGCCGTCAGGATCCCGCGAGCGGCCTTCATCCCGTGGATGTCCTCGGGCGACGTCTCGACGCGGACGAGAATGATCGGCTTTCCCTGTCCCGCGCGGCGCTCGGCCTCGTCGGCGCTGAACGCGATATGGCCGCTCGCCGCCCCCGGGCTCGCGGAGAGGCCGCGCGCGAGGAGCTTCTTGGGCGCACCGGGGTCGAGCGTCGGGTGGAGGAGCTGATCGATCCCGCCGGCGTCGACGCGGAGGACGGCCTCGTCCTTCGTGACCAGCCCCTCCTTCGCCATGTCGACCGCGACGCGCACGGCGGCCCTCGCGGCGCGCTTCGCCGTCCGGCATTGGAGCATGTAGAGCTTGCCGCTCTGGATCGTGAACTCCAGGTCCTGCATGTCCCGGAAGTGACGCTCGAGAGTGGACGCGATCCGGGAGAGATCGGCGTACGCCTCCGGCATCTTGGCCTCGAGCGACGGCTGGTCGGGCGGGCCGGCGCGCCCGCCGGTCCTCAGGGGCAGCGGCGTGCGAATGCCCGCGACCACGTCCTCGCCCTGCGCGTTCGGCAGCCACTCGCCGTAGAGCCTCTTCTCGCCCGTCGACGGATCGCGCGTGAAGGCGACGCCGGTGGCGCTCGTCGGTCCGAGGTTCCCGAAGACCATCGCCTGCACGTTGCAGGCGGTGCCCCAGTCGTCCGGGATCTCGTTCATCCGGCGGTAGACCACGGCGCGGTGGGTGTTCCACGACCGGAAGACGGCCTCGATGGCCTGCCACAGCTGTTCGCGCGCGTCGGCCTGGAAGTCGTGCCCGGTCTCCCTCTTGACGATTGACTTGAACGTCGCGACGAGCGCCCGTAGCTCGTCGGGCGGAATGTCGGAGTCGGGCACCCTGCGCTTCAGCTCCTCGGCGTTCAGGCGAGTCGTGTCGATCCCCGCCCCGGACGCGACGCGGGCGCGCGCCTGGTCCAGGGCCTGGTCGAACGGCTCCTTTGACATGCCGAGGGCGATGCTCGAGTGCATCGCCACGAAGCGGCGGTAGGCATCGTACGCGAAGCGCGGGCTTGCGGTGCGCGCGGCGAGCCCCTCGGCGACGGCGTCGTTCATTCCCAGGTTGAGGATCGTGTCCATCATCCCGGGCATCGAGGCGCGGGCTCCCGATCTCACGCTCACGAGGAGCGGCGCCCGGCCGTCCCCGAGGCGCGCGTCCATCAGTGCCTCGAGGCGTACGAGCGCAGCCTCCACCTCGGCGCGGACGTCATCGGGCATCCGCCCTGCGCGGGCAATGGCGCTGCAGACCTCCGTCGATATCGTGAAGCCGGGCGGAACCGGGAGGCCCAGGGCCGTCATCTCGGCAAGGCCAGCTCCCTTGCCGCCCAGAAGATCGCGGCGCCTGGGGTCGCCTTCGGCCTGACCGTTCCCGAAGAAGAAAACGCTCTTTGCCATCCGGTCGCGACTCTAGCAGCACGCGACGCGAAGACGAACGGGGTCCCCGCCCGCCCTTACTCGGCCGCGACCGGTGTCCGTTCTTCCCGGGCCAGCTCGACGACGCGGTTCGCGGCGTCCACGTGGACGACGCGCGGCCGGTGCGAGGCTGCCTCTTGTTCGGTCATCCACCCGTAGGCGGCGATGATGACGAGGTCGCCCTTCGCGACGAGGTGCGCGGCGGCGCCGTTGATGCCGACCTCCCCCCGCCCCCGAGCGCCGGGGATGACGTACGTCGAGAGGCGCGCGCCGTTCGTCACGTCGTAGATGTCGACTTTCTCGTTCTCGAGAAGGCCCGCGGCTTCCATGAGCGCGACATCGATCGTGATTGACCCGACGTAGGCGATGTCGGCGCGTGTGACGGTGGCGCGATGGATCTTGCCCAGCAGAAAGTGGCGCTGCACTGTGACCTCCGGTCGGGGCCGCACATAGCGATACCCGCCTACGGATAATCATGGGCCCGGCCGGAGCGTCGGTCAATCCCCCTCGAGCCGTGCTCAACCGAGCTTCGAGAAGTCGGCGATCTCGAGCATTGCGCGCGCTCCGTGCGCGAGCGTCTCGAGGCGGATGGGGGTGAAAGCATCGGACGGATCGTTCACGAGCGTCTCCACGAAGATTCGGTCGAGCTCGGTCGCCACGCGGCCCATGTTCCGGAGCGCATCGCGCATGGCTTGCTCGGTCGTCAGGTGCCGCGCTGCCTCCGAGAGGTCGCGCACGAGCGCGTGGATGGCCGCGTCATCTCTCTTCGCGCTCGCCCGGAAGGCGCTCTCCGGGTGGAGCACCGGCTGCGCCTCCCGGCTGATGCCCGCGAGGCGCTTCGCGACGATCCTCGCCTTGTCGAGCCAGGGCTCCTTCGCGTCGACCACGGCCTGAAGGGCCCTCGCCCTTGCCTGTACCGCGACGACACCGCGTAGCGCGACCGGGCCCATGCCCGCCATGACGGCGTCCGCCACCGCGCCGCTGGTCGCGCTTGCGAGCAGCCCGCGCAGGCGCTCGGTCGCGAACTCCTCGATCTTCGACACCGCCTCGATCCGCGTCAGGTCGAGTTTCCTGCCCTGCAGGCCGTCGTAGGCGAAGCCCACGGTCTCGGCGAAGTCGAGTGCCGCGTACTCGCGGTCGAGCATCGTCCGCAGGGCTGCGATGCACGCGCGGCGAAGGGCGAACGGGTCCGCCGCGCCGGTCGGCGCCAGGCCCACGGCGAAGCAGCCCGCGAGCGTATCGAAGCGGTCCGCCAGAGCGACCGTCGCCGACACGTCTCCTGGCGCGACGTCGTCCTGCGCGCCGGTCGGTTTGTAGTGGTCGCGGATGGCGTCGGCGACCTCGCGCGTCTCCCCCTGGACCATCGCGTAGGCACGCCCCATGTGCCCCTGCAGCTCCGGGAACTCGCCCACCATCAGCGTGACCAGATCGCACTTGCAGAGGCGGGCCGCGCGATCGACCGCGGCCTTGCGCCCGCCGTCGAGGTCGAGCACCCCCGCGATGTGCTCGGCGAGCCTCACGACGCGGTCCACCTTCTCGCGAACGGTGCCGAGGCGGTTGTGAAAGACGATTCCAGCGAGCCTGTCGAGGCGGCCATCGAGCGGGACTTTCAGATCTTCGCCCCAGAAGAAGCGCGCGTCGGCGAGGCGGGCGCGCATCACGCGGTCGGTGCCCCTCGTGATGAGGTCGGGGCGATTGGCGGTGTTCACGACGGCGAGGTAGTGCGGCAGGAGATGGTCCTCGCTCGTCTGGACGCAGAAGTACCTCTGGTGGCCGCGCGCGACCGCGCGGATGACCGCGGCGGGTAGCTCGAGGAACGCGCGGTCGTACGAGCCCGTCACGACGTGGGGCTCCTCGACGAGGGACGCGTTCTCGTCGACGAGCATCGGCTCTTCGTCGTACGAGCCGTGCGCCGCGCGAGCCGCCGCGGCGACGCGGTCGATCATCGTTTTTTTGCGCTCGTCCCGGTCGACGAGGACATGGCGCTCGCGGAGCTGGTCGACGTAGGACTCGGCGCTCTTCACGTCGAACTCGGCCGGCGCGAGAAAGCGATGACCGCGCGATCGGCGGCCGGCCCGGACGCCCGCGAACCCGGTGCTCACGACTTCCACGCCCAGAAGAGCCACCATCCACTGGACGGGGCGCCCGAAGGTGGCGTCGAGATCGGCCCAGCGCATCGATTTGCGGAAGGGGATGGCAGCGCAGACCGCCGGCAAGACGGTGGTCAGGAGCTCCATCGCGGGACGCCCCTTCTCGATGCGTCGCCCGACCAGGTACCGCCCCGGCTTCTGCTTCGGCCCGGCCGGCTTCTCGATCACGCCGAGCGCGCCGACCTCGAGGCCCAGCTTCTGCGCGAACGCCTCGGCGGCCTTCGTGGGAGCCCCCTCCCTGAACGCGGCGGCCTCTGGGGGGCCGATGACCTCCTCGTCGAGGTCCATCTGCTGCGTGTGGACGTCGCGTACCAGGACGCTCAGTCGCCTGGGCGTGCCGAGAGATCGCACGTCGCCGTGCGACAGTCGCGCCTTCGCCAGCTCGTCGGCGACGATCTTCGGCAGGGCGGCGAGCGCCGCGTCGACGAACGACGAGGGAAGCTCCTCGGTGCCGATCTCGAGCACGAGCGGGAGGGAGGTGGGCATCGGACGGCAGACACACTACCTGCACCGTGCGGACGCGGTCGAGGTCGCGTTAGGTTGGTGTCATCCAGACATGCCTTCTCCGTACCTCTTCGAGCCCATCGGCGTCGTGCGGTCTCCCTTCGCCGAGCGCGCTGCCGCGCCGCGCCAGGCCTCCGCGGGACGAGACATCGTGGGGCGCATCGAGCTCTTCGCCGGCAAGGGGTACGATCACGCGCTCGAAGGAATGGGCGCCTGGGAGTACGCGTGGGTCCTCTTCGTCTTCCACAGGAACGTCGAACAAGGACGCGGCTGGAAAGCAAAGGTCTTGCCGCCACGCAGTGAGACCCGGCAGGGCGTCTTCGCGACGCGGTCGCCCCATCGCCCGAACCCCATCGGCTTGAGCGCGGTCGCGATCGAGCGTGTCGATGGGCTCGTCGTCCACGTGCGAGGCCTCGACGTGCTCGACGGGACGCCCGTGCTCGATCTGAAGCCCTACGTCGCCTACGCCGACTCCCATCCGGGCGCGCGCGCGGGATGGCTCGAGACTCCGGACCCGGCGCCTGCGTGGGAGGTCCAGCTCGGCGCCGAGGCAAGCCTGGAGATCGAGTGGCTCCGCTCGAGGGGCGTCGACCTGAAGGAGTCGATCGTCTCCGTGCTGGCGGTCGGTCCCCAGCCCCACCCGTACCGGCGCATCCGAAAGCGCGAGGGAGGAATGCGGCTGGCGCTCAAGGAGTGGCGGGTGGACTTCGTCGTCGAGGACCGGCGCATCGACGTCCTGCGAATCAGGTCGGGCTACCGGCCGGCGGAGCTTGCCACTCGTCCCGGTCTAGCCTTGCACCGGGAGTTCGTGGCCAGCTTCGGGGAGCTCTAGGCCTACGAGACTCACTGCAACACCGTGATCGTGAACATCGGGCACATCGTCGCGGAGGCGGCGTAGTTGATCATGTTCTGCCAGAGCTCGGGCACCTGGTAGACGGCGCCCGGTTCTGCATCGGCGGCGCAGCCCGTTTCGCACATCGGACCTCCGGTGCCCCCCGGCCACTGGCTTGTGTACGTGATCCACTCGTCCTCGTAGACGACGACATGACCCTGTCCGATCTGCTCGTGCGCGCAAGCGACGTCCGAGGAAACATTGACATCGTGGTCGTCGACCACGGCGTTGGATCCAGACACGTCGACGGGGCGTCCGTGAAAGCAGCCCACCTGGGTGACGCCCATGCCAATCGCGTCCTGGGACCATCCGCCCAGCGAGGTGGACTCACCCTGGCAGTAGACGCCGGTCTGGCTGCAGATGTCGGTCGTCCCGTACGTCAGGTCGCCGCTGGTAACGGCGCTGAGGAGGGAATTCATGGGAGTCACTTCCGTCGAGTCCGCGACGAAGCCCGTGAGGGTGATGAGGCCGCCGCCGTTCTTTACCCACGTCGTGAGCGCGGTGATCTCGTCGGAGCCGAACGTCCAGAAGTTGTTCCCGCCGATGGCGCCGACCGTGCCGCAATTGTCGAAGAGCCCCTGCAGGATGATGACATCGTACTTGGCGAGGAAATCGGCGGTGAGCGTGGGCTTGGACACGTAAAGGTCGACCGTCGCGCTGCTGTGCTGATTCAGGTAGTCGACGAAAGACGAGGTCGTGTCTCCTCCCCCCATGCCTGCCTGGCATCCGGTGCAGCCGGGCTGGCCGATGGCCGCGATGTTGAAGCAGCTGCATTTTCCGGCCTCGTCGCAGCGCTGCGCGCGCGTCGCCCTGGCATCGCCCGCGTCGGGGTTGCCGAGCACCACCGTCCCGCTGCTGCTGCCCCCGCCGCCGTTGCTTCCGCCCCCGTTGCTGCTGCCTCCGCTGCTGCTCTCACCGAAGTTCGAGGGAGAGCTCGTTCCCGTGGAGGCACAAGCGGCGATGGGGACCGAGATGGCGAGGGCCGCGGCTGCGGCCCTGCGAGACAGCGAACGCGCCGACCGGTTCGGCGCCTGGGATGCGTGAAGGATGCGCGACATCTTGACCTCGTGAAGCACTGGTTCAGAGTGACGTGTAATCGAGAAAATTGGCGCTCATCATCAGGAGGGACATGGCCGTCCAGGAGTCATCGTAATACGTTCCCCCGACCAGGTACGTGAGCGTCGCGACTCCTGCGTACGCGTCATCGACGAACTGCGAGTACATGGGCGAGCTCATCGCCCCGACGCCGGCCGTTCCCACGAACGCCGCCGAGTGCCCACCCGGGTGCTGCGGCATGGGCGTCCCGTTGATGGCATAGGTGTCGGCGATGTTCGTGGCCCCAATGGCGCTGAAGAACGTGCTCGTCAGCGCCACGTACGCCTGGGCGCGCGGCTCGCCGTTCCAGCACCAGTCGAGGCCGATGCGGAAGGGCGTCCGGCAGGAGTCGTACTGATACCCGACGTCGTTCGCGATCCCCATGTCGATGGGCGTGCAAGGCGATCCGTGGCTGTCGTCGCACCAGGCGGGCACGAGGCCGTTGCTCTGGTTGCCGTTGGCCGCCGTGACCGCGTAGTCGATCGTGTCGTACACGGTCTGGATGACCGCCGCCCAGTCGTGGGAAGGGTCGAGGGTCGCGAAGTCACGGTAATAGGCTGGCGCGAAGTACGAGATGTTGACGGTGTTCCACCCGCCCCATTCGCCGGGCAAGGGCAGCTTGCTGTCCAGGATCTCCGACGCCCAGATATGGCCGATCTGCTGCTGGGCGTACGCGAGGTACGTCATCGAGAGCGAGCCCTGGCCGCCCCATTGCTTGTCGGCCATCACGAGCGCGAAGGCCATGTCTTCGTCGGCGTCCGTGGCTCCTCCGCTCCCGTTCGGGGCGAGGCCGCTGCCGTCGGGCAGGATGTACCAGTTCATCAGGCCGTTCTTGTCCGTCCAGTGCTGCTCGTACTGCCAGAGATTGTCGAAGAGGCTCTGGTCGTTCATGTAGACGGCGAGGAGCATCCCGTAGCCGATCCCCTCGGAGACGGTGGAGTCGGGCAACAGGCCCGGCTCGTTCGGGCGCTGCACGCGCTCGAAGCCGTTTGCCCCCGAGGACGTGACCGTGTCGCTCTTCCACTTCGCGTAGGCGGCCTTGACGTCGTCGTTGTCGTACCGGGACGGATAGGTGCAGCGGCTACTCTGGCGGTTCTGCGGGAAGGGAAAGTTCACTCCGGCGGTCGCAGGTGTCGGTCCTCGCGAGAGGGGTGGAGTTCCCGAGTCCGTCTCGGGCGATCCCATGTCGGTCGCCCCAGAGGCGGCATCGGCGGCCGGCGAGTCGTCGGCGCCTCCTGCACCGCTGTCGGTGGAGGTGGAGCTGGACGGCGCGTCGGAGGTGCCCCCCCCGGAGGTCGACGATGTCCCGGAGCATTCGATCGCCGCGAGCGCGGCCAGCGACGCGCCGAGCAGCGGAAGCCATCGGGAGTGCTTGCATCGCGGAGGGGGGAACATGGAAGGTGATGCGCGCTGCGCGGAGCCTGGCAAACGTTAGTGCCGTGGATGGCGCCGCGCGGCTCACCTTATTAAGGGGCTGCTAGAGTGGTCGTGTGCTCTCCGCTCTCGATTTCTTCACCATCGGGATCGGCCCTTCGAGCTCCCACACCGTGGGCCCGATGCGCGCGGCGCGGCGGTTCGCGCTGGCGCTCGACCGCGAGGAGAAGCTCGATCACACGACGCGCGTCTTCGTCGAGCTCTTCGGATCCCTCGGCGCGACCGGGAAGGGGCACCGCAGCGACGTCGCCGTGATGCTCGGGCTGGAGGGGGAAGAGGCCGAGAAGCTCGAGCCGGACACGGTGCCCGCGCGGCTCGACCGGATCCGCACGAGCGGCACGCTGGCCCTCCTCGGCGTGCGCCCGATCTCGTTCGGTCCGTCCGACATCGTGTTCCATCGCCTCCGGTCGCTCCCGAAGCACCCGAACGGAATGATCTTCACGGCCCTCGACGCGGAGGGGAACGAGCTCCTGGCGCGCGCGTACTACTCCGTCGGCGGAGGCTTCGTCGTGGGCGAGGCGACGAGCTCCCAGGCGCCTCCCATGCGCACGCGCGAGGAGACCGTCCCGCACCCCTTCTCGACGGGAGACGAGCTGCTCGAGCGCTGCGCGTCGAGCGGGCTGTCGGTCGCCGCGCTCGTGCTCGAGAACGAGCGGACGTGGGGCACGGAGGAAGAAGTGGCCGCGCGGCTGATCGAGATCTGGCGCTGCATGCAGGCTTGCGTGCGTCGCGGCTGCGAGCGCGAGGGGACTCTGCCGGGGGGCCTGCACGTGGTGCGTCGCGCGCCGGCGCTGCACCGGAAGCTCGCGAGCGACGCGCGCGCGAGCGATCCGCTCGTCGTCCTCGACTGGGTCGACCTGTGGGCGCTCGCGGTCAACGAGGAGAACGCCGCGGGCGGGCGGGTCGTCACGGCGCCGACGAACGGCGCGGCTGGCGTGATCCCGGCCGTGCTGCACTACTACGCGCGCTTCGTGCCGGGCGCGGACGACGCGGGCGTGGTGCGGTTCCTCCTCGTCGCGGGCGCCATCGGGATGCTCTACAAGATGAACGCGTCGATCTCGGGCGCCGAGGTCGGCTGCCAGGGAGAGGTCGGCGTCGCGTGCTCGATGGCCGCCGCGGGGCTCACCGAGGTCCTCGGGGGCACGCCAGAGCAGGTGGAGAACGCCGCGGAGATCGGAATGGAGCACAACCTCGGCCTCACGTGCGACCCGGTCGGGGGTCTCGTGCAGGTGCCGTGCATCGAGCGCAACGCGATGGGCGCGGTGAAGGCGATCAACGCCTCGCGCATCGCCCTCTCGGGCGACGGCACCCACAAGGTGTCGCTCGACAGGGTCATCGCAACGATGCGCCAGACGGGGGCCGACATGCTCACGAAGTACAAGGAGACGTCCCGGGGCGGGCTCGCGGTGAACGTCGTCGAGTGCTGAGGGCGGCTCAATCCGCGAACAGGTCGAGGGTCTTCCTGTCCGCCGATGCGCTCCGCGCCCGTGTCTGCCCCCACTCGCGCACGGCCTGGATCTTCTCCTCGTAGAGCGTCGCGAGCGGAACCAGCTCCCTCGCGGCAGCCCGCAGGTGCTCCTCCGAGAGCGTCTCTCTGGCCGCGTACGCGCGGAAGAGGGCGCTCGTCACCATCTGCTCGATCTCCGCGCCCGACCAGTGCTCGAGGTCGCGGGCGAGATCGGCGACGGGATAAAGGTCCGCGTCGCGCCCGCGGCGTCCCAGGTGAACGGCGAGGATCTGCGCCCTCTCCGCCGGAGACGGTAGGTCCACGAAGAAGACCTCGTCGAAGCGCCCGCGCCGCGCGAGCTCCGGAGGAAGGCGGTCGACCTCGTTGGCCGTCGCCGCGACGAAGACCGGCGCCCGCCGCTCCTGGAGCCACGTGAGGAACGCGCCGAAGACCCTCGCGTGACGCGCGTCCCCACGCTCCGCGCCGAGCCCCTTCTCGATCTCGTCGACCCAGAGCACCGCGGGCGCGACGGCCTCGACCGCCCTCGTGGCCTCGTGGATCGCGTGCTCCGGCGACGCCGCCGCGAAGACCTCGGCGAAGTCGAGGCGCACGAGCGGCAGCGACAGGACGCGCGCGGTGGCCTTGCTGACGAGCGACTTGCCGCACCCCTGCACGCCGCACACGAGCATCCCGCGCGGCTCGGCCAGGCCGAACTCCCGCGCCTCGACGGCATACGCGACCACACGCGCGCGCAGCCACCCCTTGAGGACGTCGAGCCCGCCCACGTCGTCGAGCGTCGTCTCCGTATCGACCAGCTCGAGGCACGCGGTGCGTCTCAGGGCGCCACGCTTCTCGGCGATGACGCCACGCACGCGCGCATCGGAGTCCGCGGCGCCGCGTGCCACACGGAACGCGCGCCTCGCCTCGTCGAGCGTCAGCCCCCGCGCGGCGCGGACGAGGGCCTCGCGCGATGGACCGGACGACGGCATCTCGGAGTCGAGCAATTTCCCCAGCTCCTGCGCGTCGGGCAGAGGCAGCGGGAGGACCACCGAGTCCCTGTCCAGGTCGGGCGGCATGCTCGCCATCGGCATCACGAGGACGAGCGGCAGGTCGCGCTTCGCCGCGGCCGCGTCGCGTAACGCGCGCACGACGCGCGCATCGGAGAGCCACGGGTGAAGGTCGAGCATGACGCGCGCGATGCCCGTCTCGCCGCCTCGGGTCGCGCGCTCGACGGCCGCGAGCGGGTCGCGCGCCGACGTCTCGTCGCTCCAGCCGCGCGTCGAGGTCCACTCGATCACACGACTCCCGCGGAACGCCTCGCCCACGAGCGCCCTCGCGCGCCCCTCCTCGTGGGTCACGACGCAGACGATGGGAACCCCCGCCGCGGCAGCCGCGCGCAGATCACGGACGAAGGAGGCGCTCACCCACGGGGATCATACACCGCTCGGCGCGCACCCGCGCTGGCGTGGTTCCTGCCCCCCCCCCGCGCTCGAGTGCCCGCGCGAATGCCGGTAGCATCTCCGGAGGTGCCAACATGCGTATCGAACGGATCGCCATATGGCTGGGCCTCGTCGCGAGCGCGTGCGGCGGCGGGGGGAGCACGGGAGCAACGGACGCGGGACGCGGTACGACCGACGCCGCAGCGGGCAACGATGTGGGGCCGAACGCCCCCGAGTCGGGGGCCATCGCCACGGGAGACGGAGGCGCCGCGCCGGACTCGCCTTCGGGCGGCGACGCGACTGGCCCGGTCACGCCTACCGTCTCCTCCTGGATGGGCACCAACATCGCCGCCGACTTGCCGCGAGTCGACATCACCTACCAGCTGAGCCCATTCAACACCGCGGCCGCGCAGCTCGATGGCAACGGGTACCCGGTCGCCGGGGCGTCGGGCACGAGCTCGACGGACATCGGGTACATCCTTCCAACCGGCACGTACGACATCTCGTACGTCGGAGCTGGCACGCTCGCGGTCTCCGGCATCGGGCAGCTTGGCGGAGCCTGGCAGTCGGCCAACGGCGAACAGCGAAACACGGTGAAGATCACCGGCACGCCGGGCGCGTTCGGTAATTTCCTGACGCTCACAATCACCAACGGCTCGGGCCAGACGGTCCAGGGTATTCATGTGCTCCTGCCCGGATACGACTACGACACCACCACGCTCTTCACGCCGCAGTTCATCCAGCTCCTCGCTCCGTTCCGGGCGATGCGCTTCATGGACTGGCTCGGCACGAACAACAGCACGCTCGCGAACTTCGCGGACAGGCCCAGCGCGGCGCACTTCGGCCAATCCCCCCACGGAGAGCCGTACGAGCACATCGCCGAGCTCGTGAACGAGACCGGGAAGGACTGCTGGATCAACGTCCCCGAGCTCGCGACCGACGATTTCATCACGCAGTTCGCCACGTTCATGGCGCAGAAGCTCGATTTCACGCGCATCGACGCCGCGCGAGCGGCGGCCGGTTTCGCCACGCCCTTCCAGCTCATCGTCGAGAACAGCAACGAGACGTGGAACATGGGGTTCAGCGCGTACGCGACGTTCCTCGCCGTCGCGAACGCCGACACGACGCGCTACACGGGGACGTACACCGGGTCGTACGGGCCGTCGTGGATGACGGGCAACGCCGACCTGATGAAGGTCGGGCAGGTCGAAGCCGACCGCCTCGTGAAGATCGCCGGAGCGTTCCGGACGGCATTCGGCGCGAACTCGAGCGTCGTCGCTCCCGTCCTCTCGGGCTGGGCGCTCGGCCCCGGCTACAGCGACGACGGGCTGCAGTTCATCAAGGCGAACTACGGGGATCCGAAAGGATACGTGACGTACGTCGCCCAGGCTCCGTACTTCGATACGCCCGACGACACGAGCACGGGCGCGCTCGGCACTCTCTTTACCGCGCTCGACACGAACATCTCCGGCATGGATGCCACCTTCAAGCAGTTCGCGATGCTGGGCACGCAGTACGGCATCGGGATCGTCGCGTACGAGGGCGGGCAATCGCTGACGGGCACGACCAACCAGTCCATCAAACACCTCGCCCAGCACGACATCCGGATGTACCAGGCTTACAAGAGCGCCCTCGATCTCTGGAAAACCGATTTCGGCCAATCGCTGTTCATGCACTTCAGCCTCGCGGGCGATCCCGGGCTGCCTGAGAACATCTACCAGTACGGCTTCTGGGGATCGATCATCGGTGTGATGGAAGACACGGCGACGTGCGAGCCCAACCTGCCGACGCTCATGGGCACCGAGACGATCGCGTCCGTCGTCCACCACTGCCCCAAGTACCGGGCGCTCTCGGAGTACGTGCCGCAGTAGCGCTGCGCCGTCACAATAGGCCCGGCGGCGGCGTTGCCTTCGGCTCCGACTCTGAACCAAGCAGATGCTGCCGGAAGAACGCGATCGACAGCGCAAGCGTGCGGACGCGGTTCTCGCGCTTCTGCGCGCCGTGGCCCTCGTCCGGGAAGAGGGTGAGGTCGCACGGCACCCCTCTCTTCTCGAACGCGTCGTGGATCTGGATCGACTCGCCGGCCGGTACGCGCGGGTCGCTCGCCCCCTGCACGATGAGGAGCGGCGACTTCGCGCGCTCGATGTACGTCATCGGCGAGAGCTTCGCGAGCGCGTCGGCGTCCTTCTCGGGGTCGCCGTACTCGGAGATGCGAAGGACGCGCCGGTAG